>Ga0233431_1000504_pt1 | contig 84331 bp, 86 predicted proteins | sample SI_118_April2016_FD_179867 | JGI IMG/M metagenome (GOLD analysis project Ga0233431, IMG submission 179867) | Seawater microbial communities from Saanich Inlet, British Columbia, Canada - SI_118_April2016_200_MG | ecosystem: Environmental > Aquatic > Marine > Inlet | place: Canada: British... | reverse complement strand
GAAGAATTTTGCCAAAAGTATGAAGACTACTATTTATCGGGTTAAAAATAGATTATTAGATGAATATATGGTTCAACAGATGAGAAATCCTTCAATCGTTTTTGAGGCAAAATGAGAAAGTCCTGTTTTTTTTATTGATGTTACTGATATTTTGACTGAATATCTACCTCCCCAAACACAGCAAAATAGTTTTACACTAGATCTTTGTAGAGAAACAGGCCCATACTTTCCTAAACAATATAAAGAAACTTCAGTATAACCCTTACAAAGTAGAGCTTCATATACAGTTGCTACAAATGCTTTATAATAGCCCATTTCCAAATCCTATCAAATAATAGATTGATGTTCAGCAACAGCGTTGTAATAATTTAAATTTAAAACATCGTGGCATTTTTTTTACTCTTTGTCAATATTAAGGGTTATTTTTTTCCAAGGTATCGCTGGTTTTTTGCCTGCTCAAAACTCCCCCAATTTGGGAATATGCTAAAAAATGAGAAACCTTTCTCGAAAATGCACAACCAATTATTCTGTATATGCTACCGTTACGTCTATAGGAGTTGCTTCTTTTCCCATAATGGGAACACCAACTTCAGTGTATGCCGATGTTTCTATGGGTATTGACTCTCTTTTTTCTATAACTTTACCCTCACTAGCCACTCCCTCAATTAATAAAGAAGCGTCAGAAGGATAGCCTATTACAACAAGTCTAATAGTGCTTGTAGTTGTATTGGTTTTAGTATCAAACGTTATTGGCTCACAGGAACACGGACATTTTTCAAAGCAACTTTCTTTTGGACATACTAATTGTTGACTACCTTCCTCTTCTTTATTTGTTACTTTATAAGTGTCATTTTCCCATTTTTGAACATATAAAGTATTCAACAACAAACTAAAACTAATATTACCCCCCCTGGCTTCCCCACAAAAAGGAATTACTATACTTGTATTTCCTGAAGCTGTTTGCACATCACTTTCATCGTAAATAATCTCATACTCAACTCCTCCTTCTATAGAAACCCTTGCTATAGTTTTTGGTTCTACTGTTTCTTCCTTTGCTTCTACCGATTTTTCCTTTGCTTCAAAGGAAAAGAGAGAACCTTGCCAATATTTTTTCAAATCTAAAAATCCTTGAACAATTGTATTAAGAGCCATTGGCACTAAATTTGCCGCCATAAAACTCTTGTATCCAAGATTGTTACCTTTGTAAGAGACACTACATGCAGCTATTGGAAATATTAAAAGTAATTCTGCTACAAAAAGAGGAAAAAAGGTTACGCTTTCTTTAAATCCAACTTCTACACACCCATTCGCTGCCCAATCTTTTGTTGGAGGAATTAAGCTTATAGACAGCGCAACCCCTCCTTTTTCCAGAGGGGTATCTGCTAATATCGCACGCCCATTAGCAGCCTTAAGTCCTTGACTCAAAGTCATGGCTAAGTAGTCCTTAAACAAAGGCGTTTCATCCGTTACTAGATCCCTTATATATGTTGCAGCTAGTTTTGAACCAACCCTGGAAACAAGCGCACAAGAAAAACTGCTGACACAATAGAAATTAGTTGTTGTCTGAGTTACAGAAAGAAATCCCTCATAGCAAGCTGTTACCTGCAGATCAAGCCAAAAGTTACAATAGTAATTATCTTTACAATCAACTCGGGAAATATTATAGGAGGCCTCAAATACCCCTGTTGTATTAGAAGTTAAGCTTAACATCGCACCCCCTCTTTAGAGTTGCTATTTTACTCGCTTTCTACAACAAACTAAAGCTATTTTCTATTTTAAAGCCTTTTTGTATAAAAGGCCCCCTTTTTTTTACTTATTTAGCTTTTCTTCTTCTTCTATGATCTTAAGAGCTCCTTCTATCATATTTTGAATTAACTCAACTTCAGAAGCTCCTATTCTTTTTTTGTTGGAAATATCCCATGAATCAGAATGATTTTTAATATATTTTATAGATTCACCTGTACCACGTCCTCCTCTTAAATCTAACCCATGTTCCTTAACTAGCTCTTTCAAACGGTCTTGATTTTTTGTTAAGTTAGGAAGCTTTATCATAAGACTTGCTCTCATAGAAGTACCTATATTTGAAGGACAACTAGCAAGAAACCCTAGACGATTGTTGTACATAAACCGTCTTCCCTCATTTTGAAAAGAAACTTTAAGAGCATTGTGCAAAGAAATATATTTCTCAAACACACTTTTTATATCTGCTCCTTCTTCCATCGCGATAATACGGATATGATCTTCTTCACCAACCCACATGAGTCTATCTTCGCTTTTATTGATAAATATTCCTCGATAGTTTGGCCAATAATTCTTTATTCCTGAATCAACTTGCAGTCCAACATGAGGCTCTTTAAAAAGCATCCCTCTACTTATTAGCTTTTTTGCTTGTTTTTCAGGCATATCTTTTATAGGAAAATATGTTCCTCTTAGACCACCTTTAAAGTTTGAAATTATTTTCTTTAATAAGGTTTCAAGAATCGCTCTATCTCCCTCTAGCATACCTGCTGGTAAAGGTAAGCCACTAACACTACGTGCAGCTCTTACTCTAGTTGATGACACATATTTTGATAGCTTTTCTTGTTGATCTTTTGAGATCTTGATTTGGCTTGGATCTAAGTTGGTTTTATTGAATTCCTTTTCTGGATCAAACCCATGCCAATTCTTGATAACAGGATACATTAAATCTCTGAATACCTCATAAGAAAATTCATCCCCTGCTGCAATACCAGTAACTAAATATGAAGACTCAACACCTGCTTGAATAGCATTAGAGAGGGTATAGTTATAAGCGGTTTTTTTATCTTTTAATTTTTTAAATATTTCTGGCGAAAGAGCCTGAGCCATATAAGTATTGTTATCTTTCAACGAAGGATATTCCTTATAAGTAAAATAACAAAACTCTTGAGTGTCTTTACTATCTCCTAATATTTCTCCACCATATTTTGATTTCTTGCATGTTACAGAAGACTCTTCTGCAAATCCAAAGTTGCTACAGAAACATAATAGAAAAACTAAACTTAAGAATTTAAGACATCCCTTACTTCTTTTAATGGCATACATCATATTTATAATATTTTAATTAAGTCTGAAAATTAAGATAACTTTGTTCGCAAAACTTGTCAAATAAATTATTAGCTTATTTTGAGGTCATATCGAACAATGAGAAAACCCCTTTAATTTGAACAATTAGATTGGTTTTCAGCCTTCTCGCTAATGATACCCACTTTCTTCAAGTAGTCTTGATCGACATTAAAATCGCTGCATTGTTTGTTTATGTTTTCTGCAATTAATTGTTTAAATTCATCTAAACTACAGATGTCGTTTTGCTGACAAATCTTTATTGTTTTTTGATCAAATTTTACCATGACATAAAACTTATCATCAGACCGAGACTTGAGTAAATCAAATCTTACATTCGCGTTATATTTAGGTCTCTCTATGGGGGTGTAATTAAGAAATCTCAATATCGACGTTATGTTACTGTCGTGCATTGTTAATAGCATATATTTGTATTTTATTTTGTTGTTAATTTTATCTTCAAAAAATCTCGCCACTTCTTCCACAGAGTCTCTAGCTTTAAAGCAATTTCTTGCTGGAAAACCAAAAGCATAAAGATATAGTTGCTGGGACAATGATATTAGATCGTCAGCTTTTGAATCTGTCATGTTGTGGGGCAACGGTTTGTTATGTATTCACCCTACAAATAAAGCATCACCTATTCTAAGTAAATCGTAAGGATTTGAGTAATTTGTTCCATATTGCTTATTGATGTAGTCAAACTCTAACTTTAATTTTTTCGAAAGTTCTTTCGGAGAGCTATCAATCATTGATTGGCTAACTTTTTCATGAGACAGCTTATATTTGTAAGATAGAACAAAACAAGGATCATCTTTTTTTTCTTTTACATCAATGGTGAGGTTTTTGCTGCTATCTCCAAACATTCCTTCTAAAAGCGATTTGGCAGTTTCTTTAGTTCTTTGCATGTCCGTTGATCTGACATAGATCTGTTCTGGTGAGGCTATGGGAGATAAAAACTCAGAACAATTTATATGTTTACATTTAAAATCTTTTCCTAATTCTTCTGATTCTTTTGCTCCTTTTTTCGTTAGTTGTTTTATTTCTTCTTTAGTCCATATATTTTTCATAATATTAGGCGACCAAATTATAGGCGCTCTGTCGCCATGACGAACCATATCTATGGTCATCACATAATCCAGTGACATCGGTTCTTTAGATTTTGTAGATAGTTTGTCGCAGCTGTTGAGTGCGCACAACATCATCAACGTAAAGAAAAGTTTTATAGCTCTCATATAACCTCAAAGGATAATTTAACTTTGGTTATAGATAGCAATTTTTAGGCTTTGTGTAAAGAAAAAACCTCCTCGTCTGCAAGTAGGACATCAAAGACTATGTTGCTACTTATTAGCGCGGCCCCGCAGGACTCGCTGGAGCTTGACCTTTAGCTGGACCTTGACCTTTAGCAGCCGCTGGAGCAGATAGTTGTCCTAATCCTCCTCCTGCAGAACTCGCTGGAGGACTACCACCAACCATTCTTTGCATAGCATCCGCCTGCCGCCGCTCAACTGGTCCAAATCCCTCCTGCTGCTGCCCAGGAGTTTGTGGTCCAGACTGCTGCTGCATCTGAGGAGCGAGAGATTGTTCTCCCATTCCACGCATTTTATCTTGGTATTTTTCTAATGTAGCTGGACTTAATCCAGTACCTGCACCAAGTATATTAGCAACTTCTCCATTTTTAACTTCTAGTATAGTGCTTGTTTTCGCAGGAGGAAGGTCAGGGAATGCAATTTGAAAATTAGCACCTGGGGTTATTTCTCCTACTTCAAGAGTACCACCTGGCCCTGGGGTTAAAGTAACTTCGCCATTAGGGGCAGTAAAAGAACCATCCGGTTGTCGTTCCATGGCAACAGCACCATTTGCTTTCATTTGATTAGCTATATCAGTTGGGTTTAACTGACCCACATCTTTCCCCTGTTCCGCTGCATATTTTTCTAAAGTATCACCTTGTTTAAAGATTGGCGGCAGCGGCCCTGCACCATCTCCACCTTCCCTTTGCGGTCCTTCTTCCGGTTGTGGGGGGCCATCTTCCGGTTGTTGGGGGCGATCATCAACATCTACTTCCCTTTTTTCTTCCATTTCTTCTTCCCCGCTCTTCATGCTCGGATCCCCCGTAGTATAAACATTGCCTTCAGCTTTGGCTTGATCCAGTACTTCCTTCGGTACCGGCGGGTACTCTTGTTGTAAATCAACACCCTCCCAATACTTATTCCCACGGCCGTCGTCAGCAAAGTAATATGCTTTTCCATCCTCGCCCTTATACTCTGTGAAGTCCGTCCTCTCCGCTCTTCCTATCATGTCTGTAGTTTGACCGGGTGAGAGGGTGAATTGCTCCCATTCTTGTCGCTCTCTGTTAAACTGTTGCCACTCCCTTTTTGTCTTATCAAACCCATATAGTTGACCTTCATCATTATACTCTGTAAATTCACGTACTTTTGTCATGCCCCTTACCTATAATAATTTATAACTATTATAACTATTGATGGTTAATAAAACGTTAATGGGCACTAGTATTAATTGGCTTTTGACTTCTTCGCTAAATAATACCTACAGTCTTCAAATAATCTTGATTGACATTAAAATCGCTGCATTGATTGACTATATTATTTGCAATTAACTGTTTAAACTCGTCAAAACTACAAAGCTCTTGTTGGCAAACTTTTATTGTTTTTTGGTCAAATTTTGTCCTAATAAAAGATTCATCCCCCAACTTTAATAATTCAAACCTTATATTAGCGTTATATTTTGGTCTCTTTGTTATATTGTGGCCAAGAAATTTCAGTGCCGCTGTTATATTAATGTCGTGCAGTGTTAATAGTATATATTTGTATTTTATCTTATTATTACTCTTATTTTCTAAAAACCCCGCCACCTCTTCCATAGAATCTCTAGCATTAAAGCAATTTCTTGCTGGGATACTGGGAATATAAAGATACGTTTGATCAGATAACGACGTTAGCTCATCAGCTTCTGATTTTGTCACATTTTGAGGCAAAGGTTTTTTGTGTATTCGTCCCACATCTATAATATTACTCATTTCCACTAAATCATAAAGATTTAAGTAACTTGTCCCATGCCGTTTATTAATATAACTAGCTCCTGATTTTAATTTTTCTGCAAAGCTTTTAGGAGAGTTCTTAAGTAATGTTTTATCAATTTTTTCATGAAAAGATTTGTATTTATAAAATGGAGCAAAAACAGGATCATCTTTTTTCTCTTTTGCTTCAACAGTAAGGTTCTTACTACTATCTCCAAACATTCCCTTTAAAATTGCTTTAGCTGTATCTTTAGTTCTTGGATAATTGGTTGACCTCACATAAACGGACTCTGGAGAGGCTGTAGAAGATAAAAACTGCAGATTATCTACATAATATTGCTTAAAATTTTTTCCTACTTCTTCTGATTCTATAGCGCCTTTTTTTGTTAATTGCCCCATTTCTTTTTCAGTCCATATACCTTTCATAAGATTAGGTGACCATATTAGAGGTGCCCTATCACCATGACGAACCATATCTATGGCCATCACCAATTTCATTTTTAATTTTTTAGATTGTTGAACCTGTTTGTCGCAGCTGTTGAGTGAACATAATACCATCAACATAAAGAAAAGTTTTATAGCCTTCATATAACCCCAAAAAAAAGTGAATTTGTTATAACTTAGTCAACTTTGGGTTGTTGTGCAAATAAAATTTTGTTGTGATCAAACTCCATGAGTGCTAATCTTCTTTTTTGTAATATTATAATTTAAAAATCAGTGAAACTTTCAGTATTAAGTAAATCCTCAGATTTTGCACGCCTCTCTAAAGAGGGTAAAAAGAAGTATCTAAAATTTGGAACCATCCTCTATCTGTTAACTGAAGAACACCTCGGTATTAGGTTAGGATTCGCGGTTTCAAAAAAACTTGGTAATGCAGTTTTTAGAAATAAAATAAAAAGAAGATTTAGAGCAGCAATTGCTGAAGTTATAAAAGATAGAGTAATAAATTGTGATATGCTATTTATAGCAAAGACAAATGCAGCAGACATTGATTTTAAAGAAATGGTAAGCCAATTAAAAATGATTTTCATTATATGAAATAAATATGATTATAAAATTTTGTAAATTAATACTAATCTCATTCATTAAATTTTATCGCTTTTGCATATCACCATTATTGCCTTGTTGTTGTCGGTTTCGACCTACATGCTCTGAATATATGATAGAATCAATCAAAATACATGGGGTTCTATGTGGATTATTTTTAGGTATTAGAAGAATTTTACGTTGCCATCCTTTCGGAGGTAGTGGATATAATCCGGTTCCTCCTAAAAAAGCTTCTAGAAAAAGCTAAAATATGCTATATATTCTTATTAATAAATCTTATCAACAAACTGAGTTAATATGTCTGACTTAAAGAATTTAACCATTTCTATAGTTGCCGCAATAATCATTTTAGTTGGCTGGCAGTATTTCTACGAAAAACCTAAGCTGAAAGAGTACGAGAAAAGAGCTCAACAACAAACACAAAATCAAAACCAAGGAACATCGCTCACACCTAAATTAGAACAAAGCAGTACTTTTATTTCAAGAGAAGAATCTCTAAGGCTCTCTGAACCAAGAATTAAGATTGAAGGAAGTAAGCTTAAAGGTTCTATAGCTTTAAAAGGCTTAAGAATCGATGACATCATTTTACCAAAATATCACGAAGAGATCGATCCTAATAGCGCTCCTGTTACTCTTCTTTCCCCATCAAAAACTGCAAATGCCTACTTTGTAGAATTTGGTTGGTTTTCAGAGGACACAACCATAGATTGGCCAAATGCCGCAACCCTTTGGAGTGCAAATAAAAGCACTCTTCGCCCTAACGACAATGTAGTTTTATCCTGGCAAAACAAACAAAAGATTACTTTTATAGCAGAGATTGCTCTTGATGATAATTATATGTTTACGGTGAAGCAAACAGTAAAAAATGCCGCTGGTAAAACTATATTCTTCCAAGACTATGGATTGATTAACAGACTATATGAACAAAAGAATAAACTTGCTATTTCCCATGAAGGATCAGTTGGAGTATTCAACAAAATTTTAAAAGAAGTTAAATATGACGATTTAAAATCAGAAGGAAGTGTTGCTTTTAATAACAATGCAGCCGGAAGTTGGTTCGGTATTTCCGACAAGTATTGGCTAACTGCAATAATACCAGATCAACGTGCTAACTTTGATACAAAATTTCACTATAGTGACCACTTAAATAAAAGTAGATACCAGGCAGATTACACTAGAACTAAACAAATACTTGCACCAGGAGATACGAGTACAAATACCACTCATCTTTTTGTTGGAGCAAAGACAGTTTCGATGTTGGATTTTTATGGCAAATCCTTAAAGCTAGATTTGTTTGACCGCGCTATTGATTTCGGATGGTTTTATTTTATTACAAAACCAATGTTTCATGCGCTTAAATATTTTTATGAATTAGTAGGAAATTTTGGCATCAGCATTTTAATCGTAACCATAATTGTAAAGCTTATCTTATTTCCATTGGCTAATAGATCTTACAAATCAATGAATAAGATGAAAAAATTACAGCCAGAGATGGCTAAAATTAAAGAGCTGCATGCTGATGATAAAATGAAGCAGAATCAAGCCGTTATGGATTTTTACCGCAAGGAAAAAGTAAGCCCCTTATCTGGGTGCTTGCCGTTGCTGATTCAAATTCCGATTTTCTTTTCTTTATATAAAGTATTGTTTATTACCATAGAAATGAGACACACTCCTTTTTATGGCTGGATAAAGGATCTTTCTGCGCCTGATCCTACTACTGTATTTAATCTATTTGGCCTTATACCGTGGGCTCCACCATCGTTTTTAATGATAGGAGTATGGCCGTTAATTATGGCTCTAACTATGTTCTTACAGCAAAAGATGAGCCCTGAACCAACTGACCCTGTACAAGCAAAGGTGATGAAGCTCTTGCCTTTATTTTTCGTATTTATGTTTGCTTCTTTTCCAGCCGGTCTTGTGATCTATTGGGCTTGGAGTAATATATTATCAATAATCCAACAATATTATATTAAGTCTAAAGCACCTGCATAATCTTCTGAAGATCCCATACATTCTTCTAGGCTCTGTTCAACTAGTATAGGAAGGGATTCAGAATAATGTTTTATAACACTAGAATTTGTTACCATGCCTTTTTCGATAAACTTTGGTATAACGCATTCATCAACATAGTCTAAAAGTTTTTTTAAAAAACTTTTAAAACACTCATCATAGCTATTGAGGAGGATGCTCGAAAAAAAGACCGCTATTAATTCTGCTCCCAAATCATCTTCACCATATCCGTCATCATCAGTTAAGTCAGCTAAATAAGTTTCGTTAATGGGATATGTTGTTATAGCTGAGAAATATTTTCTTTCTGTATAGTTATCATCATAAGGAGCACTGTCTCTTTCTTTTTTAAAAGCTACGAAATTATTAAATGTTACAAACATTACTGCGTGTGTTAACTCATGAATAAGTGTTGTTATTGTACCTTCAATGCTATCTTGGTAACAAACTTCGATTTTAGGGGGGATAATATTACCTTCATCAGCAGAGTGTTTAAACATACCCCTGTATTCTTCGAATCTTACTTTTCCTATTTCTATTTCAAAGTCAGGGCGTGTTTTCATTATATAATCTGCTGCATCAAAAAGTACTTTAAGTAGAGGGGGTGTATCTTTAGAGGTATACAACCTTATAAGCTCTTCGGTTATGTTTGAACAATTTTTTTCTTCAATTTTAGTAAGCTCAGTGCTTTGTGCAAAAGTATTGTATGGAATAGTGCACTGAATTCTCTTTAGTAAATTTCCTATAGGCATCTTTTTTCGCGGGTATTAATTTTTATTAAAGAATAATAGCGAAATCTTTGTAGGAATCAAGTAAAGTGTAATACACAGTTAAAATTAAAAAGGCATCGTCTGCCGTATAAGGGTATTATTGTTTTCTAGGGACGATATAAACTTCTTTTCTAGAGCCTTGCTGTGGCTTATCTAAATCATCCACTTCAGAAATTAGATTTGATTCCTTATATTCGGTTACAGGGACCTTAAGCAGTTGACCTGGCTTTAGGTAATAAGGCTTTTTTAAGCTATTGATCATTATGAGTTGTTGTGCAGATATAGAATATTTCCGTGATATAGAGGTAATCGTATCAGTAGGTAATACTTCATATAATATGGTTTTGTAGGAAGTGTTTTCTTCGTCTTGATCATCTAGAAACGAATCTCTTGAGTCAAGAACTCCCGCTGATTTACAACCAGTTAGGCACAAAAGAAAAATTATAATTATTATTTGTTTCATATTAATACGATACTATATAGTGTTGCAAAGTTTCTTCAAGAGCATTCGGCTTTATTCCTAATTTTTCTAAATTCCAAATGTTTTGTTTATCTAAGGTGTTATTATATTTAAGTAATTTTAATTGGTCTACAGTAATTGGTGGCTTTGGAAAACATTCACAGAGCAAAGCAACGATTAAATATAAATAATATGGAACATTAATTTCTATAATATCTTTATTTAGTTGCTCTTTTAACAATTCAATAATGCTTTTAAGTGAGTATATCTTATTACCTGCAATTTCAAATACCCTGCCTTTATATTCTATTTTGTTGCTTATAACTATTTTTGCCACTGCTTTAGCTATATCTCCCACATAAACTGGTTGTAATTTCGTTTTTCCATGATTTAACAATAGAAGAATAGGTGACAGCGCAATTAAAGCGGAGAGTTTATTGGTAAATTTATCTCCGGATCCGAATACCGTACTGGGCCTTATAATTGTGGCTTCTGGAAATTCTTTTAATAGAATTTTTTCCCCCTCATATTTACTGTGAGCATACATTGAATCATATGCTTTTTTTGCTCCTAAAGCTGAGAAATGAATCAATTGTTTTACCTGAGATTTTTTGGCGAATTTTGCCATAATTTTCGGAAAAGTTGTATGAACATAGGTAAATTGTTTTTCAGAGCCATTTAATATCCCAATAAGATTAATGATAATGTCGGAATTTTGAACGGCATTTTCAATTGAATCATAATTATATATATCTAGTTTCTGAAAAAATAACTGCCCAACACCAGCAGTAGTGCGTAAATATAGCGCTTGTTCTGGATAACGAGATACTATTTTTATATAAGCCCCAGTCTTGACTAGCTCTTTTACTATGTGACTCCCTATAAAGCCAGATCCACCAAAAATAGTTATAATTTGATTTTTCATTTAATAATTTAGAAATTAATGCTAATATAACTCTACTATGATATTTAATCACAGAGTAATACTGTTGTAAATTGATTTTGTTTCTATCTGTAAGAATGATCAATACAACTTAATTAAGGAGTAGAACAATAGCTATATATCAATATAAAAATGACATCCCTAAAGATTTGAAGCTCGATGGCGATCTTGCTATTGATAGTGAAGCTATGGGATTAAATATGAATCGAGATAGATTATGTGTTATTCAGCTTTCCAATGGCGATGGAAATGCTTACCTAATTAGTTTTGATGGAAGCAATTATGACGCCCCCAATCTAAAGAAATTACTTTTAGATCCTAAGAGAGTGAAAATATTTCATTATGCTAGGTTTGATGTGGCTATCATTTATAAGTATCTAGGAATTAAACTAGAAAATATATACTGTACCAAAATAGCCTCAAAAATTGCTAGAACTTACACCGAGCATCATGGATTAAAGGATCTATGCAGAGAATTGTTGGATGTAAATCTTTCCAAACAACAACAATCTTCCTATTGGGGAGCTGAAGAATTATCTAAAGAGCAAAGTAATTACGCTGCGAGTGATGTTTTATATTTGCACAAGCTCAAAGAAATGCTAGATAATATGCTTTCCAGAGAAAGCAGATTAGAATTAGCCTATAGGTGTTTTAAGTTTATTCCCTTGAGGGTAGAGTTAGATGTTTTAGGGTGGCTCGACATAGACGTTTTTGCTTTATAAATAAATTTTGGAGGTATAATGTCTGATATGAACTATATAGCTATTGCCAAAAAAGTATTTGATATAGAAATAAAATATCTATCTATAGTAAAAGAATCATTAGATAGTAGTTTTGCTCGTGCAGCCGAGTTAATTCTTTCAACCAAAGGAAGAGTTATAGTATGCGGCATAGGTAAAAGTGGCATTATAGCAAAGAAAATTGCTACAACTTTTTCATCTGTGGGAAAAGCATCTGTGTTTTTAAATGCTGCAGAAGCAAATCATGGCGATTTGGGTATGGTTAGGTTCAATGATACTGTCGTTCTTCTGTCAAATAGCGGAGAATCTACAGAGCTTATAGGTGTAATTAATTATTGCAAAGAACATAACATTCCCATAATTGCTATAGTTAGCAAAAAAAAATCTACGCTATATGACTCCGCTGATATATCTATATTAATTCCAAGTAATTGTGAAGTTTCTTATATCAATATCCCCACTACTTCTACCACATTAATGACCGTTATTGGTGACGCATTTGCTGCCATGATAGTTGAGTGTAATAATATTACCCTTGATGAATATAAAAAATATCATCCTGGAGGAAATATAGGAAACTCTTTAATAAGAGTAAAAGAGGTAATGAGGACAGGGGATAGCCTCCCTATTATTAATTCTGAAATGCAAATGTCTGAAGCGCTATTAATAATGACACAAAAGTCCTTGGGGTGCTTAATCATAGCCGATGAAAATAATAATATATTGGGCTTTATTACCGACGGAGATTTAAGAAGGCATATATCAAGCGATTTAGTAAAAATGCAAGTGAAGGATATAATGTCTGTTAACCCAAAGGTTGTGAGTCAAGATGTGTTTGCTTTAGAAGCGTTGGAATACATGAATAATAACGCTATTACCAGTCTTGTAGTGGCAGAAGAAAATAAAATAAAGGGCATAATACACGTACATGACTGTTTGAAGGTGGGGCTAAAAGTCGCATATGATTAAACTTAATACAAAAATCAAGTCTTTGCTTTTTCTTTTTTTAGTATTAGTTTTTATAGATAGCAGTTTTGCTTTGCTTGAGAAAGCAGTGACTTCAACTACGCAGGAAAAAAGTACAAATAAGCCCTATCATGGGACAGAAGCAAAGAGTACTGATTTATATGGTATAAGCAGCAAAGGAACTTTATATAGCATCAAAGCAGACAATGTAACTCAAATAAATAAAGATCAATATTCCTTGAATACTATATATAGCAAATATTATCTGGATACCAACAAGTCGGAGTATATTAATTTGCTTTCTAAGGATGGGATGTTTGATTCAACTAGTAATTTGCTTGAATTATACAGTGACGTGGAAATAAATTTTAGTGAAGGCCATAGAGTACTTACTAATAAGTTATATATAGATTTTAATAAAATGACTATGTTTACAACAGAAAAGGTAGAGATTAATAGTATAAAAGGCAAGATCTTTGCTGAGCACGGATTTGTTAACCATATGAATGAAAAGAATATTTATTTTAATGGTCCGGTTACTACTATATTGGTGAATCACTAGACATGAAAAAGATTTTATTGATTATTTTATCTGTTTTTTTATGCCAATGTGCATATAGCTTTACTGGCAATAGTGATCCCACAACTATTACCTCAAAAGCTTTAAAAGTAAATTATGCAACTAATATAGCAGAGTATATAGATAACGTTTTTGTTAAACAAAATGACTTTAATTTAAGTTGTAATAAAATGATTATTTATTACAAAGGAAATGCAGATAATATGTTTTTAGCAGGGCATAGCAACGATTCTCAAGAAACCTCGATTAAAAAAATTGATTTTTTTGAAAACGTCATAATTAGTAAAGATGGTAAAATTGCTAAAGGAGATACGGGAGAGTTTAGTCCTAAAGTTAATCTCATTACCTTAGCAGGCAACGTATCTTTAAAAGAGCGTAGTAATTATATGGAAGGAGAACAGGCTACTTATAATACAAAAACCGGAGTCTTTAAAGTTATTGGAGGCAAAAGTAAAAATAACAGAGTGCAAATATTAATAAGTGATACTAACAATAATAAAAAATTGCAGAATAAATCAAATGGAAATAAAAACTAATAACGAAATAATAACTCTTAAAGCGAAAAATCTAGGCAAAAGTTATGGCAACAAACGAGCGGTGCAAGATATTAGTCTCGCTGCCAGCACTTCCGAAATAGTAGGCTTACTTGGTCCTAATGGCGCCGGTAAAACCACTTGCTTTTATATGCTAACCGGTATGGTTAAACCTAATTTTGGTTCTATCCACCTCAATGATGAAGATATCACTGATGTTCCTATGTATAAAAGAGCGCGTATGGGCATTGGTTATCTGCCTCAAGAATCTTCCATTTTCAGAGGATTAAATGTTGAAGATAATATTATGGCAATTCTTGAAGTAACAGAACCTGTGCATGAAAAAAGAGTACATAGGCTAGATGAATTGCTGTCAGATTTTTCTATCAGTCATCTAAGAAAAACTGATTCTATACGCCTCTCAGGCGGAGAAAGAAGAAGAGTAGAAATTGCACGTTCCCTAGCAATCAATCCCAAATTTATTTGTTTAGATGAGCCTTTAGCTGGGATAGATCCAATTGCAATATCAGACATCAAGAACCTGATCTTGCAGTTAAAAGGAAAGGGCATAGGAGTAATAATTACGGATCATAATGTCCGTGAAACTCTAGATATCGTAGATAGAGCTTATATAATCAATGAGGGGTTAGTATTGGTCGAAGGCACACCAAAAGCGATAGTTAGCAACAAAATGGTTCGTAGTGTATATTTAGGCGAATCTTTCTAACATAACAACAACTCCTTGAATTAACCGTTTTTTAATAAAGTTATTATATTATAGATCTATAATATAATTGAGAGATTGTTATGGGGTTTTTTGCATCCATGGTAGGCTGGTTTACAGGGGAAGCCGCGGATATGGCTATAGAAGAAGGATTGTACGATATTGATAGACAACAAAGACGTGATTCCACTTCACCAACACCCGTTAAAGACCCTCCTACAAAACACAGTCTAACAAGAAATGCTTCCTTCTCTGCTGTAGGTGGCCTGTATTTTCTAGCTGCTGCTCCTGTCGCTACTGCTACTGCAGCTGTTTTAGCCCCATTATGGCTTGGGCTGGGTGCAACACTAGGAGCAATTACAGGAGCCTTTGAGGGATGGAAACAAGCTAAAGCCAGAGGCCAAAACCGATTTCTTGGGGCCTTAAAAGGAATTCTACCCGGAGCTGTCTCCGGCGCCCTATTGGGGCCTGCTGCTCCAATAGCTAGCTCTTATGCTGTAACAAAGCTATATGAACGGTATAGTGAAGTCGAACCCGTTTGGAAAGAAAGTGGTCAGCAGCAATCTCCACCACCAACACCACCGCAGCAACCCAACAAGCAACGCTCACCGCAGCAGCCGCAACAGAAACAACAACGCTCACCACAGCAGCGCAAGAAGCAACGCTCACAAAAACGCCACTCACCGCAGCCGCCGCAAGCTTACCTACCAAAAACACCTGACGGACCAGCGCCATCCCTCCCTCCAAAGGCTAGGCCACAATCACGCGAACAGCATAGAGGACATAGGGGTAATAGGCAGAGTGCAACACATACTCGGTACTGAAATAATTCTAAATGATGTGGTGGCTGGAGGCGGAATTGAACCGCCGACACAAGGATTTTCAGTCCTTTGCTCTACCAACTGAGCTATCCAGCCAAATGATAAGTCTTGCTATTAGTAGTACTATACTAGTTTATAAAATATATTTCTTCATCTGTCGATATTTATTGGCAATAATTTTATACTTCCTCGTATAGCCCAGCTAATGATGCGGTATTATTAGAAAATTGAATAGTTTTGTGCCACTCATGTAGTATTTAAGCCTTTATGCCCTGCTCGTTAAACCAATCCGTTAACTCTGGCAGAGTAGAGTAATCTCCACAATCATTGGATTTCATATAAGAACCCAATGAATCTGTTACTGTTTCATCATATAATAGCCCGTTTGCTAATAAGGAAACGGGGGACTCATCTCTATCGTCAACACTATTGGGATCAACACACATTTTTTTCAATGCAGCTAACATTAGAGGAGCGTGCGGATTTTCATTGTGAAACATTAGCAATACTTTGGTGAATGCTGTATATCCGTCTTTTATGACATTTGTATTTTTATCAATTCTACAATCTTTAAAAAGCTCATACACCGTTATCACTCTGCCTTCCCAAAGAGCTTTTTCTAACGGTGTATTGCCATATTTATCAGTAGCATCAAGATTTGATATTGGTATCAAACACCTAACATTAGGCAAATCACCAACATAAATTGCTTTAGTTAAGGGAGTATCACCCCATTTGTCTTGAGTATCTCCAAGGGTTGTATCGTAATAAAATAAGCGTTGTACAAACAAACATCTATGAAATTTTAAAGCATAATCCAGCAGGCTATAATAACAACCCTGGCCTTCACTATTTTCCTCGTATTTATAAGTTAGAGAAAGTTGCTTTTCACTTTCTTTCTTTAAGAGATATTCAAAAATCCCTTCAGCCTTAACTTCTATTGCCCAAAAAATCGGAGCTTTATCACCTACCTTTGCAGTAGTATCAAGTACGCCCGTCTCAACTAATTTACGAAAAACAACAAGATTTTTTTTCTTTATAATTTGTTCCGTATCCATAACTTTCCCCCTTAGTTATTGATAAGGAACAAGACAATAACTGCATAAACAAATTAATGCAAGTCTAATATAAGGACTGTCAGGTTATATAAGCTATTGTTTCTTTTTTATAATAATACCAAAACACGTGACTGGGTATTGAGCAACAGATAATTTTAACTGTATGGGTTTATAATTTTTAAAATTACTTTTATAAATAGCATTATTCCCCGCAAAAGGAGGAACATCTATGTACTTATCTAAAACACCACAACCAACATCAAAATCTGGTTCTAGCATTTCGTATCCCAGTTTTAAACATCTTTTTTTCAACTCGACAAAGTGTTTTTTTAGAAACAACACCGTTGGTCCATAACTAATAGTTTTATCGTCTTGAAGATAATTAAATTCTGTAGTGTGTACTGCAATTCCACCCGGTTTAAGTGTCTTTAATGAATTTTCTATAAACTTTAATCCATTCTCTATTGAACCTAGATGCTCTAACGCGCAAATAGACCAACAAAAATCAAATTCTTGTGTCTTTAAATTCTTAGGAATATTGTTCATATCTACAAATACGTGTTTTGAAAACTGACTAAAAATATTTTTGCTTACAATTTTAGGATTAAAAGCATCTTCTATATGAGAAGTATGTTCATTGGATTGAACCCATCCTTTATTTTTTGCAAGTTTTGTTTCCAAATCTGTAATAACAGTTTTTATTTTTTTAGAAGCAAGGTACGAACCAATTGGCTCTTTTCCACAACCAAACCCTATACCCTTAGCCTCTTTATTATTCTTTAAAACGCCTGCTTCAAATAATACTTGTAGGCAAAACGCTAGTTCCCATAATTTACGATGATACAAAGGAGCTAGTTTTAATTCGTTGCACCAATAAAGAAACCAATCGCTTTCCATATCCAACTGAGTGCTGGCCTTACTTGTTAAATTGTAGTTTTTTGTTGATTTAGGAGGAGAAAGAGATTCTAACTTTTTATAAGCTTTTTCTGCGAGTTCTTGCCCCCAAGCTTTGATGTTAATATTTACTGGATTAGTGTTAACATCAGTATTTAGTACTATACGACAAGTCTTTAAGTGCGTAATTAATTTTTCATTTGTTATTTTTAAAATCAACTCACTTAATTTACTTACAAAAAAATTTTTTGTTCTTTCTTTTAATCCCATTGATTTACTTAATTCATGCGTTTTTCCATTAACTGACAAAGCCATTAGATATCAATGTTTCTTACACTTTCTGCATGAGCTTGAATAAACTCTTTGCGAGGTTCCACGACACCGCCCATGAGAGTTACGAACACTTCTTCAGCATTGTCTAGGTCTTCAATTTTAACTTGTAGCAAAGTGCGCTTCTTAGGATCTAGTGTTGTATCCCAAAGCTGATCTGCATTCATTTCACCAAGACCCTTAAATCTTTGTAAAGTCATGCCTTTTTGGCCTAACTCAAATATAGCACTGTAAAATTGCATTGGAGTTAGAGCCTCCATCGAAACTTCATCTTTTTTATAAGAAATTTTACATTTACCAACAAAACAAGAGGTTAATTTTTGAGTCACTTTATTTAATTTCTTGAAATCTCCTTGCTGCACAAAGCTCTTATCAAATATGTGTAGTTCCTTAATACCACGAATCACTCTGATAAATTCTATCTTATCGTCTTCATTAATATTATGACTCCAAGAAACATTAAATTGATCAGCTTCCTGCTTTTGCAATCTGTCTATAATTTTATCCAATACGCTCTGATACTTACCAGTGGTAATAATTTCCTCGTCACATAACCCCTCTAATGAACAAGCCTCTAAGATGTGTACAGGTAATTTTTTACTCATACTGAGTAGGAGGTTTTTGTAATCCACTATAACATCAAGGAAAGATTTTAATTCTTCAGCAGTAATAGATGTGCCATTTGAAAAATTTACCGTGGTTTCATTAGTAACACCGGTAAATATATATTCATATAATGATTTTTCATCTTTCACATACATATCTTTGCTGCCTTTACGTATCTTATACAGAGGTGGCTGTGCTATATAAAGATACCCCTTCTCTATTAGTGGCCTCATATAACGATAGAAAAAAGTTAAAAACAAAGTCCGAATATGTGAACCATCAACATCAGCATCACTCATAATTATCACTTTATGGTAACGCAACTTTTCTGGGTTAAAATCATCTCCAATACCCGCACCAAGAGCAGTGATTAAAGTACCTATCTTATCTGAACCAAGTATCTTATCAAAGCGAACCCTCTCGATGTTAAGTATCTTACCGAAAAGCGGTAAAATAGCCTGAAAAGCACGATCACGCGCCTGTTTTGCAGAACCACCAGCACTGTCACCCTCAACAATAAATATCTCGGATTTCGCAGGATCTTTTTCCTGACAATCAGCGAGTTTCCCAGGTAAATTAGATATGCCGAGAGAACCCTTTCGTGTTAATTCACGTGCTTTTTTTGCAGCCTCTCTTGCTGTTCCAGCTTCAATAATTTTTATTGCTATATGTTTAGCATCACCTGGGTTTTCTTCAAGCCACTGACTGAGTTTATCAGCTACAATATTTTCGATTACTGGTCTCACCTCAGAACTTACTAATTTATCTTTAGTTTGGGATGAGAATTTAGGATCAGGAATTTTTACTGATAATACGCAACTTAACCCCTCTCTTACATCTTCACCAACTAAATTAAGCTTCTGCTTTTTCAGAGAATTATTCTGCTCTATATATTTATTCACAGTTCGAGTTAACGCTGCCTTAAGAGCGGCCAAGTGAGTTCCCCCATCTATTTGCCTAATATTATTAGTAAAACATAAGATGTTTTCATGGTAACTATCATTCCACTGCATAGCCATTTCAAGTGATATTGAATCGCGCATACCGTTAATAGCAATGGATGAATGTAGGCTATTCTTGTTTCTATCAACATGTTTTACAAATGCAACAATTCCTCCTTCGTAATGAAGAGTCTCTGTTACTACTTCTTCTCCTCTATGATCTTCTAGTATAATCTGAACACCAGAATTCAGAAAAGCAAGTTCCTTAAGACGATGAAGCAATGTATTATAATTAAACTCTATTGAGGTAAATGTTTCAATCGAAGGGTAAAAAACAACCTTAGTTCCTCTTTTATCTTTTACATCTCCAATGGTTTTTAAAGATTGAACTACTTCTCCGTCTTCAAACTTCATATAGTATTCTTTATCCCCGCGCCAAATATGAAGCTCCAACCACTGAGATAACGCATTTACTACTGAGACACCAACACCATGTAAACCACCTGAAACTTTATAAGAATTTTGGTCAAATTTACCACCTGCATGAAGCTGTGTCATAATCACTTCAGCTGCAGGCTTTCCTTCTTCAGTATGAATATCAACAGGAATACCCCGCCCATTATCTTCAACGGATACAGAACCATTAGCATTAAGTATTACTATTATATTGTTACAATGACCGGCTAGAGATTCATCAATGGCATTATCTATGACTTCGTAAACCATGTGGTGCAGACCAGAACCATCGCTGGTATCTCCAATATACATGCCGGGTCTTTTCTTTACCGCCTCTAATCCCCTTAGCACCTTAATAGAATCAGCACCGTACTCTTTACTCAATTCTGTTTTATTCATAATGTCACTCATTGCAATAGGCTGTTAATTTATTATCTTTTATTGTTACAAACTCTGTATTATTTTTTATAAATCTAAACATATTTTGATCGGTACCTGTAATCCAAACTTGGGCTCCAATATTTAGAATTATATCACTTAATAGTCTACGCCTTTCTTCATCCAAATGGGCTACTATATCATCTAATAATATTATGGGCATCTGGTTTCTCCACTGTATTTGAGCAAAAATTTCCGTTAAAAACAAAGAGATTAACAAAGATTTTTGTTCCCCAGTAGAACATGTTTTCGCTTTTATGCCCTTTTCTTTGTTACATACTAGCAGGTCTGAGCGATGAATACCAGCATTAGTACGTTTTGTAAAAGAATCTATTGCTCGATTTTTCAATAAAGTTTCAGCAAACTCTTTCTCAATCTGCAAAGCAGGCATCTTATGTATCTTTTCTTCTAAAAGCCCCTCAATACTCAGTAATGCTTTTGGAAAATCATATTCAAGTTCATCCATAACTTGTTGAAGCATTTCTACTATCTGTATTCTAGCTGTTGCAATAATAACTGCTGCTTGTGCCATATTATGTTCAATGACTTTCATCCAATCAGAGTCATACTTTACATTTTTGAGCAAATTACTTCTCTCTTTTAAGTAGTATTCATAAATTGTCAGCTGCTTACTGTATTCAAATTCAAAATTACTCACGATGCGATCCAATAATTTTCTTCGTACAGATGCCCCCGTGATAAATATTTGATCCATCTGTGGAACGACCCAACTAATATTCACAATTTTAGACAATGCAGCTTGTTTAGGAAAATTTGCTTCATCAATTTCAATAAATCTACGGCTACTTTCATCGTTCTTAACCCGACCTGTTGCTATGTAATTTGAACCACCATGTCCCTCAATAAGTGCTTCAATTTTCCATGGAGGCTGAGCTCCGTGCGTATCCATATCTTCTAATTTGTTATTGAGCAACCCCCTTCCGGGAGCAAGAAGCGATATGGCTTCTAAGATATTAGTTTTACCTACCCCATTTGAGCCGGTGATAATTATATGATTTGATTGTGGTATAAAATCTAAATGCCTATAATTACGAAAATTATGTAAGGTCAGCCTATTGATTTTAGATTTAACGATATTTTCTGAGTGCATATATAAAGATGTTGTAGATTGCTTCGTCGTTTCACTCCTCTCAATGACGGTGGAAATATAATGATTCAGACCCTCATAGGCATGATGATATACTGGAAATTCTTATTCCCCTTTTCTTTTATTATAGCTGGAGCAAAAGGATCCTTAAAGCTAAGAAGCACATCTTCTCCTTTAATTACAGTCATAACCTCTAATACATATCTTGCATTAAAACCCACCTCAAGCTTACTGCTATGATTATTTTGTATCTCTATCTCTTCCTTCGCGGTCCCTCCAATTTCACTATTTGAGCTAATTGCTAAAACATTACCATCTACTACTAACTCAATGCCTCTGAATTTTTCGTTAGTAATTGTTGAAACTCTATCTACAGCTACAGAAAAATTCTTACTAGACATCTCTAATACAATATCATTATTTTGAGGTATTAAATTTTCATAATTAGGAAATTTTGCATCAATAAGCTTAGAAGTAAGGCTGAAGTTGTTATTATAAAATTTCACTTTGTTGTCAGAGATAGATATATTAATATCACCCTCTGCTTCGTCGATGATTTTTCTTATCTCGAGGACAGTTTTCTTTGGTATAATCACAGATGTAAATTCCTGCAGTCCCTCGATTACGGGACTACTAGCAACACTAAGACGATGCCCGTCAGTTGCAACTAATCTAATACAGGAATCATGATGTTGCATATAAATTCCATTAAGATTATATCTGGTTTCGTCAGCAGAAATAGCAAATTTACATTGATCCAATAAAAGCTTAAAAGAAGCCACTCCTATTTTAAAGCTACATTTATAATTTAAATCATCTAGTTTCGGAAAATCTTTGACCGATAAAGTAGACAAATGAAATTTACAATTACCAGAATAAATACTCGCTACAGATTTTGTACTGTCAAACTTTATTAAGACCTCTTTATCATCATCTAATTTACGCGCGATTTCATATATCATACCAGCACTGACTGTAATCTCACCCTCTGAAATAATATTAGCAGGGATTTTTTCCGATATTACTATATCCATATCTGTTGCGGTAAGTTCAATTTGACCTTTTCTTGCACTAATCAATGCATGAGAAAGAATTGGAATGATATTTTTTCTTTCTACAACGGATTGGACATGAGACAGAGATCTAACGAAATCTCTTTTCTTTAAACTAATTTCGAATTTTGAAGAAACAGATTGTGTGGTAGTAGACACAGCAACGCTTTCATCTTCTATGTTTTCTAGCATTCTAACCCCCTTATCAAAAGTCTTATATCTTCAGAAAATTCAGTATTCTTATTCATTAGATTATCAACAATTTTAACAGCATGCATCACTGTAGTATGGTCTTTACCACCAAATTTCCTTCCTATCTCAGCTAGGCTTCTATCGGTAAAATGCTTTGATAAATACATAGCAATTTGTCTTGGTCTAGCAATAATTCTTGCACGCCTTGATGAATACATATCCGATACTTTTAAGTTATACCGCTCTGCTACCTTTTTCTGTATTTCTTCTATAGTAATAACTTTTTCATTAGATCTTAGCAAATCTCTTAGGATTTCCTGAGTATTTTCTAAATTCATTTCCTGACCGGTAAGCTTCATGTGAGCTATTATTTTGTTTAGGGCCCCCTCTAGCTCCCTAACATTTGATGTGATTTTAGAAGCTAGGAATTCTAAAATTTTATGCGGGATCATCACTTGCATAAATTCTACTTTAGCCTGTAATATCCCGAGTCTAAGCTCATATGTAGTATTATGAATATCAGCCACCAATCCCCAGCCAAGCCTTGATTTTATTCTATCTTCCATATTTTCTAGATCCGATGGGGAACGATCTCCAGAGATTACTATCTGTTTATTGTTATCAATCAGAGTATTAAGAATATGGAAAAACTCTTCTTGAGTACTATTCTTTCCGCAAATAAACTGTATATCATCAACCATTAATATGTCTACAGATCTATATTTCTGCTTGAATTGCATTATGTTATTACTACGTAAAGCATTGATAAATTGATACATGAATTTTTCAGCAGATATATAAACCACCCTTCTAGCAGAATTGCTTTTGATACTATGCCATGCTATAGCGTGCATTAAGTGGGTTTTGCCCAACCCCACACCACCATATAAAAATAGAGGATTAGACCCTGGCTGTGCAGATTTAGTTTCAGCAACAGCTCTTGCGGCAGCATAGGCAAATTCATTAGATGGTCCAACAATAAAATTGTCAAAAATGAATCTTTGATCTAAATAATTTTCTAATGAATCCGTATTATTATTTAAAGATAAATTTTTACGGGAAATATTTGTAGATTTGTCGTTACTAACTTTAGTGTTTTTTGGCTTACTTACTACGGATATGGAGATTTTTTTTAAACTCGGGACGTTTTTTCGCCATATTTTTATAATTTTCTTTTCAAAGTGCGTCAATATCCAGTCTCTAACAAATCTTGTTGGAACAACAAAATTCGCATAGTGATCACTACACTCTTGTAGCTCTAATTTACTTAGCCAGCTTTTATAAGTCTCTTCTCCATACTCAGCCCTAAGGGCATCTTGGATTAAAGACCATACTTCCTTACGATTATTATCATTGATAGATAATGGGTTTTGCTTAACCAAGTCAGCAGTTTCCATTTATAATCCTCATATAAGCAAATTTATTAACGCCAATATTACTGACGACAACACAAATTATAATTTATAATAGCTAAAAATAAACTAAAAAGACAATCAAACACTGTTTGTCTCTAAAGGATGCACTATAAAATTTTTATAGTAAATATATTTTTTCATTTTTTTATATAAATACATATTGACAAATTCTTACTATTTGGTTTTCTTAAGCTCTTAGATAATTTTTTACAATAATTGTTTCCACAGATTCAGAATGAACACAGATAAAACATCGATCACTAAAACTCTTTTATCCCAAAAACAATTGGATATCAGCGGTATAATTGATGGCAGCCAGGCCTATGCCTTAAATCAAATAGCGTCTGCGACCAAACGCGATGTAATATTTGTAACTATAAATAATATAACAGCCCAAGCAATTACTGAAGACTTTAGGTTTTTGAGCACAACAGAAGTTTCATGCCTACTTGAGTGGGATACTCTTGCTTACGATCTAGTCTCCCCTTCGAAAAACATTTTAGACAAACGCATAGAAACCCTTTCTCAACTTATAGCGCATAAGAAACAACAAAATGTTTTGGTTACTACTGCAAATGCTATTGTGCAAAAAATAATAGCTCCTCAAGAATTAGAGAATCGTATATTTAAAATCAAAGTAGGAGAAAAACTTAACAAAAAAGAATTTATATCACTTTTAATTAACAATGGTTACAGACAAGAATCTTCTGCAAATGAAATAGGAGAATTCGCTGTAAGAGATAGTATTATTGATGTCTTAGCCAGCGGTAAAAAACATGGCTATAGAATTAATTTTTTCAACAACAAAACAGAATACATCAAAACATTTAATCCCTCGTCGCAGCTTACACAAGAACAACGGGACGAAATCACAATATTTCCTGCTAGTGAATTAGTTATTTCTTCACAAACCATTCAAAGTTTTGAATGCTACCTCATTAATAACTACGGGTCTAATGCGATTGAAGCGCCTTTATTAATAAACTTAAAAGCAGGCATAAAGCCCTGTGGCATAGAACATTGGGCTCCTGTTTTCTATAAAAACACAGATAGCATATCTTCCTATTTGGATAATCCAATAATAATATTAGATAACTTCATTAAAGATGATATTACGGAAATCAATAAAAAAATAAGAACTCACTACAAAGAAAGATTACAGGAGATAAAAGCAAGTCATAAAGTGAACATACCCTTAAAACCGGAACAACTATGTTTTACTAAGGAAGAATTCAACACAACTCTATCACAGCATAATGTTATTTATTGTAATGCGTCAGAATCACCAAGCTCGATAAATTTTAGCATTACTGCTCTAGAAAACTTTGAACAACAAGCAAAGTTAAACAACTCTACAATATTTTCAGAATTAAAAATTTTTACTTTATCTAAATATCAAAACAAAAAAAACACTGTTGTTTCATGCTTTAGCGAAGGAAGTAGAGACAGAATACATAAAATACTAACAGAACATAAAATCAACAGTGTAAAGACTGAAACTTGGCCGCTAAAAACTTTCAAACCACAAGTGCATTTGATTATTTCTCCATTTACTCAAGGATTTTGCTGCGAGGAATATATATTGATTACTGAACAAGAGCTCTTTGGTCAGAAACTTGTAAATATTAAACCGGAAAAAAATACCATACTAAAAAGCCTTTTGAGCGAAGCACAAAATTTATCAAAGGGAGAGTTGGTTGTACACCGGGGATATGGGATTGGTAGATTTGATGGACTAGAAACAATAGAACTTTCTGAAACTAAGCACGATTGCTTGAAAATTACTTATGCTGATGATGATCGCTTATTTGTTCCCGTAGAAAACATTGAGTTAATTACTAAATATGGTAATGCTCATCAAACTGTAAAGCTGGATAAATTAGGTAACTCCTCTTGGCAAGTTAGAAAAATAAAGATCAAAAAACTCATCAAAGAATCAGCAGAATATCTTTTGCAAATAGCAGCAAAAAGAAGTATTCAGAAAGCAGAAATAATAGAGCCAATTCCAGGCTTATATGATGAATTTTGCGCTAGTTTTCCTTATGCCGAAACTGAAGACCAAGAAAGAACCATTCTTGAGGTCAAATCCGATCTAGAACAACAAATCCCAATGGACAGGCTTGTGTGTGGCGATGTCGGATTTGGTAAAACTGAAGTAGCCCTCAGAGCAGCTTTCATAACTATCAAATCTTCAAACCAAACAATAAAACGACAAGTTGCCATCATCTGTCCTACTACTATTCTTGCTCGTCAGCATTTTAATGTATTCAGTAGCAGATTCAAAAAGTTTGGAATTAACGTTGCTCACCTCTCAAGGTTAGTCTCTCCTAAAGAAGGTAAGAAAATAATAGAAAATATAAACAATGGTAAGGTAGATATTATAATAGGCACTCACGCATTATTGAATGCTAAAATAAAATTTAAAAATCTTGCACTACTAATCATTGATGAAGAACAGCATTTTGGTGTGCTTCAAAAAGAAAAATTAAAAAAGCTAAAGGAAAACATACATATTTTAAGCATGTCAGCTACTCCAATACCTCGCACTATGCAAATGTCTTTAGCCGGGATAAAAGAGCTAAGCTTAATCGCAACTCCTCCGATTAACAGATTGGTTACCAAAACAACTATAATTAATTTTGATCTAGTAATAATTAAGGAAGCTTTGCTCAAAGAATATTTTCGTGGGGGGCAAAGTTTTTTTATATGTCCACGCATTAGTGATTTACCAGAATTAGAATTAAAGCTAAAAAAAATAGTTCCAAATCTTAAAGTAGCTGTAGCCCATGGTAGACTACAACCAGATATACTTGATAAAATTATGAATGATTTTTACGAAGGAAATTTTGATGTATTGCTTTCTACTTCAATTATTGAATCAGGATTAGACATACCAAAGGCCAATACTATAATAGTCCACAAAGCAGAAAAATTTGGCTTAGGCCAACTGTATCAAATTAGAGGCAGAGTAGGCAGAAGCAATATAAGTTCCTACGCTTACTTTACTGTGCCTGCCAATAAAATATTGCAGCCTGTAGCATTAAAGAGACTTGAAATATTACAAGCTATAGACCAGCTGGGATCTGGCTTTTCGATTGCATCACATGATATGGATATAAGAGGATACGGCAATCTAATTGGCGAGGAACAATCTGGGCATATTAAAGAAGTGGGGGTAGAGTTATACCAAAACATGCTAACAGAAAGTATAAAATCATTGCAAACAACAGATACCAGTATTGAAAAAGAAAAATGGATTCCGCAAATTAATTTAGGGACTTCGGTATTGATTCCTGAAGATTATGTTACCGATTTTGATGTTCGGTTAAATTTATATCAAAGAGCATCTAATTTAAAAGAGAATCACGAACTTATTGCTTTTGCCGCCGAAATGATCGATCGCTTTGGTCCACTACCAACTGAGGTAGAGCATTTAGTTTCTACAATCAAGCTAAAACAACTATGTTTGAAAAGCAGTATCAAAAAGATAGATAGCGGGAAGAAGGGGATAGTACTGCAATTAGTTGATGCTGAGCATTATAACTTTGATAAGTTATTACAATTTATTGCTACTAATAAAAACCCAATCAAAATCCGCCCTGATAATAAAATATTATTACAAAAAGCAATATCAAATCCTGAAAAACGGGCTTTGTATATAGAAAACTTCCTACAAGAAATACAACCTTTTCTACTGTCCCTTCAATAAAAGGGCAGTCAATTAAAAATGACGGAACGAAAGAGAAAATTTAGAATAAATCAGAATGTGTTCCTGTTCTAATCAAAATCAATTCATTATCTTCTATCTGCCATATTAAAAGCCAATTAGGTTCTATATGACATTCAAATATATCTTCCTCTTTAAACCCAACCAACTTATGTTTGCAGTATTTATCTTGTAGCGGTTTATTTTTTGATAATAGCTCAACTATATTCCAAAGCTTATTTAGGTTTTTATTTCTTTTTTGAGCTTTCTTCAAATCCTTACCAAACTGTTTGGTAGCCCTGATTTCATACATACAATATTAATACTTTTTTTTGAGCTGCTCTAAAGACAAAGGTTCACTTAAATCGATTTTATTAACGCTGTCATTAATTGCTGAAATAGTATTTTCATTTGGTATTTTCACATCAAACGGTAATCCTTTTCTTAAAAAAATCTGATGGTAAAATACAGATATAGCCTCGGAATTAGAAAGCCCTAACCTATTTAATATCTTATCAGTATTTTGCTTTATATGCGGTTCAATCCTTGCTCTTACAACTTCTGATTTTCTCATAACGGTTACCTCATTATTTAATATAAGTGTAGCACACATGGGCTACCGATGCAAGAGTAATGATTTCAAAACTCCCAGAGGTATTCCTCATAAGCAAACAACTACTTATATTAGTACAACACCTGCGTTTCTGAGTTCTCCTAATGCCCTATCTATATCTCCCGACATCAGTTCTATTCCACGGCAAGCAGACGTTTGTATATTTGCCTTATATCCCAGCTTTATAGCATCAAGAGCAGTATACTTAACGCAATAATTAAGAGCAAGCCCGGTAATATCCAGTTCTTTAACGCCTTTTTGCTGTAAAAAGCTATTCAATTCAGTAGCAGTTTTATGGTTATTATCAAAAAATGCAGAATAACTATCTATGTCTCTATTGGTGCCTTTATAAATAATCTTATTTATCATATCTAATTTGAATTCACGTGATATTTCGCTGCCATGGGTATCTTGTATACAGTGGTCAGGCCATAAGACCTGCTCTATTCCATTTAATATAACTACATCTCCTGGGTTTTGATCTTTATGTTGTGACGCAAAGCTTTTGTGGTCAGCGGGATGAAAATCTCGTGTTGCAAGAACTAAATCATAATCTGCAATAATTGCATTTATTGCTGGTATTACTTCATTACCTTTTGGTACACCTAAGCTTCCGCCAGGTAAAAAATCATATTGCACATCAACAATGAGTAATGTTTTCATAAACTTATTTAGCTATAAATTGCTCTAAACACAACATAGCACAGAGCCCTCCCCTTAGTAATAATTATATTTTTACTTTTTAGTATCTCTTTGAGCTTTATTTATTTTTTGTCTCCTTTATTTAAATATCGCACTCTTAAAAGAACTATCAATATAAACGGTATAGCTAGATCCATATAAAACATTGATCCTGAGTTGGCAAAGCCCTGAGTTGGCATTTGGAAGATTTGGAAAAGATGAACTGCCGCAGCCCCTAAATAGAAACACGATGCCATCAGTGTTACTGCTAGCCTAAAGCCATATTTTTCCCAATAACCGAAAATCCCAATTACTCCTATTCCTAAGTTTGCCGCAGCAACGAAAAACTGAAAAGGACTGGCCGGCCAATCGACATGCTGTGCAACTTTTTCTGGAAAAAGACCATACAGTAAAAAAAAGTATATTCCGCTAACACCTATTGTCATTAGCATTTGATACTTAATTAAAGCTTCTGATACAGCAACTCTTGTGGTGTCCTTTTTATTTGTTTTTATAATACAAAGAAAAGCAAGTAGAAATCCGAGTAACATTGCAGAAGTAGAAAAATTAATTAAAATGAGTTTAATAAGAGAAGTCATAACTTTAGCCTTAAATTAAAATTAATAATAATATCATTCTAAGGTTTAAATGTTAAAAAACTGTAAAGATACTAAGTGTCTTAGAAAAAAGCTTTAAATTGTCCTAAAAAAGTTTAAAATAACAAAACATCTTGCCGCAATCTTGGATAAATATGCAAAATATAAAAATATCTCCCTCTATTTTATCAGCTGATTTTGCTTGTCTTGGCGATGAAGTTATAAAACTTTGTGAGGCTGGTGCAGATTATATTCATATTGATGTGATGGATGGCCATTTTGTACCGAATATTACTATTGGCTCCGCGGTAATAGAAAGCATAAAACAAGTAAGTACAGTGCCATTAGATGTGCACCTTATGATAGAAAACGTTGAGTCATATGCTCAGCAATTTATTAAAGCAGGAGCTGATATTTTAACTTTTCACCTTGAATCTGCTCAAGCTAACTTGCAACTAATTAATTATATTAGATCCCTCGGAAAGGTACGAATTGGCATTGCTATTTCTCCATCAACTCCTGCCACTATTTTGCGGGATATTATCCATGAGGTAGATTTAGTACTAGTCATGACAGTGGAACCCGGCTTTGCTAAGCAAAAATTTATGCATTCGCAAGTGAAAAAAATAGCCGCCGTCAAAAGTTTAATAGAACATACTGGCCGAAAGATTGATCTTGCAGTAGATGGGGGAATAAACGAAGAAACTGCAAAGCTCTGTGTAAAAGCAGGGGCTAATGTTTTAGTTGCTAGTTCTTATATTTTTTCGTCTAAAAAGATAGGTTATCAAGAAAGGATATTAAAACTAAGAGAGACCTCTTGAATATTATAAGGGCTATCGTAATTAATTCCTCTGCCACTTAAATAATTGCAGCACAGGAATTGATGTGAATATAGAAGAATAAGTACCTACCACTATTCCTATAAACACCGTAATACTAAAACTTTTTAGAGCTTCACCACCAAAAAAGATGAGCACTGCTGCTGCAAGCAAGGTAGTAAGCACGGTAAGTAAAGTACGAGATAAAGTTTCATTGATACTGTCATTTAAAATAGAAGTTATGTCTGTTCTAATAGTTGTTCTCATTTTTTCACGCACCCTATCGTAAATCACTACAGTATCATTTACTGAATAGCCCAGTATAGTAAGTATGGCTGCGACAGAAGTTACATTGAACTCATACCGAGTTATTACTAAAAATCCAACAGTAAGAATCACATCATGCATTAATCCAACTACTATTCCAACTGAGTATTGCCAATTAAATCGAAACCATACATATATTATAATCCCGACGAAAGTCATAACAATGGCAATTATACCTTTGTAAATCATCTCGCTTCCTACCTCCGCGCCGACAAATTCAATCTTACGAAATTCCACGTTGGCTGAAGTCTTGGATAGTAAAGTCTCTTTAATTGCGTCTATGTAGTATTGCTGTTTTGTTTCATCTTTCACTGCCGCTCTGATTAATATGTCATTACTTTCGCCTAAGTTTTGGATGGTTATTTCTCCTAGCGCAAGATTATTCAAGTTGTTTCTTATGCGCACAAGATCAGGAGCTTCTGGCATTCTAACTTCAAATAAAAGCCCACCTGTAAAATCAATACCAAAATTGAGAGACTTAAAATATAAACCAGCAAACGTTGCTATTACTAAAATTAAAGAAGAAATAAGGGTTATATATTTTACCCTCATAAAGTTTATTTTTGTATTGTCTGGAAAGATGTTTCTAAGTAATAGGAAGCTTTTCATTATCTATTTCATGTTTTATGTTGTCTAATTTTTCTTACTCTGATATTTACAACCTCGACAAATAATGAGAAGAACATCACAGCATATAAATATCCTTTCGGAACATCTATACCAAATCCCCCAACAGCAAGTGCTATACCAACAAGCAATACAAATGCCAATCCTAAAACCTTAATACTAGGGTTAGAATGCATAAAGTCACCAATTGCTTTTGCTGAAATAAGCATTGCTACCATTGCAACTAATATGGCAGGGATAATCAAAGATAATTTATTTACCATACCCACCGCTACAATTACAGAATCAAACGACAATACTAGGTCAACAAAGATAATTTGTAAAATTATTCTATACTCCTTCTGAATGTCGTAGCCCTTTCTACCAAGTTTTTCTGATAAGTCATCATTCAACATATCGTAAAGCTCGGTTAAAGCTTTGATAATTAAAAACACACCACCTGTTAATAACAATAAGGATCGACCAGTAAATTCAATATTTAGTAAAGAAAACAAAGGTATGGTTAGAGACATCACCCACGAAACCCCAAAGAGCATCAATATTCGCAAGGCAATAGCAAGACTAATGCCAAAAATTCTTACTTTATTTCTGCGTGGCTTGGGTATCGAGTAGATGATAATTGCTATAAATATAACATTATCTATACCCAATACTATTTCTAACCCTGAGAGAGAAAGGAAAGTTAGTAGATTATGAAATGCAAATATCTCTTCCATTTAATGTTTATCCAGTTAAAATAGATTCTGTACGAAAATTAGAATTTAATGAACTTATAGAAATAATCAAGATGAATATTTTTTTTATGAATAGGTATTATATCTTATAATTATTCAGGAGTAAAACTTGTTTTTAAAGTCTAGCGCTATATTTTCGATTTTGACCTTTGTTTCTCGTATTTTTGGCTTTATCAGAGATGTGTTGATTGCAGCTTACTTTGGCACGGGAGTATATGCTGATGCTTTTAATATTGCATTCAAATTGCCAAATTTCTTTAGAAACATTTTCGCCGAAGGCGCTTTTAGTGCTGCTTTTGTGCCACTATTCAGCGGTAAGTTATCAGCTGAAGGCAAAAAAAAAGCTATAGAATTTGCTGGTAATATACTAACAATCCTTACCGTTATACTTATTGTCTTAATAGTGTTATTTGAAATATTCATGCCTTTTGTAATCATGGGGCTCGCACCGGGATTTGAGGCAGATGCCCATAAATTCAACTTAACCGTATATTTGACAAAAATAACTACACCATATCTATTCTTTATTTCTCTGGTGACATTTTATGCCTGCATCCTGAATTCCATTAATAAATTCGCCGCAATGGCTTTCTCGCCTGTTATTTTAAATATAGCCATGATAGCAGCCCTCTATTATTTAGGAAATACGCAAACAGATAAAGTAGTAGTGGCAGCTTGGGCAGTCTTTGTTGGTGGGCTTCTTCAGTTAATCTTCATTCTCTGGCCAATTATTAGACGTGGGGTATGGCCTAGTTTTAGATTTCCGAGTTTTACTGGCGATGTAAAAAAATTCTTCAAAAATATAATACCCGCGGTAATGGGCAGTGGAGTAACACAAATCAATCTGTGGATTGGAACAATTATTGCTACTACTATTCCTGGCGCGGTATCAATGATTTACTACGTTGACCGGGTAGTGCAGCTTCCTATATCGTTAATCGGAGTATCTATAGGAATAGTAATTTTGCCGAGTCTATCGCGCCATTTTAAATTGAAAAATAAAGAGCAAGCAATTCATACGCAAAACCGTGCATTGGAAATAGCATTGCTCTTTAGCTTACCTTGTACTGTAGCATTATTTGTGATATCTGAACCTCTTATATATATATTATTTCAACGAGGAGCTTTTAAAGCAGCTGACACCCTAAACACCTCTCCAGCTCTTGTTACTTTAGCGATTGGTATCCCTGCTTATGTGATGAATAAGATTATGGTTCCAGCTTTTTTTGCAGTTGAGGATACCAAAACTCCTGTGAAAATTTCTATTGTGTGCATGATCATTAACGTCACTGGGAATTTAATCTTGATTAGATATTTGTCTTATGTCGGAATTACCCTCGCAACAGCAATTGCAGCCTGGGTGAACATCATATTACTCTTTGTTTTTGCTTATAGAAAAGAAATTTTTAAATTTGATAAAACATTTAAAAATAAATCTTTAAAGATAATATTATCTTCAGGTTTTTTATATGTATTTTTAGAAGCTGTAAGCGGCTTATGCCATAAGTATATATATTGTGAAGGGTGGCTATCTCTCTTGGTATTTATGGCAGTAGTCGTAGGTAGTGGTCTCGTATATTTCTATTCACTCTACATCACTAGCGCTTATACCCTAGAAGAGCTGAAAGAGCTTTTTTGAGTCTTTAGCTTTGTTCACGATTTAATCCAACTTGAGATTCCCTCCAAAATTTAAATTTTTTTCATATACTATAAGATCCACAGCTAATTTTTCTTGTATAGAAGAAATTTTTTCATCTAATAATTTTTTTAAAGCCTGATTTTCCAAAATATTTTCTCTAATATATCTCATGTCTTCTGTAGCGTTTTTTATTAAACTCAATTGATCAGAAGATGAATTTTTATATCTATCAATTAATTTATTTATCAATTCCTTATTCGCGCCTTTGTCATCTTCAGGCAAAGCCATAGTAAAGAAAAAGGATATTCCTCTAGTTGGTAGAGTTGACAGGTTCATCTCCAACAAATCTAATTTTTCTTTTAACAAGTCTTCTTTATTTTTCATCGATGACGACCTCTTCTCTTTGCTTTAAATGGTTTTTTAACAGATGGCGTTACACTTGGTGGCACTATATCTCCAACTGTTGGTGTGCTTGATGGTTTTGGCAGTGCTGCTAAAGCTTTTTCTGTAATTACTGCCGTAGCTTTTTCTGTAATCACTGCCGTAGCTCTCCCTGCAACTCGTCCAGTTTTGTAAATATAAGCATCTGTAAATAAGGTTGATGCTGTAGCCAAAGTTCTAACCTTATCATAACATGATAAGCCAGCACTCATTAATGTGGAAGCCACCGATGGTGCTTGCTCTTGTTGCTCATGTATAATCTCTCTTGCTGATAATTCTGCTTGACCTCCCGCTTTATAAGGTATCTTTTTAAGCAATTCTGGCATTCCTTCTTCTGCTATCTTTTTATCAGGAGAGGTAAAACAACCTGCTGCAGTCTTATATGCTGTTCTCCAATCTTGTACTAGACTTGCTCCATAAGCATATGTGCTCTGTACAGCACTTACAGCATCAGTATAAACCCTTGTTGCTATAGCTGGGTTAGCAGATCCATATTTTTCTATGGTTGCTTTTTTTCCGCTATACGTCTATTGCGTTCAGGAGTTCTTTTTTGAGCTTTTTTTGACAAAGGTTTTACTTCTGGTTCTGCTTTTCCTTCCGTCAAGCCTTCATAGAAACCTGCTGTAGCAAATGTTGTTAACTTAGTAGGCAACGTAACCAATGAAGCTAATCCTTCTGCAGATGCTTTAGTTACTTCATTGTAAAGAAAAAAAGCCAACTGACCGTCGCGTACATTCGCTCGCAACACTTCTGAAATTCCTGCTTTTTCTGCACCACTAGCAAGTAAGTGCCCTAAAGCCTCTCCTGTACGAGATATATCAGCTAATGATGCGCCTGTTAAGGTCCTAGTCCCAGCTCTTAATAGATCTAACCCTGCAATAGTTCTCTTCAAAGACTCTTTCTCTGGCCCCTCAGACGCTTTTTCCAATTTTTTCCGCATTACGTGACTTATGACAGTAACGTCAAGTACTTCGTATTCTAGTATAAGTTGAGCCATGTCTTTTTTGTACAGATCCCACTCCTTGTCTACGCCTTCCTTCTTAGTTTTATAGGTGTCTACAAACTCTTTTTTCGTAGCTTCAAGGTCTGCTAAAAATGCTTCTGCAACTCCATCTTCTGTTAGCCTTTCTAAAGGTGCTATTGGTCCTGTATCCAGAGCTTCTGTAGTTGCTGGAGAAGATTTTCTGATGCCATTAAGAATACCTGTTACAAGCACTTCTTGTGCATTTGGCATTGTTTTTAAAAGCGCTGTTAACTCTCCTAGTACTGCCTGAGCTATCATCAAATACTCTAACTCAGATTGCATATGTTTCATCGCTGAACCAAAATTAATAAGTTATTAAAACAAACATTTAATCTAGTAGTATTAGTAAGTATGGCCTGTTAGTAGAATTTTGAAAATCAATTTTTTCAAAAAGATATAGTGTTTTTCTAGTTTATCGCAGCTATATTGTTAAAAATACCACAAATGGCCTTAGCTAAGTGTATTGATAATCGCCTACAAAAACCCTAAGCCATTTAATGTTTGATTGAAATCTAAGCGTTTACGGATAAGTTTATGTTTATCGCCATCCACTAGAACCTCTGCTGCATAAGGTCTAAAATTATACAAAGAACTCATTGACGCGCAATAAGCACCAGCCGTGAGTATAGCCAAGATATCGCCTTCTTCTGGCATTGCAATTTCTATATTATTGCCAAGTATATCGGAGGATTCACAAATATTACCCACAATTTGCACTTCATGTAATGGAGCCTTAGGCCTAGAAAGATTAACTATATGATGATAGGCAGCATAAAATGATGGACGAATCAAATGGTTGAGTCCTGTGTCAGTTCCAACAAATATGGTATCATTATTACGCTTGATATTGCTTACCCTTGTAAGTAAGCACGTTGATTCAGCAACTAAAAATTTTCCTGGCTCGACAAAAAGATCTATTTCTTTGCCATTTTTTTTATTAAACTTATTTAGCTTATTTTTTATTGAATGATAAAAATCTTTTAAGTTGATTGCTGATTCACTAGGTTTATACCTAACCCCAAAGCCACCACCAATATCGATAAATTTTAGATTTTTGAAATGTGTAGCGAGATCAATAATCATATGCACAGCCTCTTGGAACTTTTCAGTATAATAAAATCCTGATCCAATGTGACAATGCACACCCACTATATTTAAATTATGCTTGTTTACAATTTCTTTGGCTTGTTCGATATCTTGATACAAAATTCCGAACTTTGACTTCATACCACCGGTAATTACTTGGTGGCATTCTCCTTCTCCGACCCCTGGATTAAATCTAAGAGAAATATCTGTCCCTGGAAATAGAACACCAAAACGCTCTAACTCTGATAACGACCCAATATTAAGTAAAACGTTTTCATCGCGCACTACCTTGAGTTCAGCGTCATCTGAGTTGTTGCCAGTAAAAATAATTTGATTACTGCTAAAACCCACTTGTTTTGCAAGTTGAATTTCATAAGGAGAAACTGCATCCACTCCATCTATCCCCATCTCTTTTAAGACTCTCAATATATTGGGATTGTAGTTTGCTTTGAGCGCGTAAAATATTTTGCTCCCCTTTCCAAAGGCATCTCTAAAAAGCTTAGTTCTATTCTTTAAAATGCCAACATCTGTAACAAATACAGGGGTTCCGTATTCATTAACAATTGATTCTGCGAATTTGTGATCAGGTATATAAATAGATGTTGTCATTTTTTATTCCTTCAATATCTTATTTATCCTTTTTCTACACAGCCACGGTGTAAAATTTGTACAGTTTTGTCTTTGTCTTTGTTATCTATAATTAAAGTTATGTTATGGTAGGAGGCGCTAATACTTACTGCGTGAATCTTAATATTATTTTGTGCGGTTAACGCAAATACATTGGACAATAATAATTGTTTCCTAGATATTTGATATCCAATGATGCATATTTTAGTTACTTTCTTTATAATTCTCACATTAGCAATTTCAGCTAAATCCCTATGTAGTTTTTTTGAATAATCTTGAGCTTTGATTGAAAAAGTAAAAGATATTTCTGAAGTGGAACATACATCTATAGAAATATTATACTTTGTTACTATGTTAGCTGCTTTTGAGATAAATCCAACATGATCAATAATTGTTGGATGTTCTAATACGATCAAAATATAGTCAGTACTTGCTACAATACCTCTAGCTTTGCTATTTACTTTATTTGTAATTTTAGTTCCCTTAAATTCTTGATCAAAGGTATTAAACACATAAACGGGGATGTTTTTCTGAATTGCCAATGTTATCGTTGCGGGGTGTATTACTTTGGCTCCGCTGTAAGCCATCTCTGACATCAGCTCTACATCCAAATCACGCCAGCAAATAGGGTTTTCTACTACCCTAGGATCCGCGGACATAATACCACTAACATCAGTCCATATTTCTATTGAAGCTGCTTTAAGAGCAATTGCAATAATTGATGCTGTGTAATCACTTCCTCCCCTGCCAAGCAAAGTCGTATCTCCGTGAGTATCCTTACCTATAAAACCCGTCACTATCGGAGTTGTTTTTTCGGCTAACATAGGAGCCAAAACAGCACGGCAAGCAGAAGTAGTAGACTTAAATAACACTTTAGAGTCGAGATAATCACTGTCAGTTCTGATGATTTTTTCAGCTTCTACTCGTTTGTTATTTATACCTATTTTGTTTAATGCGTGCCTCATTAACTGGCTTGATAATTTTTCACCAAATGCACATATGAGAGCTTTTGTCTTGTTTGTTAAATCTCCAACTAAACTCACTCCTGAAATTATTGCTTTGAGCCTTTTAAATAATAGGTCAAAATCTTGTATCCATATGTCAACAGCTTGTTTTTCGTTATCAATGATTTTAAATAATATTTTGTTATGGAGCTGTTCAATTTTTGAAACTTTAATGGTGGCTAATCTAGGTTTTTGTTTTTGAGCAAGAAAAATAATCTCCAATAATAGATCTGTAACACCCGATACAGCTGAAACTACAACAATGATATCATTTTGTATGGCTTCTCTTTTTATGATGTTGGCGCAAGTCATAATTGATTTTGCGCTACCCATTGAAGTGCCGCCAAATTTAATAGATTTTATGTCCATTTTATTAATGCAAGTTTAAAATATCTATTTTAGATATATATATTAAATCAAAATTTAATCAATGTTTTTTTATTTCAACTATAATAGTATATTTAATATTATATTAGCGTAACCCTTGTTTATTTCAGGAATATTCGAACACCTTTATCTTAGCTTAAATAATTTAAATTTTAAAGTTGAAAAGGTGCATGGAATCAATATAATGAATGTAGATTTTAATTTGCGGGATGAAAAATAATGAAAATAGCAATTGTTGGCTACGGTAAAATGGGAAAAGCTATTGAACAGGTAGCTCAAAAGTTTTCAATAAAAATATCACAGATAATTAAAGATCAACAAGACCTGATTAACGCTACGTTTGACAAGAACGAAATAGCTATAGAATTTACAGAACCTGCGATTTGCATGGAGAATATAAAATTATTAGCAGAGAAAAAGGTTAATATAGTTTGCGGCACGACTGGATGGTATGACGATATGGCCTTGGTCAAAAAAACTGTAGAGCAAAATAATATTGGCTTTGCCTATTCCTCCAACTTTTCTATAGGTGTCAATATCTTTTGGCGCACCGTAGAACAATTAGCTAAGCTAATGAACTCTGTTGAAGATTATGATGTTGCAGGCCATGAGATTCACCATAACCATAAAAAGGATTCTCCTTCTGGCACCGCGATTCACACAGCTGAGATTTTGTTGAAAAACTTGGATCGTAAAAGTAAAGTCCTAACTCAAACCACGAATGATAGAGAAATTTTACCAGAGGAATTACATTTTACTTCTGCACGTCTAGGAAACGTAATAGGAAAACATAGCGTGATTTTCGATAGTATATACGACACCATTGAAATTACTCATAACTCTAAATCACGAGAATGTTATGCTATTGGCGCAATTAAAACAGCTAAATGGCTTTGTAATAAAAAAGGATTTTTTGACTTCCAAAAACACATGGAGGAAATAGGAAATGTTAAATTTTAAAGGCTTACTTACAGCATTAGTTACTCCTTTTACTGACAATGACAAAATTGATTATGATGCATTGGAAATATTATTAAGGGGACAGGTTGAAGCAAAAATTCCTGGAGTAGTAATGTTGGGATCGACCGGTGAAAGTTTTGCAATTTCTGACGCAGAGTATCAAGAAATTATCAAATTTGTAGTGCAAAATTTCTCAGGCAAGCTAAAGATACTTGTCGGCGCAGGTACTAATAATACTCACAGCTCTATTAATAAAAGTAGATTGGCGGAGAATTTAGGTGCAGACGGAGTATTGATAGTTAATCCTTATTACAATAAACCCCCGCAAGAAGGATTATACAAACACTTTGCAGCTATTGCTGAAAATATAGATATTCCCATTATATTATATAACATCCCAGGGAGAACAGGTGTGAATTTGCAAACACCTACTTTATTAGATTTGATTAAGCAGCATAAAAATATTATTGGCATCAAGGAATCTAGTAGCGACTTAGATCAAGTGATGGAAGTTATAAGCCACACCAAAGACAATTTTATGACTTTATCTGGCGATGATAGCCTCACATATCCGATTATATCCCTTGGTGGGAACGGCGCTATCTCAGTAATTTCCAATATTCTGCCTGAATTAACAAATAGGATGGTAAATCTAACATTGGACCATCAATTTAACCCTGGTAGGCTATTGCATTATAAAATGTTGAAACTAATGAATGCACTTATTTCATTCGGCAACAACCCTATTGCTATCAAAACATTACTCGCTTATCAAAATAAAATAAAAGAAAATTTTCGCTTACCCCTATGTTCTTTGGATTCAAATAAAAAGGAACAATTAATCAAGGTTTTTGAGGATTGTTACAGTGGCTGATTTTCATAAATACCACGGTCTTGGCAACGATTATATCGTCATCGATCCTAAGCAGATTAGCTTTCCGCTCAAAATGAATACCAAAAATATACAGCTTCTCTGTAATCGTAATTTAGGCATTGGTTCAGATGGTATCCTTTATGGCCCAATAATAAAGGATAACAAAATTCATTTCCAAATCTTTAATCCTGATGGTTCAGAAGCAGAAAAAAGTGGAAATGGCATTCGCATCTTTGCCCAATATGTATGGGACATGGGATATAAAGACGCCAAAGAAATCACCTTAGAAACTAAAGGCGGCACAGTAACCATAGAGCACCTTAATAAGGCAACGTCTCTTATGAAAGTCAACATGGGTCGTTTTTCATTTTCAAGCCTTGATATCCCCGTAAAAGGACAACAAAGAGAGGTTGTTAATGAAGAAATACGGATATTAGATCAAAAATTCTCTATCACTTGTGTTACCATTGGCAATCCTCATTGCGTAATTATATGTGATAACATTTCTCCAAAATTTACAAAAACTTATGGGCCAGCTATTGAAAATTACGAATCGTTCCCTAATAGAAGTAACGTACAGTTTGTGAAAATATTAGATAGACACAACATACAAATCGAAATCTGGGAGAGAGGAGCTGGCTACACTCTAGCCTCTGGTAGTAGTAGCGTTGCTGCTGCCTGCGCTGCTCACAAAAAGGATTTGACCGATAAAGATATAACAGTTCACATGCCCGGTGGACAAGCCAAGATAAATATTGACGGAGATAACGCTTTCTTAACCGCTACGGTGTCTAGGATAATGTTTGGAGAGATTATGGCAGATTTAAAAAAGCAATTGGAGAAATAAATATGGAAATTCATTATTCTAATATAATAAGCAAGGCAAAAAGTTATCCATTTGCTGAGATAGATAAAAAAGTAAAGCAGCTGCAGGAAAAAAAGATTACCCCTATAGATTTTGGAATCGGGGATCCTAAGGAGCCTACTCCTCAATTTGTTATAGATGCTTTGTCGAAAGCTGCACAAGCTCGCGCGGCAGATGGATACCCAAGCTACATTGGTGAATTATCGTATAGAGAGTCTTGCGCGTTTTATATGCAAAACAATTTTGGTATAGGTCTAGACCCACACACTGAGATAAGTTCAACTGTTGGATCCAAAGAATCCATATTTAACTTTCCTTTAGGATTCATTAATCCAGGTGATATAGTGATCTGCCCAACTCCTGGCTATCCTGTTTATAAAATAGGCACTGAATTTGCGGGAGGTCAGCCTTATTTCGTTCCTTTATTAAAAGAAAATGATTTCTTAATTGATTTCAAATCAATCCCAGAGGACATTGCTAAAAAAGCAAAAGTTATTTGGATTAATTATCCTAACTCTCCTACAGGGGTAATGGCTCCTATAGAATGGCTTAGAGATTTTGTAGCATGGGCAAATAAGTATGATATCATTATCGCCTCTGATGAAGGATGTTATATTGACTTATACTTTAAAGAAAAACCACACAGCATTCTTGAGATTCAAAAAGAAGGCATCATAACATTCTATTCTCTCTCTAAACGTAGTAATATGACTGGTTATAGAGTTGGTTTTGTCGCGGGAGATGCAAAAATAATAGATGGATTTAAAAAGGTTAAAACTAATATCGATTCTGGCACCCCTACGTTTATCCAAGATGCTGCATCACTTGCATTAAGAGACACTGAGCATGTCGAATTTATGCGTCAGGAATATGCGAGAAAGCGCGACATATTAATTCCCGCATTAGAGTCATTAGGCTTCCCTAGAACTACGGCAAATTCTACTTTCTATATATGGCAAGAAATCACTAACGGCATTAGTGATATAGAATTTTCTAATAAATTATTAGATTATGGGATAGTGGTAACACCTGGTAGTTTTATATCTGATGTTGCAGATGGTAAAAATCCTGGAGAAAATTTTGTCAGATTCGCATTAGTACCAACTATAGAAGAAGTAACCAAAGCCGCTGAGATCATTAGCAAGATTAGGTTTTAATTTTTTATGTTGCTAAGCAAGTAGCATCAAAAAAACCTATGCTCAATAGCGCAAATTAACAATTAAGCAGCAATATCTTCTGGATGATTATGTTGCTGCTCACCAGCAACATCTGCTGTACTAGCTTCGTTTGTACTATCAGGGAGATAAACATGTTTTTCAGATAATAAATAAGACTTTTGTCCCCATGTATACGCTAGAGCCTTTGTATCATATGCTTCTCCAAAGAATTTATTTGCTTCTTTAAGGAAACTGTTGAATAAAACCTTGTATCCTTTAGAAGAGCTGTCTGAATCAGACTTTGATTGCTCTCCTATAAAATAGTTTGCTACATATGAAGACGGTTTTACTAACATCCCCTTATACAAAAAATCTTTTGCATTATATTCCGCTTGGTTTACCGTAAGATAGTCTACATAATGACCCTTTAACCCTGCAGCCTTAAAAACATCTTGTACAAAACCTAAGCAGCTTCTACTAATAAAGTTATATACGCATTTATCAGGATTATCAGATTTGCAATCCTCTTTTACAGCCTTAATATAGCTCTGTACTTTTTGTTCTTGCTCGTCATTTAAAAGAAAAGAAATTTTCAGGTAATTATTAGCATCTGATTTTGCTTGTTCAGACTCTTCACCACTAATTCTTCCTAATTTATGATCTATGATTGACTTATACTTATCATAAAAATTATAGTATACTTTTCCTGCTACTGCAGAAAAAACCATAGCTGATCCCAAGAAAACTGGCAATAACATAGGTATACTAATAGACATAGCAGAAGAAAGAAAAGCTGTAGCACCAGTAGACATTGCCCCTACAAACAAACCATGTGCGACATATTCAGCTGTTTTATCTTGAGCTAATGCTCCTTTTTCACCAGAGTCTGCTGGATAAAATCCTTCTGGCTCACCGTCTAAGCTAAAAAATCCATGATTAGGGTTAAAATATGCAGTAAACTCATGTGGTTTTGCTGTTGCTTCTTTCTCTTCTTGTAAGTGTTCAGCTCTTTTATCTGATAAATACTTATACACATCGCGAGATTCGTGTCCCCTTACTACTAAAATCTTACCATTTTCTAGCTTGATCATGGTGTCACAAAAGTTTTGTGCTACATTAAAAGGGTATGTTACTTTTGTTATGTCGATTTTTGTTAATGAATCAGGTTTGCCAAAGCAAGAATCTTTTGTTTCTGGAAAGAAATTCTTTTCAGAATTGGGCTTTAGATCTTTAACATCTAATACTTCCCCAAACTTTTGTAAGGTTTTAACTTCCCCTTCTCTTGCTAGTTTTTCGATTATAGACTGAACCCCTCCTTCCCCGACTAACTTTTTAATCCATTCAAACTCATCTGATGTTAATAAAAGAAAGCGTACAATATCCTTCGTAAATTCTCTTTCACTGCTATTACGAGATTCCGCTCCATCTTCTATTAATTTTTTAAACCACTCGATGTTCTCTGGTGTTAATAAAAGAGATTTTGCCTCTTTTAAAAAATATTTTGCAAAATCTGTTTCTTTGCTATTATAAGATTTTGCTCCATCTTCTATTAATTTTTTAATCCACTCGATGTTCTCTGGTGTTAATAAAAGAGATTTTGCCTCTTTTAAAAAATATTTTGCAAAATCTGTTTCTTTGCTATTATAAGATTTTGCTCCATCTTCTATTAATTTTTTAAACCACTCGAGGTTCTCTGGTGTTAATAAAAAAGATTTTGCCTCTTTTAAAAAATATTTTGCAAAATCTGTTTCTTTGCTACTATAAGATTTTGCTTCATCTTCTATTAATTTTTTAATCCACTCGATGTTCTCTGGTGTTAATAAAAGAGATTTTGCCTCTTTTAAAAAATATTTTGCAAAATCTGTTTCTTTGCTACTATAAGATTTTGCTCCATCTTCTATTAATTTTTTAAACCACTCGAGGTTCTCTGGTGTTACTAAGAGAGATTGCGCATCCTTATAAACATACTTCGCAAAGTCTGTTTCTTTGCTACTATAAGATTTTGCTCCATCTTCTATTAATTTTTTAATCCACTCGATGTTCTCTGGTGTTACTAAGAGAGATTGCGCATCCTTATAAACATACTTCGCAAAGTCTTCAATATCAGGAATGTGGTTTATATTGTTAACGATAAAATTTTTTACCCAAGAAACAAATTCATCTGTGGGCAAGCTTTCTTTTATATTTTTATAAGCTTCCTCTGCAGTTATTTTATTCCTGTATAATAAATTCTTTAATATAACTCTTTCAGCTTCATTTATATCAAATTGATCCATAACTCTACCTCACCCCTAAATATATCAGTAAATTTTGTGCTACACTAACACGCATTAACTATTTTGTCAAGAACTTTTGCGGTTTCATCAGTGATATGGTTGATTTTACGGGGGTTTAAAAGAGCATCCAGGAATGAATACTCCTTCAATAATTTAAAAAACATTAAAATCTTTTATCATTTTTTAAAACTACTTGGCCTATAAGTAAACACAGCTCTCTAATTTATGATTTTTTTTGATTTTTACAAAACTCAACTTTTTACTTGACTAATAATAAGTAAATAAGTAAGTTTCATGTATTCATATTAATAGTAAGTAAAATTATGGGTAAGGCAAAAACAGCTAGTAAAAATAATCCTGTTGCAAGAGCAACAGCAAAGGTATTTACTTACAACGGACAAACAATAAAACCTGTTAGGTATATTTCCTTGGGAAGAAACTTTATTGCCGCACAATATGAAAGTGGACAAATGGCTGTTGATGCTCAACAAAAGCCCGTACCTTGGTCTAAAATTAGTAGTTAATTTTTTATTTATGGTTTAATTAATGCCTAAACTTAAAACAAAATCTGGTGTAAAAAAACGGTTCCACGTTACTGGTTCCGGTAAGATAAAATGTAACCAGGCTGGAAAACAACACGGAATGGTAAAAAGAAGCAAGAGGCAACTCAGGGAACAAAGAGGCACTACTACCCTTTGTAAGCCAGATGCTAAAAGTATAAAACAATTTTTACCTTATTCCTGAGGATAAGGCCTATAAGAAACTTAAAAGGAGATTACAATGGCGCGAGTCACAGCTGGTTCTAATACTAGAAAAAGACATAAAAAAATATTAAAGCTTGCCAAAGGCTTTAGAGGACGTGCTAAAAGTTGCTTTCGTGTAGCCGTTCAAAAGGTTGAAAAAGCTTTGCAATATGCTTATCGTGATCGTAAAGCACGTAAGCGTGATTTAAGAGCCCTTTGGATACAAAGAATAAATGCAGCTGTGCGTTTGCACGACTTAACCTATTCGCAATTTATCGACGCTTTAACTAAAGCAAATATCTTAGTTGATCGCAAAATTTTAGCTGATATGGCCGTACGTAATCCTGATAATTTTAAGGTTATTGTTGAAAAAGCAAAAAGTATTCTAAAAGCTGCTTATAAAGAGGCTGCTTAAACTTTATTAATTGTTACCCTTTCCTATGCAAGAGTTACTATCTAAATTAGAAACCGCTATTGCAGAATTAAAAAGCATAGATACTATGGATGGGATTGAAAATATCCGCATCACATACTTGGGTAAAAAAGGCCTCATTACTCAAGAAATGCAAAAGCTTGGGCAACTATCTCCAGAACAACGCAAAAAAACCGGTCAAGAACTCAATGTCATCAAGACAAAATTACTTGAGGCAATTAAAACCAAGCAAACACAGATACGCGAGACAGAAATCAATAGCGGATTAATGTCTGATGCTATTGATATTACCTTACCTGCACGAGAAAAGGAATATGGCACGATCCATCCCATTTCGTATGTTGCTAAAGAAATAGCAGAAATTTTCTCCAATATAGGGTTCGATTCAGAATATGGCCCTGATATTGACGATGATTACCATAATTTTACTGCGCTCAATATCCCAGAGCATCATCCTGCACGTGATATGCATGATACTTTCTATCTGAGTTCTCCTGTAAAAGAATTGCACCTCCTTCGTACCCATACATCTAATGTACAGATAAGGAAAATGTCTAATGCAAAGCCTCCATTTCGCTTTATTGCTGTAGGCAGAGTCTATCGCCGCGACTCAGACCTAACTCATTCGCCAATGTTTCACCAAATAGAAGGAGTATGCATAGACAAAAATATAGATATGGGGCATTTAAAGGGATGCTTACAGCAATTTATTACTAGTTTCTTCGAAGGCAAAGAAATTGACGTGCGTTTTAGACCCAGTTACTTCCCATTTACAGAGCCTTCAGCTGAAGTGGATATATCAATAAATGGCTCTTCATGGCTTGAAGTTTTAGGATGTGGTATGGTTCACCCCAACGTACTCAAAAATCTTAATATGGATCCTAAAATCCATCAAGGATTTGCCTTTGGAATTGGCCTAGAAAGACTTGCTATGCTTAAGTACGGCATTAAAGATTGTCGCTCTTTCTTTGAGGGAGATATTCGTTGGTCAAAAAAACATAGTTGTGAGTTCTAACGCAATCTTTCGGTTTCTAAACGTAACTAACACCAATCATTATAACTAACTAGTGCACGTTGCAAATACGCACATATTATTTTAGGAAGATTAACCGTTTCTTAACTATTGAGCGCTATACTTAACTAATATTAATAATGGCGAGAATGTTATGATGGTTTCTGATTTGAGCACTAAAATTCAAGCTGTTTCCTCGAGATCAAGTCGAGTAAACGTGAGCTCAAGATCAAGAAGGTTTTTTGCGTATGCACTAGATCAGTTAATTATAGGATTATTTTATAGCATTTTAGGGATAACAACTTTTTTTGGTGCTGGTTACACAACAAAGATATTATGGTACCTAATACCATTAGCCTATTTCACTTTGTTTCCTATAAACAGTTGGTGGGCAACGCCTGGCCAAAAATTGCTAGGCATATATGTTTGTAGAGCAGATAATTCCGAGCAGATTTCTTTTTCTGCCTCACTAGCCAGATTTATAATATTTAAATCAATAGTCCTAGTGAGTGTGGTTTTAACGCTGTTATTGGGATTTGGCTCTTTTAAAAATGCAACACAACAGTTCTCAAATTTACAAAACCACAGTTATCAAGATATCAGCCAAAGTAAAAATACTAATCAAGCAGATGATGACGAAGGTTATATAGAAAGCGATGTATTCAAAACCGAGAAACCACTTAATAATAATCAAATGGATGCGCAAGTGTATGAAGTTTCTTATCTACAAACTATAACGTGCAACACTCATAATTATCAATACGGCTTACAATTTAATCAATCACCGCAGCAACAAGCAGAGTTATTTAAAATATTTACACATTTAATGTTTGTATATTTAATAATTCACAGCATCCTTGTTGTAGGGCCTACATTTTTTGGAAACAAGAAGCAAACCATCTATGATGTTATTTGCAATACTTGTGTGTTACAACGCCCAGCTCCATAGAATGTAAGGTTGTTTCTAGTATCCCTTATTTTAGCATTTTGTCTAATTTGCCTTGACTATTCAGCTCTGCTAGGCTGTCATACCCACCGATATGCTTATCACCAATGAATATTTGTGGAACAGTCATTTGCCCGTTAGCTTTTTTTACTAGCTCCTCTCTTTGCTTGGGGTCATCACCAACATTGATTTCTTTGTATTTTACCTTTTTAGAATCTAATAATTGTTTCGCTGAAATACAATATGGGCAATTATCTTTAGTGTACACAAGAATCTTTGACATTTTTATTCTCTATATTTATGTTATTATCTCTACTTACTTATATAGTATAGTAAAAATAATATAGGTATGTCCATAAAAGATACAGAATAAACGCAGCCGTAGCTCAGTGGATAGAGCACAAGATTCCTAATCTTGGTGTCGCAGGTTCGATTCCTGCCGGTTGCGCCATGCTTTATAGGGTCCGTACCGGACACATAGGTTACAGTTTATACCGGAGACATAGGTAACACTTTTCCTCATAATAAAAAATTTCAACTAATTAAGTTGGGTTTTTTATTATGTCATGGAAACAGTGTAATATTATGGATCAAAGATTAAAATTTGTCGCAAAACTACTAGACGGAGAAAAGATGACCCGTCTATGTCATGAATTTGGTATTTCTCGTAAAACGGGTTATAAGATCTACAATCGCTACAAAGACTGCGGCATTGAAGGTCTTAATGATAAAAATAGAAGGCCCTATCGACATGCCAATCAATTACCCTTTCAAGTTGAAAGATCAATCTTACAAATTAAAAAAGAATTTCCTAATTTTGGAGCTCCAAAGATTAGAGAGAAGCTTATCAGGCAATTTGATTTAAAGCATATTCCGGCTAAAAGTACTGTTCATGCAGTTTTAGATAGAAATGGCTTGGTAAAAAGGGACAAAAGGAGAAGAAGCAATAAATACAAACCAGAAGGAACACATCTATCAGATCCAAAAATATGCAATAGTTTATGGTGCGCAGATTACAAAGGAGAGTTTCTTCTTGGTAACAAACAGTATTGTTATCCCCTTACTATTACCGATTACAATTCAAGATATTTACTTGCTTGTGAAAGTCTAGAATCAACCAAAGAAAAGTTTGCTTTTACAATATTTGAAAGAGTTTTTAAGGAATATGGCTTACCACAAGCAATAAGAACTGATAACGGAATACCTTTTTCTTCAGTAAATGCTTTATATGGACTTAGCAAATTATCTGTCTGGTGGCTTAGACTTGGGATCAATATTGAAAGAATAAAGCCAGGGAATCCCCAGCAAAATGGTAGGCATGAAAGAATGCATTTAACATTAAAGAAAGAAACAACAAAGCCTGCAAAATTTAACTACCTTCAACAACAAGAAAGATTTGATGAATTTATTGATTACTACAACAATAAAAGACCGCATCAGGCGATTAACATGATGTATCCAGGTGAAATATATCAACCATCCTCAAGGCAATATAAAGGACTAGCAGAGGTGGATTATCCATATCATGATAAAGCAATAATTGTTACCACTTGTGGTAGGATATGCATGAACAATAGGAAGATAAGTTTGAGCAAAGTTTTATCTGGGCAAAAAATAGGGATAAAAGAGGTTGAAGATAAAATTTGGCTTGTAACCTTTATGGATTATGATATAGGATATTTTGATGAGGATCTAGGTAGGGTTGAACCTATAAAGAATCCTTTTTTATTAACTTAGAGAAAAGTGTAACCTATGTACCCGGTACAAAGTGTTACCCATGTCTCGGGAAGGGCAATAGTTTTTTAAGTAATTCAACTAATTATTACTCATTAGCTGCGGCGAGGGCTGCAAGCTTTGCAAGTAACTGATATTTTTCAATATCATCATGAACTTGTTCATTTTGGGTAATGGGGACAAAATCAACCCCTGCCTTATTTAAATTGCCGTACTCGTCTCTTGACTTGTTGACCCTTAAGAACGAATCAGCAATTTGTCCTCCTATCAAATAGGACATTACTTCTGCAGGACAACTCTTATATCTTATGTTAGTTCTTATACCTTCTTGTATTACTACTTTTGTATTAAGGGCCCCTTCTTTGATCACATGCATTTTTTTTCTTAGTTTACGATTCATTGCGTAAACCTCTTCACCACTAGTCACTGTCATAATGCCCATTCCATAAGTTCCCTTAGCGGCTTTAATAAAAATATATGGCTCTTCATCAATTTCATATTCTTTATACTTTCCCTTAAGCAAATGTAGCATTTTTTCAACGTCATTTGCTATACAATCCAGTCCTTTAGAATTTTGAAAATTCACCTTTCCACAGTTACTAAAAGCAGTAGATAAGAAGAATTTATCTAATTGGAACTCTTTACAAAATCTAGACAACACCTCATCATATTTTGCAAAATGCTTGGATTTTTCTCTTAAATGCCACCCTGATTTTGTATCAGGAATTATAGGTTGCTCTATGTTTTGTAGTATTGCCGGTATAGTTATTGTTAAGTCGTTATTAAGTATGATGATGTCTGGTGTAAATTGCTGTTTCGTTATAAGCCTTGAGTTTTGTTTTGTTAAATCCTTATTTAAATCACCTATAACAACTTGACGATTAGTGGATTCTATTAGTTTTTGGAGACTTTTTATGCTCTTAAGGTAAAATTCATTGCGTGTGTGATTTTCTGGAATAATTAAAACATTAGAATTCTTAGGATATTTTGCTAAAAATACATCGATTTGCTTTGATACATCGCTATATTTATTTGGAGTTATGTTGTTGAATCCAGCTGGGAAAATATTGGTATCCACTGGCGCAATTTTACTACCTGAATCTCTTATATCAACCGAGGCGTAAAACAAAGTATCTACAGCACTATACTCTGAAGCAAACCATTCTTCTATAGAGGAGGATTTAGATTTGAGTAAGCTTTTAAGCTGCTTATGTATGTTATATTTCACCATTATGTGGGTTATATCATAAAATTACTTAATGCGACAATAGCAGCAGTTTCAGCTCTCAATATATTTTTAGTTAGCTTTACTGAGATTACATTAGGATAAACAGCAAATAGATTGTTTTCTTGCTCAGTAAACCCGCCTTCGGATCCTATTAATATAATATAATTTTTATCACTATCAAGTCGTGAAATGGATTTATTTTGCTCAGATTCATTACAAAACACAATTGTATCTTTATTATGATCTTTTAAAAAATCTTTGAGATCATATGGTTTTGTTATAGTTGGCACAGTAATACGCTCACTTTGTTCAACTGCACCGACAATGTAAGACTCAAGTTTCTTGATATTAACATCGCGAATCACGCTGCGATTTGTTATCACGGGAATAAAACTATCCACGCCTATTTCAGTAGATTTTTCGATTAAAAACTTTAACCTATCTTGTTTGATTGGAGAAAATGCAATTCTAATACCAGATCCTGCCTCTGGTTCTCTAAGCTTCTGTTGAATTTTGGCTTCTATATGTTTGCCTTTTATGTTAACTATTGTTGCTAACCACTCACCATCATGCTCATTAAAGATTCTTATATCGTCGCCTTTTCTTATTCTTAGTACATTTAATAAATGATGAGTTTTTTTTGCATCAGTAATGAAAACCTGATCTCCTCGAATATTATTTTCAATTAATACTCGTCTAACCGTACGGTCCATAACGCCCTCCCTCTTGTACGGCTATATGCCTTCCTCTAGAACTTCTTTGACTTTACTTGCTAATTGTTTCAGAGTAAAAGGCTTGCAAAGAAAATTAAATTTGAAATTTTCTTCCATACCATACGCTTTTGAGAAAGCTTCTTCCGCATAACCTGACATAAAGATCACTTTTGTTTTAGGATATATTTTATGCACCTCAGCAATAAATGTTGGTCCATTCATACCAGGCATAATTACATCAGTAATTATAATGTCAATTTCTCCACCTCTTTTTTTAACAATTTCTAATCCCTCTTCTCCGCTTTCAGCTTCTACCATATCATATCCTTTATTGGACAAAGCACTAGAGCTAAACATCCTTACCGGAACCTCGTCTTCTACTAATAAAATAGTAGCATCTCCAGTTAAATCCTTTTGTATAAGTTTATTTTCTATATCTTGTAGCATTTCAGTATCTCCTGTTTCATTTTTATTAGAGGCCTTTAAATAAACATAAAATTTAGTACCACTTCCACTTTTTGAGCTTATATATACGTACCCACCAATTTGTTTCACTATACCATAAACAGTTGAAAGTCCCAACCCCGTACCGGAACCAAGCTCTTTAGTAGAGAAAAAAGGTTCAAATATTTTAGCAATAATATCTTTTGCCATGCCAATACCAGTATCTCTTACCTCAATTAACACATATTCACCTGGCAATATTTGCTCATTAGAATTCGGGGGAATCAACCCTTCCTCAACTCCTCCACGTTCCTTAATTATTGCATTCTTAGTAACGACAGATACGGTTCCTTTATCACCCTTTGCAAGGATTGCATCTCTAGCATTAACTGTTAAATTAATAATTACTTGCTCTAATTGTCCTTGATCAACTTTTACTAAGCTCAAATTCTTGCCATGTTTGATATCTAATGTTACTTTTTCCCCCGTCAATCTTCTGATTAAATTCACAAGTTCTTCTATCACATCAGTGATGTTTAAGATTTTTGGTTTTAGCACTTGTTTCCGAGAGATTGCCAGCAACTGTCTAACTAAATTCGCAGCTCTGTTGGAAGTTTGTTTTATTTGCATTATTTCAGCGAAAGAAGGGTCTCCTGCTGGGTGTTTTATTAATAGCAAATCACAAAAACCTATCATTGCTGTCAATAAATTATTGAAATCGTGGGCAATGCCTCCTGCAAGCTGACCTATTGCTTGCATTTTTTGAGAGTGAATTAAATGTGTCTCAAGATTTTTATACTCTGTAATATCAATTAAAAAACAATGAAAATTATTATCTGCATCTTGATAAAAGTTATATATAAGCGCAGCGATATTTTGGTCTGTATTAAACTTTATTTCAAGAGAAGAGGAGTTATCTTTTAAACCTTGATCTAGTATATTCACACTAGAGTCATTTAAATAAGAATAAAAATCATCCCGCATGGTTGCTTTAGTAACATTTAGTAGTTTGCGCAAAGTCTTATTAGAATCAACGATTTTGCCTTGAGAATTTAATACCACATAAGGCATAGAATCAAAGCTTGTCTGGGTGTGATGTTTTTCTTGTTTTGTAATTAAGTAGAAGCTCACATCCTTATCAAGGCATAACAAGCTTTTACTGTATATATTATCTTGCCATTTTATTTCAGCAGAGGAAGTAAGGTCAACAACGAGAGAATCAATATCATTGCCAAAACACTTTTTAAATTTAAGATTGTAATAAACAAGTCCCTTGTTCTTATCAATACCTACAATAGGTAGTAAGTACTTATCAAATGCTCTAGCAGAGCTTGCGTTTCCTTTTCCAATAAGGCTATTTAGATTTACAGTAATGTTTTTAAACTTTTCTCTAATCATTTAGGCTACTCACACAGCAAAGAATTCCCCCTGTTCACCTATAAAGAGTAGCAAATTTTTGGCTAAAGTACATTCTTATTTTTTATAGACTACCAATTTTGTATAACTTGTCTTTCGAAATAGACTTAGTTTATGGTAATATTTAATCGATGGATTTAAATAATAAGCACAACTTAAACATTGGTTTACTTGGAGGAACATTCAATCCTCCCCATAAAGGGCATTTGCATATAAGTAAAGATGCTTTGAAACGGTTTAAGCTAGATTATATCTGGTGGATAGTATCACTGCAAAACCCGCTCAAAGAAATCAAGGCTCCATCATTTGAAAGTAGGATTAAACAGTGTAACCAGCTAATAGACTCAAAAGAAATAATAGTTTCAGACTTAGAAAGAAGAATTAATTCCAATGATACTATGACCTTACTGCGATTTTTAGATGGTCAACGCTCAGGAAACAACTACTATTGGATCATGGGATCTGATATTTTTCTTAATTTTGATCAATGGGGTGAATGGCAAAATATCCTGCGTTCCATTAAAATTATTGTCTATGATCGACCAAAATACTTGTATAAAGACATAAAAAACACTATAAACCCTATAATACTTAAATATAAAAAGGATAAAGGAAGCTTTCTATCATCATCTCCCCCCGGTTGGACATTAATTAAGTCATTAACTCCAAATATATCATCAACAGAAATAAGGAACCAAAATGAGAAAACCAAATAAAGAATTTTGCAAGCTTGTTGAAAGCGTTTTAAACGATACAAAAGCAAAGAACGTAACTAAAATTGATCTGTTTGATAAAAGTAGTTTGTGCGACTATATGTTCATTGCAACGGGAACTTCTAATATGCATGTAAAAGCTATGGGAGATAATATTGTAAAAGCATTTAAAAAAATTGGAATTGCTCACATATCTAGAGAAGGAGGAGAAAATAATAATTGGATCGTTCTTGATATAGGAGATATCATCGTTCATATCTTTCAACAAGAAGTTCGAGATCTTTATAGACTCGAGGAGCTCTGGCAACAAAATAACGAAGAAGAATGAAAATCTTAGTTGCGTCCGTTGGTAAGTCGAAACCTAAAGATGCAGAGAGTCTTATCATACAAGAATACATAACCAGACTTCCTTGGAAAATATCACTCCACGAGATAGGGCACCAAAACTCTAAAGAAAAAGAATCTCAAGCTTTGTTACGGTCAGTAGAGAATTACTATATTGTTACACTTGATCAAAAAGGTGAGCAGTTTTCATCAGAAGAATTTGCAGGTCTATTAAATAATCTACAGCTCCATGGCAAATCAAATATAGCATTTGCTATAGGTGGAGCTAATGGCCATCATCAATCAATGTTGGAAAAGTCGCAGAAAATAATTTCGTTTGGCAAAATGACCCTTGCGCATAAATTAGCTAAAATAATATTGATTGAACAACTTTATCGCGCTTATACTATCTCAAAAGGACATCCCTATAATAAATGATCTTTTATTGCTTCAATTTTAATTCCCCCCATCGATAAAAAAATATTTTTTTATCAAAAAGTTTAGTACAGTTTAATATAGTCAATTTTTCAGAAAAGAATGTATGAAACAGGTGCAAGAAGGGTGGTCGGGTTCTTTTAGTTTTTCCCTTAGTGTATTGTTAGCTGATGTGCCAGAAGGCATTACTCCAGAAGACATGAGCCCAGAAGAAAAACTTGTAAGAGAGGAAGTAACTACTGCAAAAGAAGCGATCAATAGATCTCTGATTTCATCTTTAATCGGAATACTAAATTGGGCAAAGCAAAGTGGGAATGATTTTGTAATTAAGTGTGTTCACTATCTTTTTCAGAGCTTTGCTTACCAAGGTTCTTATACTATTTTTACAGATGAACAATATACTTGTTTAAGCCTAATAGTACAAAGCATTCCCCGTGAAAAGGCAGCATTTTTAACAACATTTTTTCAAGAGCAAGCGAAGAGGGGAACGTTGGTAGATCTTCCAGATTTTGACATAGAAATAGATTCTCAACTAGAGGCTCTTCACCAATATTCTTCTCGAGTAAACAATCCCACTGCACTAAAAAGAAAAACCACCGCTCCTCCTAAAGAGGATTCTGAATCTGATGATGACACACCTCCTTTTATAAAAGCACTTTTACAAGCACTGAATAAACGAGGGTTATTGGAGGAAGAATCTCCTCCACATACAGTGTTACCGCTGAGAGTAACAACGGAAGGGGGTTTTGATAGAGGAGTATCATCTGGTAGCGGTAGTGAAGTAGTTAGTGTTGCTTCCACTAAGGAGGGTGAAGAAACTAAAGAGGGTAAAAAAACTGAGGAAAGTGAAAAAAGTGGTGACTCTGACGGCTGTAAAACTCAAGCTGTGATACCTGAATTTGAAGACCCTTCTTTCAGTGATGTTAGCACCACTTCTCAAGGAAGAGAGGGGGTTATATTAACTACTGTTTTAAAAAAAGGAAGAAAAGAAGAGCGTATAAATATAATAGATGATGAAAATAATGACGAAGAAGATGAAGTTTTTTTATCCCTTGAAGAGCTAAAAGAAAAACTGCAGAAGGAAGCGCTGGATTATGGTAATGGTGGCGAAGAAGACTCTAGAAACGGTGATAATGATATGCCTTCAACAGCAACGGTAAAAGCACAAGAACCAGTAATAACAATAAAAACTGAATACACAAGCACTCCAGAAGATCCGAATTCATGGTTGGAAGAAAATTTAAATAACAAATCACCAGCCCTCCTTTTGGGATTAGATGGGATGGACTCAGGGCTCACAGGCACCGCTTAGAAAGCAGACCTTTCACTTGATGAAAATAATGATAGGAGCGGCTATTTACGGACTTTATAAAGTTTCCTTTCATAGCGCTTAATTAACTCAGAGGTTTAGAAATGTTTGAAAATTAAAAAAAAGAACCTTATAATATAATTATACTCTGTATCCAGAAAAGGAATAAATGCTTTCTGATGATGAAAAAAGGAAACTGAATATCTTTTTGATAAGTATAGGGGGTTGGGCGGCAGAACAAGATGCTGAACAAAGCGCTAATTTGATTAAGTGTATTAACTATCTTCATTTGAGCTTTGCTAAGCAGGGTTCTTATGCACTTACTACAAGGCCTCAACATTCCTGCATTGCTCTTATATATCACTCTATACCTCAAGAAAAGAAGGGAGCAAAAAAGTTTTTTGAAGAGCTTAAAAAAATGCCAGCTTTTGATCCTCTTCTTGTTTTTAACATAGATTCAGAAATGGATACGCTCGACCAGAGTCCTTGTCTAGTAGATCTTCCTGTAGCACTACAGAGAAAAGGATGGGCAGTTACTGTCGATCCTGACGGAGAAGGAGCTGTTTCACCATTAAGTCCTGAGTTTTTACCTGATGATAGCGAGGAAGATGATGATACCCAGCCAAGAGGACTTCGTCCTGTAGAAACAACAAGACCTGATCTTGATCTATTAGATGAAGCCGCTTCTGCTCCACTACTTCCAGATGATATTACTACAGAAAGCAACATGGGAAAATTAGCAGAAGCTATTCAGCTTTCCTTTCAACGGGTTTCTTCTGTACCTACGCAAAAAAGAAAAGCTTCCCCTCCTCCTGAAAAAGAAGAGCCTGATTCTGACGATGAGTTACCATATCAACCATATTCCTCTTGTTTTGAAACAGCTCCACCAAAACGGAATCAACCTCCTATGCATATGAGATTATCACAGAAAGTAAGAAAACAAAACGAAGAAGATGATGACGAGGCAATGACAGAAGCTGAGGACACAACTGCAAGTGATAAAAGCTCCGAGGGAGAGGATAAAGGTGGTAACTCTGGCGGCGGCCTTTGTAGAATGCAAGCAGATACCCCTGATTTTGGAGATGCTCCAGGTGCTTTTTCTAGTGAGAGCAATACCCCTTCTCAGAAGAGCAAAGAAGTTATATTAACTACTAACTTTAAATATAGAAAAGAAGAGAAATCTATTAGTTTTGAAGAAGATGAGGAGGAAGAAGAAGATGATGATGTTTTTTTACCTCTTGATGAGTTAAGAAAAAAATTAGAAGAAAAAGCACAGAGCTGTAATAACGATGATGAAGAACAAAGACATAAGATTGAAGACCCTAAAAGTAGCGATGACGCAGGTGCAGATTTTAATAATTCACCAGAAGAGGATACAGCAATATTTGCCTTCCCCCAGGCACAGCTAAGCTCTAAAGACATCAAATATCACCCAGCACCTCCCCCAGAAGCTTTGCAAGAAGAACGAGATACAAATCAAGCTATAATAGATGGAGTAAAAGAGAGCTGGAAAACACCATCTAATGCCTCTCAGGCAAGCGATGGCGGAGAATTAATTGGCAAAGGAAGTGAGCTCTTTAACGCAGGAATTGATATAGCTGGTAGTTCAATATAATACTAAGTGATAAAGAAAAAATACTGAAACAAACAAAGTAATGTGATTAAGATTTAGTGTTGCACCTGATCTTATTTTTTACTAAAGTTGAGGGGTTCAAATTTATAGATATTTTTTATAACCTTAATATTAGGACTTTATACTAATGGCAAAAAAAGAAGAAAGGCTAGAGGAACAACCAAACTTTAGAAATGCAACAGAGAGTAACGAAACTCGTATTAACGAAATCCATATTAATGAAGATCAAGATACCCCTTCAATTGCTGCTATAGCGATTTTTGGAACGCTATTTGTTGGAATAACTATATGTGGGTTTCACAAAATAATGTCTTATTATAATAATGGGGTATATGTGATACCTACTCCATTTGTACCAGAAACTTTTCCTTCATCCCCAACTTCTCCTAATCCACCAGGCGAATTTCCTTTGGATCCACTGCAATCTACTTTGCATGGAGTAGTAGTAGAAGTTGGGGATGAATCCAGTGTTTGATATTTAAAATACAAAAAAGATACTTATAATGCTTTTAGAGAATTAATTAGATAATGAGAGGAATACAGTAATAAGCAATTCTTCCTACAATAACAGCAAAAAGAAATTTTCTATAATTTACATTTAAAAATCCTGCAGCAATAGTAATAATCACTCCGAACAAACTAGCAAAAGAGAAAATTGCCAATAAAAATAATTTACTATTAGCATAATGAGAGAGTTTTTTTAGCTTTGGTGAGTCACTATATTTTTTTGTTTTTTGTTTCACGTTACGTAGAACTTTTCCTAAAATATAATTTAAACTAGATCCGATAGAGTTACCAACAATAGCTACGATAATAATATATAATTTATTAAACCCACCAAAAACAGTCATTAGATCATATACCATTCCACTACCTGGCACGAATGCAAGAGCTGCCGTGGTACTATCAAAAAACAAGAATAAATAAGCTTCAAGTGGTGTCATTTAATTGTCTTTTCAAGTTCGCGCATACATGTAAAAATTCTTGCTCTTTTTATGTAGTATACCAAATTTATTTAGCAATCCTTCTTTTTGATACCCACATTTTTCTAATACTTTAATAGAGGCTACGTTATCTTCTGCTACTGTTGCTTGTACTCTTTGCACCCCCATATTATCAAAAGCAAATTTTGTTATTGCCATTGCTGCCCTGGTCATAACACCTTGACCCCAGTAATCATGCGATAGATCGTAACTAATTTCCGCTCTTTTATGCGTTCTATTCCATGTATTAAACCCACATGTTCCAATCAATCTATCATCCTCTGGAATTACAATGCCCCAATAAATGCTTTTAAGCATAGTATATAAATTTGCCCAATACATTAATTCTACTTTTGCAGCTTCCAGATTTTCGGGGATATCGTCAATTGACAGGAATTTTTGTACTTCTTCATTGCATAAAAAATGATAAAAATCTTCTGTATCGCTGGGATGTAATTGGCGTAATTTCACGATCTGTAGATCTATTACCGGAAATGTCAAAAATACATCGTGCATAAAATTTTATAAACAAATAATTATAATTTAAAGTATAAGAAATTTTATAATCTTAGTCACTAAAATAATCCTGCATACGCTATTAAAGGCTATCATTATCTATTACTATGCCTACTATGGAGTCTACTCGTTCTTTTGGTACAACAGGATTTTTATATTTACTTGTTTTATTTAATAAGTTCTGAGTCGCATTAATGAACATATTAAATAGCTGAAATACCGAGAACTCTTTTTCTATATTCAAAGCATTTAATAAGGACGCTTTTGGGCATAAGATTTTAGAGCTTTTTTTGATGATATGAGATAGTTGTTTTTTAAAATCTTTAGGACAGTTTTTATCAATTTTTTTACCATGAATCAAACATATATATCTATGATTAGCATCGCTCAGACATTGTTCATTACAGTCTATCTGCGTCAAATAAACAGAACGTTTTTGAAATTGCAAATTCACCTCATTAGCTATAGCAGCTCCATTGCCATAACCACTTAATATTATTGCATCTGGATGCACACCATCATCAAGTACTTTGTTAACAGCGGTAATTCCAGCGTATACTAAATCGTTTTTATGGCTAATATTTTCTTGGTAATTAAATGAATGCAATGTCGCTCCAGTTTCAAAAGCTTCTGTAGCTAAGTCACTCCAGATATCTTCGTATCTATTATCTGGGAAATTTATAATATGTATTTTTTTATCCTTCCCTGGTCTTAGTAACTTATCTATCAAAACACCTTCATCCGGCGGTATATCTTTTTTTGCTTTTTTTATAAGTTCTTCTACTTGTTTGTATTGCTCTTCTAGCTCTTGTTGTTTTATACCAAAGAGCTTTGCTTCTTCTGATAACCTTTTTCTTGATAATTGAAGAAGCTCTTTTGCTTCTGTAACCGTTCTAGGATGATGTGGACGTATTGTGACAAAATCTATTAATTCAACATCGTGGCTAGCGTTACGTGTTAATATCTGTTCTTTGATAATTTCTGAAGATTTCAAATGCTTGACCTTCCCTCTTTCATCAAGATTGTTTTTTAGAAAATCCTCAAAGTTTTTATAGTTGTTAGAAGTATACCAATTGTTATCAGGAATGTCGGTTGTTTCGTGAGTTTCTTGTGGATTTGTTGTTTCAGTTTTGCTATGTGGAGCTGACGTTAATGAAGTTGTTTTAGCATGCACTATTTGTTCTTCAATTGCAGATTCAGCCCTGCTCATTAAACACAAGGCATCACTATCACCTTTTTGAATCCAATATTCTTTAGCAACATCATCAAAGGTAGATATAATTTTTCTTGCCATATTTAATCGCATTCTATCTACAGTATTGCTTTTACTATTTTGTATCTTTAACCGATCAAATATAATGCTTAATTTAGCTGCTAGATTTTTCTGCACTTTATCACTGCAAAATGTTTTTGAGTTAGTGTATTGCTGTGTGTGGCTTAATACTTCATCGAAAAATTGTTCAAAGTGAATAAGTTTTTTGCCATTGCTTGTATAATTTTTAATTGTAGTAATGAGATTATCTAAATAATTTTGTGTATGCTCAACAATATCTGTTACCGCAGAAGCAGCGGGTTTCTTTTTAGCAATAAAAGCACCGTATTCTGTTAAAATATCGATGGCTTCCTTTCTTTTTAAATCCGTTGCTATTTTTAAAGGTAAGTTACCGCTAATATCGCTAAGGTTTATATCTGCTTGTTCTTCTATAAGCCTTGATAATATATTTGTTGCATTATTTTTTATAGCTATAATTAGAGAAGAATCTCCTTGCGAGTTTGCTTTATTTGGGCTAGCTCCGTTTTCTAATAATAAATCTACTAATTCTTCATTTTTATTTTTAATTGCAATATGTATGGGAGCAAAGCCTTGCTCGTTTAATTCATCTATTATGCTAATATTTGCTGCCTTTATTTTTTTGCAAAACTCTCCTGCTTTTGCAATATCTCCAATCAAAATTGCTTCATGCAAGCTTATATTTTGTTTTTGTACAGATTTAGTGTTTTTTTTGTTGAAAGATTTCAAACCAAACTCTCTCTCTATAATAATTTTAAGTAGTATTATTGGGGTTAAGTGTTAACCAATGATTAAAAAAAGATTTTTTTTTAAAATTTAAGATATATTTAACTGTTAAATAAAATTATTGTTTTTTATGCAACAGTAACTAATTAAAAAATGACTCTGATGCTGTCTTGTGATCAAGAATTATCAAAGCCATTAAGAAAGATATTATAATTACATTAAGCTTGCTTTTAAGCGCAAAATTTTATATTTTACTTTGTAATTAGTATTAAATAAAACATGTCGAAAGAAAAATTTTCTCCCCCCGAAGTATTTGTAAAACTCCTTTCAACTCTACCCGTTGATGAAGAACCTGCTGTATTTGAAGATAACTGGGAAAATACTTTAGGAAATCCAACAGAAGAAACACCTCTTCCTGCGGCACCCCCAGCAATACCTCCAATCGCTGGAGAAGCGTTGGAATGGATTACTCTGGCGAATAACCCCTATACATGCGGATAATTTATACTTAGATTCAACGGAGGCCGATCCCTCAAACTAACAACTTACTCTATTCAGTTGTTGTTTTTTGCTTATTGGGGGGAGTTTTGATGGTCTGTATAGCTTCATTCAGTGCAACCTGAGAGCATATCCCAAGCAGTACAGGATCTCTTGCTCTAATATTAGGTGTATTCCAATGTTCTCTATTTTTAATTGCGCTAATGGTTACTTTTGTTGTTCCCAGCAATTTTATCATCTGATTGTCACTAAGATCTGGATAATTTTTTAATACCCACATAATTGCATCAGGCTTATCCTGCCTTCTTGCTATAGGAGTATAACGAGGGTGTTTACGCTTTGAAGGCTGAACAGTAATTTGATGAGTTTGAAGCATTTGTAATTGTGCATTAGGATCTTTTTCGCATTTTGTAATCTCTTCTCTGGTCAACTCTCCATTTACTATGGGGTTTTCTTCAGTAATAAGAGATGCGGTTTCTCCATCTGCAATGCTTTGTACCTCTAGATTGTGTAGCTCGCAGAAACTTGCAATTTGTTCAAATGTAAGGGTTGTATTTTTAATTAGCCACGCTGCTGTAGCCTTTGGCATTAGTGGTGAATTCATTTCGCTTAACTAAGTTAATTTATTTCTAAGAATACTACACTACACTTACTTGTTTTGCAAATAAATCTTGGATGGTTTTAATTGAGCTTATTTACCATTTGAATCAATATAGAGTTTGAAGCAAATTTTCAGTACTTGTCTATGCTGGGTTGTTTAAGCGCACTTTAGTAGCTGAAGCATAGATAGGTTTCTTGTTTTTATATCGTGGGCCTTTGTTAAAATGCGATTCTATTAACTTAATCATTTCTAGATCACGAGCTCTGTGCGATTTACTACCCAAAATCACTCCTATCAGATGCGTATTTCCTCTATTTGCTGCTGTTACGATGTTCCATCCTGCTTGTGCTGTATAACCAGTTTTTAAACCTTCTGCACCATATAATTTAGATAAAACATAGCTGTACCCCTTAAATAGCGTGTTATTATAGTAGAATGAGTCTCTAGAAAATAAGTGATAATATTCAGGAAAGTCCCTTTTTAGCGCTATTGCAAGTTTTGCCATATCATAGGCGGTGGTTACTTGTCTACGATTATGCCACCCTGAAGCATTAACAAAGTGAGTGTTAATCATTCCCAATTGCTTTGCTCTGGCATTCATTTTATTTGCAAATTTTTGTTCGCTGCCTGCTAAATTTTCGGCTAGCACTACTGCAGAATCATTTGCCGATCTAATTATTAAACTTAACACCGCTTCTTCTATGGTAATTTTTTTCCCAGCTGCTAACCATAATTTAGACCGTGGCATTGATGCGGCGCGCTTAGAAATAATTAATGGAGTTTTTGAGCTAATACGATGGTGTTTTATAGCTTCAAATGTTAGATATAATGTCATCAGCTTGGTTAAAGAGGCGGGATACATTTTGCTATTAGCATTTTTAGTATATAGGACCTTCCCATCGCTTTTTATTACTAATTTTGCAGAAGCAGGATTTTTTTTTAGTATATTTGCATAGGACGGTTGGTGGTTTAGTCCAGTCCATATAAACAGTAACAGAAAAAATATAATTTTTGTTTTAAACATCGAGAGTTTCATTTATTACCTTTCTTCTCTACTTTTATACTTAGCTCTTAATAATGACATAAATGACTTAAGAAAAGATTAACGTCTCGTTGTTGTTTTTTGATTCTTTCACTATAGTCGTTGTTTCCGGCTGTTTAAAACTCATGCTTTTTGCCCAGTATTTAATTTTTTTAGCAAAGCTTTTAAAGCATCCTGCTTTTTTCACATTATGCTCTGCATAGAGATCGTAACTTATCCTTTTATCATCTGGTAATAGTATTTCTACAGTTCCCATTTTTGTATCTTTTACTACGGGAGTTCCCATCATGGAGTCATACCTTAAGAGTGCTTTGACATGTTTTCTTTTTTCTGTAGAAACGGAAAGAGTTATATCCTCTTTAGATATTAAATTTACTTTTTCTTTATCCCCCAACCATACTTCAGAAGATATAATAGGTTCATTTGCTTTTGCTAGCTTAATATTAGTGAAGTTTAAGAATCCATATTGCAGTAATTTTCTCGCTTCGCGCTCGCGCTCTTGTGCACTACCTACGCCATTAATAACAACAATTAACCTTTTGCCATTTTTACTAGCAGAGGCAATAATGCCATGCCCTCCCGCATCAGTATTACCTGTTTTTAAGCCATCTACTCCTATATTCTTCTTAATTAAAGTATTCCTATTTTGCTGTTTTATTTTATTATAAGTAAATCCTGTTTCGGAAAAATAATGATAGTATGCTGGGTAGTCTTTAATAATTCTTTGAGCAAGTATAGCTAAATCCAAAGCGGTCATGTAGTGATTTGGATGAGGCCAGCCTGTAGAATTAACGAAATTACTATTTTTAAGACCAAGGTGTTTAGCTTTTACATTCATCCTAGTAACAAAATCTTCTTCGTTACCATCTATGCCTTCTGCTAAAGCAATTGATGCATCATTGCCCGATTGAATAATAATACCTTTAAGTAAATTTTCTACGGTTACTTCCTTATTAGGAACAAGAAACATCCTTGATCCCTCTTTTTTCCAGGCATTTTGGCTAACTATAAAAGCATCGCTTAACTGCAATTGATTTTCTTTTAATTTTTCAAAAGCCAAATAGACAGTCATTAATTTACTCATGGAGGACGGAGACATTTTTTGAGTGTGGTTTTTGCTATATAGAATTGCATTGCTATCTATATCTACCAATAAGGCTTGTTTTGCAGTTGTAGATATTGCAGCAGTGGCATTGCCATATATAAAAATTGTGATCATTAATATAGTTTTGTATAACTTTTTCATAATATTCCTTAATTTTATGTTATGAATTTTTTGCAAATTGATTTGATGCAAATAATTTCCGTTTTCCCTCAATTTTTAATTGTTGGTGTAGAGCTTTTGTTGCATTAGGCAATAGTTTTACTCTTACTCTTGATACACCTTTGTTCTTTATATCTAGCACTTCTGCTGTTTTCTCAGATAGATCTATGATTCTGTTTCTTTTGTTTCTAGCAAAAGGACCTCTATCATTCACCCTTACTATCACCGATTTATTATTGGATAAATTTGTAACTCTAACTATAGATGGAAGCGGCAAGGTAGGATGAGCCGCTGTTAGTGATCTTTGATTAAAGGTTTCCCCATTTGCAGTTTTTTTCCCATGGAACCCTGGACCGTACCATGAAGCTAATCCTGTTTTATCATATACGTTCACCTCTTTAGGAAAATATCTAACTTTATTGATTTTATAAGGCTTCCCTACCTTATAATGCCCCACATATTTCCCCTTCTTTTGAATATCAAATGAAGTACAAGTCGTTACAGTTAGCAACAACAAAGATATTAATGTAATTTTAACTATATCAATCATATTACAAGTTATACCAACTTTTTTTTAGACAGTAAATAATATAAGATAATAGTTGCATTTTTTTGGGTTTCGTGTATAAAGAATAGGTGCTATCGAGGAGAAAAATATATGTCTATAAATACCCCCGCACTTCAACATGATCAAGGTCTTTCTCTTTATATAAAACAAGTTAATGGCTATTCTCTTTTAACGGCAGAGAGAGAGTATATGTTAGCAAAGAGAGTGACTGACTATCAAGATGTCGAAGCAGCGCATAGTTTGGTTACTAGCCATCTAAGATTAGTAGTAAAAATAGCTCTAAACATGCGTGGTTATGGTATATCGCTCATGGACCTGATATCTGAAGGCAACATCGGTTTGATGCATGCGGTGAAGAAATTTAAACCTGATCTAGGTTATCGACTTTCAACTTATGCGATGTGGTGGATAAAAGCTTCCATGCAGGAATTTATCATTAAATCATGGTCATTAGTAAAAATTGGCACAACTGTTGCGCAAAAGAAATTGTTTTTTAATTTAAATAAAATCAAAAGAAAAATACAAAATTTAGAAGGCATAGATTCAACAAGTAACTTGTCGATAAAAGATGCAAAATTTATTGCAAATGAGTTGCAGCTAGATGAAAAAGATGTATTAAGCATGAATCACAGGCTAAATTCAGGGGATGTTTCTTTAGACAATCCCATTCTATCAAGAGACGGCGAAGAGTCTGGAACCTTGTTAGAAACAATTGTAGATAACAAAGATAGTCATGAACTTAAATTAGCGGAAGATCAAGAGTTAAATAGTAGACGTCGTTTGTTTAGAAATGCAGTAACTCAATTAAATGATCGTGAAAAGGATATTGTTGTATCTAGGCGTCTACAAGAAAAAGCCGCTACACTGGAAGACCTTAGCAAAAAATATAATGTTTCACGTGAAAGAGTGAGACAAATAGAAGTTAGGGCTCTTGAAAAAATTAAAGGGCATTGTAAAATTAGCTAAAGGCTAATTTAGCCATCTCCCTAAATTATATCGATTCTATCAGAAATTGTTCTTTTGCAATTTTGTCTTCAAAGCTTTGATTCCTATCAAAAAGTAATTTTATCTTTTTATTAGGTAAGGCTTTTACCGAAACATGCTTTACATTTCTTACTTCAAAGAAATCAGCAACAGCGCTTACAGGCCTTTTAGCAGAATTTTTTATTCTAAATAATACTTTGGATTTGCAATTTAACAAAGCTCCATGCCATCTTCGAGGTCTAAATGAACTAATTGGCGTAAGCGCTAAAAGGTTAGCCCCAATAGGCAAAATAGGTCCGCCAGCCGACAAATTATATGCTGTGCTGCCAGCAGGAGTTGCAATCATAACGCCATCACTAACTAAATTTGAGAGCTGTACTTTATCATTTATAGATATCTCAATACTAGAAGTTTGATGTGTTTGCCTAAGTAAAGATACTTCGTTAAAAGCAAGCGCTTTAAATTTTTTATTATTTGTATCTGTTACTTCCATTTCTAACGGGGATATGCATATTTGTCGTGTGTCGCTTAGAAATTTTAAGAAGTTACTTCTGTTGCAATACCCTTTATTAAAACTATTCATTAAAAATCCAAGGTTACCAGTTCTAATACCACAAAATGGGACTTTGAGATGCATATATTCATGGAGAGAATGGAGCATTTTTCCATCTCCTCCTATAACAACCAGTAAATCAACTTCTTGCTTGGTTTCTGCTATATTAATGAAACCCAGTTTTTTTATACATAAATTAAAAAAATCCTTTGCAGCTTTAGAGGTATCTGATGTTATGCCAATTCTACTATAGTTATGAATCATAGATAATTTGAAAGTGGTTAACTTCTCTTATCTTTATACACAATTTTACGAATAACTAAAACTCCTAATTTCATTAATCCAATGATTTACTATTATTTTTGCCGCTTTTAGCTCGAATAACCTAGTTTTTATAGACTTTGGTAGTATTGTTTAGTTTTTGCGCAATTTGTAGGAAAGCACGAGTGGGTATAATATGAGGACATATAATACAGAGTTTATACACAGAGTTATCCACAGACTTTGTTGATATTAACAAAGTTTATAAACTTCTTTCGGGTGCAAGGCAATTTCACCCCATATAATAAGGACATCTTCTAAATTTTTGTACGCAACAACCTGAAAAAAACACCCCTCTGGTTAACCTTTTGTTAGGATTTATGTGGTAATCTGGAATAATTAAGAAATTTTATTAACAAACAGGAAATAACGATGTCAAAAGAAACAAGCAGTGCAGAAAAAGAACTAAAGGAATTAGAAAAACAAAAAGCTGTCTTTAACAAGAGTGGCGGAATATCTAAACTATTTTCAGTAATGGGAAATGCGATAGGGTCAGGGATACGCGCTGTGGTAGGAGAGAAAGCAGACACAGTACTTGATTTTGCAAGTAAAGCGGGAGAGTCTATTGGTATACCAGCATATGTATCACCGCATGATATTGCTAAAGCTCAAGAACAGAGTGCTGCTAAAGCTCAAGAAACACATGTTGTTACTGAAGTTCAAAAACCACCACTTGCTGCTGCCGAAGCTCAAGAACAGAGTGCTGCTAAAGCTCAAGAACCACATGTTGTTGCTAAAATTCAAGAACCACCACATGCTGCTGCCGAAACTCAGTTGTTGAAGGTAGCAGAAAAAGGACAAAAACATGCAGAGAACCGTGAAGAGCGTGCAGAAAGGCTGCACGTAAAAAGAATAAGCGAAGAAAGAGAGAAGAAGCTGCTTGCTAGCTCAACACAAGACAGTAGCCGTCCAGCGCCTCATAGGCAGCAAAAAGGAAAATCGAGTACACCATCAATGTGACTCGGTAGATAAACTACTATAAATTGCATTGGCCCTACCTTTTTTCAAAAAAATTTTTTCGTCTGTTTACTTAATTACAATACAATATAAAATAAGCTGTAAATAGAGAGGAAACATATGCCTGAAGGAAAGGAACCTGCGCAACCCGCCGATAATGAGCCCCCTGCGCAACGTCACCATTCTTTATTAGACGCCGTATATCGCGCTACTTCGCCTTTAGAACAGAGAGAAGCCTTTTTGCGCTGGCAAGAGTTTGCCCGCGAAATTCTTCCCACACTAGGTCATAAAGAACTAACAGACGCATTATTGACAGTTTTTTCCCTCTTTTACAGTCATCATGATATAGACCTTATCTCCTCTCTAGCTCGCCTCATTTCCGCTAAAATAGAAGCTTTTTCTTTGGTGGAGTTGCAGTTTATACAAGCTACCTTAATTACAGCGCACGAACAAGAAATTTCCCCTTGGGTAGCAGACGATTTATTAAATCAAATTGGTCAGCACTTTTATACTCTTCGCTTCGCTGCTGTACTGGATCCGCATTATCTACAAGAGTATACTCCATATATATTTGCACTTCCCCCACCCCTTCCTCTACCAGTGGAAGTTCCACCAGCATTTGTTCTTCAAAAAGCTGCCGCAGGAACTGCCCCCCTTCCTCTACCAGTGGAAGATCCACCAGGTTTTTTTGTTGACACAGGAGATGTTGGTGCCGCTGACCTAGTAGAGGAGCAGCCTGCACCATCATCCCCCCTACAAGAGGCGGCAGGACCTCCCAATACCTATATTCCGGGAACTTTAGCGCTTATTCACCTTGGTGATGGAACTGATGTTATAGTACATAACCCTTACCCCGTCCTGTTGCAGCCGGGTTGTTGAAGTAAGGTTTAGAACTTTCCTTTTTTTAATTAGATGCAATTTGAGCGTAGGACAATTTCATCCCTACTTTATAAAATCAATAAAGAGGCAAGAGCAAGGAATATAAAAAATCCCAAGAAATCTGTAAGAAATGTCAAAAGTACACCTGAAGAAATGGCGGGATCCAATCCCATTTTATCAATAATAATGGGAATCATTCCTCCCCAAAGACCTGCTAAAATAAAATTAATAGTAACAGCTAAAGCGAAAATACCACATACACTTAAATTGTTGTAAAGCAAAAATAAGATGGTTCCGCCAAGGAGACCAAGTATTAAACCATTAAGTGCACAAGCAGCAATTTCTTTAGATACCACTTGCAAAATATTAGAGGAGGTGATGTCCTTATTGGCAATCGCCCTAACCGCCACAGTTACACTTTGTGTGCCAGCATTTCCACCCATTGAGCCCACAATTGGCATTATTGCGGCAAGTATTACTAGTTGTTCTATTTGATCTTTGAATTTGGAAATGATGACAGAGGTAAGACAAGCGGTTAGTAAGTTGAAAAACAGCCACGGAAACCTTCGCGTAGCTGTTTTAAAAAATGCTGAATACAAGTCAGTTATATTAATACCACCGAGTTTCATTATATCTTCTTCAGCTTCTTCTTCGATGACTTCAATAATTTGATCTAAATATATTACTCCGACCATTTGTTTTTGCTTATTTATTACTGGAGCTGAAGTTAAATCATAATGCCTGAATATATATGAAGCTTCTTCTTTATCTAAAGAAGCCTCAATCAATTGCATTTCCGTAGACATGATGCTCTTTACTTTAGTCGTAGCTTTGCTTCTAATTAATTTTGTAATATGTAAACTACCAATGGGCTTGTTTTTTTTATCTACAATGAATATCTCGTCGCAACTTTCGGGTAATTTTTTATTCCCCACCAACTGATCCAATACCTTACCCACAGTATCATTACCATCTACTGCTACATATATACCCTGCATTAATGTTCCCACACTGTCTTTTGGGTAGGATAACCCTTTTAATATGGAATTTCTTTTTGCGATAGAAAAATAAGATAATATCTCTGCTTTTTCTTCGTCGTTAAAATCATCAATTAGGGGAATACTATCTTGAATATCAATGTTATTTATTAAAAGAGCAAAGTTCTTTGTACCAAAGATAGACTTAAGAGATCTTAAAACATCAATTTCAAATTCCAGTAAGATTTCAGGGTTTAATTGCTTCCCTGTGGTTTTAATGATTTTTTCTCGCTGCTCGTGATTAGCAAAATTAATATAGTCTGCAAGGTCAGCATAGTGGGTACTAGATACAATTTCACGTAGTTCTTGTGTATTGTCCGTTTCAAGGGCAGAATTAATCTTTTGAGTTAACTCATCTTTGATAATAGTTCTTTCATCGTGAGAAGAGGCCTTTGTTATTGTCATGGTCCTATCCTTCCAAAAATTACGGAAACTTGACGAAGAGGGTAAAGTTTATGGTGCGGTCGAGAAGACTCGAACTTCCATCCCCTTTGGGGACAGCACCCTCAATGCTGCGCGTCTACCAGTTTCGCCACGACCGCAAAATTATATCAATTTTTAACATAAATTACAATACTTCCGTTATTGTAATCCATCAAACCCTAAATATCTAGTTTATATCAGTATCTTGAACAAAATCTCCCATTAACTCATTGTTTTGTTATGCTATACAATGGTAATAAAATACGTTATTTTACAATTTTTGATGCTGCTCTTTCTACCGAACGCGTGATAAGCTCCTTAGCTTTATCAGCGTCTTCCCAATCCTTAACTTTAACCCATTTTCCTTCTTCTAAGCTCTTATAATTCTCAAAGAAGTGTTTAATTTTTCGTAATGTTATCTCAGGTAAATCCTTATATGACTTTATATTTGCATAGTACGGATGCTCTTTTTCCATGGGCACCGCTAATATTTTCTCATCAAAACCAGCTTCATCTTCCATCATCAATACACCAATTGGTCGTGCTTTAATTACACATCCCGGTATTACTGGGGTATCAACTAGAACTAATACGTCACAAGGGTCTCCATCTTCAGACAATGTATGCGGAATAAATCCATAATTACAGGGATAACTCATCGAAACTTGCATAAAACGATCTACAAACAATGCTCCTGATTCTTTGTCAAATTCATATTTAACCGGTTGTCCGCCTCCAGGAATCTCAATAATAACATTGATTTCGTGTGGCAACTTTTTACCAGAAGAAATTTTACTTATATCCATTCTATTGCTCCAAATTCTAGATTTATAAGATTCTTATCACAAATCTGTGCTAAACAAAAGAAAATAATTGTTATTTCTTATCGAGGTTAGTTTATTTACAAAGAAGATATCTGAATTAAACGTTGAATCGGAAATGTACAATATCTCCGTCTTGAAGCTTATAATCTTTACCTTCTAATCTTGTTTTGCCAGCTTCTTTTGCCCCTTGTTCTCCTTGGTATTTGACGTAATCATCATATTTTATTACTTCAGCCCGGATAAAACCACGCTCGAAATCGGTATGAATAACTCCAGCTGCTTGAGGAGCTAGTGCCTCTTGTGACACAGTCCAGGCATGTGCCTCCTTCGGACCAATGGTAAAAAAGGTAACTAAGTCCAAGATTTTATAACCATATCTGATTAGCTGCGCCAATCCTGATTCTTTTAGACCCAGCTCTTTTAAAAAGAATTGCTTTTCCTCTTCTTCGGTAAAATCAGCTATCTCCTCTTCTATTTTTGCCGATACTACTATTGCTTCTATACCTTTGTTCATAGCAAATTTTTTCACCACACTTGAAAAATCATTTCCCTGATCAACATGCTCTTCTTCTACGTTGCATACATATATATACGGCTTTGCTGTAATTAATTGCAATTTACGTAATTGGCTATAATTATAGCCTGATTTTAACAGCTCCCTTACGGGCTTACCAGAAGCAAGCACCTCCAAACATTGCTCCATTAATGATATCTCTTCAACAATGCTTTTTTCTTTATTATACTTATTTTTGTTTTTTACCTTACTTAGATGCTGATCTAACGATTCATGGTCAGCAAGTATTAGTTCAGTTTCAACTAACTCTATATCTCTTACTGGATCAACCGTATCTTCAACATGGATAACATCTGAATCTTTGAAACATCTTGCAACATGGATAATAGCATCAACCTCTCGTATATTACCTAGAAACTTATTACCTAGCCCCTCGCCTTTGCTTGCGCCTTTAACTAACCCTGCAATATCCACGATATCTATAAAAGTAGGAATTTTAACAGCAGAACCTGCTATATCAGCTAATTTGTCTAACCGATCATCTGGAACGGCTACTCTACCAACGTTTGGCTCAATGGTGCAAAAAGGATAATTCGCTGATTCAGCTGCGATAGCCTCAGTTAGAGCATTAAATAAAGTTGATTTACCAACATTAGGTAATCCAATTATACCGCATTTAAATCCCATATTTACTTCCTTTGATTAACTTGGCTTGCAAAAGACTCTTGATCTCCTTTGATAAGATCTTCAAAAAGATCAGTAATTTTTATACTCACTTGATTTAACGTGTCTTGCTCATCCTTGGTGAAATTACTTAAAACATGTTTTGTAACAAAATCTCTATCTCCAGGATGTCCAACCCCTACCCTGATTTTAATATATTTATTAGTGATTAAAGAATTAATAGATTTTATGCCATTATGCCCAGCATCGCTGCCGCCTACAGTTAATCTTACCTTACCATTCTCAAGCGCGATATCATCATAAATAACTATTATTTTATCTGCTGGGATTTTATAAAAATTAGAGAAGGCAGACACTGCCTTGCCAGATTCATTCATGAAGGTCATAGGTTTGATAGCGATAATATTTTCATTATCAATTTTACCTTTATAAACTAAGGAATTATATTTATCCTTATCTTGAATGAGATTATATTTGCTAATAATTGAATCAAGGACTATAAAGCCTACATTGTGCCTATTAAGCTCATACTCCTTACCGGGATTACCAAGACCTACGATTAAATACATAGGGAACAATCAATTTATTTTTTCTTATTAGAATCAGCGCTCTTTTTAGACTCTGTATTATCTGATGCTTCTTCAGCACCCTCTTCCTTTGTAGCTTCTTCAGCTGCTTCGCCTTCTGCTTCTTCCGGAGTATCTTCTTCAAGCTCAATCTTTCTTTTACCAGACATTTTGAGCACAACATGTTCTGTGTTTTTACTCTTAAATTCCATAGATTCAGGAAGCGTTAAATCTTTTAATTTTACAACATCTCCAATGTTAAGCTTGGAAACATCTATTTCAATAGATTCTGGAATGTTATCGTTATCTGCTATGCATTCAATAAAGTAGTTTGATACATTCAGAACTCCATCTCTCTTTAATCCCAGGGATCTATCTTTCCCCGTCAATTTAATTGGGACTTTTAACTTTATTTTCTTTTTTTCATCAACAGATATAAAATCAACATGCTCTACTAAATCAGTAACCGGATGCAAAGAAATTTGCTTAGGCAGCACTTTATATTTTTTATCTCCTATCTCTAATTCAATTAAAGTTGTCATAATATTGAACAAGCTGTGTATATTTTGAATTTCTTTTTGAGGAATGGAAACCAGCACCTCTTTTTCTTTACTTCTATAAATCACAGCTGGTACTTTTTGCGCTCTTCTTAAGCTACGAGCGGCATTTTTTCCCCTTTTCTCACGAATCTCTGCCTGCATTGACAAACTAGCTGTCATAATTTTATCCTCTGATTTCTTAATAAAAACTTGTAACTTTAATATTTATATATTATAGGATTTTATACTTATACAATATTTACATGATGAAGAAAAGAATAAAAATAGAAAACTTGCCTGTGGACATCAGAATTGACCGTTGGTTGAAAGAAAATTACGAAATTCCTTTCAGCATAGGGCAAAAACTTATTAGAAAAGGCAAGATAAAGGTTAACGATAAAAAAACAAAATATAACTTTAAGATAAAAAATGATGACATAGTAGACATTCATGCTGACATCACAGAAAATAAAAGACATGTAAAGCCTGTTAACAAGAAGTTATACGACAGCTTACTTGCTGAAATCAAAGATAATATTATTCTCAAAGATCAGAATATTATAGCTATAAATAAACCTCCTGGCATTGCTGTACAAGGTGGTAGTAAGATTAAAATCAGCATAGACGATATATTAAATGGCTTGCAATTTGATTATTTGGAAAAACCAAAGTTAGTGCATAGGATAGATAGGCATACAAGTGGTGTTTTGTTACTAGCAAGAACTACAGAAATTGCACAGGCCTTAACTAAGTTATTCAAAAATAAAAAGATCTCTAAAAAATACTTAGCAGTCCTCGCTGGTAATCCCAGACCAAAAGAAGGAATTATCAAATCAACCCTGGCTAAAACAAAAATAATGGACAAAGAGAAAGTAACCTCTTCAACAGAGGGAAAGCAAGCTATCACCGAATATAGAATATTAGAAAACCTAGGAAAGGGAGTTTCTTTAGCAGAATTCACCCCCATCACTGGCAGAACTCACCAAATTAGAGTACATGCAACTGAGTACCTGCACGCCCCTATTTTAGGAGACGAAAAATACGGAGGTGAAAAAGCTAAGCCTAAGGGAATAATAGAATCAAAGCTACATTTGCACGCCAGCGAAGTAATCATAGAAAATTTACAAGGCAAATCCTATCATATTAGGGCAGATTTACCACTGCATATGCAAGCTACACTAAAGATATTTCATTGATAATAGTTGACTTCACCTGATACTTGAACAAACTTTCTCGTTTTTCGATACACTCTATAAATGGTATTTTAGAATATTTCTACCTATCTCTTTACCACTAGCACCAGGCACATAATATTTAAGAAGCCTTCCATCTTTTCCAACTAAATAATAAAAAGAAGAATAGTTTATAAGGTAATCATCACTTTTTTCAGACCCATCCCTAACTACGGAATAAGAGACTTTAAACTTCTTAGCTGCTGATGCAATTGCTTCTTCATTGCCAGTTAAAGCTAAGATGCGAGAATCAACATTTTTAAAATAATCTCGTAATTCTTGAGGGGTATCTCTTTTTGGATCCACGGTAATAAAAATAGGCTGTATGTCCTTAGAATACTCCCCCATTTCCTCTATGGCATTTACCATCTCCATTATACTTGCGGGACATACATCGGGACAATGGGTGAAGCCGAAATAAATAAGCAGCACCTTTCCACGTAATTTTCGTGAATCTATATTTTTTCCATTAGAATCAACTAAAATAAAATCTCCTCCTATATCACCACTCTGAACAGCAACGCCAATATTTTTAACTTTAGTAGACTTGCTTTTAGGTTCTGGTGTCATAGTCATCATTATTCCTAAGGAAAGTAATATAAGAACAGATCCAATCCCCAATATAACCTTCACTAAAAAATTCGATTTTGCCATCACTCTAGAACTTAATTACTATGAAAACAGGAATAACATATTAGAATAAGAATTACTAGATTTTTATAGTTACTTGGTTTTAATATAAAATCACCCGGGCAAAACCGGGTGATAATATATATAAAGAAAATAAAAATTTAAACTCGATAGCTTATGTTGGAGCAGGACAAAAACTTCCTTTTGCATTAGTACCCTTAGTAAGCCAACCTACTACACCAGCAGCACCAAAAATCAGTCCTATTCCGAGCGCAGTTGCTATCGCTAGCTGCCACGATAGTTTACCCATAAACAAGCCTACGCCTAATACAATAATAGCAATGGTAGCAATAGCTTTACCTATTGTTCCTTGCAGCTGCCCTACAACATTACATAGAACCTTACTAATTCCATCAGGACCAGCGCTACCAGCGGTAGTAGTACCATCACCAAAAGCAAATTCGGGTGCAATGAGCATAACAAGTGTCATCAGGCAAAAAGCTGCGGTTAGCATTTTTGCAAAATTTAAGTCGTATTTAAATTTATTTATAAACATCTAAAACTCTCCATATTTTTTTGTTAAGTATTCACCTCTTAACTAAGAGCTTAGCATGCTTTTTTTATAGAAGTCTAGGGGCTTTTTATAAAAATTAATTAGAATGATTTTATAAGAGATTATTATTGTATAAAGGTAACAACTAAATGATATATACTACACGTAATTTCGATTAAATCGAGCTATCAACTCTTTCTTATATTTATCAAAATCTTTAATGGTTTTACGAGCAACCCCACTATCCATAGCTGCTTTTGCAACAGCCAAAGGGATTGTATAAATCAACCTGGGATCAAAAGGCACAGGTATTATATACTCAGAACCAAATACAAATTTTCTACCAGAATATGCTGCTGATACTTCATCCGGCACTGGTTCCCTTGCCAACTTTGCAAGGTTTTGAGCGGCAGCTGTTTTCATTTCATCGTTGATATTGCGCGCTCTAGTATCAAGAGCTCCTCTGAAAATATATGGGAACCCCATAACGTTATTTACTTGATTTGGATAATCTGACCTACCAGTTGCAATAATTGCATCATCACGCACTTCTTTTATTTCTTCAGGTTTAATTTCAGGATCGGGATTAGCTAATGCAAAAATTATTGGCTGCTTTGCCATAGACTCAACCATTTTCTTGCTAACAGCACCTTTGACTGAAAGCCCAACCAAGACATCCGCTCCTTTCATAGCATCGTTTAATGTTCTGGCAGAGGTAATCACTGCATGCTTTTCTTTCCAAAAATTCATTCCTTTCTTTCTGCCTTTATATACCACCCCTCGTGAATCGGATAAAATTATATTATCATCAGGCACACCATTTTTTTTCAGCAATTCTATACATGCGATAGATGCAGCACCAGCACCGTTAAACACTATCTTCATGTTTTTAAATTCGCGCTTTGTTATATAGGCGGCATTAATAAGACCTGCAAGTACAATGATTGCCGTGCCATGTTGATCATCATGAAACACTGGAATATCTAACATTTCACGTAATTTTTGTTCAATAACAAAACAATCCGGTGCTTTTATATCTTCAAGATTAATTCCACCCCAAGTCGGTGCTAAGCATTTAACACAATTAATAAATTCATCTGTATTCTGAGTATCAAGCTCAATATCGATTGCATCAACGTCAGCAAATTTTTTAAATAAAACTGCCTTACCTTCCATTACAGGCTTAGAAGCTAGCGCTCCCAAGTTACCTAGTCCTAAAACAGCTGTCCCATTTGAAATTACAGCAACAAAATTTGCCTTAGATGTATATTCATAAGCAAGACTTGGGTCCTTTTGAATTTCCAAGCATGGATGAGCAACACCCGGTGAATATGCAAGTGCAAGTTCTCGTTGAGTTGATAAAGGCTTAGTAGGAAGTAATGCAATTTTACCTGCTTGCCCTTGACTATGGTAGTCTAACGCTTCTTTTTGCGTGATGTTCTTTTTTTCCTTTTTCATAATGAATCGATAATATATTAATATAAGTTTGTGGTAACAACTATATTTTAAGCCACTGTAGATAGTTGGTTATAATACTCATAAGGAGTCATACCGTTCAAGTTAAAATGTGGCCTGCAGGTATTATATTTATTTCTAGCAACAGTTTTTACCATGAATGAATTAATACTCAAATTCTCACACTTACTCTCTTTGCCGTTTAGTTTCAGCAGTTTTTTTTGGTGGAGAAGCATCGGGGACCAAATTGCCTACCTGTGATGCTTCAACGGTTCCAGGAAAGGTTGCTTTTGATGAGCCTTTGGTTTCATATTTTTCTCCCCATGGACGTACTGCTCTCCAAGCAGTACTAGCAGCTGAAGGACCAGCTGGGGTAAAAGCCCCTTGTTTTTCCAAGCGTGCTTTCTCCTGAAGGAATGATGCGTTAATTTCTTCGGACGACATTTGTTCAACTCCCGGCATTTTACATACTAGCTCAAGCGCTTTTTCTTCTCTCATCCGTGTTTCATAACGTTCCCGCAATTCTTTTTCGCCACTATAGGGCGGTATTCCCGCTTCAGCACACGCCGCAGTTATTGCCTCTCCATGCTCAATTTTTTTCTGATTTGCCGCTACTCTTTCGCTAAACTCAGAACCCACAAAACTTGCTCCTGTCCCAGCGTAACCCGTTATTGTAGCTATACCAGTCACCAAACCTGCCGCATACATTATAGTTCCTGGAACATTAAATGTAGCAGCAGCAAGAACTAGCGGTGCCGCACTTTCCAATCCCACATCTCGTAAAGTTTTCCAGAATGCCCCTTTTTTTGACGAATCCCCCTTGCCGGCGGACACTGAGTGTGTTTGTGTTGGCTTTATAATACCAACAGCTCTGCTTACTTTTTCGTAATGAGGAAGCGCTTTAGTGGTTTTTGTTTTTTTACTGACCTCTTCCACCAATGCCCTTTGTCGTTCTAATTTTTCAAGCCTACGCATTTGCGAGAATTTTCTTACCACACTAAATAAAGATGTCCCCATCACTAAACCAAGTCCTATAGCAGGTACTGCTGCCCCCCCCGTCACACCAGTAAGAATCGCAGCCCCGACTACCGCTCCTACTCTCCAAATTGTAGGATGCGTAACAAAGTTTCGAATTTTAAGAGGAACACGCTTCCAAAGTGCGCCTACACCGGCACCAAAGCCGACAAAAGGCCAAGCAGGCGTTAAAAGAACTTTCTTCCATAAGGGTTGCTTAGTAAAAAATGCTTTGAATCTACTTATCAAACCTTTCTTAGGTTCCTCTGCGGTCATTTGTGGATCTTCAGGATCTGATCCACTTGGAACACTATCAGGTTCTGTAAACAGCTTTGCAAACTCTCTGTCGGTTAATTTGGGATCTCCAGGCTCTTCGGCTTTAGACATTTTCAGTTATTATTGTTTATATGTTCAATTATAGTATTATAAGCACAAAATATAAACCTGATTAGCATAACTATTAATTTTATTCATAATATGAAAATAAAATTAGACAAAATTATTATAGATTCAGTGATTTTAGCACCTATGTCTGGCGTTACTGATATGCCATTTCGCAAATTAGTAAAAAAATGTGGTGGAGGATTAGTTGTGTCTGAAATGATTGCAAGTAGAGCAATGCTTTTACAGACCCGTCAGTCTATGCAAAAATCCTGTTGTTCTGAATATGAAGATTTAACATCTATTCAGTTAGCTGGGTGTGAACCAAAAATCATGGCTGAAGCTGCTAAATTAAATGAAGATATGGGAGCAAAGATTATAGATATAAATTTTGGATGCCCTGTAAAAAAAGTTGTTGGTGGTAATGCTGGATCTGCCTTGATGAAAGATGAGAAACTTGCATCCGATATTTTGGATCACATTGTAAAAGCTGTAAATATTCCAGTAACCCTTAAAATGAGAACTGGTTGGGATAATAACAACCTCAATGCTCCAAAACTCGCAAGAATCGCGGAAGATTTAGGGATCAAGATGATTACTGTACACGGTAGAACGCGCGCTCAAATGTATGGCGGAACTGCCGATTGGAAATTCATCAAAAAAGTCAAAGAACAAGTCAATATCCCAATAATTGCCAACGGAGATATTAAATCACTTGCAGATGTAAAACAATGCTTTAGCGAATCTGGAGCCGATGGAATAATGATAGGCAGAGGAGTTTATGGTAAACCCTGGTTTATTAAACAAGCATTGGACTATGTAAACTATAATAAAAACCCGACAGAACCTACTTTAGAAGAAAAATTAGAGATAATCACCGAACACTATAACCACATGATTGAGCATTATGGTGAGTCAGTAGGGGTAAGAATGGTACGAAAACATATAGGATGGTATACAAGTGGCATGAAGAATTCTGCCCAATTTAGAAAGAAGTTTAATATGATTATAAACTCACAAGAAGCATTATATGAAATTATAAGTTATTTTTCAGTAGGGTTTTGATGTACTTGCGCAGCAAGCATATACATGCTAATACTTTGATCCAATACTTAACTTATTGTTTATAGATGCGCAACAAATCAAAGACTCTTATATTCGTTATTATTATCCTATTGATTGCAGCTGACCAATTAAGCAAACATCTGCTTATTAAATATTTCCATAATGATGGTGCAGAAATAATACTCTTGCCCTTCGTAAGTATAGTGTATCTATGGAATAGGGGAGTTTCCTTTGGTATGTTTGCTAAGTTAGAATATAGCAATTATATTTTCATGGCTTTTGCGATTATAATAACATCAGTTCTCTCATATTTATTGCTAAGAACTAAGAAAAAGCTAGAAATAGTATCATATTGCTTGATTATTAGTGGTGCTGTTGGTAATATTATCGACAGAATTCTATATGGAGCAGTTTTTGATTTTATATATTTTCATGTAGGTGAGTTTCACTGGCCTGCTTTTAATATTGCAGATAGTGTGATTTCTATAGGGGTTATGTTTCTTATAATAAATTTTATATATTATGAAAAACAAGGTGAATTAAAATGAAGACTTTTATTATTAGTAGCGTGGTGATGTGTTGTATTCTGCTTGCAGGGTGTGATTCGGATTTAAAACGTTCTATGGGCTTATCAAAATCAGAGCCCGATGAATATGCTATTTTAAAAAGACCAGCTTTACATGTGCCGCCTAATTTTGATTTAACTCCACCAGAAGAACAGCCAAAAAGCCCTGCTTATTTTGCTTCAGACAAAGAAAAGAAGCCTCAGATAAATTTTGGTAATAAAAAAAAATCAGATGAAAATAAAGAGACAAAACTAACAGAAGCTGATCAAAACTTTATAACTCAAATGAAAAAATTTGATAAAAACCCTAATATAAAAAAACTTATAGCGGAAGAGCACGAAAGTGACAAAAAAGATAAAACAAAAAAAACAAAGTCTCTTATGGAGACAATATTTGGTAACAAATCTTAACACAAAAGTTAATTGATTTTATGCTAGCTCAAATTAGAAAATTTTCCAGTAATTTATTCATTAAGCTAATATTAGGGGTTATAATAATTGCTATTGTGTTATGGGGTGTAGGGGATAAGAAAGCAAACAGACATTATGTCGCATCTATAGATAAAGAACATTACATCCACGCTAAAGATTTTTTGAGAGCTAAAAGGCAATTTATTCATTCCATCAGTCAATCTTATTCTTCTAAATCACTTGAATCTATCGACGTAAATAAGATCGTTTTAAATAATTTGATTCAAACTAAATTACTTGAGATAGAAGCCGAGGATCTTGAATTATATTTAAGCGACGATCTAGTGGCAAAGGATATAAAGAATTTTGATTTATTTAAAGATAAAGATGGACGCTTTAATAAAAATCTTTTCAAGCAATTCTTAATCGGCAATGATCTATCTGAAAAGAATTTTGTAGATGAGAAAAAAAGAGAAATAGCTATTAGAACTATATCTTCTATTACACCTAAACTTGAACCTTCCAAGTATCTTATCAACAAGTTCTATCAATATAATAACCAAAAAAGAGCTGTAGAATTAATTACCATTGATAATAATAGAAAAAACCTTGCTGCAATCAAAATAACCCCTGAAGAAATTCAAGAATATTACGATAAAAATAAAGAAAATTTTTCTATCCCCGAATATAGAGACATAGAATATATAGTTATCAAACCGGATGCTTTTAAAGGTAATGTGGAATTATCAGAAATAGAGTTAGAAGAAGAAATTTCTAATTTACAGGAAAATGATAGCAATACTGCTAAGCTAAATAAAGACGTTATAAAACAAAGGTTGATTGAGCAAAAAGCCGAGCAACTCATGTATGATAAAATGAAAGAAATCGAAGATGATTTAGCCGCAGGGGATAGTTTAAAAGATATATCAGAAAAATTTAATTTAAAATATGTGATTATTAAAAAAATAGATGCGCAAGGGAATCTCCAATCGGGTACTGCAAAGCAATCTCTACCTAATAATTTTGAGAAACTACTAAAAGAATCTTTTGACCTTGAGAGTAATACTCCTTCAGATACAATGCAGCTTAGAGACGATAGTTCTGAATACTTTATCGCAAATGTAAAATCAATTCAGCCTTCTTCGTTAAAGCCACTAAACTCGATAAAAACTAACATAATCTCTGTACTAGAAAAACAAAACAAGGAATCCATAGCAAGGGGACATGCTATGGAAGTTTATAATAAATTTATAGAAAACGCTAAGGACTCTCAGGATTTGAAAAAAAAATATCCTCATCTATCAATACAAACTCTAACTTTATCCAGGCCAAATGGCGGAGCTGATAAACAATTAGATGAGATAACGTCAGATGCTTTGGTAAATATATTTAATCTAAAACAGGTTAATGATTCTACTTCTATATTTAAAACAAAAAAGGGGGACTTTGCTTTTGCAGTAATAAAGAAAATTACCTTCCCTCAAGATGTTACTTCTGACACAGAGGTCAAAAAAATTAATGCACAATTATCTGATTTTATGACGTCACTAATGTACCAAGAATTTATGCAGTACTTATACTCGCAGCATAAAATCCAAGTGTATCAAAAAACTCTAGAAAATTTATAGCAGCAGCTTATAAACTTTCTAACTCTATAATTATTTATTAATCTTTTTCTTCGCAATCATTCCATCAACTTGTCTATCCCACATTTCTCTAAACTTGCTATTTGACTTCACAAGAGCATTAAAAATGCTAAATCCAGCAGAAAATAATTATCAGAAATATATTAATTGTAAAGGGAGTTAAAAAAGAGAGCTAAAAAGAATCGCATTGATATATATACAACACTTCTTTTTTTAGTCTTTTCTATTTCTTCATTTTTTTTATCTGCAGGACATATACAGATTATTAAGTTTATAATTTAAAATATATAAACTTAATCAAATAAGGCTTTTAAAATGACAAGTGACATGGATCTGTTTTTTATTAAAGGAATGTTTCCCAATAGTCCTAGCAGAGAGAATGCTAGACAAGTAATGAGTAAGGCTCAAGATTCTTTAAAAGAAGAGTTAACTGCAGAAGAATATGAAGAAATACAAGCTAGATTAGATCAATCAACAGAGAAAGGAAAAACACACAGAGAAAAAATAGAAATTGACTTGGCAATTAGTATAGATGAACTTGAAAGATTAAAGGAAAAAAATGATTTCTTAATTGGTTTCAATATACCAGTTTTTGCTTTTGGCATTGCAATAATCAGTACTGCAACAGCGGGTGCACTTACCGTACCAGCCTGCATATTAGCTGGGGGTTGCTTAGCTATGACTTTAGCAAAAATAGCATATAATGAGTATAAAAAACCCAAACTCTTATCTAAAGCAATAGCGGATATACAGGGTCTTGGCGTTAAAATCGCAAAAAGTGGTGATCTCCCTCTCACTGCCGTTGAAGCTATTATGAGCAATGATGATAAAACGGCAGCTAAAAAAACATTAGAAGAAGGATTTCGTGAAGGGCTTGACCGCTTTTCGCGGACTCCAGAAGAGGAGGCTAGCAGCGTTATGCACCAAGCATTCTATGCTTTAGAGAAAAGATTAGGAGCACATAGTGAAAAATATAAAAAAATAAAAGAGGGATTAAAAGAAAAGAGCGACTCAGATCCCAAAAAAACACGAGAAGATGAAATAAAAGAGACTTTGGCTGCATCTATAGAAAGCTGGCAAAAATTGGATAAAACAACTACAAATATAGGCATTTGCGGAATAATATCTATAGGAGCTATCGGCGTGCTAAGCATGGCTGTTGTAGGCTCGGCGAGCATACCAGCGACTATAGCGCTTGTTGCTTGTGCAGCCTTGTATCTAGGCAAATTCTTGTCTAATGAGAATAAAAAACCTGACATTGCATCTGAAGCAATAGATGGTCTAGCAAACATTGGTGCTAAAGTTGCAGAAGGTAAGGAGCCCCTCAGAGCTGCCGCTGAAGAGATGCAAGCACAAAAACAGGTGGAAACTGCGAAACAACCCGCAAAACAATCTTCCCAAACTGAAAAATTAGCTGTTCAACGACAAGCCTCTCCAGCACCTTCATCTTCTCGTGACCCCCATTGAGGGCAGGGCAATACATTAGGTATAGCCTCTCATAAAATGGTTGATAAATTTTCGGTATAGCTTTTTCAACTGCGCCCTTTTTTTCAATAGGATTTAAATCTGGAGACTCCTTTTTGACTAAACTTACGAAGACTGGGATGGCAGAGGAAGAGGGATTTGAACCCTCGAGACATTGCTGTCAACACGCTTTCCAGGCGTGCGCCTTAAACCGCTCGGCCATTCCTCCAATTATTTTAGCTATAATTATGTGATTATTAAAAAAATAGATGAGCAAGGAAATCTCCAATCGGGTAATGCAAAGCAATCTCTACCTAATAATTTTGAGAAACTACTAAAAGAATCTTTTGACCTTGAGAGTAATACTCCTTCAGATACAATGCAGCTTAGAGACGATAGTTCTGAATACTTTATCGCAAATGTA
>Ga0233431_1000503_pt1 | contig 84353 bp, 107 predicted proteins | sample SI_118_April2016_FD_179867 | JGI IMG/M metagenome (GOLD analysis project Ga0233431, IMG submission 179867) | Seawater microbial communities from Saanich Inlet, British Columbia, Canada - SI_118_April2016_200_MG | ecosystem: Environmental > Aquatic > Marine > Inlet | place: Canada: British... | reverse complement strand
TATTGGCATTCAGAATTTTTTAAATTATAAAACTGGTAGAAATCCTGTTAAGGCTGTTCCTTGGGAAGATTTTTATCAAATGATTGCTGAAATTGAAGATAAAAAGAAAATTCAGTTAAGGTTATCTCCTGAAAATTTTGGTATTAGGAAAACTAAGTCATTACCTAAACCGTTCTATAAAGATGATGTTATCAGTGTGATTATTAAATCTAAGGACCGATTTAAAGATACTTGTCTTGCCGTTGCTAAGAATCGAGTGATTTCTATACCTAACTGTAAATTTAAAGAGGACAAAAAAGTTAAGGTTAAACTTACTAGAGATAAACATAACATTTTTAATGGTAAGTTGATTTGATAATAAAATATGTTAAAAAAAATAATTACTAAAGATAACACTGAAACGTTCATGAACGAAGAAGTTGGTGAATCTTATCATTCTGGATCGGGAGCAGTAGAAGAAGCATTAAAGAAATATGTTATTCCTTGTAAGATTGCAGAGTTAGCTAAAACTGGCAAACTTACTATCCTTGACGTTTGTTTTGGTATTGGTTATAATTCTGCCATGGCGATAGAAAAAGCGTTAGAAGTTAATCCTGACTGTGAAATTATAGTTTATGGATTAGAGTATGATCCAGAAATTATTAAAAAAATTCAAGAAGTTACTCCACCAATAAAATTTTTTCAACATTATAAAAATCTTAGACCTGATAGTTTAGAATTCAGGGAAGGTAACGTTCACGTGAAAATATTTTTAGGAGATGCTCGTGAAACTGTTAAAGAACTTCCTAACGAATTTTTTGATGCTATCTTTTTTGACCCTTTCTCTCCAAAAACTGCTCCGGAAATGTGGTCCCCAATTTTCTTTAAACAAATGTTTCGTGTGTTAAAGAATTCTGGTATCTTGGCAACGTACAGTTGTGCAAGGATGGCTCGAGATAACATGAAAACTGCTGGCTTTATGTATGATGATGGTCCAATAGTTGGAAGAAGAGGGCCTGGTACTTTAGCTACTAAATGGATTGATTAAGAAAACAGATTCTACTTTTTATTTCTGCCACGCATACGTACTTCTTCAAACCTACCTAATACAGAATCAGCATTTTCTGGATAAGCTTCTTTATATCCTTCTAAAGCTTGTTCAAAAACTTCTGGATAAATTTGATAATGTTTAGTTTCTAAAGCTCTATCAAGTAAAAATAAGTCTACAGCTTTATCTTCAATTTTGTCTGAGAAAAAAGATAACCCAAAATCAATAAGGTGTAATTTATCTTTGTTAAAAATCATGTTAGAGGTTGTTAAATCTCCGTGAATAATATCTTTTAAATGTAATTCTCCTACTCTTTCTCCAACTTCTCTAGCCAACTTTTGAAAATCGTCTCCTGTTTGTAATAAGTCTCTTAACTTTTCTCCTGGAACAAAGTCCATGGTGATAGACATTCTTTTATCAGAAAAATCAATTAAATGTGGTGCAGGAAAGTTCATTCCTTCTAATTTACCTAGAACCTTAGCTTCTCTTCTCGTTCTGAATTTTCTTAAAGATTCATCTAAATGTGCTAATCGGTATTTTTTAGAAAATCTTTCTTTGATAACTTTATTATTATCTCTGTACAATATCGCTTCTGCACCTTGTGCTATCTTTAACATATCTGATAAGAAAATCTACTTACTTAAAAAGATTGTGCTTGTTTATTGTAATGGATCTCTTTTAATTAGGCAATTAAACTCTAACTCGTTTAAATGAAATTACATTATTTTCAGAAACTTCTTCTAATAATTCTCTTGCTTCTTCACAATAATAATTTAATTCTAAAACTTTATTAAATTGTTCTTTTGCAGCATCAAGTTGATCTGATTTATGGTACGCAATACCTAATTTCAACCTAATTTCTGCTTCTTGTTCAGAATTTCTAAATACTATTGCTTCGTCTATACTTGAATAATCTGTTTGTGCGTACATTGCAGCAATCTCTAAATCACCTCGAGATTCCTGATATTTTTCATCTTCAAAAAGCAAGATTCCTCTATGTAAATGACAAAGATATTCTGTTATGGAAGGATTTCTTATTTTCATCCATCCACTATTTGGGGAAGGATATTCACTAGGGATTGTTTCACCAATTAATTCATAAGCCTTATCACGATCTGTATTACTAAAATAATTCATCATAAATTTTAATGAATTATCATATGCTTCAACTCTACTAACTTCTTCAGGGAAATATCTTATGTTGTCAAATATCTCTTCAAAATTATCGCTTAAAAAAAGTTTGTAATAGGAAGCAGCAACTTCTGGTTCGTTAATGTCTTTAAATGCTTCTGCTATTTGATAGATTAGTCCCTTCCTACGAATTCCTGGACTTCTTTTTCTCATTCTTTGAATTGTTGTAATAATACCAACCGGATTTTTTAAATTTTGATAACATTTTAGAAGTGATTCATTAATTGCATCTCCGTCTAGATGATACTTATTTTGAAATTCTCTTAATGTTTGTTCTGCTTCTTCATATTTACATTCTTCAATTAACTTGTTTGCAATTTCAGTCATTGAACTATATTCTTCAGGTTCATAACTTGGATTATTGCTTCCAATAAGATTTTGTAAAGATTGACCATACCTGGATTCATTAAGTACTTTCATAATCTCATAATTTCTTTTTGGGATAGTAGTATGAAAATCAATATCTTTTCCATGCTTTTCTCTACTTTTAATCACGATTTCTAATCCACCTTCAGCAGTTTCTCTTACTTTTTTAACAGATTCATCATCATCAAACATGAGTTTTAAATCAACCCAATCTTTTTGACCGTAAACTTTTTTTAATAATTTATTCACCAAAAAAGATTCTGCTTCTGAACCAAAATAGTTTAAATTTCCTCTGTTAATATCTTCCATTATCACATCTTTTTGTTTCATCTCTGTTCTTCTTTCTAACATTTGATTATATTCACTTAATGATAATTCAACATTTATTTTTTCTCCTACTATTAATCTCCATTTTTGATCTGCAAATGTTCCCAAGAATGCTCCTTCTGCTAATTCAATCATTTGACATGGTTGATCAGTTTCTATTCTAATTTGTTTATATTGTTGATGAGCCCACTCCGTATTTTTCTCATACTTATATCTATCTGGTAATAACATAATTCCTGAGTTAAGAATCCCTATTGGATAATCTAAATGAATTATTTCCAGAAGTTGGTGAGGTATAGACCCTCTAGCTGTTCTAATCTTGTGATCTAAATATCTGTATTCTCCGTGAAAAGAGGGAATTTCCATTAATGTTGAAAAAGATTGATTAATTCTGTTGAATGACTCCATTGAATCAAGACCATTATTGTATGGGTGTGTTTTAATGGCACATTTTTGATACGCTTTAATTATATCTTCTTCAGTTACGGGAGTATCACTTTCTCTTAAATGTAATTTTAAATTTCTAAGTGCTTCTGTTCTGTCCATATCACTTTTCTCTGGGTATCCCATTTTTATTTCTCCGCACCATAAATAGAAGTATAATTACCTTCTTTATCCATTGTTAACATATAACCACTATTCCACGCATCTAAAAATTTCATTTGTCCAATAGTATCTGGAGACATTCTTTTTAGTATTCTTGCTGCTCCACTATCTCTATCATGACTAAAGTGCATCCATACACTAACATTTTTCTCTGGGTTAGGTTTCCAAATTCCTGTTGGGTGTGGATATTTTTCAGCATCATGGAAGAAGTAATCATCTCCACTTAATTGTGGTTTAATTTCTTCAAAACCTTCTTTGTTCATAGCATATAATAAGTATCTTCCAGGTCTGACATTTGGAGCATCAATAGTTCTTTCTTCCAAATTTTTAGTATCATCTGTCATTTTTACAATTGTAATAATAAAAACTATTTAAATATGTTGGTAGTTTATTACTTTAAAGGAAAAACATTAAATGCCAAACATTCCTGTCCAAGATAAAGTTCCATCCGATTCTCTTTCTTGTAATGTTGTTTTTCCTCTAGAATTAATATATTTTTGATATAATAATCTTTTACAATCTTCAACAGAATATTTGTTTGCTTCTTCTTCAAATACATTAACAATATTTTCACAGTAATCTATGAATTCTTGGTCATAATCAAATTCTATTGGGGTTGCATCGTGAGAAAGATTAACTTTAGGGTTAGCACTTACTTTTTGGTACGCATCAATAAATTTTCCATTACAAACAATTACTCTAACAACAGAATAATTTTCATCATTTCTTCTTGAATCAATGAAAGGTTGTATGATCGATATCCCTGGTTCAAAAGAAAAATCATCATTAGTTATTAAATCTTCAATGTATTCTGCCTGTACTTGTTTTTTTTGTGTCATTGAAATTATTTTTGAAAAATCTTCAACATCTTCTATTGGTCCTCTTGAATTTTCATACTTTTCCATAACTTCATTTTTATCAAGAAACCTAATTCCTAATCCACAATAACCCATAACTGGTTTTATTACAAATTGATCATATTCTGTAACCATTTGTTCTAACTCTTTTTCATCTGTTGCACCTAAGCCTACTATTGAAGATTTTATGATTACATCTTTAATCTCTGAATCTTTAAGAAGAAGATATTGTAAAAATTTGTTACAAGCTATTTCTTCTGCAACAAATGAATTTATTGTAGGGTGGGGTAATACTTCATTTAATAGGTTCATGACATAAGATTCTTGACCATTATAAATTTCAAATGGTAATTCCATCATTTTAGAATTTTTTATCTTTTCAGAGATCCAATCCGTTTCTGCTTTTTCAGATAATAAAGTTGGATTATGGTTACAGTAAGTTCTTTTAATTGAAGGTATCTGAAATAATATGCATCTTAAAAGATATCTTAATGGATGTTTTTTTTTGAATTGATTTAATTTAAAAGTTCCATCATTGATTGTAATTTTTCCATACTCCTTTTCTAACATAGACAAAACTCTTCTTTTAACTCTGTCATCACCATAAATTTTTTGAAAGCCTCGCATACCACTACGAATTCCGTTAATTTCGTTAAGAAGTCTTTTATTATTTTCGTTATTTGTTATGATATCTAATCCGTATAAACTCATAGTTATTTTAACAAACAGAGATATTTTTAAAAGTTCTGAAACAGTATTTTCGCTATTTATGTTACTTTAAAGTAGTTATATACTCGAAATATTTATATATCAGACCCTATTTTAAGGTAAATAATGCCAGAGACCTATACTCACACTATAAAACATGAAGAACTATTAGAAGATAAACTAGCTAAAATTCTAAAATCAGGAAAACTAGATGAGTTTGAGAAACAAACAGAACAATACGCTGATTTTACTATTGAGGAATTGGATAGGTATATTAGTTTATGTAATGATAATCTTGCTAAAGGTCGTCCTAACAGTGCTAGATCCCTTATATTATTTCCTGAAGAAATGTGTAAAACCGAAGAAGTGAGGTTGCAATTATTCTATTTAATTAAAGACAATATTAGAGAACAAAGGGGATTAGATAACCTTGAATTTGAATTAGGAGAGTATCAAGTTGATAGAAGAAAAATCGATCAAATTACTAAGAAAGGTCTGAAGATTAGAGACCTGGGTAGAGGGATAGATATTGTTCAAGAGATTAATTTAGTAAGATCTTATCTTGGTCAATCTTATAGGGGGGATCCTTTTACATATCAAGAATTTCAGGAAGCTATGCTTTTGATAATAAAACAAAATGAAGAATTAGAATGTAATCCAAATAAATGTTTGCGTCATACAGAAACAGAGTGTACAAACCTATTAAAAAAAACTCCTGAAGAAAGGGGAACTAAATTTTTAGAAGCAATTCATGAAAGGAAATTATGGAAAGGCGATGATCGGCCTTGTCAAGCAACGTACAATAAATTCAAATCAATGTTAAATAAAGGAGCGTTTCCAGAAGAGTCAGTAGAAATTTGGAAAAATTTATTAATTCAGTTCCAAAAAGAAAACCATATTCTTGATGCTAGATATACTGCAAGTGGATATTTACTTAAATCGTTAGCTGGAGAAAGATTAGGTGATGATGAGCAAACTATTGCTATGGAATTACTAGCCAAACCAAATGAAGAATTAATTTCATTAGGATTAGCGTATAATCACACGTATAATCGTAAAAAAGATCAAATCAATCTTGTTACAGAAACAACACCAGAGGAAAGGTGTAGGGCATTTATTGACGGTAATCGTTTAAATTTTCAAAATAATGATATCTGCAATCCACATAGGGCTACATATTTTTACATAGCTGCAAAAGTTTACGCACCTCAATTTTTTCCAGAGGAAACTGTTCCTGTTTGGAATAAAGTATTAAATCAATATGCTAAAGAAAACAACCTTCCAAATTGGAATGATGCTCTTAATAAACAAACTACTTGGGAGAAAGTAAAAGGTATATTTAAAAAGTAATCATTCCAATTCTAATACATCATCAACTTTAACATTATCGTTTCTAAAACCTAACTCTACTAAATATTTTCCTTTCTTTTTAGACTTCCAAAAGGAATAAGGTTTAAAGTTTTCTTTAATCTCGATCACTCGATAATCTTTATCTAAGATAAGAACATCAATTGGAAAAGAGACGAAAAACATGTGTAAACTAATCTTTCTTTCTTTAGGAAAAGTCATTACCAAATTTTGTTTCTTGTGAAACATTAACCCTATTGCTTGCGATAAAATATTTTTACAAAATTTCTCTTGATTAGAGATTACCTGTTTAGTTGTTTTATTTATTATCATATTAACCCCATTAACATTTTTTTATGTTTTTCAAAAACTTCTTTTCTTCTATCCGTTAAATTTTTTGAACTTGATTTTGTACCGATTGATCTTATCAATTGTAAAAATAAAACCATCACCTGATAATCTTTATCAAAATAATCACTATTGTGATGTTCATGGTATCCTTTCCAGAAAGATTCTTTTTGTTCACTAGATTTGATTATCTCATTAATAAATAATGGTTTAGCTAATCCTAAACCTTTAACTTTATGAGTGAAACCTTCCTCATCAACGTAAAGTACTGTTTCATTCTTATCTATCATTAAGTTTCTTGGATGAACATCGTGAAACTCTAACACAATGTCAATTTTAAGCTTTTCTTTCAATCGTTTATACATTAAAACAATCCTTGCATAAATTTTTTCATCAAAAACTTTATTTTTTTTAACTAACTCTAATCTGTTATTAAAAAAGTCGTCTGCTTTTTTATTTTTATCAATATCATTTAAAGCATGAGCTTCTCCTAATAATTTGCCAATTTGATAACATTCATTAAGGGAAGGTTCCTTAGTTAAATTTCTTCCATTAAACCAGCCAAATAATAAATATCTTCCTTCCCTACCATAAAATCTTGGAAAAGCATGAGAAAACGATTTCACATTTTTTTCAATCGTTCTAGCTATTTTTTGAGTTTTACAATATCTTATTTTATACAATTTTCCTGAAGATGAAGTTAACTTAAATGTATCGCCCGAGATTGCACCTGGTCCTTCAAGAGATTCTGTTTTAATTATCTTTCCGATTATGTTTCGAAAAGGTTGTTGTAACAATATTGTTTCATCTTTTTTCATTCTAACTTCCAGATTTCATCCCCTACATAATGAATATTCTTTATGGATTTACCAGACTCTTGTTTTTGCATCTCTTCAGAATTTAATAAAGCAATACCTATAGCTAACGGTTTTTTATTTTCAACATCAACAATAACAATAAAATCGTTCTTTTCAATACTTTCTTCAATTTTAACGATGCCTGGACGCATAATGTCTGCTCCGTTAACTACAAACTTTATTGCACCCATATCAACAGTAATTTTTTTAAGAACATCATGATTTTGCAAATATTTTAATGTAGGTAGAATTTGATCATTATAATAAAAGAAGGTTGGTTCTTTATTCACTAAAATTATCTTCTTATCATCATCTTCAAACAATATAACTTGATCCTTTTTAGATAGTTCAACTTGATAATGTGCTAATTTGCGATTAATCTCTTTAGCTTTCAAAGGTATTTTTTTCATTAAGATATAAGAAGAAAGTAATTAAATATAAAATTATCTGTTAATTTTTGTACTATTATCTATTAAATACGATCCAATTTGTAAATCTCCATAGATCCATTCTTTATTAGGGAAAGTTTTATCTAAATCTATCACTGAATATTCATCAAAAATTAAGTCATATTTATCTGCAAAATGTTCAACTATTTCTTCAATAGATTTATACTGCGGTTCAAACGACATAGTGCTTAATGCACCATAACCTTTTTCAGTTTGATACAAATATAATGCATGTGAACCATCTTTTCCATCAATAAATAATAATGTGGCGGGATATCCATTATCTGATAATAGGGCTGCTGCAGATATAGAGTATTCAAAACAATCTCCAGATCTATGTCTATTAAATTCACAGAAGGATGGACTACCTGGTGTTACTTCATATTTTAAATTTCTACTAAAATATTTTAACACTTCTGCTGGTGTCTGAATCATTTCAATAGTTTCATCACAAGAAAGAATATTATGAATTCCATAAACTGGCTGTTTTGAATCGACATACCTCATGGGTTTTGCTATGGGCACAGATTCAAAAGGTATAGTTTTAAAAATACATCCAGGCATAAATGCCATACTGGCCAAGGTTAATAAAGAGGCAATTTTAGTTTTAAGTTTCATTTTATCTATAACATCTTCACCAGAACATATATTCTAAAGTATAAGTTATTTATAAAATTTTCTTAAAGAATCATCTCTCTTTATAAAAAAATATATAAAGGCCAAAATTTTAACTAATATATTAAAAAGAGGAAGATGATTAAGAAAATAACCCTAATAGGAGTACTTCTAACTATTTTATTAGCTACAATTATCTCTGCAGATGTAAATATGGTAGAGTGGGCAGAGCGATATGGTCATGATGTTGACAATTATATTTGTGCAATAGATGAAGATTGTCAGTGTGATCCTAATTGGAGTGGATTTTGTTATTGTCAGAAAGGAGATTGTTATTGGGCTAGAGAAAATGTTGATAGTAATACAACTACAATACAAACTAACCAAACAACAACTACAACACAAGGTAGAACCTCTACTGCTTTAACTGGGCAAGCTGCAACGACTGCCGTTACTGGAGGAGTAAATGTTCTTGCTTTAAGTAATACTGTTAAACAATTACAATCTACAATAACACAATTACAGCAACAACTAAATACTATCCAACAAAGTAATAGTAACCTTAAAACTGAAACGACTACCCAAATTCAACAAATTAATAATCAATTATCATCAGAAATTAATAATATTGAAAATTCTTTGAAAACTGATTTAAATAAAGCTTTAACTGGACAAGCAACATTACAATCAGACCTTAATGAGACTAAAACTTCTTTACAAGAAGTTGAAGAGTATGTACAGGACAGAAAAAAAATAATGACTATTTTAACAACAGTTTTCTTGATTCTTTTAGTAATTGCGGTTACTTTAGGAACAATTTATTACATTAATAGGAAAGGAAAGTTCAGGTCAGCACTTCCAAAAGACGTTACTGATTACATTACTAAAGAAATACAAGGTGGTAAAAAATATCCTCAAATAAAAGCAGATTTGATCAGAATTGGTTGGGATGAAGAAGATGTTAAGTGGGCATATAGAGAAACTATAAAAAATAATTATAAAAGCTATTTGAAAAAAAAAAGTCTTTCTAAGGTAAATGCTAAAGTTTCTTCAACAAACCAAAAAAAAAAGTCTCCCGATAAGAAAAAAATCTTAATAATCTCTTTTGTAACAATTTTTATCATCATTATGATGGTTTTAATACTTAACACTACTGTTGGGGAAGCTATTTTTTATGAAAAAACTGTTGGGGGCGAGAGTAATGGTACTTCGGGAGTTGTTGGATATACATTTGAATGTACTCCACCACACATTTTAACATCTTCAAAAGATGGTTGCTGTTTAGATAGAGATAATAATGCCGTTTGTGATAATGTTGATGGAAGAAATGTTGCTAAGTTAGGTTCTGGGGCTGCTTGTTTTGATAATCAACAATGTATAAATGATGAATATTGTATTGAAGGGGCATGTCAAACATTAAATTCTCTTTACACTAGTACTGGCGATTGTTCAAAGAAATGTGATGTTTATGCTGCTAAGATCGTCACTAGTGATAGCGAAATTTATAATGTTGCTCCAAACAAAGGTAGTTATACTGCGGCAGGAGCTTTAGAATGGAAATTGTTACCTACACCTCAACATTGTAAGGGAGAGGAGCCAGTCTTAGCGATAAATATTATTCGTAAAGATTTAACTGTTATTAACGAGAATGTGATTGCACTTAAACAAAATGAAATGAGCGATATTCTTGACCCTGAGATTGCCTTCACTATTAGTGTTGAAAGAATTTTTCAGTCTTGTCCTGAATAAATGTTTTTTCTCTTAAATAATCATCCCTGGATCTCTAATTTCAAAGTTAAAATGTAGTAAAAACTGATTGGCTGCACGTTTGTTTTTTATCATTAATAATTCATAAATGTCTCTACTAAAACAATGTGCACATAACCCCATTTCTTTTTTACAAAAGATACATTGTGTATCTCCACTAATTTCAGAACCAACAATTTGTTCAGCTAATTCTGAATCAAATTTTCTAATCACTAACCTCATTTTTTCCGCTAAACATTCGGAACAAATCGGATTTGTGATTACTTCATCACATTCAACACAGCGGTTGAACATACCTCTCTTTAACATTTTATATCACCCCATTTAGAAAAAGTATCTTTATTCCGTTTTGAACTATTTTTCGCGCACATGGTTAAGAAGGAAAAACTTATATATATTCTTTACATATAAATTCTATATGAGCTATATACGTACTAAAAAAATCAGTGACAAGCATTATGCCTATTTAGTTGAAAATGTTTCAACTTCTAAAGGACCAAGACAAAAAGTAAAACAATATTTAGGTAAGGTACACAATTTAGAGAAGAAAAAAGATGTTTATATTACTGACGAAAATGTGTTGAATAATATGATTCTAACAGAATTAACTTCTCGTGGTTTTAATAAAAACAAAGAAGGTAAGTATAATCAAGGTAACATAGTATTTTGTCCAGAAACATTAACTATAACTAAAAAAACTAAATCTAAAACTGTAAAGGAAGCTATCATCGCTGTCAATGAAGGTTATTTGTGCAGTTTTACTTTACAACGAATAATTAACTTTGAAAAAAGTAAAGATTTTCATCAGGATGCATATCAATTAGCTAAATATTTCTTGGAAGCAGGATTACAGGTTAGTAAGGAAGACTTTGTTAAGTTTTATAGTGGGTTGTAAAGGAAAAAATTAATCTAACCAAGCTCCTTTATGTTTATACTCTGGATTTGTTAAAAATTCTTCTACCAAAGGTTTAAATGTTCTTATTTCTGCGTCGCTTCCATCTAAAATAACCGCTGTTATGAAATATCCTGCTGTGCGATCAAGGTAGTCGTCTTCTGAGAATTTTGGTTTCAATTCGTTTAATTTTGTATTTGATAAGGTTTCTGCAGTTACAACTATGACGGGTCCATCATGAATATTGTAGACATTTCCCAATGTTGTAAGAACTCCGTCCCACTTTCTTCCTTGCTCACCACAACTAATCCCTACTTGTTTTACTGTATATCCTTGTGTTTCTAAGTAAGCTACTAATTTTCCTTCTCTGGTATCATTACTGCCATATACTACATTTTTTGTTCTTTCTTCTAAAGATTGATCTTCTGTTGTCATTTTAATCCCTCTCTCTATTACTTTGATATTCCCTCTGAAAATCAGAAATTATTTCTGGCATGATTACTATATTTTCTAATAAATGTAATCCAGATTCATTGGCTATTTCTGCTAGACTTCTATATCCTTCATTAAACCAATTAGAAAATCTTTCCTGTTTGAATTGTAATAAGTCAGCTTCATTTCTGGCAATAATTGCGGTCTGATGAAAAGGGTTTATATTTTTATCTAGACTATTTCGATAGCGTACAACATACAAGTTTGCCGAAGCACAATATGGTTTTCGTGGATCGGCATTGAGCACTTCTTTAGTTACAGCGGGAGTTATCCTGCGCTGTATAGTATGAAAACGATCATTAATACTTAAATTTCCTACGCCTTCAACTGTTTCACTATCTGTTTCCATTAGGCTTCTTTCTGATAACGGTCTCCAATAGTTTACTGGTTTTTCGTAAATAAATCTTTGATTTTTTACTTCTCCTAAATCTTTTATTTCAGGAATATTTTCCAATGACTTCTTCGCTTTTGGTGAGAATTCACCCTTATGGTCTATAAAAAGTCCTCTTCCCAAATCCATTACCAAAGCAACTTTTGGTTGTTCTTTTGCTTTTTGATCTAACTCTACAACATACCAACTTCCCTCTATAGTATTTGTGTTTTTCATTTTAATTCATAACTCCGTTTAATTTCATCTTTTGTCATTTTCATGTCTCTCCTGCGTAATTTTATCCATGTCTAAAATATTTCGTACGGTTTCTACTCCATAACTCTTTCCTGCAATTCCTTGTTTAATCTTGTAAGTTGGAATTATGGTCCCATTTTCGTCTGATATTACAGCCTTTAGATTTCTAACTCTAGTGTCACTTGAATAATCCCTTTGTAACTTATGGATGTGTGTTGCAATACAAGCATCTGTTGAAATCTCATCCATCATATAGTCGATTACTTTCCCACCTAGTTCACTTGCAGCAACTTCTTCTGTTCCAGTGAAAAACTCATCAATTAAAGCTAAATCTCCTTCTTTTGCATTAACTAAGATGTACCTTACGTCATGTCCATGTCCGATATGTCTACTTTTTCTACCTTCAATACTCTTAGGTCTATCTGCAAACAAAGTGTAAATCTTTCCATTCGGATTGTAAACTACCGAATTTGCACAATTCACCCATCCTGCATTTGCTAAGATATAATTTTGACCTGTAGTTATTAGGTATGTCGTTTTACCAGCGCCATTAGCTCCTGCTGATAAAGCTATTCTTTCATCACCTTCAAAAACAAAGTCATTAGCTACTGCTTCTTTGCCAGAATTTACTTTTTCACTAACCATAATAGGCGCGTAACCTTCTTGGATTTGAACTGGATGTCTACTTTCACCATTTTCTTCCGCAATACAAAATGGCAATTCATGTTTTTGTAAAGCTTGTTTATATGTCACGGAGGAAACAACGTGCTGCAATAATCCAAAAACATAAGACATCTTGTCTAGTTTTCCATTTAATTGTTTAAACCCCTCAACAGCATTACTTGTCTCGGAAGTTCTTCCTTTTTTTACATCAGGATTAGTTGCACCATCTAATAATAATGCTGCTATTCCTTCGTAATCCGGTTTTAACACTGCTGGTAATGATTCAATATGACTTTGACAAGGGATTATCTCTTCCCAATGATTCCCTCCCATTTCATCTCTTAATTTCATGATTTCAACATCATTTCTTCCATCTATAAAACCTACTTCTTTTTCTATTGATTTTTCATTTTTATCTTTAGCACGAAGAATTATTTCATAACCTGGAAGTTTAATGGGCCTAATATTCCTGTGATCTATATGTCCACTATTTACCATTAATTTTTTATTTTCAATAAATCTAGTTTCAAGCGTAACAGTTTCAGGATCAATTTCTCGATCTTCTCCTTGCTCTTTTGCTAAATCATAAGATCCTTTAATTCTTTCATCTTCTAAACAAAATTTAGTATAATCTCCAATTTCATTCAATAATCCTGAAGAACTTTTCTGCAATTCAGATACTATTTCTTGTGCTGCTTCATAAAAAGAGACATAATTTTGTACAAACTCCTCCCACGATCTTTCAGAAAATCTATCTGTGTCAGTTGTCTTCAAAATGTTATTCATCTCTGAAGTTTTTAAACTAGTTATTTCTCTATTTTTTATTTCATCAAAAAATGTATACACCTTAGGGACTCTTACATTTTGACATAATTCTACTAATCTATCTCCTAGTTCTTGATTTTCAATGTTAACTTCTTTCACAGCTTCCTTAACAATTCCAACTGCATTTGTATGGTCACCACTAATTAACAAATTAAGTATTGTGGTCTCTGAATTAGTTAAGTTTCCTATTGATGTAATCATACCATCTAATTGTAATTCATTCCACGCATAAATTACATATCCTTCCTTTGGTCTTTGCTCAGACAAATATGAAGACTCCTTCCAATTATGATTTTTACTAATCTCTGTATTTCTGAATAAGTCATTAATAGTAATGTCTAGTATGTTTCCTTTTTGAGTTTCATCTTCTGTCATTTTGTATTTACCTCTTTGTCAAGACTTTGTCTCAACTTAGTAGTAGTTACTTTGCCAAGTATATAAATCTTGGGGGTGGCACTCACCACCTCAAACCAAAAGATTTTTATATTAAAACAGTTTAATAATTCTAAATTAGTGATAATTTACAATAAATAAAGAAACATTTATAACTAAATGTACTATTGAACGTATATATGGATAAAAATATATGTAAAAAGATCATTGAAAACAAAAAACAATTTATCCCTTATTTATTTACTCAAAAACAAATTAATGTGATAGAGAAATACATGAATAAAGAAATACTAACTAACACAGAAAAAGTTTACCTTTACTCTACTATTAAAAAGAAAGTTGAAGCTTTAAGCTTAGTAAGAGAAGAATTTTATGTTAATGGTCAAATAATCCCGGAAAGAATAAAAGAAGCAAAACAAATTCTTAGAGAAATTAACAAAGAAAAAGCGTTCATCTCCGGATCTTTCCTTTACAAAAAAGATTATAATGATATTGATATTTACATAATATCTAAAAAAAGAAAATCTTACTATAAAAATAAGCTTCATTTTACTTGTATCACAGAAAAAGATCTTAAAAATCCTATTTTTATCTCAGCATTAAAATATTCTATAGCCAATTTTTCTATAAATATAACGCCGGAAATTAAAAGACCAGAATTAAATGACTTAATTATTACTTATGAAATGGCTATCAATGAAGTATTCAATAAAGAAGATTTGAAAGCATTAAGAGGATTAATTTTTGAGTATCACTTACATCTCAAAAAAGAAATTTTAGACTCTTTAACTTTATTTAAAAAAGTTGAAGAAATTAGTCTTAAAAAAGACAAAGAAAGAATAAAAGAAATTAATCTGTTTGCCAAAGAGTTGTTTCTTAATTTATATTCCAAAACTTATTCATATAACTATTTCACTTCATTTTTAAAAACATTAAAAGAAGATCTTAAAACTGAACCATATAAGAACTATTTTGTTTACATCGATTTATTTAATGAGGTCAAAAATGAATGTAGAAGAGCTCAAACATAATATTAAGAAAATATTTGGGAACGAAATCATTTTTAACAAAGAGTTTGATAATTATGCCGCTAAAATTAAAAATATTGAAAATTATCTTATTGAATGGTGTACAAAATTAAAATCTGGCCAATTTGTACCATTAAGACCTCCAAAGTTAATTAATAGTAGAATTTTTATTAAAAAGATTGGTTCTGCTAATAGATGTATTGTTATCAAAATGGTTAATGAAGAGTTTAAAGAGATTCATCTTGCTGACCATAATTATTATGATCAAAAAATGAAGGAGTTAGGACTTAAAAAAAGTTCTAAAACATATTAAAAATGTATCAAGAAATACTTCAAAAAGTTGGACTCTCACTTAATGAATCAAGAGTTTATGAAGCTTTATTATACTTAGGAGAGATTAATGTAAACAAGATTTCTATTAAATCTAAAGTGCATAGAAGGAATGTATATGATTCATTAAATAAATTAATCGAAAAAGGTTTAGCTTCAGAATCTTTTATCAAAGGAGAAAAAGTTTTCAAAGCAATTAATCCAGAAAGATTAAAAGAAATGATTAAAGAAAAAGAATCCGCTTTAGATTCGTTCTTACCTGATATGAAAAATTTGTATAAATCTGTTGAACCTGATGCAGAAGCTTATTTTTTTAGAGGTGTAGAGGGTTTTAAAAATTATTTACAATTAATTTTGGAACAGAAACAAACAGTACATTTTATTGGTGCAAAAGCTTTCTGGTTAGATCCTAGGTTGAAACATTATCTCCCTCATTTTGAAAAGGAAAGAAAAAGATTGGGTATTAAATTTATGCATCTATTTGATCACGAAGTTAAGAAAGAAAAACCAGAAATTATTGAATTGGTTGGTAAACCTTATCGATTTTTGCCTAAAGATTATTCTAGCGCTACTGCTGTAGATATTTTTGGAGATTATGTGGTTACGTTCGTTGGAGTTAAACCAGGAGAATTAGATCAAGAACCTTTACAATTTGTATTAAAGTCTAAACTTCTTGCCGATGGTTATAGGCAATTCTTTAAGTTTATGTGGGATAATTGTAAATAGTTTTCTTTAGAAATATTTATAAATAAGTGCACTCTAAAAAAGTCAATTGGTGAAATTCTAGATGTTATAGGAGGAATATTAAAATGAATTTAAATAATGTTTATACTAGTTTAGAAGTACTTAATCAAGGAGCATCTTGGTGTCTAGATAATCAAGCTGCTGAACATTTACAAGGATTAGGACTTGTTGCTTATATTACAGCTGATGAATATAGTAATATAGCTTCAAGTAAGGCTCAAATAGAATTTTTAAGTGGAGAACTTTCTTTGTTAAAATCCCATACTCCTGATTATGAAAGTAGATTAGAACAATTAAATAAATTACGTGAAAAATATGAATTAAATCTAGAATCTGCTCAACGTCAAGATGCAGAAATTAGAACTTTAGGTGAAACCATTCAAACTAATAATCTTAAGATTAAAAATATTGAATCTGAATTAGATGGTTTAAATGAATTGAAAGAAGATATCGAAGAAAGTGAATATTTACGTACCTCTGTTGGAGATTATGTTAAATTAACTGAAAAAAGTGAATCCGAAATTGAACATATGAAAGCTCGACTTCATAATTTTGTTGGAAGAACGTATGAAGATTTTTCTTCTGCAATGGATAAAAGAAGAGAAGAACTAGGATTAAAAGCAAAAAGATTAGTTGGTATTTACACTAAACTTAACGAAACTTATGGTGAAGACGGTGAAAATGAAGAATCCATTCTTAGGGCTGCTCAGTTATTATCACGATTTGAAGGAGAACCAGAAGAACTCTTGAAGAAATTTGAAGAATCAAAGTTGGCCTTAGAAAAAGAAGGATGGAAAGAAAATTTACCATTACTACTTGCTGCGCCATTGATGAGATACCTTGATGATTCTGCTGAATCTGCTGCAGAAAAATTAGATGAATTATATCAAAGTATAGATTACACTGATTCAGTAGAAGATAGAACTAATTTAGCATTATTTATGATGGGTAATCCTTCTGTCTCTGTTGAAGATCTATGTCATTTTTGTAAAAGTTATGATGATTCTGAATTTGATGATAAGTTTCCTGAAGGTGATAATTTTACCGACATTGAAGATGTTTTACTTATTGCAAGGTTAGGTTTAATCGATAAGGAAGATAAATTTGAACGTATTAATGAAATATATCAAGAATTTGAGGAACAGTTAGAAATAAATTTTGATAACTGTGGTCATAAATTTGAGGCTCATACAATTATGGCTGGTTCAGATTTTACTCCTACAGTTTTAGTTCAAAGAACTAATCAAGTATATTCTGCTATGAAAAATTTAGATTGGGGGATTCCAGATAAAGAATTTGAAATTCCTGTAGCACAAATGGCTGTATTAGCAGATAATCCAAGAGAAATGGTAGCTGATTTAGATTTAGCTTATTATGCTTTGGAAAAAAATGGATTTGAAGAAGAATCTACCTTCGTAAAAACTAATTTGGCCTTAAGTCTACTTGTTGATTCAAATGTTGATCTCTGGTCAGAACAGCTTACTTATAAATAATTTTTTTATTTTTCTTAATTAATTTTTATAATAACAATACTAATAAGTAAATTTAACAAATAGTTTTAAAAATAAGAACCATTTCCACCATTCTATTGGACCTATAGCATAGCCTGGATAGTGCGGTCGGCTTCGGTGAAGTTGATTCGTAGTAACCGATTGACGGGGGTTCGAATGCAAGCAAACCTATGCAAGTTATTCAAGTGAGGTGTTCACTTTGTTCAACCTCACGATATGTAAACTTGGTTTGTTGCTCGAAAGTCCCTCTAGGTCCGCTTTTTTTTCTCAAATTCTTCTAATAGTTCATTATTATCCATTAGAATAGAATAATCTAAATTATCTAATTTTTTACTAGAAATAAACTTAAGAAACTTATCTTGTTTATCTTTATCCCATTGTGAGAATTCTTTAGCAGCTTTACAAAGATATCTAACATCACAATGTTTAATTCTTAAATCTTCCCCTTGATGTAATGTTGGATGTAAAGGACAAAATATTTGTCCATCTTTAGCAATTAAATTTCTACAAACTCCATCTCGTAAATCTGCTGGATGGGCACGGTCTCTAAATTTAATGAATTGAGCTTTCACTTTTGGATTAATCTGTTCAAATTCTATTGTATTAAATTTAATGGCCAATTGAATTTTCTCTTTAGAAGTAAAGTCATGTCCACAACAGCCCATACAACCCTTATTAAGCTGACAAAGAACTGTTAAATTTGAATCGTTCATTTTATTCGTTCTAAAAAGTTTATAATTATACTTAATTGATTACCTAATTCGGTTAGTGCTCTTTCATCTATTACTTTTAATGATACTATTTTATTTCTTACTATTGAGATTAATTTATACGCAGTATGTTTTTTAAATTCAATAATTTTTCTTTGAAATAAATATTTTTTCTCCCTATCTGTAATAAATTCTGTGATTTCTTTACTTGCAAATTCAAACCTTTCTTCAAACTGTCCACAAGTACCATTTTTTCTTTCTAGTAAAGCTAACAAATTTAAAAATTCACGATACCAATGTTCAAAATTCATTTTATTGCTGATTAAACCTTAACATATAAAAGCTTTACTGGTGCTGGTCTAAGAATTCTTTGAATTTAATCATAGCTTTTTTACGATGAGAGATAGCGTTCTTTTCTTCAGTACTCATTTCAGCAAATGTTTTGTCATATCCTTCCGGTTGAAATATTGGATCCCAACCAAAATCGTTATCTCCACGAGGTTGAACAATAGTGCCATTAATTTCTCCTACAAAAAAGTGGATATCTTTACCGTTACTATATCCAATAACTGTTTTAGCAGTTGCCTTATGATTATCATATTTTTTAATCAAATTAGCGATTCCTTCCGTACCTAAAGATTGTAATAACCATTTGATTAAAGGGCCTGGAAAACCGTTCAATCCTTGTAAATAAATTGAAGTATCTTCAATAAAGAATTCTCCTTCATGGTTCTTTGTTGCTTCTTTAAGTTTTTCTGTAATTACTTTTTGTGGATCTAATTCTTGAATTTCAGGTAAATCTAAATCAATATTTTCTACATCTCCTAAAATAGATTTAGCTTCTCTTAATTTTCCTGGATTTCCCGTAATAAAATTTAGTGTCATAGTTATTTTGTTTTCTAATTATAGTTAAAAATGTTTCTGAAGAAAAATAAAAATAAGTAATTACTTTAATTATTTTCTAATCCTCTCCTTTTAAAATCTAATATCCTATCACCGTTCTTAAATTCTTCAGATAAATTTGTACCATATTGTTCACGGGACAAATATATAGTTTTAGGATCTGTAGAAAAAGTATCTTGAAAACTAACCTGATCTCCGAAATAACCAATTAAATCTTCAATATTATTTGTATCTGGATAAACCTCTATTTTAATTGCGTCTACCTTGCCGTCTAATTCTTCAAATCTTCCACCATCAACATAAGCTCTAAAATAACAACCAGTTTCAGAATATTTATTTGGCGCAAACCTAATAGTTTTCCCCTCTTTATAAATTTCATCTTTTCCAGGAGTTCTTTCAATACAGGTAGCGGCAGTGAATGGATCCACATCATTATCTAAGGTACATTTTCTTGTAAGTTCTGGCGTATTTACATTATCTCCAGTATATCTTAAATAATTAAGCCCTATTAATCCAGCGTACATTATTCCAACTCCTATCAGTGCCCTTTTTACGAATGTTTTGAAAGGACTTTTCTTTTCAGGTTCTTCTTCTGGAAACTGGTCTTCATTATCCCAATCATCACCATACGCAGTTTTTTCATACATTTTGTTTTACCTCATTCCTCTTCTATTAAATGAACTTTTTTCTATTAAAGGAATCTTAAAATAATCCGTAAATCTTGGATCTTCTTTAAGCTGTTGTAATACTTGATCTCCAACTTGAAATTCGTTACTAATAATATCTCCATATTTTTCACGAGTAAGGATTAACGGAACCTCATATCCTGAAAAGGACCTCATATCCCTATATGTTTCAAGGACTTTAAATCCTCTTTTTTCTTGTTCATTAAAGAAATAATCTAAATCTGTAGTAGACCAAGCTCTTAATTTTATTGCATCTACTCTACCATCTTTTTCTCCATATTCTCCACCATCAATAAAATGTTCCCAACGATATAACATTTGAGGTAATCCTCTTACGAAAGGACCCCATCTTCCATTACATTTCATAACTTCATCTCTGTCTTTAATTCTATCAATTTTAATATGATCTGAGTTTGGATTCCAAGTATTGTTTACTTTATATATCTCAACTTGATCTGGTTGAATATTGGTTTTATTATATCTAATATCTCTCTCTATCATAGTTTCAAAATATATTAAAGAAGGAATAGTTAGTATGCCCACCGTTATCCCCACACCCATAGCTACCGTACGGATACCTTTTCCTACATATTTTAATTTATCTTCTAAATGTAATTCCATATTATTAATACCTCTTAATCGAGAATTAGTTTCAAGATTTATATATAATTCTATACTAAAGACTAGTAATTAATCAAAGAAACCTTTCTTGTCTAAGATACTTAAATCCTTCTTCTCTATAAGTTCCCAACTCATGTAATGTATGGGCATCACTGTTAACATAAATTCTATCTGCTAAAGATAACATTTGTTTAGTTTTTTCAATATTACCTGTACCTAACATTAATTGAGCACAATTAAACTCTAATGGGATTTCATGTTCATTAGCAACCCTTACAACTTTTTCAAGATCTAAAACTTCAGCAAATTTTTTATGTGTAAGATGACCAATAAAAGAGATCTTATGATGATATCTTTTTATCGCTTTAAGGTAAGCATCTGTAATTGTTGATTTATCACTTTGAAAAATATGGTCATGAGCAGATAAAATGTTAATTCCACCAGTTCTTGCACTCTTACCTTGAATATCAAAACAACAATCGCCTTCCTCGTTTAACAAGTCTCCTTCAACACCAAATATAATATTAACATCATTATGTACATTTTTCCATCTTGTAATAATGCCCCGGTGAGGTTTACTCCATTTTTCATAATCTGCACATATCTGAGAATGGTCAGTAATAGCTAATTCTGTTAATCCAATCTTACCAGCATATTGAGCCAGTTCATCGAAAGTATTATATCCATCAGAATGTACAATTGAATGACAATGATAATCTCTATTATCTAAATTTATTATCTGCATATACTATCTGATTTCAGTTTCATTTAAAAAGATTTGTGGAATAAAGGAATACATTATTCTCTACTAAAAGAAATTAGTGCCTGTATATATCCGTGAGGGTGTAAAGCATACTTAAAAGGATAATCATTATCTAAAGGAACATAGGCTTTTGCTAAAGAAACATCTTTTAATTGATTTAAAGCTTGATGTATATTTGGAGAAATAAATGGTTGATAATCTCTTACCACAGAAATTTCTCTTTTTGGTCTATTAAAAATTAATTTATTCATATCTGTTAAGGATTTGCTAATTACTGCTTCTTCCGGTGCATACTTAAACGCAATTAGCGGATTAAAAGGAACTTTCCTTTCCAAATCAGAAATTAAAGTTAATTTATTATTTACATTAGTGTGAGGATCTTTAATATCATACGTATATTCTTGAGAATTTAAACTATAAATTACTTCACCGTTAATTACTGTTTCTAATATTTCTGGTTCTTTATTTATGATATTACCATTATTGATAAATTCATTTTTTAATGGCACTTCGTTAAAGCCAAATTCTTCTACAAATTTTTCGATAGTATCACGCATTTGCTCTTCAAGAGCATCTTTAGGTTTACCTTCAAATACTGGTTTTTTTGTGTAAAGATCTACCCAAGCTCGAATTTCAAAAGGTATTAATGGCATACCCGCAATTCCAAAATCCCATAAGTATACCATGAATGCTTTATTATCTTCAATCTTTACAATTTGTTTTAAAATATAATTTGTGACGTTACTTCCATCTGCAAAAGTTTTAATGTATAATGTATCTGTTAAATCGTTCTCTTGATAATTTCTTGGATCGTCATTAGCAATGGCCTGCAAATTAATTGCTTGCCAAGGATTATCATCTGTGCAAGATAATAAATCAATTACAGTTTCTTCCCCATTTTGTGAAACAGTTATTGTTTCAGTATTTGCAGGAATTACATGATGATTTTCTTTAACATTTGCATAAGGAGAAAAGGTGTGCAGACTGTTAATGAATTCTTCTCCATGAACAGAAATAATTTCTTCTAAATTTTGATCAATTAAACTCTCTTGAAAACTGGATGGAGATAATCTTTTTGTAATTATACTTCTATCTTTAAGTTTATATCTTACCCTAGTTGGTTGATTAAAATTTACTAAAGCAAAAGATTGGTAAGGTGTATAAACATTATTCACATCAGGTGATAAACAAATTTGATGTGCTTCATTAAGTTTGTAAAAACTGTTTGAGTCAAGCCAATAAACACTTCCAGATTCTGTTAATAGTTCGTTATATTTGATAATTTTACTTAAATCTGGTTCAAGAAGTAAAGATTCTTTTTTACAGGCAAGATTTGGTAAAACTAAAGTACTTAATCCTGCTAAACAATATTTTAGAAAATCTCTTCTTTTCATAGTAGAAGTAACAATTTACATATTTTTAAATAAGTGGTGACATAAAGTCACCTTTTTAATTTGATTATTATAAAGAATATGTCAATTATATGAATATGAAGACCGTATTAGGACTCTAAGTAACGGTGGAAGTATTACAGGAAATTATGATGATTTACCAGAGGAACTTCTACCACGACGTTATCATAAATCTCGTAGAGATGTTATTAATTTTAAAGTAGTAAAAGAACAAAAAGATTTATAAAGTATTGACTTATTCTGTTAAGTATGAATATAAAAAATAAAGTCATTAGTGGAGTAGTCGCATTAGGAATTGTGGCAGGAGCATATTTAGGAATCTCACCCATTGATAGAAAATACGAAAGACTTTTCGAAGAAGGAAAAAGACCAATTGTTGGAACTGTTCTTGAAGAAGGTTATCAAAATACATTATCGCCAGTTCCAAATTGGAATGGATTAGTAAGTTATTCTAATGAAACAGTGAAATTGGAATCTAAATATACATTAAAAATTCAAACCGATGACGGAAGAATTATTGGAGTTTCAGTGATTGATGGAGATGATAGATACGGAATCCCTGTTAAGAAAGAAGCTCTTGACGCAATAATCGAAGAAGGAACAAGAATAAGCTTCCCTTCTGGAAACATGAGACATGGAAATTTTTTTGTTGGTTTAGCAAATAGAGATTATCCAAATGAAACTTATTTTACACCTGAAACTCAAGCAGGAAATAAGAGAGCAGACAGAATAAGAATTCTTTCAAGAGAATAAATATTTTGTTTTATATTTTTATTTTAATAATTTCGTTAGAATGTTGTATATTTTAATGAGAAATAAGGGTTTATAAAACATATAATCCCAATTCTTAAAAAAAATATTATCTATGGGCAATCTACCTTGTGAAGTAATAAGCCCTCGGTGGGAATTGCACCCACGACCTGCAGATCTCATGATCCTAAATATACAAGTCTGCCGCAATAGCTACTATGCTACGAGGGCATATAGATGAATTTTACTAAGTCATTTATTAACTTTTTGCTAAAATCACTTTGATAGGAAAGATTTATAAATACTACTCTTTAGTAACACATCTATGAGTTACTTAATTAAATTGCCTGAAGTTACTGATGCAATATTGGCAACATTAAAAAATAATTATCAAGGATTAAAAATTCAGAAAGAAGATCAACCGATACTTGATCTAAGTGATCTTTCTGAAAAAGATGCTGGAAAAGTATCTTTAGATATAACATTTTATCTGGAAAATCCTAACTTGCCACTAGAAAATTTATGTTCTCATTTAGATAATTATCATCCTCGTAATGAATCTCAAGAAGAATTGTTAAAATATGCACACATGATTCTTGCTATTGATGATCCAAGTGTAACTGCTGGATTGTGGGTTTATGGTGAACCAGGAGTTGGAAAAAGTCATATTGCTGTTGCTCTTGCTAAACAATTAATGGCTAGAAATATGGAAACTTATTTTAGATTTGGAGAAAAACTATCTAGAACCGAACTTTTAGGAAATAATCAAACTTGGGTTATTGACGATTTAAATAAAGGAAATGATTATCAAGGAAGAGTTTTTACAAAAATTATTCTTAATGCTCACAATGTTGGTGGAAGAATTTTTGTAACTAGTAATAAGAGATATGAGGACATTATGGGAGAAATATTTCCTAATTTTTTACCTTCAACTAAGGCAGATAAGGCTCGATACGAAGATCGAACAAAAAGAATATTTAAGATACTCGAATTAACCGGAGAAAGCCAACGTGAAGAACATGCGTGGTATAATTAATCAGAACCAGTATAACTAACAAAACTTGTATCTGTTTCCCATAACTTCAATTCAGATAAATTTAAAGAATCTCTCAACTGTTCCCAAATCCAGATAACAATATTCTCGGCAGTAGGGTTATCAATAATATCATTTAAATTACTATGATCTAATTTTTCAAGAACTTTTTCAGAAACAATTTTCTTTAATTCATAGAAATCAATAATTATTCCGTTTTCGTTTACCTTTCCAGAAACAAAAACTTGTAATTTGTATGTATGTCCGTGTAAATTTTTACATTTACCTTCATGCCACGCTAATTTATGAGCAGCATCAAACTTGAACTCTTTTGTTAGTATCATGCAAAACCTTCATAGAATTTTTTTGGATCATCTCTATTTTGAACATATGTTCGCAGTAATACCCCTTCTGGACCATGAATATCGAAAGGTTTTTCAGTCATTACTTCGATAGCTTGTTCTAATCTATTCTCTTTATCTAAAATTAAAGCTAACTCTACTTTAGATTCTTTAGAATCAAGTTTTATACCATAACTTTCAGCTAGTTTCTCTAGATCACAATCACCATTTAGCATTCTCTGTACTTTTTTCATCAATAATTCTGATTTACCTGGTCCATTTTTGTCGAAATTATAAGAGCCAAATAATAATGTACCATCTTCCATCACCGAAACAGAAGTTTTGCAACATCTTGAACCTTCTGCATAATCCATACTTAATCTCTTGATTCCTTCAGGTTTAAATTCGGATGTAATTTTTGGTCCAAACAACCAATTTAAAATTTTATTATCTCTTTTTTGAGTGGTCTCTATGTATTTACCATTATAATTAATGTACTTCCGTGGGTTAAAATTTATCTCTTGTTCTAGATGATAACTTAATGATCCAAGGCCCTCAAATCTGGCTAATCTAAAAGAAACATTGCCGATGGTCTCTAAAATTTTCTCCACAGGAATATCTTCTGGATCAATTTCGATTGAATGTTCTTTAATTTCGTATTTCATAATCTTTTCACATTGAAATAACTATAAAAATATTATTATTCCTCAGAATACATCTACCACAATACAATAATCCTTTTAAACATCAAAACTTCAAAAAACCATATGTCATCTATCAACCTTCTTGATGAAGAACTTATCAATAAAATAGCTGCTGGCGAGGTTATTGAAAGACCGGCTTCAGTAGTGAAAGAATTGGTAGAAAACTCTTTAGATGCACAAGCAACTAATATTGTTATAGAAATAAATGATTCTGGTAAAAAATTAATCAAAGTAACAGATAACGGTAAAGGTATGTCTGAAAGTGATACAAAGAAATGTGTGTTAAGACATGCTACCAGCAAAATAAAAACAGCTGACGATTTATTTGCTATTAATACGTTAGGATTTCGTGGAGAAGCATTGTCAAGTGTAGCTGCTGTTTCCAGGTTAACAATTACTACAAAACAAAGTAATCAATTGGAAGCTTACAATCTCGTTTTAGAAGCAGGCCAAGTTATCAGTGACGGAATTCTTGGGGCAGAAGAAGGAACAACAATTGAAGTGCACGACTTATTTTTTAATACTCCTGCAAGAAAAAAGTTTCTTAAAACTGATTCTGTTGAACTTAGACATATTGTTGATGTCATCACGCAATATGCATTAATTAACCCAACTGTTAATTTTAAAGTGATCCATGAAAATCATGTTTTATTAAATTCTCCTGCAGCTACTGAAACACGTAATAATATTGCTTCAGTTTATGGGATACAAATCGCTAAAGAACTTTTAGAAATTAGTCATGAAAATAATGACATTAAAGTAGAAGGATTTATCTCTAAACCTTACCAAGCAAGAAACGATAAAAATCAACAAGTATTATTTGTTAATGGTAGAGCTGTTAAAAATGATGATATTAATAAAGCAATTTATCTGGGTTTTCATTCATTATTATTTGTTAATAAACATCCCATTTATGTACTTAACATCTCTTTAGATCCACAAAAGATTGATGTTAATGTTCATCCTACTAAACGAGAAATTAAGATTGAAAAGAAAGAGGTTGTTTGTAAAGTTGTGTTAGAAGCGGTTAAAGAAACTTTACAAAAACACAATTTAATTCCTATCTTAGACTTTAATTATGAACAACAATTAGCTTTTGGTATTCCTAAAAAACAATCTGAAGAAAAGTCAGCTCCAAAATATTCTTTTGAAGTAAGTAAACAAGCAGTACTAAAAACAGATTTGTTATCTTCTCAATCAATAGATTCAGAAAAATCTTTCATCTCTGAACATGAAAGTGCACAAGTAACTAAAGGTAACATTAAATTACCTCCATTAAAATTGTTAGGGCAAGTTCATAAAACTTTTTTTGTTGCTGAAACTGAAGGAGGATTATTATTGATAGATCAACATGTTGTACAGGAACGTGTACTTTACGAAAAGTTTATGGGCGAATTAATGAACAAAAATGTAGCTGTACAAAGTTTGTTAAAAAGTGAAATGTTCGAACTTACTCCTGCAGAAAAAATTACTATTAATGAAAATAAAACTCAATTAATCAATTTTGGATTTGAAATTGAAGATTTTGGTGACAATTCTATTATACTTAAAACAATACCCACTATTTTTGGTAGATTACAACCAAAAGAACTATTTTTTGAAGTTTTAGAAAATTTAAAAGAAGGTAAAAATAAGTTAGAACAAATTCAGGAAGAGATTATTACTAGGATGGCTTGTCGTGCTTCAGTGAAGGCTGGAGACGTAGTTACGATACCACAAATGGAAAAACTTTTGCAAGAGTTACAAGAAACTAACTTACCTTATACTTGTCCACATGGTAGAGCTGTATTGATTAAACTTACTGTTGACGATTTAGAGAAGAAGTTTAAAAGGAAATGATTCCTTCTTTAAACATTTTTAAAAAGATTAAAATATGAACTTTAAAAAAATACTCGAAAGGATACCTGTAACCATCAATGACTGTTACGGTGATCCTTTATTCTCATCACAGTTTCCAAACACCCTTTTTAAACTTAAAGAGCTTAATAATAGAGAAGGACCGGTTACTATAATCACAAAGGGTTTAGTTAGGGATGGTATGATTGAAGAAATGAAACCATACACCCAAGGAAATTTTGTGCTTGTTTATTCATTCACTGGCTTAAATGAAGCAGGATTTACATTTAAACAACGTAGTGAAACTGTTAAAAAACTTTGTGAAATGACAGACAATTTATTTTTGCTTATTCGTCCTATCATTCCTGATAAAAATGATTCAATGAAAATAATTCAACCAATCATGGATCTAGGATCAGACCTTGATTTAATAATGGGTTATGGTGGGTATAAAATAATCGGTTCTGATAAAATTCAATTTATTAATTCTAAATTAGAAGAACAAATAAAGAGTTATGCTCATAAAAAAGGAATTATCCTTAAAATAAAATCTTCTTGTGGTGTTTCTGAATATCTTAACACTCCCTGTGCGACTCATAGGGATGAACCAATTCCAAATATTCAGGGGATTAATCTTCTTAAATTATTGGGTTATGAATTTGAACAGAGAGACGAAAAATTATATTTACCAAAAGGATCTATTGGAGATGTAAATTTTTTTAGATTTATAACTAATTCACAACCAAAATTTGGAGATATAAATAAAACAACAAATATTCTTTCATTTAGTAATAGAAATAAAATTTATGAAGCTACCTCTAGTTATTTTCTTTGGTCTCAAAACATCTCTTCTTGTTACGGATGTGATTATTGTTTAATTCGTGATCTTGATCATCTTCGTGAATTAGATAAAACCATAAACATTGGGTGTAATCCCATCGATTTGATGGATTTAATAAAAAATGACTAGTGATATTTTTGTTGTTGGCATTACAGCAGGAATTGCTTCAGGTAAAAGCTCTGTTGTCTCTTTTTTAAAACAAAAAAATTATAATGTTGTTGATACTAGTGAAATTCTCTACAACACTTTAACTAAATCTGGAATTATAGAACCTCAACGGCAAGATTATCATAATTTTTATAATCAAGGTTCTACCAATCTTGATGATTTACTAATTCCAACAATAATAACATCCATTAATGAAGGTAGAAATGTAATAGATTCTGTTAAAACAATTCAACAGGATGATATTTTAAGAAAATCATTTCATTATGTTCTTATTTATCTCAATACCCCTATTGAAAAAAGATTTGAACTGAATCAGAAAAGATCGAGATTTAAAGATGATAAAAGTATGACATTTGATGATTTTCTAGTTTATATTCAAATGTATGGGGAAAGTCAAATGGAATCACTTAAGCAAAGAAGTGATTTTGTGTTGGATTTTTTTGATGAACCTGAAAAAAGACATAATTCTTTAATTTCTTATTTATCTTCTTTAAAATGATTAGTTTCATTATCAAAAAAAATAGACGATTCTTTTTTAAGTAAAGAAGAAGCTTTTTCTTTTGTAAAAAATTTAAATTCTGATAGTTCATTTCCATCCACTTTAATCTCTTCCAATTTGCCGATAAATTCAACTAAATATACAACTGTTTCTTGAGAATGATATCCAATACAATCAAAAATTTCTTTAGGAAATGAAAATGTTAATTTGTTAGTACACTCTTTAATAATTCTGAATGATTTTGTTCCTAACTCTTCATCAAGTTCACGAAAAAGTGCTTCTTTTGATGTTTCCCCTTTTTTAATTCCTCCTTTTGGAAAGTCCCAATGAGGAATTGTCTTATTTTCATTTTCGTTAATCTTTTCCTTTTTAACAAGTAGATAATTATCATTATAGTGAACTATCGCACCTACAGCTTTTCTTATTTTCATATTTTTAGTAAATCATAATGTCTATAAAAAAGTAATGGTAAATAATTAAACTTTAACAGGAAATTAATACCCTGTTTAACAAATTTTATAAGGAATATATTTCTCAGAAATTATAATGACTGATAATCTTCTACAAAACGTTGAAGGAGTATTAGAAAGAATTAGACAAAAAGATATTGAATTGTTTTCTTGGGGTAATGATGCAGATATTTATGAAGTTGGCGACTCTGCATTAATCAAAATTTTTAACGATACTGATTCTCGAGGGTTAAGTAAAAGAACTTCAAAAGATGCTGCTATTTTTGAATATAAAATTGGTACGTTTCTTTATAGAAATAGTTTACACGTTCCTGAATTTTATGATTTAGTAACGATTGATGAAGAAAGGTACGGTATTGTAATGGAAAAAGTTAATGGAAAAAAATATCTTGACGTTTTCTGTAATCACAGAGAAGAAATGGTGAAACAATTTTATCAAGAGATTAAATTAGCGTACAATTTAGGAATTATCCCACAGGATAAAAATTATCATGATAATGCTTTGTTTAATAGTGAAAATATGCAGATTTATTTAATTGACTTTGCCAGATGGCGAGTTGCTAATAAAAGTAAGTATATTAATCCCTTTCCAGAACTTTGACCACTTTTAAGTAGTTTATTATGCTAACATTTATAAATGATCTATTCTTTGAGACTATAAAATGGCACAATACAATCTTGTTATGACTGGTTCACAATTGAGTCCCGATAGTTTTTATTTCAACAAAGGGATTGATGAAAAAATGATTGGATCGGTGGGAGTTTACAAAAGAGAAGGGGGAATGCTTAGAGCATTGGAAGATTTGGCTACTCAGATAAGAGAAACATGTGAAAACTTAAATGAAACTCAAAGAGATTATTTACATGAGTGCGACTCTTGGGTGATTGTTTCTATTCCATATATTCGAGCTAATGGATTACCTGAAGATTATAGAGGAAGAAAAAAAACTCTTGTGAGATTTCTTGGTGTAGGTCAGGAAGCTTTAGATTATTTTGTTCAACAATTAACAGGAAATAATCAAATTATTTGATCCCTTTTGGGAAATAAGTGTTTTTATATTCTTTATAGAGTAAAATAATTTTATATTCATTTAATGCATCTCTTAAATTATTTTTTATGTCTATAATTATTTTCCGTAAGTCATCTTGACTTTTAGCAAGGAGCGTAATACTCAAGTCCCATTGTCCTACAGTTCTTTTGATATATTGGGTAGCCTTATGAGATTCTAAGAACGTCAACAGTTGTTTCCATGTTTTATCGTCAATATCATTAAGCTTAATAATTAATTTATATTTTTCTAATCCTAAAAATGTTTCATTTATTGAAATACCATATCCCAAAATGATATTATTCTTTGTTAAGTTTTTGATACGATAAATTACTGAGTCTGAACTTATTTTAATCTCTTTTGCAATATCAATGACATTAACTCTGGCATCATTAGCAAGTTTTTTTAAGATAAGTAAATCCTTATCATCAATTTTAACTTTTTTTATCTGTTTTTTTGAATTAAGTAATGTTTCTTCTTTTCTTCCAATACATTTTAATGGAAAAGAATATTCATCAAGAACAACCACCGATTCCATTTTTTTAATTTGTTTACTAAACTTGTTAGTAATTTCTCTTAATATTGAATTGTACTCATTTACATCTTTAGCGTAAAATTCTCCCAAAATTTCCCATTCTCCTAATGCAGACCTGACCCACAAAAACATGGGGTGTTCAGTAAGAAATTTAATTATTTCTTTCTCAGAATCTCGTATTTGTAAAAAAACTTCATATCTATTAAATCCTAGTGCTTCTGTATTAATTAATGTAATCAATCTTTCAATCTTACTACTTTTAATCAAACTGTTAACTGTATAAATCGCAGAATCTTTACTAATGCCAACCTTCTTGGCTATTTTAGAAGCCGATTGTCTGGCATCTTTACTTAATTCGTAAATAATTTTTTTTTCTTTTTGATTAATTTTGAACATATTACAAAATAATCTCATATATTATATAAATCTTACGGTTATTTTGGAAATAATTTTCAGAATCTTTATCTATCTCTGCATTGTTAACATATCAACAACAAACAATTGTTAGAGGTAATAAAAATGCAAGACACAAATTATTTTGTTAGGGAAAATAAAACCTTATTTGGTGAAAAGAACGAATATAGAAATCGTCCAAGAACATTAGGAAGTATAATTCATGCACTGGATCCCACCGATTACATTCGAAGTGATAAAGGTGAGAAATTAGTCTCAACTAGTTTTACAGAATTATATCACACTGTCAATGGCCCAATTTATGCGGCTTTAGGAGTAGATGGAACAATAAATGCAATCGATGCAATAACCGACTTAGATGCATTACATATCTTAGCAGTTGATGCTAAAGTCGGTCCCAGGGGAGCAGCAAGTCGTATAGCAAGATATGCTCGAGATAAAGAATTTGATTTTTTTATCATTGGAGGTTATGATCCTAAAGATTCAAATTGTCCAAGAATCGGGGAAAAATATTTTGATGTTGTCATTCCAAGTAGATATGACTCACTTATGATAGAGTGGTTATATTTCAGTTCTCTTGGTTTAGAACCTGAACCCGCACCACATCCAGATACTGGAAATAATTGGGGTTGTTAATTTTCGTACTAGATTTTGATCATAATTATTATGGAGGTAATAAAAAATGACAGATATAAAAAAAACATTAAGAGATTTATGTGATAAGGGCGATTCAGTTTCTTATCTTATGCAAAAAATTGAAGATGACCGGATTCAGGAAGTAATAGATCTTAAAGATAAGACTAGAAGATTTTATCCACTATACCAATTAGCAAACATTGTTTTAGATGGAACTGTCTCAGACGATGAAAAAGGTGCTGCAGTTGGTATGGTCTTAACCAATATGGTCTGTTTTTATGCAGGAGAATATGGGGGACAATCATTACGACATAAATTGTTGACAGATGATAAAACTAGAGATTTTGTATCAGACATATTAGTCTGTGTTGGAGATTTCAAAAATTATTATATGGCTTGGAGAGATACAGCAAGACTAGCAAGTTATTTAGGTTTAGTACCAGATGATTTAATGTAAAATGAAAAAAACAACGAAAGGAATAATGTACGCATTACTGGCAGTAGTGCTTTGAGCAACTTTAGGGGTTGGATTTAAACTAGCTGTAACAGGAATAAGTAGTTTTACTGTTACTCTTTTCGTTGGATTTTTTGCAACTGTTTTTCTTTTTATTTATCTTATTATGAAAAAGAAGTTAAAAAGTTTAGTTAGTTTGTTAAAGAAAAAACCCTTATTTTTTATCATTATCGGAATTATTGGGTTAGGAATTCATCCAATATTGTATGTTAAAGGATATTCATTATTATCTGCTTCAACCACAGTAGTGATGTTTTATACTTATCCAATAATGATGATCTTATTATCTTCAATACTCTTTAAGGATAAATTATCGTTTGGTTCAGTTATCTCTGTACTGGTTGGATTTATTGGTGTTTTTATCTTAGTTACAAATGGAAATCTTAGTGGGTTTACTTTAAATGTTGGGACAATATTAACATTACTAGCAGCATTTTGTTGGGCATTATTCTCTATAATAATAAAATACAAAAAAGTTGATGTAGACATAGGGATGTTTTTGTTTAACTTGTTCGGATTTCTATTTTTATGTGGTATGATTCCTTTTTTCGGAGTTACTTTTTCAATAGGAATTAAGCCATTGTTAGGATTGATCTACTTGGGGGTATTCCCAACTGCTATAGCTCTTTTAATCTGGAACAAATCATTACATTTAGTTAGTACAAGTACCTGTTCAAACATAGCTTTGTTAACTCCGGTATTGTCAATCATATTAATTTTTGTGGTCTTGGGAGATCTACTAATATTTTCTCAATTGATTGGGATGGTGATAGTTTTAGGATCTGTAATGTTAAACATGAATATTAAAAGAACTTTAACTGTGTTTAATAGATATTATTCAAAAACACGATTATTTAATTTGACTAATTTGTCTCATAAATAATAACATTTAAAAATAGGTACTCTTTTCTTTATAAAGTATGTTAACAGAAAAAGAAGCAACATTTTTGCGTAAAGAATTAACTGAATCTAAAAATCCATTATTCTTTTACGATGACGATCCTGACGGGGTTTGTTCTTACATATTGATGTATAGGGTTAATACTGAAAGTAGGGGATATATTGTTAAAACTGCCCCTAACATTGATATGAAATTTATACGTAGAGTTACAGAAAATAGTCCCGATAAACTGTTTATTTTAGATATCGCAAATGTTGAACAGGAATTTGTGGATAATGTTAAATTACCAATATTTTGTATTGACCATCATCAACCGTTAGAGTTAACAAAAGTACATTATTATAATCCTAGAATAAAGAATCCTGATGCTTATATCCCTACAACAAGGATGGCTTACCAAGTTAATAATGATCCTAATGATATGTGGTTAGCAGTTGTTGGTTGTTTTGGAGATTGGTACATGCCAGATTTCATTGAAGAATTTATTGAAAAATATCCTCAACTTTTACCTAAAAATGAAGGATTGTTTGATGCTGTTTACAAACAACCTATCGGAAAATTGGTTAGGATAGTATCTTTCTTACTTAAAGGTTCAACTTCTGATGTTAACCAATCCATAAAAGTTTTATCAAGAATAAAAGGACCAGAAGAAATACTGGATCAAACTACTTCTCAAGGAAAGTATTTATATAAACGATTTGAGAGTATTAATAATTATTATTTAGAACTTATTAAAGAAGCGAGATCTAAAGCTACTAGAAGCAAATTACTCCTTTTTAACTATAACGAAAATAGGTGGTCGTTTACTTCAGACTTAGCTAATGAACTAACAAACTTATATCCTGATAAAGTTATTTTAATCTCCAGAAACAAAGGTGGCGAGATGAAATGCAGTTTACGTTCACAAAAACCTGTTAGTCATCATCTCAAGAATGCTTTACAAGGAATTGATGGTAGGGGCGGAGGACACCCTAACGCTTGTGGGACAGTAGTTAAAGAATACGATTGGGAACGCTTTTTGAAAAATCTTAAAAGAGAAATCAAAAAATGATTAATGAATTGTTAATGCTTTTAATTTCAATTATGGGAATTGTTTTTGGTTATATTCTTACTTTTGTTGCCTTTGAAGAACTTAAAGATTCAAAAAAATATTTTTTATTAATGAAAATTGTTTTAGGAATATGTTTTTTGAGTGTAATTAGTTATGGTTTTATAGTTAATCAATCATATTATTTGTTAACTATTTTTTTAAGTTTAGGAATAATTTTATTATTGTTAAATTTGTTAGTGTTCAAGAAACTTTATTTCGAACTGATCAATTATTTGTATTTTATGGTTGCTTATTTTTTAATCTCTGAATTAATTATACAAGCAATATTAGCAGTAATGATCTTTTTGTATGGTTTGCCTACTGGTTCATTATTAAAAAAGGTGGCTTATGAACTCTGAAAAAAAGAAAGGGTTAGAAGAAACAATTAAAGAAAAAGTATCTTCCTTATTAGAAAGTACTATGGAAAAACAATGGGGGATAACTATTCCTCAAATTGAAACTGATATTACTGATAAACTTAACCATCCACAATTAAACATTTACGTTTCTCCAGAATTAGATTTCGTGGGAGCTAAGAAGATGTTTAAGAAAGAGTTTTTAAAGAAAGAAATTAAGTTACATAAAGGAAACATTTCTCATTTAGCAAAATCTTTAGGTCTTGACAGAAGAAGTATTCATAGAGCGATTAAAGATTTAGATATTGATATGAACAAATTAAGACATCAACAAGAATCTAAAGAAGAATATCAGCAAGAGATGATTAACAAAACTATAAAATCTACTTTAGATCAATATAAAGAAATTATTCGTCCACAACAAATGGAAAAAGTTTATCAAGAAGTTCCTCAGTTGTCAAGAAACATTGCTAAGTTTATTCCTTTACAAGAATTAACTTGGAAAGAAGCTGAACACGAGTTTGAAAAACAGTTTTTACAACACGCTTTAGGAGAAAACAAGAGCATTACTAAAACTGCTGAGAAGTTAAAAATAAGGTTAGAAACTCTTTCTCGTAAGATTAAAAAGTTAGGTATTAAAATTTAGAATTTTCATTTTTATTCTTATTTAGTGATTATGTTTGATTGCCAAACTGACTTTTACAATACCAAAAACTTTAATAAGAACCTTAAAATACATTTATACTAAGAGTGGGTAGGGAAAAAAAGAGAATGGTAAAAAAATTTTTAAAAAAGTTGTTTAAGAAATTAAGATTTAACCCTTTTGGTAGGAAAAGTCACGTTAAATTAGGATTGTACGGGCCTCCAAACGGTGGAAAATCTACTTTAGCTAATAGAATTTGTTTAGATTGGTTAGATGAAGAAATGTCTTCCGTATCACATATTGCTCACGAAACCAGAGAAATAGTAATTAAAGAGCAAGTTAACATCAAAAATAAAAAAGGTAAAGAATTAACTTTTTCACTTGTTGACACACCTGGAATTGCAACTAGGATTGATTATGAAGATTTTTTGAAACGGGGCATGAAAAAAACTGTTGCTAAAAAAAGAGCTAAAGAAGCTACAAAAGGTGTTATTGATTCTATTAAATGGTTAGACAGCATGGATTCCGTAGTGGTAGTTTTAGATTCAACTAAGGATCCTTATTCACAAGTTAACATTACAATTATTGGGAATTTACAAGCGAGAGATATTCCTGTATTGATAGCAGCAAACAAAGTTGATCTTAAAAGAGCTAACATTGAAGCTATCAAGGCAGCATTTCCACAATATGAAATTATTGGTATCTCTGCTAAGTATGGTAAGAACATCGAAGACTTTTATGAAGAGTTATTTAAAGTAGCTAAATAAACATAACGTTTAAAAACTATAATATATTACTAATGATTAAAAAGGAGGAAAAATGGTTACGTTTCAATTTGTACCTTATCAGGACATAGAATTATTATCATCAGCTAAGAGGATTAATAAACTTCTTAATATTGTGAAAGAGAATAAAATAGTAGTGATGGAAGGAAAATTAAAAAAAGAAGAGGAAGCTGATTTAATTGAAATCACTATGGAAGAAATTTCTCCCAAATTTAAAGGTATAGAAATTAGTGTTGTAAATCCTGACAAGAATAAACAGAACGTAGGTCAAAAGATTAAGGGAGTTTTTGCAAACATGTTATTGGGTGACAGAATTGGAATGACCATTGTCGGACCAGCTTCAGTAGTTAAAAAGATTGAACAAAATCCTGATAAGATTGAGTTATTTACTAAAGAAAACAGTAAAAGTCCAAAGAAAAGATATCGTAAGAAAAAAAAATAAGGTTTTAAACAATGCCACATCAATGTGTAAGGTGCAATACGGTTTATCCAGACGGTGCACAAGAAATTCTTAAAGGATGTAAATGTGGGGCTCGTTTATTTTTCTATATAAAGAAAAAACAGTTAGAGGAAGGTAAAGAACTAATTAGTAAACTTACCGAAGAAGAAAAGAAGCATATTGAAAATGATGTTACAGAAATTCTAAACATTAAACAAGAAACTAATCGGCCAGTAGTTTTAGATATTGAAGCTATAAGAGTAATGAAACCAGGTAAGTATGAATTAGATTTAGTACATTTGTTTAAGAAAGATCCATTAATAATTAAATTAGAAGAAGGAAAGTATGTGATTGATTTACCGCAAATGTTTAGGAAAGAAAAGAAGTAATCCTATAATTATTAGTTACCTAAAATTTATATATCTAAATACATTTCTAAGTTTATGAGGGAAGATATCTCAAAAATTCTGAATGATCTTGATCAGATTAAAGAAGGTCAAGAACCTAGTTCTTTAGAAGAGTTAGGTTTGAGTTACAATGTTAAAGGAAAAATTGTAAGTATACCTGCAAGAATCTCACAAGTAAGGTTCTTAGAACATCAGCAGGGGACAGTTTTAGCTTACCTTGAAGGCATAGAAAGAAAATCTTTACATCTTCCTATGGTGATTGATTTAGATGTCATAGGCAAAGAATTTGGTTATCTTAGTTGTAATGATGAAATTAACAATTTGTATGTATTAGACATATTTGAGGATGATAAAGTGTCTCGCAGATATTGTTTGAATATTGATTAAGAAGATTAATTGTAAAAAATAAAAATATATTTATCTTTTGAGATTGAAGATTTATCTGTGAACTCCTCTAATTGAAAATCTTCTCTCAAAATTTTGTGTTGCTCGATTATATAATTTTTGAGCTGAAGGTCCATAAAAAGTTCCAACTGTAGTATGTGTTCCCATCATATTTCTTTCATTTCCGTCTGTTTCTTCAATCCACGCATAGTTAACTTTATCAACTCCTACTAAACATGCGTGCAAATAAAATCTTCTTTCGTCATCATTATATAATCTATTTGTTTTATTATACACAATCTCAATTTTTGTCTCAGTTGAAGCAGTGGGACACCTACTTTTAGTGTCAGGATTATTACAACCACTAGTTGTAGCAAGCAATAACATCAATCCAGCAATACCTTTTCTAATCATTTTAATCTCTCCAAACATCTAGAATTACACCCACTTTCTTTTATTTTTAAAAGATAGTTTATAAATTTTATGAATCATAATCTGATAAAAATTATCTTATATCTTATTTTTTTGTGCTTTATCACTAATGATAGCAGAATGTCCAGTATGATCTTCAATAATAATTTTAAGTTTTTCTCTACCAACTAAAACTTTTCCCAACTTTTTAATCATGTTTTTAGCTTTCTTCTTAACAGAAACGTCATCTTCAGCTTCAGCAGCGGATTGAATAATTTTTTTAACTCTTTCTAAAAGTCCTTCAACATTTGTTACGTAACCTTCAGAGGTTGGTCCTGGTTCCATGGTAATAATGTGTGGTATCTTTACAATTGCATCGCCTGATTTAACTATTTTAATATTTAAGTCATCCTCACTGCTAACTTCTAAAGTAAATTTACAAGGTTCTTTTTTCTCAGAAGGTTCTACATCAGCTTTACGGTAACCACAACCAGTACAATCCATAGAAAAAACAAATACTCTTCCAAAATGAGGTATTTCAATCTCTTCTTCTCGTAATGTTAACTCGTTTTTACCACAAATTGGACAATTTTGTCCTTTTAATTCAACCATGTTTGTGTAGAAAGAGCGGTTGCTTTAAAAATATTTTGTTTACATTCGAATACCTTATTCTAAAAAGAAGTGGGGGGGAACATATTTTGGTATTGACATATCAATCTCTGGCACCTTCTCTAGAAAGGGTATGTGATTTTTATGATATTTATCTTCATTTAATCTGGTAACGATGTCCTTCTTGCCGACTAGCCAATATTCGTAGCCGTAACGTTCTTTTCTTCCATCATCGAAAAGGTAATATGAATCCCTTACGGATACTTGTCGAGATCCGTTTGGAATTGGACCATGATGTCTCCGAATATGTGTTAGAAAATCATCAATAAGATCATTTAATGAACAGCTATTAGAAATGGATTCGTATATGTATGGGACTCCAAACTTACTAGATTCAGTTAATTTCTTTAGGAGAAATACCTCTTCTTCAAGAGGGAAAAAAACTTTTATCGGAACTTTTTCGTTGAATCGCTCAAATCTGGCTATATAAATTGGGTATGTCCTTTGATTTTCAAATAATTTTTTATTTTTGTCAATTACTTTCCTATAATTATATATTTTATCTTCCATATTAATTTGTACTTGATGTCGTTCTCGACTATTACTACTTTGTTTATTATAAGGAATTTTAAGCATTGCGTAGAAGATTTCTTGTAGTGCTTCAGCTTCTCTTTTAGCCTTTTCCCATTCTTTGTAATCTGGGCTGTAAGGAAACATAGCTACTAATTCTCCCCGTTTAAGATTAGCATCAGCAAGGCTTTTGTATTTTTTTACCATAAATTGAAAATTACCAAAAAGATTATAAAATCGTGTTGTATATTTATATACAATAATGATAAAAAAGTTACAAGAAGCAGGTCTTACGAAGAGAGAATCAGAAGCATATCTTCAATTATTTAACTTTGAAGAAGCTACTGTTACTCAATTATCAAAAATCACTAAAGAACATAGAACTAATCTTTATGATTCATTGGGTGGATTGATTAAAAAAGGTTTGATCACTTACACTATAAGAAACAATGTCAAATATTATAAGGTCGGTGATCCACAAAATCTTTTAGATTTTATTAAAGAAAAAGAAGATAAAATTAAGGAATTAATCCCCGATTTACAAAATAGAATATTACAATCAAAAGATAAACCTTCAGTAAGCGTTTACGAGGGTAAGGAAGGATTTAAAGTAATTCTTAATAAAATAATTAAGGAAGGTAAGACTATCTTAGGAATAGGGGCTTCTGAAGAATGGGAAAAGAAATTTCCGTTTAAGATTTCTCAATATATGAAGAGAAGAGAGGAAAAAAATATTCTAGCCAAGTTGATATATTTCAAAGGAACAAAAATAACAAAACATAAACTAAACAAAATTAAATATCTTTCTTCTGATTATTTTAATCCTTCAACAATTGCTATTTTCGGAAATTATGTTGCTGTGTTTATGTGGTCAGAACCATTAATTGCAACTGTTACAAAAAGCAATGAATTAAGTAAATCTTTTGAAAAATATTTTGAACATTTGTGGAGCATTGCTAAGAAGTAGGTATAATCATTATTTCTCATAGAAAGGTTTATATAATTGGGAGTACTTTTAAGGAGTAACATGAACTACACCAGTAAACAACATCAAAGAATAGTAATTTTAACTGATTTAGATACAGTTTTGAATAATTATCCTGAATTGGGAATTACAAAAGAACCAGTTAAAAAACACACACAATATCGTTTAAGAAGTGCAGAAAGTGCACCAGGTGTTTGGATTGGTGAATCTGAGCTTGTAATAATTCTATCTGATTTAGAGAATAGACGTTATGACGGAATTCATCAGAAAGAAAATAGAGAAACAAGAATCAGTAACATCAAACAAAAATATGATCTTTAATTTTTTATTATACTAAATAAATACCTTCTAAAGCTTTATCGAGAATTCCTTTACAGTTCAATAATTTATTTTCTAGAACTGAATCTACCCTTGCTTTTTTTATTTGACCAATACGATCAATAATTTGTGCATATAACCTGATTAGATCTCCCTCTAATAAGTTGGTAAGTTCTAAAGTGTCAAAAAAAGTTTTTCCATAATAAATCGGATTAATTATTGCTGTTAGTCTAGTAAGTTGATCAAATTTTTTCTCACGTTTAAGGTATTCACTTTGCACAATTTTTTTATGCAAATTATGTAATTGTTCATTTCTAAAATCTTTTTTGAATTCATAAGTGTCTCGATGTTCATAAACTAAACAAGCTAATAATAATAAAATTTGATATTCATCTAAATCCTTATAAAAATCAGTTGCAAAAATTTCTCCCATACTTATTTCATCAGCATAAATCTTTGCAGAAAAAATACCTTTATTTGTTAATATTTTTTTACCTATATTCTTACCTGTTTCAGATTCTGTAATGTAATCATATTTTGCCAATATACGCAAAATACTGTTATATCTTGACATTAAAATTTTTGCTGGAATTTGGTCATATTTATTCCCAAATTTTTGGTAAGAATAAAAACTCATTCTTAAAATGTGTTCAATTTCTTTTTCTGAATGTAAATTAATTAAGTTAAGTACACTATTTACAGATAACCTGAATTGTGATTGTATTGGTTCCATATCTTTAGAGGTAATTGATTTAATTTCTGGATAATTAAATGTTGGACGATAAATCATTGTAATTGCATAACCAATTTTGTCTATTCCTCTTCTTCCTGCTCTACCAGCCATTTGAAAATATTCTTTACTGTTAAGGTAACGGAAATTTCTACCATCAAATTTTCTTAAACTGCTAAAACAAACAGTTTTTGCAGGCATGTTAATACCAACAGCAAAAGTTTCTGTAACGTAAAGAACTTTAATTAATCCTTGAGAAAATAAATCTTCAATTGCTTCTTTAAGTATTGGTAAAATTCCTGCATGATGAAATGCAATTCCTTGAGTAATTGTTTCTTTTAAAACTTGGGTAGATTTTAATTTATTAACATCTGAGGGTGCATCTTTTAAATGTTGGTTAAATATTTGTAATGCTTTAGGATTTTTTGGGAATAAACTTTTTCTTGCTAAGTCGCGAGCATTTTCTTGACAAGCACGACGTGAAAAGTGAAAAAAGAAACAAGGTAATTTATCTTCTTTAATATCCTTAATCAATTCAATATGGCTTGGGGGAGGAACTCTGATTTTGTGACGTCTCTTACTCCTCATAACATGATGGTACTGAGGGATACTTTTTGCACTTTTAATTTTCTCTAATGTAGTAATCCCCAATTCATAATCGTAAAAATGATGTTCTAAAGGAACATTTCTTTTCGTAGCCACAATAGTTTTAACTTCATGTTTCTTTATTGCTTGAATCCAGTTAGTAAATTCAACTGCATTTGGTATGGTTGCTGATAAACATAAAAAACGTACCTGTTGCGGACTGTAAATTATTGATTCTTCCCAAACATATCCTCTTTCTATATCATTAATAAAATGTACTTCATCAAAAATCACATAAGCTACATCCTTTATCGCTTCATCTTCACTTATCACCATGTTACGATAAACTTCAGTAGTCATAATCAAAATGTTAGCATGAGGATTAATAACAATATCACCAGTCATCAAACCAACTTTATCTGTTCCAAATTCTATTGAAAAGTCACGATATTTCTGGTTTGATAATGCTTTAATTGGAGCAGTATAAATTACTTTTTCATTTCTATGTTTATCAATAACATAATCTGCAATCAAAGTTTTACCACTTCCTGTTGGAGCAGAAACTACTACTGAGAAATTGTTTTCAATCGCTTTAATGGAATCTTCTTGAAATGGGTCTAATGTAAAATTTTTATATCTCATCTTTTTTAATTGTAAAGGGTAGCTTAAAACTACTTAAAGTTATTGGTTAGGTTAATTACTTATTCAACAGAATATATTCCTTTAGCTTTTGCATAACAAGTGGTATGAAGATAATATCTTGCTGTTTCATTTTCTTTTATCTCTTCTATTAACTGTGCTTTATCACTAACTTGTTTACCACAAAAATAACATTGCCAAGTAATTCCTTCAGTTTCACTATCAAAAATTTTTCCAGAAATCAATTTTCCTTCTAACGCACCTGATTTAATTAACGCAGACAATCTATCTACATTTTCCTGATAACCTTTTCCGATGTATCTTACCATTATAAAAATTAAATTACTTAACCAAAATATTCGGCTTTCTTATCTTTAATTTCTTTAGCTCGTGCAGAACTGAAATAGTTTTCCAATTTTTTGTAAGCTTTTTCAATCTCTTCATTTACGGAAGGTTTTACTATATCTAACGCTGCCAAGAAATGTTTCATTGTAACTTCTTTAGCTTTAAAATCTTCTCTTAACGCTGCCATTGCTGCTTCTCTACATACTCCTTCAATGTCTGAACCAACATAACCTTGAGTTTTTTCTGCTAGTTCTGTAATGCTAACATCTTTAGCGATAGGCATTTTTTTAGTATAAATTTCAAAAATCTTTATTCTACCTTCCGTTTCAGATATTGGTGTATAAATTATTCTGTCAAACCTTCCTTGTCTTAATAAAGCAGGATCAACAATGTCTGGCCTATTAGTTGCAGCGATAACTAAAACATCGTTTAAACTTTCTAAACCGTCCATTTCAGTAAGCATTTGATTAACAATTCTTTCACTTACCTTTGTATCACTGCTGCCGGAACTTCTTCTCGGTACAAGAGCATCAATTTCATCAAAGAAAAGTATCGTTGGTGCAGTTTGACGAGCTTTTCTAAAAATTTCTCTTACTGCTTTTTCTGATTCACCAACCCATTTTGATAATAAGCTAGGACCGTTAACCAAAATAAAATTTGATTCACTCTCTTTAGCTACTGCTTTCGCAAGTAAAGTTTTTCCTGTTCCTGGAGGACCGTATAACAAAATTCCTTTTGGTGGTTTAATTCCCATCCGTTTAAAAGATTCAGGAGATTTAAGTGGCCATTCAACAGCTTCTTTAAGTTTATCTTTGACATCTTCTAAACCTCCAACATCTTCCCAATTAACATCAGGTGTTTCAACTAATACTTCTCGCATTGCTGAAGGACGGACAACTTTTAATGATTCAATAAAATCTTTTTGGGTAACCATTAACTTTTCTAAAATTTCTTTCGGGATCTGTTCTCCGTCATCAACTTCTTCAGTTTTTAATTCAGGTAGAATTCTTCTTAAAACTATCATTGCAGCTTCTTTAGCTAACGCATTTAAATCTGCACCTACAAAACCATGTGTGACTTTTGCAATCTCTTTTAAATCTCTTTCAATACCTTCTTTTTTAGCATTAATTATAATGTTACTTAGTATGTTCAATTCTTTTAATTTTTTTAAATTATCACTTATCTTATTTTCTAAAATTGTGTTACGTGGGTCATTTAATTTAAATTTTGATCTATATTTTTCGTCCTTTATAATCTCTTCAGCTAATCTTCTAATTGCAGATTGTTGTTTATATAATTTTGAATATAATTCTTCACGTGATTTTAATTCATTGTTGGATCTATTTATATTGTCATCTAATCTTCTAATTTTTTCAACTATTTGATTAATTACACTTTCTTCTGCTCTTAGTTTTCTTTCATTTAATTTTTTTATTTTTTTATTATTTTCTTCGATTGATTCTTTTAGTGAATTTATCTGTTTATCCAATTCTGAAAGAATCATTTTTCCTACAATATCTCCATATAATGAACCTAGTATTGGCATGTTTCTAGTATGAATCTTTAAAATTTCGTGCCTACCTATTTTGTCAGGTACACCAATTTCAATCTCTCTATCAAACCTTCCTGGACGTCTTAATGCTGAATCTAATACATTATGCATATTGGTTGCAGCGATTACAATAACTTTACCACGATTTTTTAAACCGTCCATTAAGCCAAGTAATTGCGCAACAACTCTTTTTTCAACGTCTCCTTTAGTTTCTTCTCGTTTAGTTGCAATAGCATCAATCTCATCAAAGAAAATTATTGAGGGAGCGTTCTTTTCAGCTTCTTCAAATTTCTTTCTTAAGTTGGCTTCTGATTCACCATAAAATTTTGACATTACTTCAGGACCATTAATTAAAATGAAATGTGAATTTGTTTCTGAAGCTACCGCTTTCGCAAGTAAAGTTTTCCCAGTTCCCGGTGGACCGTGCAATAATACTCCTTTAGGAGCTTCAATACCTAATTTCTCAAAAATTTCTGGATGTTTAAGAGGTAATTCAATCATTTCTCGTACTTTCCTGATTTCTTCACTTAACCCTCCAATATCTTCATAATTAACTCCTAAACCAAAACCTTCATCTTCCGTTACTTCAACAGCATGAGTATTAAATTCTATTTCTGTATCTTCTGTTATGATTACAATTTCCTTTTTAGGATCAGTGTTAACTACCATCAACCTTAATTGTCCCATACCAAAACCTGCAAATTGGTTTTCTAATAATGAAAATACATCTTCAGAATTTCTATCTGGATGAATTGGTCTTCTTCTTGCAGTTCTTAAAGAAACTAAATCGCCTTTCACTAACGCTTTTCCCATTAATCCACGTTTGAACACTTGCGGATGTGCTTTAACAACAATACCTTTTTGTGCAGGAGCAATAGAAATTTTTTTTGCTGATTTAACTTCAGCTTTCTTTAAAACTACCATCTCACCGATAGTTGTACGTGCATTTCTTCTGGTATTTCCGTCCATTCTGACAATATTTAATCCAATATCGCCCGGATAAGCACGATCAATAATTGCGGCAGTTTTTCTCTCGCCCATAATCTCTATCACATCACCTGGATTAACGCCCAGTTGTTTCATATAATTAGAATCAATTTTCACTATACCCTTATTAACATCATCTTGTACAGCTTCCATTACTTTTAATTTAATTTCTTCTACCATCTTATCTCACCAAAAATTTCACGTTCATCTTTATATATAAATATTATGGTATTAAGTACTTTGAGTTTCCAATACTTTAATAAATAAGTTACTATTTCAAAGGAGTATATAGTTAAAAATCAACTAGGAACATATGATGGACAACGAGAAGGTTTTGACTATGTAACATATGATGGAAAATTTTGGAATACACATCTTAAACAATTGAAATCTCAGTTAGGATTTTCAAGTAAATTGTTTGATGTTTGTGATAAGTTATTATGTGGTATGCTTTCGAAGGCTAACTGGGAGATGGAAGTTAATAATTATATGTTTAAGTATCAAGTTTTTGGTAGAAACGTTCTTGACAATATTGAAGTTAGAGACGATTTAGAATTAACAAAAACACAAACAGAAACTTGTGATGATTCTGGATTTATAATCAATGGTAAAAATTCAACAGATACTATTAGAAATCTTACTTCTTTAACAGGTTTGCCAATTGAAGAATTGGAAAGGAAAATGTTGCCTGATGAAAGAACATTTAGTGAACTTAAAGCCAGAGAATATCACGGCTCTAATGATAGTTTTGGAGGATTTATTAAACCAGGTGAAAGTTTAATTGAAATTATGGCTAGTGATAATGATTATGTTTTGGGAAGAGGTTATACACACCAAGATGTAGCTAAACCAATGTTTAGAATTCTTAATGCTTTAACATTAACTAAAAAACATCGTCTTAAATTGTTAAGATTTAAATTTGATGATGAAACATATATTGTAGATCGTGCAGGATTTCCAATGTTTCAAGATTCTCCTTTTAATGATGGGATAAGTACACCAGGTTCTAATGTACATTTAACTAAAGAATCTACTGGAGATAAATTTTCTTTTGCAGCATTGTGTCCTTTTCTAATTCACAGATACGGTTTTTATGAAGGAAATGTTCCTTACAGAGTTGATCCTCAAAAAGCTATTGACTTCTTTAAGTAAAACATAATTTATTTATATTATGACAATTTAATTATAACTATGGGTTTATTTAGATTATTTAGAAAGAAAACAGATATCATACCAAAATGTACATTTTATACTCCTAGATTTAAATTTCGTGTAGATAATGCTAGTCATCAAAACGGATATCACATTCATCTCTACATATTTAATAATAGTCAATTATCTTTAACTAATATTGTTTTTACAAGAATTGATAAAAAAGTTTACGCCTATATTCACTCTGAGGGAAAAGCTACTATTATTTTAAAATTATCACAAGTAAAAAAACGTAAATTCATTAAAACGTTAAACAAAGAAGGTTTGTTACGTGAGATAATGAAAAATAAAGCTTGGACAACAGAGTTCTCTAAGAATCGTATTTATTTGTTTGAAATATAAAAAATAAAAAATTTAGGCGTAAAAAATTCTTTTAATTTCGTATTTTTCTGCTAATTTTTCCATTACCTTTGGATATAATACTTTATTTGAAAATTCAACTATTCCAGTAATTGGTGTTTTTTTACCCATACCTAAGGTATCTTCTCCAGAAGCAAGTACCTCAATGTAATCTTCTAATGGGCAATCATTTCCTCTATATATTATCACTCCCTTATCAATGCCCCCTATAATTCCACTCCCATAAGAATCTGTTGGGATTTGTAATTTTCCTCCAGGAAATAAAGCAAGATAAGGTATAGAAAAATCTGTGTTATCTTCTCTTACTTTGAGAATTAATTTTTCGTGTTCTTTTAAGGCGGATTTACCTATAACTCCTGGTTCTAAAAACCAAGGATCTATCTTAATATTAGCAACATATAATTCTTTCATTTTTATTGTCCTCCATTAACAATTTTTAATGATTTACTAAGTAACAATCTATAAATATATTTACATACTACAAAATATAAATTTAAAAAGAAAAAGTAATAAAAATTATTTCTTTGCTTCTTCAGCTGGTTCACTTGCTTTAACTTTAGGAAGAGGTAAAGGACTTGGCAAACTAATCTCTTCACTAATTTTAATTGCTTGAATGTTTCCTTTATGTAGAGCAGCGTTTACAATAGGTTCCATTACATCATTAGGTATTTTTTTGTCTTTATCCCAACCAGCTTTAATTTCATTGATTTTTGCTTCTTCTTCAACGTAAAGAATTTGTCCCAGAACTTCAATTTTTCCTAATTCTGGTTCATAACTACAGTTGAATGCAAAAATGAATTTTAAACCTTTTTTACCGTCAGCAGAAAAGGACATCTCTTGTACATCCTTTATAGCAACATTATTATTAATTTTTATTTGGCCACCTTTAGCGTCCGGATTTCTTTCTGCATTAACTTTTTGTAGATTTATTTTCACAATACTCATTTTAAACCACCTTTTTCCAATTATATTATTAAATTATGTTTAATTAAACTCAAGTTATATCGCTTATTTATAAATTTTCCTAGAATTGAATGGGCATTTCTGATAAAATAATAATATTTAAAGCAAATGTTTTTAAATGGAGCCTAGTTTATCAACCACATAGCGGGGTAGGGAAGCTAGGAGTACCCGCCGGGCTCATAACCCGGAGATCGGAGGTTCAAATCCTCTCCCCGCTACTCTTTTTTAAAACATATTAGAATTATCTCACATAAATCTTTTGCAAATTTGATCTTTCTCTAATTTCAGTTTTCCTTGCTTCTTGTTCTTGAGGATCATAATAACTACCATAATGTTTTTTTGCTTCTCTTTTCAATACTCCAACAAACTTCTTTACATCTAACTGATCCATATGAAAAGACAATCTTAATACTTCTTCATCATCTGCTAGTACTATTTTTGGAGGTACTTTATTATAAAATTTAAATGCATTAATTATGTCTCCAGTTGCAAGATCAACAAGAGCTTGATACCTACCATCACTTTTACAGGCATCCAATTCTAATAAACCATCATTATAACATCTAGAGTAACCCCATCCTGTTCTTCCGTCAGCTTCTAAAGCTAACCAGGGAACTTGTTGCCATAATTCTTTCTGAGAACGAGAATATTCACGAATCTTTTTTACAAGATTACTTGCATCTGATATTATATTCGATTTTTTCATGAGTTCGATATTTCTGTATAGATATATAATTATTTTCATCATAGAGAATACAAAAATGATACAACTTGATTACAGAAACATTTTTATACTTTAGCTAATCCTTTATTATCCTTGATGAAAGATATAATCTCAATCAAGGACTTTTCTAGAGTTGAACTTGACTCATTAATTCAAGGTGCGTTAGATATTAAGCAGGGGAAAAAACAAGTTTCTTTAGAAGGAAAGAGTTTAGCTTCACTCTTTTTTGAAAATTCTACTAGGACGAGAACCAGTACTGAAACAGCTGCAAGAAATGTTGGTATGGTCATTGACGGTTTTACAGGAACTGAAGGTACTTCTGTTAAAAAAGGTGAACCTCTTGCCGACACAGTGAGAATGTTTTCTGGTTATGGTTATGATATGGTAGCTTTAAGACATAGTTTAGAAGGTTCAGCAAGATTTGTTTCAGAGTTGATCAATAAACCTGTAATTAATTGTGGTGATGGGGCAAACATTCATCCAACTCAAACTTTATTAGATTTGGTAACGATCAAAGAAAAATATGGTGCGATTGACGGTCTGAAAATTGCTTTATGTGGTGATTTAAAGTATGGAAGGACAGTACATTCACTTTTACAAGGGTTACAACATTATGATGTTGAAGTAACTTTAGTATCTCCTGAAAATCTAGCTATGCCTGATTGGCGTGTTAAAGATTATGAACGTTTTACTGGAAGGAAAGTTATTATCACTGAAGATCTTCAAGGAACATTAAACCGGGTAGATTTCTTCTACATGACTAGGATACAAAGAGAAAGATTTCCTGAAGGGTTGGAAGGAGATCTTGAATTCCAAAAAGTAAGTGGTGTAAATAGAATAACTGCCCATATGTTAAAACATGGAAAACCAACATTGTCAATTGGACACCCTTTGCCGAGATATAAAAATAGTTTAGAAATCGCTATGGACGTTGATAACACTAAACATGCTTTGTACATTGTCATGGCAGAGAATGGTGTTCCTGCAAAAATTGAAATGTTTGATTATCTTAGTAGATGGGATAAACAATTATCTTTACAAAAAGAAGTTGAGAACATGCTATGGAATGATTTACCAATCCCAAATGGAAACAAGAAAGGTGATCATTTAATTTATCGTCTTGATAATGGAATTTTAATAGATCATATTGAACATGGTAAAGGATTACAAGTATATGATATTTTAGGATTGAAAGAACATACTGATTTAACGATTGTTCCTGCATTAGGAATTAGAAGTACACAGTATGGAAGAAAAGATGTCATTGCAATTCACGATTTTAATTTTTCCCCTGAACAACTGTATAAGGTGGCGTTAGTATCTAAAGAAGCAACGATAAATCAAATAAATAATGATTCTGTAGTCAAAAAAGGTAAAGTTATCTTGCCAAAAATGTTGGAAGGAATGATTTCATGTAATAATCATAATTGTGTATCTAATCCTACCCACTATGAACATGTTGTTAGTAAGTTTCGTGTTGAATCTCAAGACCCGTTAAGTGTAAGATGTCATTATTGTGATACGCCCCATAACAGAAATGAGATTAAACTACAATTATAATTAATATATTAGGTATTAATAGAATTTAGGTTAAGAAGCTTTAAAAGTAATTATTCTTATCTATAATAAAGATGAAAGAGTACATATACGACCTTGGTGGAGAAAGTTTAGTAAGTAATATTGGTAAATGTGTGTATATTATGGGAGTTACCATGGCAGGAGTAGTAGCTATTGGGACCGGTGTAGAACAACTAATTAATGAAGGGTCTCTTTATTTTTTTGAGATTGATCAAAATGCTACTAAAGGAGCTGCTGCTGGTTGTATTAGTGGTGCTTGTGCAGGTGTAGTGAAGTATAGTTTAGAAAAGACAGTACAAGGAATAACAAATTTGAGGAGGTATTTAAGATAAAAATGGCAGATGAAACTATTGAGACTAAAATTGAAGACAAGAAAGTTAAAAAGCGTCCTTTTTTTACTTTAGACAAACCACCTTTCTGGAAGACTATAACCAGTAGTACACTTGATGGAGCTGTAATGTTAGGAGCACCCATGGGTATATTAAAAACTCATATGGATCTTTCAGTAGATAAAATTGATCCTTCAACATATGATGTAGCTTATAACTTTCTATCATGGGGAGGAATTGGTGCTCTTCTTGCAGGAGCTACAGCATTAACAGTTTATGGATTGTATGTTGGTGGAGAAGCGATCTATAATTCAATTAAAAATTAATTTTTTTATTTCTATTTGATATTTTTGTCGCACTTTTTAACAAAAAGCTTTTATTCTAGTTTTACCTTTATAGTATCATATTGATTAAAGTGAGACAAAAAAATGGCCGATTATAATATCAATTCAGGAGTTGCACATGAAAATACTACTATGTATAATACATTTAGTAAAAATATGCTGGGGAATAGAGGTGGTGCGACTGGTATAATTTTTAATCCTCCATTAAAAAATGTCTGACGTTGCGCACGAAAAGGCGGCAGTAAATAGAGCAATTTATGCGAATCTCTCTACGCCTGGTGATTACCTCGCTAAGAATCCCGCAGAAAATTACCTCCATGATACTCTATTACTGCCGTCAAGCGTACCTAGTGGACCTCCATCAATGATGTACACTTCTGCTTACGCTAATAAAAATCCTATTGGAGATCAAAAGTCATTATATTCAAAGAAAGGTTTATATCAATAAGTAACTGTAAGCTGTGATATGACTTCAGATACAAACATCATAATAACTCCTGAAACAGAACTGGAAAGTAAGATTATTTCAGATCCAAGAATTCAAGAAGGTTTTGAATATGGTAAAGTTAGAACGGGACATCCTGAAGGAACCGTTATTAATCATGTTCATGCAATTTTGAATTATATTGATTTTCAGGGATTTGATGGTTATAGAACTGATCTTCGAGTAATTGCTTTACTTCATGATTCTTTCAAATATATGAAAAAAATTGATCCTTCAAATCGACATGAATTTTTAGCAGCAGAATTTTACAAAGAGCTTACTGATGATGAACGGATAGAAAAAGTACTTCATTATCACGATACTCCTTGGATCATCTACAAAAACATTAAAAGTGGTCAAGAATTAAATGAAGAAAAATTTAAAAATACCTTTTCACAATTAGATTTAGAACTATTTACACGATTTCTTTATTGTGATAATTGTTTAAGAGAGAACGATACTGCAATTTGGTTTGAACAAACTGTGCATGAACAACAATTATCAAATTGTCCTAACGGATATATTAGTGAGAAGTTGTTAACAGGTTGGGACAAATAATTATCATAAAAGTAATCTTTATGTAACAGCTTCATCCAGAATAACACTATTTTGTATACTGCGTGCCGGTGTGAGGATTTTGTGAGCGGCGCCAAAGGAGGCACATTTTCTAAACAAAGTGAAGAAAATCTAGGTGCCGTGCCCCGCTCACAAAACACACCTATTGCAGGCAGTATACAATTTTATTATATTTCGGACGAAGCATTATGTCACCAAAGATTTATATTTGTAACATCTACTTATTTTAATTAATGAGTATAGATAAACTTGCTTTAGATAATTTTCATTTAAGTAAACTAACAAAAGAAAGAGATTATTGTGGACTAGTACAGTTAGTTAAACCTTTACTTTTTTTATCTCAATATGACTCACCTCGTTGCGGTCCTTATTCAATAGCAATGGCGTTATCTTATTGGTTACCCAAATTTAATGAAAATAAAATTGGTGATGTGGTTGCAAAAGAAATGACTTACCATTTCCGTGATAACGGAATTCTTAATGGTACAACTTTTCCTAAAGGTATAAAAAAATATTTACAGAAATACAATTTTAATAATATGAGTTTTAAGAATTCAGAATTTGAATTATTAAAAAGGTTTATTTGGGCAGGAGTTCCTTGCATCACACTTTCTGCACGTAAAAATAATATTTGGAGACAACATTATAATGTTGCTGTAGCTTTTGACGATTCACAAGAAAAAATATATTTTAATGATTCTAAAGTTAAGTATAAAAAAAATAATCGTCCTGGAAATTTAGTTCTTGACTATGGTCAATTCTTATCACAATGGAACAAAGCAGGTTATTACCTTTTGAAAAAATGGTTTCTTCCAGTATTTCCTTTGGTTTTAAGCAAAACCACACATTCATAAGAGCAATATTTAAAAATAATCTCTGATTTTCACTAATCTATGACTGATTGGAACAAAATTCAAAGTAAATGGCAAGAAGAATGGAAAAAAGCAGAATTAGGTAAGGCTACTGCACAAAAAAATAAAGAAAAGTTTATGATGATTTTTGCTTATCCGGGTATCTCTGGATTTTTACATGTTGGTCATATGCGAGGATTTTCTTATACAGATGCAATTTGTAGGTATGAAAGACTTAACGGTAAGGAAGTTCTATTTCCTGTTGGGACACACGCTTCAGGTAATCAAGCTATTTCCTTTGCGAACAAAATTAAAAATAATGATCAAGATTGGATAAACTATCTAAAAAATAATGGTTGTTCAGAAGAGAAACTAAAAGAATTAACTAACCCTGAAAAAATTATTGAATATTTTAACGAAGTTTACGTTAACGATTATTGGAAAAAGTTTGGATTTTTATGTGATTGGGACAGATTTACTTGTACTACCTTTCCCGATTATGAAAAATTTATTCAATGGCAATTTAAAAAACTGTACAATAAAAACTTGTTAGTGCAAAAACCTTACTTTGCAACTGCTTGCGTAACTTGTGGACCAGTAGCGGTAGACCCGTCAGAAACTGATATCTCTAAAGGTGGAACAGCAGAGAAACAAGAATATACACTTCTAAAATTTAAATATAATGATGATTACTTAATTGCAGCTACTTTAAGGCCGGAAACAATTTATGGGCAAACAAATTTATGGATTAATCCTGATGCAGAATATGTTCGGATTGAAGTTAATGATGAAACTTGGATTGTAAGTAAAGAAGCAGCAGACAAATTATCTTTTCAAAAAGACGATATTCTTCTAAAGGAAGATGTTGACCCGAAAAAAATTATTGGTCAGAAAGCTATCGCGCCCGGTATTGAAAGAGAAATAATAATTTTACCTGCAAAGTTTTGCGATCCAAAAATTGGTTCAGGGATTGTAACTTGTGTCCCTAGTGATGCTCCTTACGATTATATTGCACTTAAAGAATTACAAAATAATACTGAAGAACTTAGTAAATATAATCTTGACATTGATGAAGTTAAAGATATCGGATTAATACCAATTATTAAATCTAAAGGGTACGGAGATTTTCCTGCTAAAGAAATCATTGAAAAATTAAAAATTAAAGATCAAAACGATCCACAACTTGAAGAAGCTACTAAAGAAATTTATAAGGCAGGTTTTCATACGGGTGTGATGATGGACACTTGTGGAAAATTTTCTGGAAAGAGAGTTGAAGAGGCAAAAGAGTTAATGAAAGCAGAACTGTTAGAATCTGGTAAAGCTGATTTAATGCACGATTTAACTGAAGAAGTTATTTGTAGGTGTGGTGGTAAAGTTATTATTAAACGGATTGATGATCAATGGTTTATCAAATATTCTGATCCAGAACTTACTGAAAGAAGTAAAGAACAAGCACATGAGATGAAAATTTATCCGAAAGAATATTATGAAAATATTCCTGCTGTGTTAGATTGGTTTAATGACCGAGCTTGTGCAAGGTTAGGAAACTGGTGCGGTAGTAAATTTCCATTTGATGATCGTTGGACAGTTGAACCAATTAGCGATTCAACTTTATATCCTGTATATTATTTAGTTGCAAAATTTGTTAATAACGGAACTTTAACTGTAGAAGATCTTACTGAAGAGTTTTTTGATTACGTTTTTTTAGGAGAAGGTAAAGGTAAAGATGAATGGAAAGTTGTTAAGGAAGAATTTGACTATTTTTATCCACTAGATCTTAATTTGGGTGGGAAAGAACATAAAACAGTTCACTTTCCAGTATTTTTAATGAATCATGTAGCTATCTTACCGGAAGAGAAATGGCCACGAGGAATCTTTGTTAATTGGTGGGTTACTGGTAAAGGTTCAAAAATATCTAAAAGTAAAGGTGGCGCTGTACCTATACCTGAAGCTGTTGAGAAGTATGGTGTAGATGCCATGCGATTATATTATGCACATATTGGTTCACCACACGTAGATGTTGTTTGGACTGAAGAAATAGTTTTGAACTATAAAAATTCTTTAGAAAGAATAGTTTCTTTGGTTGAACAGTTACAAACATTGGACGGTAAAAGTAAATCTGTTGATGAATGGATTTTGTCAAGAATGCATGAACACGTTAAACAAATTAATAATTCAATGAAAAATTACGATTTAAGAGAACTAGCTTCAACTGTATACTTTACCATTTATGATGATTTAAGATGGTATTTAAGGAGAGGTGGAGAAAACAAAAATACTATCAAAAAAGTGTTAAATGTTTGGACAAAATTAATGAATCCTATCACTCCACATTTAAGCGAAGAAATTAACCTTACTGAAGAACTAGTTTCTGCATCTTCCTGGCCAGAGGTTGATAAAGACAAAGTTAGTCTTAAAGCTAATGCGGGAGAAGAAATTGTAAGGAAAGCAATGGAAGGTATGAGGAACGTGCTTAAATTAGCTAAATTAGAGAAAGCTAAAAAATATACTTTGTTCATTGCACAAGAATGGTTATATGAATTATTTAATCTTATCTCTAGCGAAATTAAAATTACTCGTAACGTTGGCGAGATTATGAAAAAAGTTTTAACAGCAGAAGGAATGAAAATTAAAGGTAAAGAAATAAGTAAAATTGTTCCAGCACTGATTAAAGATCCTTCTAAGATGCCTCAATTCGTAATGTCACAAGAAGAAGAATTTAAAATTGTTGAAGAATCAAGACAATTTTTAGAAAAAGAATTTTCTTGCGAAATTGAAATTGTTAAGGCTGAAGATTCTGATAATCCTAAAGCAAATTCTGCCACACCGGGTAAGGTTGGAATATTGGTTGAATAGAAAAGTAAAATAAAAAAATATTTTTAAAATTTATTTATCAAACTCTCCACGCACACGTTTAATCCAACTTTCACCAACAGATTCATAAAATTTTTTAGAATCTTCAGGCATAATATCTAATTCGTTATAACAAGCGATTACTTTTGGACTTAATGTTTCAACTTCTTTTTCTCCTCCTTCAACTGCTTGCTTAAATAAATCATAACAACAGGCATGTTTATACATTTTTATTGTTTCTGAAAGATTAGGATAAAGGCCAGGATGTCTTTTTGCTAATTCATCTGCTTCAGTAAATTTTTCAGCACTTTCTGAGAATTCTCCATTTTGACAAAGTATCATTGCAGTATTAACAATTTTTGGTACTGGACGAGATACATTATCTTCGTTAGCATATCCAACATTACAAGTCAAGTACACTAAAGTACCTAACGCAATTAAACTATTTTTTATATTCATGTTTTGTTTCACCTATGACAATATTTTCGGCTACACCACAATCCTTCATTGGGTTCATAATGGTCACCTAAATCTGTACACCTCAACTTAACATGATGTTTTTGATTATATTTACTAATCTCAGCACCGTTATATACTACTGCCCTAAAAGCATCAGCAGGACCTTCAAAGTCACTTCCATCACAATAAATAAACAAATATCCCTTATTGATTTCAGTCATTGAACTTCCTTTTTCGTATTGAACAGTCTCTAACATTTTGGTATCAACTGTTAATGGATCAGGCGTTGTTTTACAACCACCCAAATTTAATGATACCAATGCTGCTAAGGTTATTATTCCTGTCTTAACATTCATATTAACCACCCTTTAATCGTAATACTATAATTTCTATATAAATTTTACTTCAAAAAAATCAGAAAAAGAAAAAAAAGAAAAAAGGGTTTATTTTCCCCAAGCTAAGATTCCCCACATCACTGCTAACCAGATCATAACCGGAATTATTAGGAAAAAATTCAATATCGGGATCCATGCTCCAATTTGAATTAAAGCCCACCAACCAGGTTTTCCTCTAGCTTCACATATTTTCCATGTCCATATAATCACATAAATTGCTAAAACTAAACTTGCAATCGTTGATAATATGCTTCCAATAACGGGAATAAACATTAATGCATAACCTAATACCAATAATACTGGCCACCAGTGCATTTTAGCCATATTTGCCATTAATACTATATCTGCAATAGGTATCCACGCTAACCAAGGATATTTTGTTCCTAATTTTTTAGCAGTATACATCAGCACTAAAGATTTGAATACATAACCTAATATCAAGAATATTAAAATCCCTATTGCTAAACCCGCAAACATACCCATCAGTGGCATTAACATTGTTAAATCAGTTGCCATCTTTTTATTTTCACCTCATTTTAGTATTACTATCATTATTACTTTAATATAATACTTTTTAATAATAAATATATTTATCTATATAAAGTTTGTCAAAACAGTTATATACTTTACATGCATATTTTTATTAGTGAAAACTACAATTATTGCTCTTTTATTCAACTTGATGCTTAATTCTTCTCAAGATATTAATGTTCAATCACAGGTTGGAAAAACTGTAATTTTGCCTAGGGGAGATTTAATTGTTAACATTGATGACCAAATAAATTATGTTAATTGTTCTTTGACACAGGAAGAAGGAGAATTGAACATGATTAAGCTTGCTCAAACTTCAAGGTACGAAGAAGCTTATTTATTTGATAAAACTAATTCTTGTTTTTCAGAAATTGGTTATAATTGTACTAATAGAAGTTGTCAAGGTAACAATTTTACTTCTGCAATTAATGGAATTAATTTAATTAGTTATCATCTCCACCCAAAATATTGTAAATTATTAGATAACAGTTTAACTGCTATGTTTGAAAAATGGATGGATACTGTTTTAAAACAGTTCTTGACAGAGAAAGATATTCTCAATCTTAAAGAAAGAATGTTAACATTACCTTCAAAAAATGATTTAACATATTTTAGAAATTTACAAGAACAAGAAAATATTCAAGAATTTAGAATAGCTAATCCTTTCGGGATAACTAATGTAGTACTTAAAGAAGGAAATATAGAAGGGATTGTAAAGTTATATGATAAAGCAATTTCTGATTATGTTTTTAGTTATGATTCAAATATTAATTTAGAACAGAACATTCAAAATTATATTGATAATGTTAATGAATCTATGATGGATTATTTAGATATAACCTTTATCTCTGAAAAGAACATTAGATAGAAAAAGTTTATATAAGTAAAAAGTTTCTTCTTTAATTATGGTAAAACACGACGTATATGAGAGAATCATTACGCGTTATGATGGACTTTTTGATTTAGACGGATTATATGCTGCCATTATTGATTGGTGCAAAAATTATGGATTTAGATGGCACGAGAAAGATTACAAACATAAAAAAGGTGGCGAGGTTGAATGGGCATGGGAAATGACCAAAAAAGTTACTCGTTACGTGACTTACAAATATACTCTTACAATTCATATGTGGGATATGAAAGAAGTACCAGTTGAAGGAAAAAGTAAACCTTTAACAAACGCCCGCCTTTACATTTGGATTGATTCTGAGATAGGTACTGATTGGCAAAATAGAGAAAGTAAATTAGGAAGATTCGGGGGATGGTTAGGTAAAATTTACGATAAACGAGTTTTTAGTGTAGAACTTGCTGATCATTTTGATATTGTTTGGTATAAAGCCTATGATTTACAATCAGTAATTAAAAAGTATTTTGATATGGAAACTAAAAAGAACGAATATGCTGGTTACTTGTGATTATTAAATTATTTCTATTATTGATTTAATCCGAAATAGAATAAATTAGAAATTGACTATAAAGTTAAACATTAAGAAATTTTACGGGTAAGTCTTGCGAACCATATAGTTTGACAACCCCTAACTGGGTCAACCACGTGGATTTTCTAAGCTAAACTACGGCGGCTTACGCACCTACCCGTATCTTATAATATAAACAGAGATACTATTTAATAATTTCTTACCACTATGATAAGATAAAATTATTAAGAAAACTTTATATAAATAGATTTAAATTGGCCATTTATGACATTATACATCATCGGATTGGGACTTGCTAATGAAAAAGATATTAGTGTAAAGGGTTTAGAAATAGTAAAAAAATGTGATTTAATTTACCTTGAAAACTATACCTCATTATTACAATGTACAAAAGAAGATTTAGAACAGTTATATGGTAAGAAAATAATTCTTGCTGATCGTAATGATAGTGAACAAGGTAGTGACGATATAATCATGGAAGCTAAAAATAAAGAAGTTGCATTTTTAATTGTTGGTGATCCTTTTTCAGCAACTACTCATATTGAATTTATTAAACAAGCACATCACACGGGGGTTGAAGTTAAAGTTATTAACAACGCTTCTGTACTTAATGCAGTAGGAATTACAGGATTACAATTATACAAATTTGGAAAAACAACTTCTATACCTTTTATCGAAGATCATCCTAATTTAGAAACTCCTTACAATGTTCTTAAAGATAATCAAGATAAAGGTATGCACACCTTATTTTTATTAGATTTAAAACCAGACCAAGACAAATTTATGATCGTTAATGAAGCATTAGAGATTCTTGAAAAAATTGAAGAACGAAAACAAGAAAAGTTAATTTCTGACGATACTTTAGTTATTGGTTGTGCACGTTTAGGTTGTGAAGATTTTATTGTTAAATCTGGAAAATTATTTCAAGTTAAAACGTTTGATTTTGGAAAGGCACCACATTGTTTAATAATTCCAGGTAAGATGCACTTTTCAGAAGAGGAAATGTTAGAATTGTATCAATAAATTTTATAGATTATTTAACATACAATTAACACTTTCAATTTCTTCTTTAGTAAGAGAACGTTTAGCTGCTTTTTTTGCTTTCTTTAAATCTTTGATTAATGTTCTTCTATTATCATACTTTTTATCGCGATCTTCTTTAGCAATTTCTGTCATAATTTGAGTATAAGTATGTTGATCTTCCATTCTGTCAGCTTGTTTAAGGGTTTTTCTAACAACTTTATCATCGTACCAGTAACAAATATAAGCTCTGTTTCTTATTTCTTCTACTGCTTTAAGAATTTCAAAATTATGGTTGCCATTTAAAAGAGAATCAATTTGACCTATTCTGGCAGATAATGTGTTCACAAAATTTACTCCGTCCGTATTAAGAATTTCAGAAAAGGAATCATAATTATTTTCTTTAGTTAATAACCTAACATATTCATCTCTAATTTTTTCTAACCTTTCTTCACCCAAACCGTTATCTTTAATAGTATTATGTAATGTTCTTGCAAGTGTTAATTCATTTGTTTCATCAATTTGGTATGCAATTTTAACCGGTAAATCATTACTTTTTAAGAGTTTACCTTCATATTCTTCTTGAGGAATTCCTTCTTCAATAAATCCAAGTTCTTCTTCAGGAATAAATAAATATCTTGTATTACCATCAACAGAAATTGGTTTTAATCCTAAAACATCAGAATAACGTTCAATTTTTTCTTCAATAGCTTGAGCCACTTTTATTGCCCTATTTTCGGTTATCCATAGTCCAGTATAATCTGCAGGAGATTCTTTATAACTAACTCTATCTCCGCCATTAGTACTTTGAGTAGTTAATACCAAAGGATAACTTTGTAATGCACATTCTAATGTTTCCGTAACCATTTATTACTAAAAAGTAGATACTATTTAAAAATGTTATGATGATAATCTTAGAATTCACTATAATTAACATCGCGTGTAAAACTTTGTGATTCAAATAGTCTCATTAATACAGGATTAAAAGCTACCCAATTGGCAAACTTTTTTCTGGTAACATAATCAACATTTGTTGAATTTCCTAGTGCTTGTGAATATTGAATATCTTCTAAAGTTTCATGCGCTTCTTCGTCAGTCATTGTTTCTGATTGCGTGTCAGAAAAATTAATTTCAAATTCATTTTTATACACTTCTTCTTGTTCAGATTCTTTTTTATAAGAAGAAAAGTTGAACAATTTAGAATAATCTAACTGTTGAGTTTCGTAAAAACTTTCTGCTAGAAGCATTTCTTCATAATTAACAAAAAGGTCTTTATCAGCAAAAATACTTTTATTATCTTCTGATTCTTCTTCACTATCAGAGTCTATTTCTTTTTTATCTTTACTTTTAACTTTTATTTTTTTAGAATTTTTTTTAATTTTAGATTCTTCAATTTTTTGTTTGTTAATTATTTCATCTACAGTAATACAAATATTCTTCTTATTCTTTAATACTGTTGATTTTTCTTTTGTACCATTTTTTAATTCTAAAATAAATTTATTTATAGTTTCAACTATCTCTGAAAAATTTGAATACTTTACACTTAATTCTTTGATTGTTGTTTCTAAAATAATATCACTCCCCGATTATGTTTGACTGTTTTTTAGTATATTTAAACCTTACTAATCAAAATTTAGTAGTAAATATTTGTCAAAATTTTTCTTAACAAATTAAATTAATGTCCTCATTTTTATATCTCTTGTTCGGCAAAATTAGATTTTTTAATCCGACACTTAAAAAGCATATTTTTCTTACTTCCTATTACAACAATAAATGGAGGTTGTATTAAAATGGTTAAAACATATTTAGAGGAAAGAATAATGATGGAACTTAGGGAGAAGGATCTTATTGAAAAGGATCCGAAAATTCCGGTTGCTTATCAACCACCAGAACCCGGAAAAAATTATCGAGCCTTAAGAAGAATTATTAGTAACAATAAAAAACTATTATCGCTTCCTTTGATTCCAGCATGGGCATATTTTATGGCTGTACACCCTGTAATTGTTGGTGGTTTAACATTAACTGGTTTTGGTGTTGGTGGAGCAATTAAACAAGACGTGATTAATCCGTTCGATAAATTATTTTACAGAAATCCTGCAGATGTAGGAAAGAGTGTTTATAAAACAATTCCTGGTACATGGGACGATACTTATAACAACGTACATAAAAGGCTTAATTCTACAGAAAGAATGATTGATTTTGTTTATATGGCCCATGCAGCCGGTGCTGTTGGTACTGAACATGGTACTCAGGAAGAACATAAAAAGTTAGGTATTGCTATTGGTGCTGTTGCCGACAAATTAAGAGAAATAACAGTAGGTCCAGATTCTACAAAATTAGGAAGGTTAGTTTCCGATTTAAGAATACATTCTATAGGTAAGGCAGAAGAAGTTGAACAAAGAGAACTTATCAGAATGATACTTGATCAGAAACCGAGAGATCCAACTGATGAAGTAAAAATTAGTTATTTAAAACATAGTAATCATACCGAAGGAGAATTATCTAAAATGTTAGATAAGGTGTTACTTAAACCAGAAAAGTATGATCCATTTACTATTGATTGTATTGATACTTTAAGAAGATATATTGACAATTATGAATTTGCATTACAAATATATAATTTGGGTGATATTGATTCAGTTGCTTCCCAGATGAGTTCAGGAACAGTAATTCATTATGGTAAAAAAGTGGGTACAAATTTTGGTAGTTATTTAGGATTTCATCAAAATGGGGGTTTTCCATTAGTGATAGCAAAAGCGGGTGCAGCAGACGACTTTGCACCAAAAATGCGTCGGGGGATGGCCATCTCTAAAAGTAAGGTTGGTGAAAGAGCGTTGCATGGTTCATTGGGTGGTATAGGACTAATTGAAGGTTTAGCCGATGAACATTTTGCTAAGAATGTTGATGATAAGACTTGGCCCATGGTAGCTATTGCTTATGATGGTATCGTATGTAAGATTGACGATCAATATGCTCATAATGGAATAATTGTAAGACTAAATCAGGATCCAGGAATTGAAGGGCCAGCCAAACTTTATCGTTTTAAAAATGATCAACGTACTGAAAATATTACTTTAGAAGGTGATAAAGTAGAAGAACAAGTTGGAGATCATGTAGAAAAATATCTTCAAGAATGGACAGATATACATCGGAAATAAATTAATAAAAAATATTTTTTTCTTTTTTTTAATAACTTCTACCTAAATGGAACCAGTACTTAGCTTTCTCTCCACAAGCAAAACATTTTCCTTCAATTTTCGGTTGTTTCAAAGGACTGTTTAAAGATTTAGCTCCAGTATCTGCTTTAAAGTTATCTTCACATTCAACTGAACCGCACCACGGTGCAAAAATAATATTTTTATCTTCTAAAGCTTTTTTGGTTTCTTTAAGATCTTTTACAGTGATTACTTTTTCTTTCAAGATTTGTTTTGCATTTTCTAACAAATTATTTTGCATTTGGTCCATTAACAATTTTACTTTTTCAGTTATTCCTGTAATCTCTAACGCTTGTTTATCATTATTATCTCTTCTAACCACCATAACTTGTTTCTTTTCAATATCTTTAGGACCTATTTCTATTCTAATTGGAACACCTTTAACTTCCCATTCATTAAATTTCCATCCTGGAGAATAACTTTCTCGGTCGTCAAGATAAACAGAAACATTATTTTTTTCTAGCTGTTCCTTAATTTTGTTAGCTTCTGCTAGAACTTTCTTTTTAGAACCATCAAACAAGATTGGTACGATAGCAACTTGTAATGGAGCAATTTTTGGAGGTAAAACTAATCCTTTATTATCTCCGTGCATCGCTACTAATACTCCTATCATTCTGGTGGTGATAGCAAAAGTGTTTTGCCAAACATATTCTGTTTCTCCCTTTTCGTTCTGGAAAGAAATTTCAAACGCTTTAGAAAAGTTTTGTCCGTCATGATGAAAGTCTGGACCTTGAATAGATTTCCCGTTAGGCATAATAAATTCCATTGATAATGTATATTCTGCTCCAGCAAACTTTTCTTTCTCAGATTTTTTCCCGATCATTGAAGGTAATGCTAAATAGTTTTCACAAATATCATTATAAATGTCTAGAACTTCTTTTCCTTCAGCTTCCGCTTCTTTTTTTGTTGCAAAACAGGTATGTCCTTCGTTCCATAAAAATTCTCTACCTCGTAAAAACGGTGTAGGATGTTTAAATTCCCATCTAACTACATTATTCCATTGATTAATTCTTAGTGGTAAATCGTTATATGATCTGATCCATTTAGAATATGAATCGTACATGATAGTTTCAGAAGTTGGTCGTACAGCTAACCTTTCATTCAATTTTGAATTTCCTGTATGGGTTACCCATGCAACTTCTGGAGAGAAACCTTCTACATGTGCAGCTTCTTTTTGTAATAATGATTCTGGAATAAATAATGGAAAGTAAGCATTTTTTATGCCCACTGCTTTAAAACGTAAATCAGTTTCTTGTACTATCTTTTCCCAAATTGCGTAAGAACTGGGTTTATATACAATACATCCTGATACGGATGAATAATCTGCTAAATCTGCTTTCTGGATAACTTGTGTGTACCATTCACTGAAATCTTCTTCTTTCTTTACAGTAATACCTTTTGTATCTTTCTTTGCCATAAAGTAAGTGGAATTAAAGGTATTTTATAAAAGTTATTATTATATGTTAATAGAATTACTTTAATTATTTATTCATATTTTTTATTTTATTACAAGAGGTATAGACTTTATAGATTGTTTGTGTAACTTTTTTTTTAATCTCCCATTTGTCTATTTGATTAAAGTGCGGTGCTATTGCATTTATGAATACATATATACATTCTAATTCTCTATCGATTTCTTTAGTTGATTTTTTGAAGGTACTTGTTAAAATACTAATGTCATATAAATTATTGTTAACTAATCTTAAAATTTTTTCATTTTTACTTATTTGAGCCATATATTTTGGATCATTCTTAGATATTGGTTCCCATATTTTATATCCTTTTAACTCTTTAAGTGTTAATTCTGCAATTACTTTAATTTTTTCAATTAATTCAGTAATAGATTTGTCAGCCATATTTTAATTAAAACATTAAATAATTATAAATTTATCGGTGTTTAAAAATAAATATAAAAAATTAATTTATTACGGGTACCCAAATCTCAAATATAGATTCTTCTTTATCTCCTTTCCATCTATAATCATAAAATTCTATCCAAAAATCTTCATTTTGTTTTTTATCAGTTGTAGGTAAGAATTCCATTATTTTTCCGTAAGTTTCTCCGATTTTGTCTAACTTACCTTTATGTTCAAATATTAGGTGATTTGATTCAGTAGTTTCAACTTTTTCCATTCCTTCTGGGATATTACTAATTTCAGAAACTTCTGCACAAGCAACATATCTAAATGTGCAATTTTGATTACTTTTTGTTAACGAAATCCCATAATTTTTCATTCCACCTTTATAATTCTCAATTTCTTTGTATCTTTGCATAAATTTGTTCCATACTTCTGGACAATCTTTAGGCGCATTTTGTACGGAGGTATCAACACCTACCCCTACAAATATCATTTTACCTTTCTTTTCTTCTTTATATTCCATTTTCATTTACCTCAAATTATCATAAGGACTTTGAACATTTAATAAAGTTGGAGCAGCCATATGAGTATAAATCATTGTCGTTTCTATACTATTATGTCCCAATAATGGTTGAACTTCCGTAACAGAATAACCATTTTCAATTAAATGTGTTGCGAAAGAATGTCTTAAAGTGTGTGGGTGAACATTTTTCTTAATTCCTGCTTTTTTAGCAGCATTTGAAACAATTCTTTGAATACTTTGTACACTATAATGTTTTCCAAAAAATCCGGGGAATAGCCAATTATCATTTTGTAGGTTATTATTTTTAATCCATTGAACAATTTCTTTCTTCAATTTATCAGCGATAATAAACAAACGATCTTTTCCTCCTTTTCCGGCTCTTACCCACCCATAATTATTATCTAGTTCTAAATTAAATAATCTCAATTTTACTAATTCACTGACACGTAATCCTGCAGAATATAATAAGGTAATCATTAATTTATGTTTTTTATTAACAATAACACTAAAAAACTTTTTAATTTCTGGTTGTGTTAAAAAAGTAGGCAATGTTTTACGTTGTTTACTAAATTTAATATTCATGGTTAATTTACGGTGCAATACTTTTTCATAGAAAAACTTTAACGAATTCAAATAAACATTTACTGTACTGCCTGGTGCTTTCCTTTCTAATAAATTATCAATATAATTAGTAATATCTTTTTTGGTTAATTTAAACGGATCGATATTGTGATAAGTTCTAAAAAACTTATTTAGACAATTTTGGTATGTTTTAATTGTTCTTGGACTTAACCCTCGTCGTAACCCTTCTTTTCTTAATAATTCATTAATTTCCATACATTATCGGGAATTCAACTAATTTATATACTTTATCCGCACCTGTCCAGTTGTCCAGTGGCTCTTTAATTACTCGGAATTAACTACACTTTTTTATGTTATGGGGCCTAATATTTTCCCGTTTCAGCCTTTCTAACTGTAATATCTCCCCTTTGAGGCATATATACAGTTAAGCCTAATTTTTAGTCGCTTTTACTAGAACTACGCTGACGCTAAAACTAACAACTTTGAGATTGACATATTAAAAGAAAAAATAAAAGTAAATTAAAAATCTGGATTTTCTAGAGTATATCCAATTGAAGCCCCATAAGGATGAATGGCTACCATTGGTCTCACACTCTCATCAAAAGAATCTCCTGGCTGTTGCACCAATACATAATCTGCTTTCACTGCAAGCATTTCAAGACCTTCTCTACCCGTGTTTAATTTAACAGGGTGAACTCTTAAATCGTTTGCTTTTACTTTTTCAAAAAACGAACGAACCGTACTACAATCTTCAATAAATTTTGATAAATCTGTCATTTTTATTTCCTCTCAATTTTTGTTTATTTAACTACTTTACTGTATAAAATCACTCATCATTTATAAATTTTTCGTTAAATTTATCATTAAACAGTGACTACAATAAAAATTAAAAATAAAGATTGTGTGGCAAAGTCCTGTTCTTGTTGTGTGTCAATCTTTCAGATGTACAGCGACTAAAAACTTGTTACGCATCATGCTACACACCTGGGGATAAACCCCAGGAGGCTTAACATACATTAAGTTTAACTTTCTTACTGTAAAAACAATTATTTACCAACTTTAAATGGAGGAATTCTAAAAACTATATGTGAGATAAAATTTAGAGTAAATTATTTAAACCATAACTGTTTCTCGATAGCATGTTTGATTTTGAAAACTTTTGGGAAAATATTATGGTTAGAATAGCTGCTGTAATGGAAGTAAATGGATATTCAACTCATGACCAAGCTTTAGTAATTTCTCATATGCAAAGTATTAAAGATAGCAGACGTAGAGAATACAATGAATACAAAAAAGGAGGAAAGCTTATTACAATTAGGTTAAAAATTCTTTTTTCGTTAGGATTTGCTCTTACTAAAAAAATTAAAAGAATTGATGAAAAAGTAAAAATTGTTAATGAAACAATCTCAAAGTGGTTAGATGCAAATCTTAATAGATTGCAATAGATGGTCAATAACTTTTAAGAATTTTTATGTCTTAATTTCCATTTTCTAAGTGTATTACTAAAGTTTTTTTAACTCCCCCATGCTACGCGCATTTAGTCTGCTAAAGCAGTATTAATCTGTTGGCAAATACAGCAAGAAAACTCTACGCATGTTCCATGCTTGCAGGGGGATAAACCCCCTGAAACATAACATCGTTAAGCTTAATTTCCATTTGTAATAAATTGAGAAAACTGACCAAAAAACTTATATATACTTGACATATATGTGGAATTAGGTGATGTATATATGGTACAAGCTATGATTCAAATCTCTAATGAAGCTAATCAAATACTAAATATTGTTAAAGCTAAATATGCCCTTAAAGATAAATCTCATGCTATTGAGAAAGTTATTTTAGGATTTGGTAAAGATTTCTTAGAACCTCAACTAAGACCCGAATTCATTCAGAAGATGATAGAAAGACAGAAAGAAGATACTGTTAAAGTTAAAGATTTTAGAAAACATTTTGGTATTTAAGAAAAATGTATCACTATGAATTCAGGAAAAGTGTAGAAAAAATATTTAAAAAATTAGCTAAGAAGAATCCAAAACAACTTAATATCATTTACAATAAAATAGAAGAAGTGATTAAAGAACCTCAACATTATAAAAATTTGAGAAAACCACTTCAAAATCTAAAAAGAGTGCATATTGACAAAAGCTTTGTCTTAGTTTTTTCTTTTGATGAATTAACAAGAACAATCATCTTTGAAGATTATGATCATCATGACAATGTTTATTTGAATTAACCTTTAATCTGTTTATCTCTTCTTCAGTTTGAACACCAAAAACGTTGGATTTTTACAATGCCACGTTACCTTTTTAGTTTTTGATTGTGGCTCTCTGAAGTTTAATAATTCAAATCCATTTTCTAAGAATGCAGAAAAGTAATCCTCTAATGGTTTGTGGTAATGCTCCATTGTTGCTATTCCACCCCATTTTCTTACAATTTTTCTTCGTTTAAAATAATCACCAAAAATTATTTTCTTGCCTAAAATATTAATTTTTCCAACTACACTTCTTTCTTGATAAAAAACGGGGTTCGTAATTGAAAATACTATAATCCCATTATTCTTCAAAACTCTATTGCATTCTTTAAAAATAAATTTCAAATCTTTCAAATGATCAAAAACTAAACTTGATGTAATTACATCAAAACTTAACTCTTCAAATGGAAATTCTTTTGAGATATCATAAACCATAAATTTAGCATTTAACATATCTAGTTTTTGTGCATGTTCAATCTCTTTTTTAGAATTATCAACTGCTACAACAATTGCTCCTTTTTCAGAATAAACTTTAGCATAGTCTCCAAATCCACACCCTAGATCTAATAATTTTTGGCTTTGGATATCTCCTAACAATTGGAGCATTACAGGAAATTCTGCATTCATATTTTTATCAAACATATTGATTCTTATGGTAATATATTCTTTAGCAAATTTATCATATTGAGACATAATAAATTGAATTATTAAAATAAATATAAACTTTTATACTCTCAAGTCTTTATGACTCCATCTTTCTCAACTTACTCGCTAACGCTCGCACTCCCATATAAAGTCCATGGCACATAACATCGTTAAGTTCAATCGAGAAGAAGATAAAAAGATTATTCTCTTGAAGAAATATTTATAAATTAACCATTCCTATCGAAAGGTATGATAAAATTCGTAACTCATGCATGTGAGCAAGTACTCAGATTCACTCAAGTAGACAAGTGGGATAATTTGTCTGAAGAGGTGAAGGTCCAACTTGGCTTCAATATGGGAGTAGTGGCTCTTGGTTTAAATTTAACCAAAGAAGAGGGATTTCTAGTTCTTGCTAATGCTCGCCAGGGGATTATATCTATGCAAGAATTTCGGGAACACATGAAGGCGTTGGTTGACTCTCATAAAATCCAAGTAGACAAAGCTCAGATTGCAAGAAAATTCTAAAAAAATTATTCATAAATTAATGGGGCACAATTTGAAGCAACTTCTATTCCACCCAGAGTTTTTCCAGATCTAATTTCATCTTGAGTTATTAAAGCCAATCGAGTATCATCTTTTGCCAAAGCCTCTCTAACCATTGATTCATAATTTGGAACAAACAAAACTCTATGAACTTCAAAAATTCTTTGTGTCATCACACCTTCCTGACCAGGTCTATCGGTAGCTTCTCTTTTTGGTTTTACAGTTACCAAACCATCCAGTGAATATGCTTCTTCCGGCATTGTAGGAAAAACTAATTCTTCTTCCACAAATTCTTCTCTAAGTTCTCTATATGGAGAAATTTCTCTGTCCTTTCTTCTATCAAACCATTCTTCAAATTGAGTCCACTTATCTGCAGAAATTCTAAACCTTAAATCATCTCCTTTTTCATAATCTACTCCTAAACTATCAAGAAATGGTCTAGCAGAATTATAGAATTCTAAAGCACCGCCAAATGGAGTATATACTTTTCTTCCAACTTCTAATCTTTTTTTATTCAAACCAACAAGAAGTTTATCATCTAACTCTACTCTTGCTAGACATGCGGCACTTATTCGTAAATTTTTGTTCATGTTTATTTGATACTTAGCCTCATTTATAAAATTTTCTCAATTATCAAGTAACAACTAATTAAAACTAAAGACTTAAATAAAAAAGGATTAATTTATTAATTATAATGATAAAAGGTTTGTTGACAAAAAAAGGTAAAGAAATCAAAATAATTTTGATGATTTTAATCTCAATAATAACAATTTATAACATTATAAACTATAAGTTATACAATATTTTTACCTCAAATCTTTCTCCTCAACACAATATACTCTTAAAAAGTATTGGAGTTATAATTCCGATTATACTAGTTGGAATTTATTTCTATTTTTTAGAGAATAAAAATAAAACAATAACTCAATCAATTGGATTTATAATAATCTTATTTGGATTAGTAACTTCCGTTGCTTTTTTTTCTGATTTTTCAGCAATTGATGGATTTAAATATTCTTGGTATAAAGCTCAAATAATAAGTTTGCTCCAAATCATATTCAAAATTATTGTAGGGATTATATTATTATTAGGTTTTTATTTAAATTTAAAAAAATAGGAATGAAATTTCTCAATTCCGAAAATTATATTAAACCACTAAATATTTTTACCTTTATGGAAGATTACTTGAAGTCAAGACCGAATAAGAATGTATACCCTATTGAAATCCAAGATTCTTTAAGAGATAAAGCTATTGAAAAAATAAAATCAAAATTACTTCCAAATAAAAAGATTATTAGAATAATCCTTATTGGTTCATCATTAAAAAATTATTTTGGAGAATATGAACCGCCTGGATTTAGAGGAAGTCTTTATTCTGATTTTGATTTTATCGTTTTTGTTGAAGATGACTATAAAATGCCTGCTTGGCTAAATAAAGAACCGTCTGGAAAACCATTTCCACAAGATGAACTAAATTTAGCTTATAGAAACAAAAAATTTATTGATAAAAAATATGATGTTGAAATTTTTTTCATTAAAAGAAAAAACATGAACAACAAACAAATTCAAAAATTAGGAGAAACAGCAGGTATTCCAATGACCAACAAAAGTAAACATAAACATTTGGTAGTTTATTCTAAAGAGTAACGGGGCTGGCCTGTGTCATACTGTCGAGTTTTCTTGCAGACTCATCACTTAACATCGTTATGATTAATCGCTACAGGGTAAATATTATATATTAAAGGTCTTATCCAATTTACTATGAAAGCAATCCAACTATACCAACATCTTGAGAAAGATTTTATCACTCCTAAACTGAGTGATGAATGGGCTAAGGATATGGGATCTGTTGCAGATTTTCTAAGTGATAACTTTAAGAAAAGATCAATGGGATTAGTTTGTGATTTTGCAACAGAGATTAACAAAGTATATACTGCTGTTTTTCCATCAAAAAAAGTAATGCAAAGAATTTTAGATGATGGAATTCAAGATGCTATGCTTTTTGTTCATCATCCATCAATATGGGATATAAGAAAAGCTCCAGAAATTTTTCAGCAAATGGATAGAGATTTATTACAACAGTTTAAAGATAGAAAAATATCTATTTACAATCTTCATGTGCCTTTAGATAACTTTGGAGAATATTCAACAAGTGTAACCTTAGCAAAAGCATTAGGAATAAAAACTGAAAAACCTTTTGCTCCTTACTTTGGTTCTATGTGTGGAGTTTTTGGAAAAACTGATATATCAACAGTTCAAGATTTAAGAAAAAAAATTCAAGAAGCAGTTGGACACGAGATTAGTTTGTATAATTATGGAGATAATAAAATTAAAAGTAAAACTGTTGCAGTTGTTGCAGGTGGTGGAAATGATATTGATATACTAAAAGATATTACCAAAGCAGGAGTTAACACTTTTGTAACTGGAATTACTGCAAAAAATGAACATTCAAAAGAGGCACATGATTTTGCTGAAAAAAATAAAATAAATATTCTTGGTGGTACCCACTACTCTACTGAAAAATTTGCATGTATTTCAATGGTTGATTATTTTAAGAAAGTTGGGTTGTCTTCTGAATTTATTGAAGATAAACCACTACTGGAAGATATGTGAAATTTACTCCTGCACAACTTCTACGTTTACCATGTAATTATTTGGGAACTTAAGATTGCTATGTATAATTTAAAAAAATAGAATTTTCAAAGTTTTCCATTTTTTAGATATTCTTTATTTTTATTAATCATAAATTTATAATTGGGACATTTGAGATATTTACAGAACAGAATATGATGCCACATTCTCCACTTTACTTTATGAATATGACATTTTTCATTACAAATTTTTCTCCCCATTGGGAATTTATGTGGTAAATAATGGGGTGGACAACATCTAGTTTGACTAATATTAAGTTTGTCTTTAATATTTATAAACCATCCTTTTTTATCCATAAACAAAGAATTAGATTATTAATTTAAATAAGTGTCGCTCTTTTTTTAACTTCTCCTAAAAGAACTTACCAACTTGACTAATAATAGTAATCACACTGAATACACCAAAGAAAAGGAAAATTAAACCCATAACTGTTTTTCTCCAAATTGGTGCTTGAACTTCTTTAGGGAGAACTTTATGATTCATCCAGTTTACTAACCCTAGATGTACAAACATAGCTACTGCGTTAATTACTGCACCAATAACTATTAATGTTATAGGATTTTTAAAATCTGCTAAGAATAAAATTGTACCAAAAGCTATTTGTGCCCATAGAAAAGTATAATAAATTTTTGAAAGGTTTATTTTGGATTTTTTCTTGAGTTCCATTTTTTTAAGAGAATAATTCTCTGCCATAATTCTTGAAGTTGAATCTAACACACCTAACTGAGTTTGAAACAACATAATCACTACAACTACTAAAAATATTATTCCAAAGATTGGTGATAAACCTCCAGAGATAAATGTGCTTTCTGTGATTACAAAATTAATGTCAGCTGATCCAGTAATACCTTTACCAAAGGTTGAACTATAAGATAAAAGCATTAACAAAGCCATAGTTATAAATCCCATTAACCAGAAAACAACAAAATGTTCTAAAGAAATTAATTTCCACCATTTTTTAAAATTACAAATACTTTTCTTTGAATAATCACAATCTTCTCCTTCTAATTTTAACTTTTGTGAAGAACTTTTTCTAAAAAGTCCGGCCATACGTTGTGAATATTTACCCATTCCATAACCTTTTTCCTTAACATAGATTGATTGGGTTAAATTAAGATTACCACCTGCTCCAGCATAGGCAAAGGCCGCTAAGAAAGCTGCTAAACTGATTCCTATTGGTAAAAATAAATATCCGTTAGGTTGTGTAATTAACGATTCTCCGATACCAATTAATCCTTTCCCTAATGCAACCCAACCAGATTTTGATGCTAAAATTATGGTGAGGATAAAAATAAATGGTGTTCCAATCAATAAAACGGTTTTAGTGATTTTTTCTAATGAACCGTAAACTGTTTTACCTAATGAAAGAATTAATCCAATAAGACAAAGAAAACCAATGGCTAACCATTTATGTTCAGATAAACCAAATAAATGTGAAGCTACTTTTGCAGAAGCAGCAATAATTCCAGGAATTCCAAATCCAATAAATGTTGATACAATAAACCAAGGCACTGCTGCTTTAAACTTTTTGTTTAAACCAACAAAAACCGATTCACCTTTTATTAAGGCATATCGTTCAATTTCCATGTTCATAAAATATTGAAAAGTAATTCCCAGAAGGGCTCCCCATGCTATACCTAAACCATATGTTGCTACTAGAAATGGCCATAAAATAACTTCACCTGATCCTAATCCAAGTGCAAGAATAATAAAACTTGGCCCTAATAATTTCTTAAAAGGAATTGTTTTCGGAAAAGGTTTCTTTACAACCATCCCTTTTAGTATATTTTAAGAGTTTATATATTTAATTATTCCCGTTCATTAGACTTCTAATTATTCAAAACAGATTTATATCTCTCTATGATATCTTTTAATTTTGGAACTAAATCTAGTTTTAATATTTCGTCAAGGGTGAACCATTCTGCTTTTTGTCCTTCTGTTAATATATTTATTATTTTAGAATTAGTTTTAGCTCTAAATATATGTATTTTTATTGGAAATCCTTTTTGTTTTATCTCAAAAATATTTAATAAAACAATATTGTCGATAGTAATCCCGATTTCTTCTAATACTTCTCTTTTTAGTGCTTCTTCAGGACTTTCATTTTTTTCTATTCCTCCTCCAAATAAACTCCATTTGTTAGGGTTAGGAATGTTTGGTTTATTATCTCGAAGCTGGAATAGAAATTTATTTGAGTTTTTTATAAATACTTTAACACCGTCTAACATAAAACATTAAAATTAATTATATTTAAAATACTTCGTATTAGAATTCAACCTTTTGCCAGTTTCCATCAACCTCTTCAGCAAGTATCTCAAGATTTTTCTTTCCACCATAATACAACAAAGGATAATCTCCAATAGAGATCGGAACTGCTTCAGTATAGTTAGGATCATAGACCTGCATTTCTTCAGATACTACACAGAAATGCAATCTCCATGAGTGTCCACATTCAGGGTACAGTGGAAAACCATCTGTTGGTATAATTTTGATTAATCTGCTTTTCATTCCAACTGCTTCAAGTTCTTGTTTCATCTGCTCAGCTCTCTCATAACATCCAGTCATGGGATTGATTTTTAGAGCTTTCACTTCCTTGTTGTGTGTTCTCAGTATCTGCAGGGCTACATCCTCTATTGCCATATGTATGTTATTTTAGTGGTTAAGATATAAGTTTTTCTAAATTATAGTAATCTTAAGATTCAGCGAGTTGTTTCATCTACTATGAACTCTAAGTTATTAGGATTGGTTCCCCAAGAACTTTGCATGCCTCCACCTGAATCTCCCGGTTCACAAACAATAGCAAGTCCAGTTTGTCCTAGGTATTTATACTCTACTTTTTCATTACTAATTATATTAAAATATATTTCGCCTCGTTTTAATCTCCTTTCATGATATTCCATTTCTTTAATTTCCATTTTTTATGCCTCCAACATTTATAGAAATAAAAGCTCCACTAAACATCATAAACTTTCGCTACCCCAAAAAGAGGTAGTTTTATATAAAATTCAATTATTTGAACTATTATGATACAAGAAGCATTGCAAGAACTAGGACTAAACAAAAGAGAAAGCATTTGTTATACTGCGCTTCTTGAATTAGGTTCATCAAAAATTGGAGCAATTGTGAAAAAAACAGGAATTCCTTCTTCTAAAATTTATGAAATATTAGATAAACTCATCAATAGGGGTTTAGTTTCTTATGTCAAAATTGGTAAGATAAAACATTACCAATCATCAGATCCTAAAACATTACTTAACTATATTGATGAGAAAAAGAAAAAAATTGAAGATATTCTTCCACAATTACTATTAAAACAAAAACTTTCTACTAAACAAAGTGTAGAGATGTTTGAAGGTCAAAAAGCTATTTTCTCTTTATTTACTACTCTCATTAAAGATGCAAAAGCTAATGAGCAATATCTTATATTTTCTATTAATGAAGAAAATAAAAATGATGCTGCAAACCTTTTCTTTAAGAATCTAGCAGTAAGAAGAAAAGAGAAAAAATTGGATGTAAGATTACTAAAAAATATGAAACATTACAAGAAAGAGAAGCATACAAAATTAAAATTAAAGTATACAGAATTTAATTTACCTCAGGGAATAACCATATTTAGAAATATAGTGGTAATCCTTTCTTGGGTTGAATCTCCTATTGCTATAAAAATTGAAAGTGAAACAATTTCTAATCAACTTAGAGAATTTTTTCTTAATCAATGGAAGATTGCAAAGTAACACTCTACTTTATTATAACATATCTAACTAATTGACCTAATAAAAACATACCTAATCCTGCAATTAAAGCAAAAATTATCCAATCAAATAACAGTAGAAGTGGTCCTGTAGACATAATTGAAGTATACACTCTCCAGAATAATATTATCATTAAAATGACTTCAACGATTATTAAGGTAACAATTGTTTTTCTATTCATCAATTAACCCCTTTATTTTAAGTTGATAAGTTTTTCTAAATGCTCTACATCAGTAATCAGTTCTTTCAATTCTTTTTCTTTATGTAACAAAATATAAAATTCTGCACGTAAATCGCCTCTGCCTCCACCAAATCTCTCATCTATTTCATGTGTAATCCTATCTGCTTTATTATTAAACTGATTTAAACGCATTCTAATTTTAGATTTAATGTTCTGCCAAAGAGTATATTCTTTACCTAACTTTTTTTTATTTTTATTAAGAAGATCTGTTAAAGCAATAATTGTCTGTTTTCCTTTATACCACCATGTAGTTGAATGTTTTTTAATCATTACTCTAAGTTCTGGTATGTAAAGATTCAATGTATAAACTATATGTCCAAGATCTTTTAATAATGCTTCAACTTCATGTGATTCTAATCTTACTCCACTTACTGGTGCTTTATCCAATTTACTAAGATAATCAGAAAGTTTAGGGTTTTCAACAAGTTGTTCTAATGTTTTAGTATACTTTTCAACTTCATCAATTATTTCAATGGCTTTATCCTTATTTTCTTTAGAATTAATATTCTTAGGCAAACGACTTAATACAATTTGTATATTATCTAAACACCAACCAATATTTTTCATAATTTTAATTAAGAACTAATCTGTATATAAATATATCCTTACTAGAACTAACTCAATTCTCTTTTCAACGTTTTATGAGCATTATTAATTCTCTTAAAAACTTCCATCTCGCCACCCATGTCTGGATGATGTTTCTTAGCAAGTTCTTTATAATTTTTATTAATCAATTCAAGATCTAAACAATCTTCATCAACACCAAGAATTTTACGAGCTTGTTTACGTTTTTTTTCAATATCTTGATCTTCTGAAAAATGTTGAACAAAATCGTTAATAGTAATCTCTTCATTCATTAAAGATTTTACTTCCATTTCAATCACTTTAGAAACAACATACAAATTATCAATAAATCTGTTAAGCAATTTATAACTAAAATACATATATCTATCATCAAAATACCATGATGCCATTGCACTACCTTTTAATCTTGCAACTTTTTGTAATGAAACGTCAACATCATCTTTAACAACGCCAATTTTTTTTAAAGCTTCAATGATATTATTTTTGAACAAGGTAGCACGACGATCATACGAATCTCTGATCATTAATTGATTAAATTCATGTCCTTTAACAGTTATTCTTGCCATTTATTTTCTAAATCTTTTAAATACTCTTTTTTTACTTCTTTCAGAATTTGACCTTCTTTTTCTAGGTCTAAACTTATCATTACGTTGTGAATCATCATCATTATCATTATTTCTTTTTTTCCGATAATTTTTTCCGAAAGAATCCTTTCTACTTTTTCTTGATGTTCGATGACCAGATTTTGCTTTTCTGATTTCTTTATAACGATTAGGGTTCAATACTGATTTAAACGTATATTCTAATAATGAAGCTAATGCAGACACGGGAGTATTACTAATAAGTATTTCTTTAGCAATACTTTCATAGGATTTAGATTTTCCAATTTTAATATATTGTTCAACAGTTTGTTTGATATGTTTTTTCCTAAATTCAATTACTTCATCAACAGTAGGCAAATCATGCCTTGTTAACTTACTATTAACAATTTTCTCAATAAACCTTAATCTATTTCTTTCAGATGGAACAATAAAAGTTACTGCAAGACCTTTTTTACCTGCCCTACCAGTTCTTCCAATTCTGTGTACATAAGATTCTGGACTTTGTGGTAAAGAATAATTTACAACATGGGTAAGATCATTTACATCTATTCCACGTGCAGCAACATCAGTAGCAATTAAGATGTTAACTTTCTTTTCTCTAAACAAATTTAATATTTTTTCTCTTTGTCCTTGAGAAATATCTCCATGGATAGCTGCTGCATTATAATTATCATCAATTAATTTCCTTGTAAGCTCATCAACATCAAGTTTAGTTTTACAAAATATGATTCCATAAAAATTATCACTGATATCAATTACTCTACGTAATGCTTCAAACCTATCTCGAGACATTACTTCGTAATAAATTTGTTCTGTTAATCCGATTGTAAGTTGTTCATTTTCAATCTCTAATATGACATGTTCTCTCATAAATCTCTTTGCAATTCTTTGAATTGCTTTTGGCATCGTTGCTGAAAATAGAAGCATTTTTTTAATAGAATTTGTTTTTTCTAATATTTTTTCAATTTCTTCCAAAAAACCCATATTCAACATTTCATCAGCTTCATCTAATACTGTAAATGTAACTTTAGAAAGGTTTAAACATTTTCTTTTAATTTGATCAATCACTCTTCCTGGTGTTCCTACAACAATATCAATTCCTTGACGTAATTTTCTAATTTGATCACTTATTGGAGTACCACCGTACACTGCTAAAACACGCAATTTTTTCTTTCCTACTAATGATTCAATTTCTTTTGAAACTTGAACTGCAAGTTCTCTTGTAGGTGTTAAAATGATTGCTTGAACATGATTAGATTTTTCTTTCAGTTTTTCAATTATTGGTAATGCAAAACTTGCAGTTTTACCTGTTCCTGTTTTTGATTGTGCAATTATATCTAGTTTACCTTCTAATAAGATTGGTATTGCCTTTTGTTGAATTTCTGTTGGTATTGTATATCCTTTCTTTTTTAATGCGTCAATTACATTATCAGAAAGACCTAATTTTTTGAATTCTTCCATAATATCTTTAAAATTACCTGTCCTATTTATAAACCTTTGGTATATTACAACTAATTAGTGATAAATTAGCCTGAAAAATCAGAGAGTTATAAATTGGTGTTTGTTTTTCTCTAGAATTCTATTAAGATAATTTTGATAATAACGAAGGCATATTTACATGTATATTTGATATTTTTTCATAAACTTTAGAACTAATTTCATCAACGTTAGGTGTATCAAATTTAATCACTATGTTAGCTTCAGTAAACGCTCTATCTAAAAGTTTATTCATTCTTTTAGAACTAAAACCAGCATAATAAGATATGTTTCCATAAAATGAAGCTATATCTTTTAGTTGTTTAGACAATTCTAACTCACCTTCTTCATGTAAACATTTAGCATCATCATCAAGTACACTATACATTTTATCAGTTGTTTGTTCAATTACTTTCCAAGCAAGATAACGTTCTGTATATTGATCAATTTCTTTTAAGATAGCTCTACGAAAAAATCCTAAAGAAATTATATTAGCTATCTTACCACCTAATCTTGTTAAGGGCATATCCACATTATAAAAATAGTCTTTCTGTTCATTAGATTCATTATCTTTATCGAATTTTGCAATTACATTCATATCTTCATTTACAGCAAGAGCTAATGAAGATTTGACCATGTTCATTATTTTTGGAGTAAGATACTCACATAATCTTCGCAAATAAACTTTACGTTCTTCAATTTGTGCATCTTCTAAAGTAACATTTCTATCTTTATCATATGCACGATCCCACGACTCATAAGCATCTCTTAATGAATTTCCTGTAGTCATTGCAATACTATAAATTAGTTCAGAATTAGTAATATTAAGATTATTGGTTGGAATTTCATCTAGTGACTCTTGCTTTAATACAATTGACACGCCATCTAAAAGTTTAAAGTTAATATTATAATTTTCTTTATCTAATTCTTCAATTACTTCATCTAACTTTAGTTTAGGCATAAAATAATAAAATAAATAAATTTTATATAAACTTTTCCCACAGTATTCACTATTTAGTCGTAACCCTTACAACTTCTTTCTTCTTAACAACAAAGAGTTAGTTATCACACTAACAGAACTTAGTGCCATTGCTCCACCTGCAATCATTGGATTAAGTAACCAACCTGTAAAGGGATATAAAACACCAGCAGCAATAGGAATACCTAACGAATTGTAAAATAAAGCCCAAAACATATTTTGTCTAATCTTACTCATTGTTAATTTGCTTAACTTAATTGCCTTAGCGATATCTAATAAGGAATCTCTCATTAGAACAATACTTCCTGTTTCCATGGCAACATCTGTACCGGAACCCATAGCAATGCCTATGTCCGCTTGTGCAAGCATTGGTGCGTCGTTAATTCCGTCACCTACAGCAGCAATTTTTCCTTTCTTTTGCAATTTTTTCACATGTTTAGCTTTTTCATCAGGTAAAACAGAAGCAAAATAATTTTTAATTCCCGCCTTTTTAGCAATAGCTTGAGCCGTTCTTTCATTATCTCCAGTAATCATATAAACTTTAATTCCTAACTCTTGCAATTTTTTAATTGCAATTGGTGAATCTTTTTTAATTTCGTCAGCAACAGCAATAATTCCGATAACCTTTTTTCCTTCTGCTAAAATCATGGCTGTTTTTCCTTTATTTTCAAACTCAACAATTTTATTTTTAAAAGATGATAAGTTAACTTTTCTTTCTACCATTAATTTTTCATTTCCTAAATAATATTCTTTCTTACCAATTTTTGCTTTAACACCCATACCAACAAGTGCTTTAAATGCAGTAATTTTACCCCATCTAATTTTACTTTGTTTTGCTTTATTAACAATTGCTTCTGCTAAAGGATGTTCAGAACTTTTTTCAATACTTCCAGCAATTTCCAACGTTTTTTTATCTCCTATAACATCTGTAACTTCCGGTTTTCCTTTAGTTATCGTCCCAGTTTTATCAAAAACCACATATTTTAATTTGTGAGCAGTCTCTAACGCTTCTCCACCTTTAATTAAGATTCCTTGTTTTGCTCCTTTTCCCGTACCTACCATAATTGCTGTAGGTGTAGCTAAACCTAACGCACAAGGACAAGCAATAACCAAAACAGCGACCGCAGCGATTAAAGCAAAATCAACCTGAGCACGAGCTATTGAAAACCAAACGGTAAATGTTAAGATAGCAATAAAAATTACTATCGGTACAAAATAGGATGAAATTTTATCTGCAAATCTTTGAATTGGTGCTTTTTTTGTTTGTGCTTCTTCAATCAATTTAATTATTCTTGATAATGTTGTTTCCTTACCTACTTTAGTAGCTTTAAATCTAAAACTACCAACTTTATTTATCGTTGAACCAATTACTTGATCATTTTTTTTCTTCTCAACAGGGATACTTTCTCCTGTAACAAGAGATTCGTCAATAGTGGAGTTTCCTTCAATTATGATTCCGTCAACAGGAATTTTCTCTCCTGGTTTTACTAAAACAATGTCCCCTTTAACAACGTCATCAATAGGAATTTTTATCTCTTTTCCTTTTCTAATAATTGTTGCTGTCTTTGCTCCGATTTTCATTAGTTTAGATATTGCTTCTGAAGTTTTTCCTTTTGCTATTGCTTCCAAATATTTACCAAAAATTACTAATGTTATTAGTACAGCTGAAGCTTCAAAGTATTGATGTCCTACAGCGTTAAACAATACTACATAAACTGAATAAAAATAAGCTGCACTTGTACCCATGGCAATTAAAGTGTCCATGTTAGCAGTTTTATTTTTTAGTGCTGCCCACGTACCTAGATAGAATTGTTTTCCTATATAAAATTGAATCGGTGTAGCTAATACCCACATAATATAATCCTGGAATGGAATAGGATTATTCATAAAAAACATTCCTAATATGAACACGGGAACAGCAAAAATTGCACTCAAAATAACTTTAAACTTTATTTTTTTTAAATCTTCATCTCGTTTTTTTATTTCAAGGTTAATTTCATTTTCTTGTACCGGATGCCCTTGATACCCTTTTTTTTTAATTGTTCCAAGGATAGTATTTTCACTTGTTTTTTTCTCATCAAATTCTATTGCTGCTTTTTCAGTTGAGAAATTAACATTGGCCGATTTTACACCTATCTCTTTGTTCAAAGCTTTATCAAGAATATTTACACAACTTTGACAATGCATCCCAGATATTTTGATTATTGTTTTTTTCATTATAATTTACATCCTGTTAAAGAAGATAACTTATTTAAACTTTGTTCTCCGGGATAGTTCTTACCATTAATCTTCCATGTAGGATAACCTTCTACTCCTGCGTTAACACATTCATTTTTATTTTTGTCACAATCAATGTAATCAACATATTGAAAAGAATTGCCAAACATTACTTTTTGATTTTTACAGTGAGAACACCATTCTGTTCCATACATAACAACATTCTTTTCAGTTAAACATTGAGCAAATTGATCATATTCTCCGGGATCATTATTAGTTCCGTTAGAACAACCAGCAATTAATATCATTAAGCTTAAACAAATTATGAACACAATCATTTTTATTTTCATTTTCATCTACTTCCTCCACAACCGCAACTTTTTCCGTTAGCAGCACCACAAGTTGAACTTCCACAAGATCCACCGCAACTACCACCAGTAGGAACTGTTACTGCATTCAGATCCTCTTGTGCATTAATTTCATCTTTAACTATAAATACTCCTGGAATCATTCCCATCCAACAACTCCATGAAACAGTTCCCGTTTCAGTGGGAGTAAATTCAATAATTTGTTCGCCACTTTTTATATCAAAATTTAATCCAAATTTTGGAACTTGAATAGCGTTATTACAACCAGTAATCTCTTTTCCATCAATGATCCATTTAACTGGGACTCCTTTTTTTAAAACAAATTTGTCTGGACTCCAACCATAACGAGTTACTTCCATTCTAATCTCTTGATAACCATCTTTAATAATAGGTAACCCTTCAAGAGAATTTTCTCCGCCACCATTTAAGACAGAGTTATCAGCTGTTAAAGAATTAAAATCGTATCCTGTTCCAGTTAATGATAGTCCTCTATTAACCATTATTAAACCTAAAATGATTACTATAGCTCCTGAAGCTTTAAGGATTTTATGTGTTGCTTTTTTGCTGATGATGCTTGTTATGTAACCAAACCCTAACATTACTGGAAGTGTTCCTAAAGCGAAAACAAACAACATTTTTGCTCCTTCCACCATACTTCCAGTTCCGGCAGCCATGATATAAATTGCTTGTAATGGTCCGCAAGCAATCATTAATCCATTTAGTAAACCAATTATAAGAGGATTATTTTTATGCGCTTTTCTCTCCTTACCAACAAACTTTTTCATAAATGTGGGCATTTTAAGATTAAATTTTCTTAAAGTAGGAAAAATGTTTAACATTTTTAGTCCAAATATTATCAAAAATAATCCTGCTAAAATTCCTGCAACTCCTCTCATCATGGGAGTGAAAGCAATGATACTTCCTAACAAACCAAACATTGCACCAATAACAGTATAAGAAATTACTTTTCCAATTCCATAGGATAAATGTAATTTATGTGGTTTTTTACCTTCTTTAACTCCTTTAGTTACATAAGAAACTACAAAACCTCCACACATTCCTACACAATGAAATCCTGTTAATAATCCTACTATGAACAACAAACCTAATCCCATATTTTGAGAAATTTGTGGTATTTGTATCGTTCCGTAAAACATCCAAGCAAAATAAACTACTAACAATAAACCAATTGTTGCAAAAGTCCAATATAACCAACTACTTTTCTTTTTATTCTCTTTATCAACAATATAATTTTTTTCTTCAATTGATTTTTTGATATCAGAAAAAGATATTTTATTATCATCAAATTCAACTTCAGCTTTCTCAGTTACATAATTAACATGAATGTTCCTTACACCTTCCAATTTAAGTGCTTGTTTAGTAATAATCCTTTCACAACTAGCACAAGTCATTCCTTCAATATTAAATTTCTTTTTAATCATCGCCATTTTTTCCACCCACCATTTTTTGCGTGATTACTTTATAACCTTCTTTTTCAATCACTTCCCTAATTTTGTTAGGTTTAATTTTTTCTTCATCAAAATATACTTTTACTGTAGCTTTATCTTTGTTCGCTTTACTTTCTTTTACTCCTAAATCTTCTAATGCATCACAAATTAACATTTCACAGCTTGAACAATGCATCCCTTTAACACGAAACATAATTGTTTTCATTTTTGAACACCTCATGAATATTTAAGAATGAAACAACTTATAAAAGATGTAGTGAAACTAGTTTCTTCAATTATTTTTATGTAAATAATAAGCCCACAATAGAAAGAAAAACACAAATATTGCTAAAAATAACCAAGTTAATACTGGTGCTCCTTCAACTATTGTAATTAAAATTGCAATAATCGCAGTTCCACTCCAAATTAATTTTAAAGTTAACAAAGTCTTGTAAACTTCTTTACTCTTATTATGTGCAATTAAAGAAATTCCACCTATACCTAACAGTGCTGCTCCTACCAATCTAGCAGTTAATAATTCTATACCCAGAAAACCAAATAATCCTAATGTCCAAGAAGGAAAAAGTAATAACGGTACTCCAAAAAGATAATCTAATATAAAGTGGACAATAAACCATCGTTGTAATGATTTAGAAACTTTTTTCATATACCTAAAGAATATTTTAATCTTTAATAACTTTTTGGGAAGTT
>Ga0233431_1000502_pt1 | contig 84420 bp, 71 predicted proteins | sample SI_118_April2016_FD_179867 | JGI IMG/M metagenome (GOLD analysis project Ga0233431, IMG submission 179867) | Seawater microbial communities from Saanich Inlet, British Columbia, Canada - SI_118_April2016_200_MG | ecosystem: Environmental > Aquatic > Marine > Inlet | place: Canada: British... | reverse complement strand
ATCCTTTTTTTATCAAAAAATGGAATTTGATATTTTTTGCTGCAAAGCAATTCATCTTAACGAATTCAAATTTACCACTAAGCAATGGATCGTGTCTTGTCAGGAAAACTGGTTGTAAGCCCGCTCCCTCCAAAGGAGCATGGATTTCATCAATTTATGATCGCAACAGGCCAGTTTGTCGGACGTGGAGAAGACAACAAAACGCTTAAATTTATTGGTAACACGGGCATGGTCACTGAAGTTGTGTTGGCCGAATCATTTTCACAGTTTCATCACCAGGCTGGAAACGTTTACGTCGAATGCCCGGACAAATTCTTGGTGTACAACTGTTACAGTGGCAAGACAAAGACGTTGCCAAACTGGTCTATCCTTCGTCACATTGGAGAAAACGCTTTCATTGCGTCTGTGGGCGAGCAGTTGATGTTTGTTTACGAAGACAGAAAGCCAATTAATCTTACTCCAGACCTCAAGTTAGGTCGTGATGTACAGTGCACTGAAAGCTGCGTGGCAACTAAGCTGAGTCCCACCGAGCTCGCCTTCTACTCTGACAAAGGGCAAGTTTGGCAGACTACGTTGCCTACTCCTCTGACTGTTAAAGGTTTATATGGGCTGGTTGGTACCCAATTCGCAGTTGTTGTGTTTGACTCCGCTCATTCACGAGACACGATCTTGATGTACGACGTTTCAGATCGGCGAACGACTCCCACCCATTTCAGCTGCCAAAGGATTGACTTTTGTGTTTACTGCCCCGTAACTCACTTTCTGTTGGTTCGATTCAACAAGAATGGCAACAACTACCTACTAACTGCACTCTACGTGAACACACTTGCAAGGGTGTGGACTGTCGAGTTGCCGAGCGGCGGCAGCGTCGAGTCACTTTCACCATTGCCATTGTTTGTTGTTCACTCGGATCTGAACGGTCCTATGTCTGTGGTACACTACTGCGTAACAGGTGAAGTGCAGTACCAACTCGAACCATGCCACGGATCATTGAAGGCAATATCAGACAACGAGCTGATGCGAATTTCACACACTTCTGATCCAGTGATATTCGCCATCGCCGAAGAAGACGAGCTGTCCATCCCAGTTTTCGAAACTGAGGAAGCCGAGGTCATTCCACCTCCCGCCGCTATGGAAGCCGAGGTCATTCCACCTCCCGCCGCTATGGAAATCGAGCAGGCAGCGCTTCCTGTTGCAGCTGCACCATACCGCCTTTGCGGGATCTGGGACGTGCTCTCATGGTGCTCTTAGAGCTCCTCCAAAGTTTTGGATGCGTTTTTGCAGTGACTTTGAATTGTTCGAAGTATGCTGTACGGGCTTATCCAAAACCCCCTAAGCAAAAAACATTTTGGCAACGCTGCACAGAGGGTGCAGGTTGTTTTTTTTGTTGGAAACGAAATTTGACGTTTTTTGATGTAAAGTAATTCATCTTAACGAATTCAAATTTACCACTAAGACATGGCAGCAATACCAACTCACACTTCTTCGGATAGTTCGATTCCCAGATTCACTATGTTTGCCATTAACACAGAGCTAGGGCTTATTGCAATTGTCGGCAGCGGTTCAAAGATTCTGTTTTACAACCTGGTAACTGGTGAAAAACTTGCTATCATTACCATTCCGTTTCCAGCGGAAAAACTCCAATTTGATGGTGAGGTTTGTTCGTTTAGGGCTTATCAAGGCTTAGGTTCGTGTGGTATTGACGGAACGGTTGTTTTCAGAGAAGGTGTCTCTGAATTCCACTTGCTCAACGCAACTCATCGGATCGAAGCGCTCAACAACAGATGGTGCCTTGTTGGACCAAACGAACGCAAAGAGTTGCCAGATTCGCTCAATTTGAACACTATGTGTGCAGCCTATTTAACAACCGACAACACTGCTTTGTTGGTCACATACTGTTATAATGCGGTAATTTTAGACTTCACAACAGGAGACCGAACCCCTATTGATACGAGAAGAGGTGGGGCGAATTGTACCTTCGTCCCGTTGATAGACGGACAGTTTTGCACGTACAGTCGTGCGAGTACTAACCAATTAGTTACCATCCTTAGCTCGTCGCCCCCGTACGGTGTAAACATTCAACAGTTCTACGGGATAGAAGACATTATCTTCGACCCGTTAACTAACTTCCTCATCGTACAACACACAAAGCGTGTTGAGCACCGTACTCAGAACATCATTACCGCGATGAGGCTCGACGGTACCAGTGTTTGGTCGAACAGTGGTCGCATGCACAGCATTCAAAAAGGAATTGGTGCACCGTGGTTTGTTGCAGTACTTGGTCAATTGACGTACATGCTCGATTGTAAAACTGGCCAAACCATGTACAGCGTCAACACGCGGAATGGTCGTTGGTCCCATATTGGTCGATGGTACTCGCTCGGAGCAAAGCAGTTAAACCGAGCGATTATGTTCAAACTCGGCGAGGCAACACAACATGTTGACCTCATTACATCGTGGTCGGAGGACACCTTCCTACAACAAACCCACAAAGACGGACTCAGAGCATTTCACCACGTAGCTATAGTCCTACCAATCTGCAAGGATCTGCTTGGTGTTGTAATGCAGTTCCACGGACGGTTGTAACCAGACTTCAACCAGGCTTTGGATGCGTTTTTGCAGTGACTTCGAATTGTTCGAAGTACGCTGTACGGGCTTATCCAAAACCCCCTAAGCAAAAAACATTTTGGCAACGCTGCACAGGGGGTGCAGGTTGTTTTTTTGTCGGAAACGAAATTTGACGTTTTTTGATGTAAAGTAATTCATCTTAACGAATTCAAATTTACCACTAAGACATGGCAGCCGAACCACCTTCGGATATGACTCTTCTGAATATTCCAGCTTTCATTTGTGGTCAATATGATGTCGACGTCAAAACAGGAACCTATGTGAACACCTATTTAGGGCGAACAATTAGCTTTTACAGTTTAAAAAACGACACTCATCTTGCTACTGTCGAGGTTCCAGAACTGTTGCGAAAAATTCGACTTGTTGGCAATATCTGCTGGTTCGATTGCCTCGAAGGTTCAGGCTCATGCTCTGTCGAAGGATTGATCGAGTTTAAAAAGAACCCCTCGAAAACTCTCTGGTTTAACAACGGGTGTCTGCTTGAACTCGATGGTGACGAGTTATGGTTTGTTGGGCCAAGCCTGAGAACGAGGATACCAAGTATGTTCGCGGATGACGTTTGGATGGAGCCCCAAGTTACTCCCGACTTCACTGCTTTGCTGTTCAGAAGTAAAGAGGCGACAATAATTTTCGAACTCGCAACTGCGAAACAAACCGTGATCGACTTAATAATGCCCACTTTCACTGTTGCTCCGTTAACGCGAAGTCGATTTTGCGTGTTAGACAGCGGGGACCGAAACTCACCAATCCTCCTCATCAGCGCGTCAGATTCGCTTGCCAGGGTCGTTCGAACATACTTCTACACCCATACCTTTATTGCCGACCCAACAAACGACAACAGGATCATCGTAAGGCGCTCAGAGCTGATCGATCGTGAGTTCGTTACAATCATTTCTGCAGTAGAACTTGACGGCACGGTTGTTTGGGAGAAAACATTCGAGAACAGGTCCCAATTAATCCCCATTGATGGTGCACATCTGTTCGCAGTTTCAACTCCCCGCTTCACATATATTGTTGAGTACAGAACTGGTCAGCTTGTGCGCACCGTTAGGGTGTCAAAAGTTTGTCGTTGGCTCATGATTGGGGGTCGAGCGTTTGCATGCTCGAGTGGTGAAAACCCTCAATTCATTGACCTCATTACATCATGGTCGGAGGACACCTTCCTACAACAAACCCACAAAGACGGACTCAGGGCATTTCACCACGTAGCTATAGTCCTACCAATCTGCAAGGATCTGCTTGGTGTCGTAATGCAGTTCCACGGACGGTTGTAACCAGACTTCAACCAGGCTTTGGATGCGTTTTTGCAGTGACTTTGAATTGTTCGAAGTATGCTGTACGGGCTTATCCAAAACCCCCAAAGCAAAAAACATTTTGGCAACGCTGCACAGAGGGTGCAGGTTGTTTTTTTTATCGAACAAACTCATCGTAATGTATTCCCAAAAGCAGCGCGCCGACAACGTAGCCATGCCCAAATGGTGTTGCTGGATCGTTTAGCTTTGCTGTTAACAGATCGCGATCAAGTGGCAAACATGTAACGCTGCCGTCGGCGTTGCGTGGTCCGTCAAAATCATAAATGATCACATCGTTACCATGAGCAACACGATGTTGCCATTGCTGCGTTGCCTCACGGTCTTTGATCAAATCGTAATATTCTGGGACATAAACTTGCTTGCGTGACTCGATGTAGTCGAGTGGCTCGTTAATGTGATCAAACATAGCATACAGAACTCGTTTGTCTTTTGATCCTGGGTAACGACGTTTGGCTTCACAGTTTCGTAGCCACCATGTTCGTGATGTGTCATGCGGTATGTCTTCGAACACTTTTCCTGACTGCCAATAGCTTTCAAAATTCCAGTAACCTTTGTAAGTTCCCTCAACTGGTGACATCGGGCTGAAATCTCGACGTGCCATGTTTTTTGCCTGTGCGCTAGTTACATTGAGTTTTGCTGCGCTTGCGGGCGCCTGCGCCCACGTTCCACGACAATTCATGCTTGCAATGTACACTGTCATCTTGATTGTATTATGATTAATGTGGATCAAATTTGTGTCAAAAAAAAGCAGCGTGAGTCGTCTATGACATGTCCCAGTTAAACGGGGTATGATCGCCCCGTATGCGTGCGGTCACTGCGGCTTCTTGGTTTTGCTGGCGTGCGAGTTTGCCGAGTTGTATTACGCGTTGCGCTGCAGCATTTTTCTCTTTTTGGACGACGCGCGGACTTGAATTCCACTTTTGACAACTCGGTCTTTGGTTGCGGATTGTCCGAATTGACGCGATAGTTTCATTATGTAAAACCTGCGGAGTAAACCGTCTCTCGTATGTTTTTGTATGTGCCAACGCAATACCACCATTAAAAAGGACATTACAACCCTTTGTTTCCATGGTAACGCTGCGTAAAACATCCTCGAGTCCAAGCCGCCAGCACATGTGTCCGTTTTCTTCGACACCTCGACACCACCGAACGCAAAATGTGACACGCAACTTGATTGTAGTTGCTGTTAGTTTTTGCCACGCCACAAAATGTCCATGACTTTTGGTCCGGTTTGCGAGTGCCAGTGCATGACCGGCCTTCAACTCAGTGGTTTTGTAAGCTTGGTAGTCAATCTTATTTTTTGCTCCACACGTCCTGCACAATGCTTCTTCTCGGCGTTTGAAATTAACCCAGCAAGGCATGTCCAGAGCAAAATACTGTCGACAACCATTGCATTGAAAGTAGTAGCAAAAGATTATTGTATCGAGCAGTTTCCACCCGAGCCTTACCACAATCTGACCACTTCGCGTCTTGGTAAACAGCCAGAACCTTTGCAGCAATGGTCTACAAGCAACACCGAGATCGTGATGATAAGCTCGAAGTAACCACAAAGTCTCTGCAACAACGATGGTGTAGATATTATTCATGACTGTTGCAGGTTGTGTCATGTTGTCCCGGATCAAATTTATCTTTCAACAAAAAAAACGGCTAAATCTCTCCTCCATATTATGCGGGCTGCTTTGCAGCATGGGCTATTGCTTGCGTCACGGTACCGCACTGGTCTATTGAAACATATTTTACTGGCGCTTTACACAGTTTGGCAACCCCATCGGTTAGTCCGTTACAATGTTTGAACTCAACCCGTGGGACATACATGTTGACCATGATTGCGTCTGTTATGTTAAGACATTTGCTGAACCTGACCGTATTGACGTCACGGGGTAGAAACTCAACCACCGAGTCGTCGATGCTGTGGCAATCCGAATATTCGATCAAACACGCACGTGGTAGTACCAGAGTTCCAAGGCTTGCTATTGTTCGGCCCTCTTCAATACACATTGTAAGTACCTCGGCAACGTCGAGTAAATTATCTGGTCGAGGACAAACGAATGTGAATCTTTCCTCGTAGAACCTGGTTACCACCTGAATCTCCCTACTATGTTTCAAGGAACAAACGATTTGGCGAGTTCCGTTGGTTAAAGTGAGACATCGAATTCTTCCCGAACCCAACATGTCAGCTATGGTTTCTTTTGCAATGTTGGGACATCCAACGATTCCAAGTTCTTTGAGTCCGTCAGGCAAAGATTCAACTGTTTCTTTGCCGATATCACGACAGTTGGTAAATCTGGCCAGAATTGTTCCCGGTAACATTACAGTCCCAAGCTTTGCTATTTGGAAATCAGGTTTGATGCACGCTGAGCATGATTCGGCAACATATTGATAATCGTCGCCCAGTTGCGGGAAAACAAACGTAGCCATTTCTCCCGCATGGGTAACCTTTATCGTTGCAGTTTCACCGGAATTTGACTCATACGAGACAGTTCGCGCTCCGGCAACTAATTTGATTGTTTCCATTGCGAGTAAGGAATTGACACAAGCTCGATGAAATCAAATTTCTGCGTTGTAGAAAAATGAACATCACTTTCCCATAGCAATCCGCATCATGTCAGACCCCATCTCGTTATGCGTTGCGAATCCGTCTCCGTACAGCATTCAAATATCCTATTACAATCGGGATGTCCGTCGGACAATCACGAGTCGACCAAGAACAGAAAGTACGGATGAATGCTGGGCTTCCAACATCCATTTTGTAATGATGGACACCACACAAACCGTTCAGAACTCATTTACTCTGACCCAAGAACGGGTCAATCAACTGATATCAGGCGAGTTTCTGGTTATTCGAATCGGTCCGTTGGAAAACCTCCACGGCCCAACCCACAATTTAAAAGCTTCCTACGAGGATGGAACACTTCGCGTTGAGGTTCTGTCCTTTTCGGAATAGGCGGATTTTTGGTGTTTTTTTCGAATCGAAATATTTGATCCGATCATGTTTGAACCAATTCCTCATCACAATGGTAACCATAGAACCCACGTGGACAATTGATCGTGGAATGTACGTATCGTTCATGGCGTACGACCCTATTACCAAAGTTGTTGTAATAAAGGGTAACCGAACCATTACAACTCTCAACTCCGCAACTGGTGAAGTTAGACAAACAATCCAGACACGGTTTGCCGTCTCAAAACCTTTCATGATGTACAATGAAATCTGTGCATGGGCAACCGACCAGGGTCGTGGTATCGAAATGCGATCGTTGAATGGTGACCTTGAATCGTACAAAAAAAATCATTTCATGCTTGGCACAACAGAAGTTGGTTGGTTTCTCGCCATGCATCGCAACAGACCAGTTCTTTGCCATCCACTTGGTGACACCATACAGCTCAACACAGCAGTAACTGGTGATTGGAGAGCGCAGGTCTCACCTGACGGCATGCGCGTTGTCTTCGAAAACATGAATGGCATGCTAACGATTTTTAACGTCGAAACGCAAACTGAAGACATTATTAACGTCGATCCACCACAATATTCACGGGTCACTTTCTTCTTACCTAATTGCGTTTGCTTCTGGTTTTTGGACAACATTCACGGTACCGCCTGGTTTGTTGAAAACGGTCAAATCAAATCGACGACAACATGTTTCCGAGCTCGTCAGGTCGTGTACGATCCGTTGATGAACGCTTTTCTGGTCCGCAAACGTAACAGAATAAGTTTGTTCCGAGTAAACACAATGTTGTGGGATTGGACAAGCAACTGGCGTGAAACGGATTCGACAGAAATTGTTGCTGTCCCGAATGCGTGCTGTTTTGTCACGACTGATGTTCGCGAGTGGGGTAGTACGATAGTTTATGACTCGGAAACGGGTTACCCGCTACGTCGCCTTTCCGAGCAATACGATCCGTCGTATCCATTGATTGTGATCCCGCAAACGAATCAAATCGTTATTGCTGACGGCCAGGTAGTGCAAATGTATGATCTGTCGATCGGTTGGTCGATCGATCTCCATCCACGTTTACACCGCGATATTCGACTGGCAATACGTGCGTTTTACCGTGCAATGGTTGTTTGTAACGACCTGGTTAACGTCGTTATGTCGTTCCGAGGCAGGCAACGGTAACACGCCAACAGCAGGTTGGTAGTGTCGATTGCACGCCAACAGCAGGTTGGTAGTGTCGATTGCACGCCAACAGCAGGTTGGTAGTGTCGATTGCACGCCAACAGCAGGTTGGTGGGTTTATTTTTTGTTTGATAAAATTGAATTGTAAAATATGTTTGCAACTCGCTCCAAATGGCTTTCGTTAGCACCCAAAAACAACTTTCAGCGTTCCGAACTCGTTTGATGTTCGGCATAAAAGAAGTAAGTGCAAAGATAGCGTATCGTCGCACTTGTCCGATCCCAGAGTTGAACGTGACACGTGCACGTCTCTGTTACCTGAACTACCGACTCAACCAAATGATGAGCGCGCCAGAGTGGACTAATGTTTATTGGTGCTATTCGCTCGACAAGTTACAGTTAGAAAAAAAGGAGTTGCTTGACAAATGTGAGCGTGCCAAAGCTACGTGGGTACGTAATCGACCAGCTCGTGTTGATTGGATGGTAGACGCTCTTGCCCAGTACCAAAGCAAACAAGCTCTCTTAGTAATAACGGACAAACGTTTACAAACACTCACCAGAGATGAAATACTCCGAAATCCAATTCCACCCATGCCAGTAAAACATCGAACTGGTAGTAACCGCGGTTACTCCGACATAACTGGCTATGTGCGTCGCAATAAAAGGAACGACGAAGTTATTACTGCGTGGCTCATGGCGGTTGAATAGACGGGTCGTACGTGCCCCAAAAATCGGCCACCACATCGTTCGCTGCGGGCGTAAGCACAGCACTTTTTTGATGTGTCATTTGTTTGACAAGCACTTCGTAATCGGGTATTGTCTCACCAGGTTTCCAGATTGCTATTGTTGACATGTCAGCTAACACATGGCGAATCGATCGAGCGTGGTAATCGCCAAGCATGAACAAAATAATTTCGTTCGGTTTCGGATCGTAGAACAAAAGGTCGCCGAGAAATTTAATCTCAACCGACGGAACCATAATTGATGATAACCACCTGAACGGTTCGAGCTCATGCCGCGAGCACGTTTCAAAGTTGCGTGTCCGCGATCTGTCAAAGATAGTTTGAAATATGGTTGAGTTAAGTACTTTCGGATGTAACCCGTGAAGCGGACTACCGACATGATCGGGATGATACAACTGGTCAAACATGCGTCTATGGTTCTCGACCGAATACAAGTTTGTTCCTTCGGCAACACGTCGCATCCATTTTTTGATTGCCGCAGTGTATGTGGGGGTTGGTTCCTGACGAAGACGAACGTTATCACGCCAAACCAGATCACCGCGAGGATCGCATTGTTTGTGGTGTATTGCTGGGTGGTTATGTAACTGCTCGTCGACCGTTTTCATGCTTGACTGAACCTTATGCGTCACGCTACCACGATATTCGTTGTACAAAGATACAAAATCAACTCCAGGTTGTTTTGCCAGATCAAACACAAACTGGACCGAGTTATGTCCGTCGACCGTATGATCTTCACCTATCATCATGAAGCTAGGACATAGTCCTGACGGGTTTACGACAGTAGAAAACGACTCGATAGCAGTAAAAGCGAACGATGCGCCACCTTGTTGTTGGTCCCGTATTTGCATTGCAAGCAACACCATAGTAACAACGAAAATAAGCAGCAGGATTATCCAAAAGGGCATTATAGGTATTTAACATTTAATCCGCACAATATACGGGCGCAAAAGTTCGCGTTGCTCTCAACGTGTTCAGACCAGTTGCCATATGGATTGCTGGGTCAGATTATGACTATTTTGAGCGCCTGGGTCCATGACGATTCCGTCTAGATCCAGTTGCTGAGGTTTTATGGCGCCCGTATCGCTTTTTTTTGCTGCAATAAATTTGAATTGCATTTCCTACAATCATACGGGTGAGAGGATGTGGGGGCGATCTCCATTCTGGGCGGCTCACGCCCGTTTGAGAAATTTATCCCTTGCCGTAGATTTTGGCCGCTTCGAATCGTTGCCGTGCCATGTCTGTGGACATTCTGATGATCAGTTAATTACTCCGAGGTCGTTTTATCCTCTGGAAGTTGCTGCTCACGTGATTTGGCACGAATAAAGCTGAGCAAAGCTCGGTTATGTCAATTAATCACGACACCCGTATCATCTTTTTTTCTTGTGATACCTATTTGTTAATTTGTCTCTCGAGGCCATGCTCATTCTTGCCAATTGTTGGTCCCTGACGTAATCACCCCACCAGTTAGCTACAAAAGGTTTAACGGGAATTTCGAGGTCACCTCGTTCCATGTGCAACACCTGGCGAAGATCCGTATCACGGGTCAATTCTCCATGCATAAGCGCGTTTGTAAACAAGTGAATTGGTAACCCCGACGCTTCACCATATTTCTCCCAGCAAATCAAAGCGTATGCAATTCGGATCAGTTTTGCGGTGAGATGTTCGGAACAGGTTCGTCGGATGGTCGCTTCAAGAATGGGATCAAAAACTTTTGACTCGCGATTACCCGACAATTGGAAGCTGCGCTTTACGGCACTGAGCCGATCTTGAATTTCAGTTATTCGGAGACTTCCCAAAACAATGATGCATTCGGGTGGGTATAGTATCTTCGATCTTTTTGGTTGTTTGATGTGGTAGGCAAAAGCGTTACATCCTTGACTCGGTTCAAAGCGACCAGTCTCAACAAGACCCATTGGCAATCGACCAGTCAGTATTTCAATTCCAACCATAGTACAGAAAGCGGTGCGGTACGACAAGTCTTTCATGATCATTTTGGGTGTTGGCAATATCAACTGTTCGCCAATATGGAAAAGTTCGGCAAGCGTTATTTCTGGAGTTATTAGTGGTGTTTTTACAAACGTTACCGTAGGTGGTATGGTTTTGGCAACGAGATTTTCGTTGGACAAGTTGAAAGCAACAAGCATATCAGCACGCTGGAGGTTATCAGGCAGTGCTTTGATTTTGGTTCGAATCCGCGCCACTATTACTTCCAAAACGTTTTTTGTGGGATGTCTCGCACGTAAAACAATAAGCGATTCTGCTGCTCGCCGCACAATAACATCATGATGACGTCCTTGAACTGCTCTTCGAAGCGCATCAAAAATCGAATCAACTGATGTTTGCAAGCTCATCGGTATACTGAGGGGTAATACGGAACAAAAAAAATAGTAAACTGCTTGGTTAGTTGTCAAAAGGTCGAAATTTGGGCCCAATTAGGTTGTTTGGATCTCCGTTAAGTATGAGGAATTGTGCGTCGTCATCACTTGTGCTAAGCTGCCACGTTGGGAAACCAGATCCACGCATGTCTGGCACTGATTCGCCCCCACCATCAAGTTCTTCAATATTCTCGGGGGTTTCCATAAATACGATCAACTCTCTGTACAAATCATCCAAAACGCTTTGTTCTCCCAGTTCCATACCTTCCCGACCCCCGATCGTTTTTAGCCTTTTCAAAGATTCGAAAATCGGAACCGTGGCGGCTTTTGCGGCGCTTGGTGTGTCGACGGCGGTCTGTTTCACGTTCGCAAATTTCCGTCGAACGCTACCCAATTCCGCCTCATAAAAACTCCCCAACGCCGTCCGTTTTTTCTCGTAAATTTGTTGCATCGCCTGAGTAACCCCGCTGACCGTTTCCGGCAGTTTTCCCGGATGGTTTGTTTCGAGATTGTCAAGCAAATCACCCGCGTTGACCCAGAAGGTTTTCACAGCCCAGAAGTCGCTTCTGGTTTGTGTTAGGTGTCCAGAAGCCAGAATTAATTTATCTGCCCGTTCCTTCAGATCGGCGAGTTGATCTGGTGGCATAACAGCTGTAGCCGCGGCCGCGTCATGTGTCACCGGATGTAAGGCTGCCGCCGTGGGCGCGTCCGCGTCATGTGTCACCGGATGTACGTCTGTCCCCGTAACCACATGTGTCACCGGATGTAAGGCTGCCGCCGCGGGCGCGTCATGTGTCACCGGATGTAAGGCTGCCGCCGTGGGCGCGTCATGTGTCACCGGATGTAAGGCTGCCGCCGTGGGCACGTTTGCCATCGGTTGTAAAATTGTTGCCGGTTGTGCCAGTTCTGCGAATCGAACATTGAGTGTGTGCTGAAATTCAGTTTGCATTCGCTCGAGTTCCTGTCGCGCAACTTGTTGAGTCTCAGATTGTTGTTGCACGAGCACCTGTTGAGCTCCCTCTTGTATTCGCTTGAACTCCTGCTGTGCGGTCTGTTGAGCGTCAGTTTGTTGTTGTGTGATTTGAGTTCCGAATCTTTGTTGTTCGGCCCGTTGAGCATCAGCGAATCTTCCCTGTATGGCCAATTGTTCTGCGACAAACCTTTCCAATATGGTCTTTTGATCACTGGCGAGATTTTTTAGCACAGCTGTTTGAGCATTGACCATCTTTCTAGCTGTTTCGGAGTGCAGTCGTTCATTATCCGTTCGCGTTTGCTGAACGCCCAGTTGATATTTGGCCAGGTCATCAGTTATGATCTTCTGAAGTGCGGTTTGTTGAGTTTGCATGATCTGCTGAAGTGCGTCCTGTGGATCTCGTGTGAACCGATTCTGTGCGACCTGTTGTTCTTGAGCGATCTTCCGATATGCGTCCTGATCTTGCATGAACTTTTGTAGCAAGGCCTGTTGGTCTTGAGCAATCTTCATATGATCGGTATGTTGTTTTGCGAGCTGCGCTTGCATGTCTATCTGTTGTTGTCTGATCGCTTGACTGACCGCATGATGTCGTGCGAGCTGCGTTTGCATGTTTCCCTGTTGTTGTCTGATCTCTTGATTGTCCGCATGTTGCATCGCGTGTTGCATCGCGTGTTGATGTTGGAGTTCGAGAGCGTATTGTCGCCGCTGTTCTTCTTGACGGTGCATGAATTGCTGTTGTCGATCAGTTAGTTCTTCATGTTGATGTGCTCGTTGTGCGAGTTGTTCATAATGTTGATTTGTCTGTTGTGCGAGCAGTTGCTGATGATGTGTTGTTTGTTCTATTAAGAGCTGTTCCGCTGGTGTTGGTGGACGTGGTGGTAGAGGTGGTGGAGGTGGCGGTATTACAAATGGTATCATAGCTGGTGCGGGTGGTACAATTCCTGCTATCTGTAATCGTATGGGAATTCCATGGTCAACGAGCGTGCTCATCAAACCATCTGGAGCACCAACTGGTTGGTTAAACGCGGTTGTGAAATCGGGCAACACAATTTCTACGTCAGAGGCAGTTCCTACGAAACATGCTTCGGTGTTTGAAAATCGTTGTGCGTTACGAGTTAAATCAGTGTAGAGCGCGGCGCGAACCACGATGAAAAACTTACGGTCTACGCCCGCGGGACGGGTGCGTATTTGTGCGAGACAAGCTAAATCAAACATTGCTTCGCAAAGAATCAAATTAATTCGTTTATCATTTTGAAAATGGTCCACAAATGTTCTGTAAATGCCGCACAGTGCATCAAAGACGACTGTAACATCGGGGGGATCGGCTGGTCTAGGGGTACCATCAAGCTGATTCCATTGATAGTCAATATTGAGCATTTGCCGGGCTGAAATCGTAATATCCATGGCAGCAAGCACTCGTTTTAACACTCCAAGATCAGTTCCGTTACCAATCTTTCGAAGATGATCAAACAGTGTTATCCAGTTGGTAACAGCGGCGTTGTTTGTATGTGATACGCAATTTTCGTAATCGAAAACATGGGTTTCTATCGTTGGATCGCCATTGCTAGCGTCTGGAAACCCTTTCCAGTTGGTTAAAATTGCAATCGGTATGTTAGGAATTTTTGCTCTCATTTTGGCTATTGCTTCGGTAAGCTGTGGCATTGACACTACACTACCACTGTTTGCATGGCTCGCACGTGCGTTGTAATCAATAAACATCGAGTAATGATTAGAAATTTGGTGCGCTGGGTACAAAATTATTCGTTCAAAGTCAAACGACGCACCGACGCCAGCCGACCATGCCACAATATCGCTTGGTTTTCTGATTTCGATCATGTGTGAATGCTCGGTGGGTGCTAACAAACATTCCAAACCTTCCGACTTTTCTACTCCGCTTCGGAAAAGCGACATGAAGCGTTGATCTGCGATAAAAACATGGTCATACGCACCATGTGATTCGCTGTGCTTGAACCAATTATAAACGAAATTTAGGACAACGATACAATCAGAAAAGGTTTCAAGGATCTCAATAGTATTGCGATGACTGTTTTCATCCTCAGAGTTAAACTGGTCGACCATCGTCATTCTGCTGAGATTAAACTTTACTGACTCGGTTGAGTACGTACGCAACCCAGCATACAACGATGACAACAGCTCGGCTTTTAATTGTGATAGCTCGTCGATTGGTGCGAATTTGTGCAAATTTACAAACGCATCAAACATGTTTTGAGCCACATGTTTCTCTGATTGTAATTTGACCCATTCATGTACACGGGACAGGTAATCGATTGTAGATTTGGGAGCGAGACGATACAACTGATTTATGTTCAACGGTGCACCAGTTACGATGTTTCGGCAGTCCATGAAATAATAGTCGTAACCGAGTGGTGGGTATACGCCGCTCGTCGCTATATCACTGTTGTTAACCAACGCGGTTAAAGGTTGAGAGGGGTGTGCATCAATGTATGCAGTAAGCGCAGTTCCTCCCCATCCAAAACAAAGTCGAACCTTCTTCTTTTTTGCCAAATCAATAACGAAGGTGGCGATGTTTGGGGTCACAAGGAAAAGATCATCGCTTGTAGCGTTGGTATCGAAGCCAATATTTATGCTTGACGCATATATGGACGGCGAAACTGAATCAGGCTTCGTTTTACCACGAACAGCCATAATACTCGTTACAATATCAACTACTTTCTCTGACCCACCTTCGTGCGTCGATTTCCAGTATCCCAAACCGAAATAACCAGCGATCACGATGGCGCAAACGATGAGCAAAATAATGAGAACTGTGCTAATTATCGAGCGGGTTTCCATTGCTTTATGTATGTTGCTAGTATGGTTTTCAGGGCAGATTTGTCTCGATCGAAAACATGTCTTCAAGAAAATGCAACACGTTGCTGCACTGATCATGACCCACAACATAAACTTTCAGAATGTCGGGCTCGTCGGTGAGTTGGCTGAGAAATGACGCATCGGTCAAAAGTGAACACAGTACGATTATTTGTTCGAGCATATCGATAATGCGCGCAAGATTTTGAGGCTCCGAACCGAGCGCTGCCAACGTTCCTTCGAACATGTTTGCCATGCGGGAAATGTGGTGTGACAGGTATTTTTTGACGAGCGATTTGTTACATTTGATTCCGGGAGGCCATCGTTGCGGTTGTAGCAGTTTAGCGTACGGTTTGATTGAGGTAAATCCATGCCGAACAAAGAACGGCAAAATGACTTCGTCGAGGTAACGTTGATCATTTTGCGACAGACCAGAAGCTCCGTAGAATCGAAAATCAAGCACAATACTTTCGATCGCATCCTGACGCAAATCTGCCACAACTTGATCGCTAATGTTGCAGTCAACGAGTTTAATCAAGGGTGATTGTGGGAAGTTTTCGACCATTTTTTCAATCACGGGAACTTCATTTCGTACTGCTGTGAAGACAGTTGCTTCCCTGGTTTCAATCAAACGCGACAGAAAATCAGCCAACGCAATTGTTCCAGCACGACGAGTGTTGTGTGATGTGCCGATAAACAGGCAATCAACTGGTTCTTTGAACGGTATTCCTGTCCAAAGTTGGTTCAAAGAAACACCTTTGATGAACTCACTATCATCACCACCTTTTTGCAACCCCGACATTGATGGTGCAATGATTAGCAGCGCTGCAACAACAATGAGCACCAAAAAGACGGCAATGTAAACGATATTTTGACCCATTTGGAATTACGCACAAAAAACAAAACCCACGAGCTTTACGGTGGGATAAAAATCGTTCGTGACCCAGGCCAGCACTGAGAACAGCTACGATGGTGCTTTGCTACCATTTCAACTGTCTCGTCATGCACAGTTCGTCGTTTGCGAACCATGTGCTGAATTTCGGTTGGGAATGTGCAACGGTCTGGCGCAACAATTTCGGTAATGAACTTGTCAATGAGAATGTGTGTTGGTCCGTCGATTTGGTAATCACGTGGTGCGATTCCATCAACACGATCGCCAAGCACTTTCAGTGCTTTTTGATACGACGCTTCATTGCCAACAGCATACACACCAATAGTTTTGGCTCCCTTCTTGCGACAGTAACCGATCATTGACATGTCACTAAACCCGTCACCCATGACGATACCATTGCCGTAGTGTGACACGTAGTCTTCTTGTTTAACGGCATCATTCAAACACCTCCCGCTACCTTTCACTGCTTCAATGATAGCAGCGGTCTTTGAGAAACCAGTTACAACGTGTTTGATGTGGCGAACGAATGGTGTTTGATCGGATGACTTTTGTGAAGCGAACGGTTCTTTTTCATCCAGATCGCATGCGGCAATTCCGTCAACGTGCTCACCAATACCAGAACCTCGTATCATATCGTCAATCCCAGCACTGATAACAAAAATGCGAATGGTTATTGGGAGATGATTTGGGCCACCGAGCTTCCCGTTCCACTTTTGTTTCAGGTGATCAAACAACTCGAACACTCCGTTTGCAATATCAATTTCTTTACCAAAATGATACAGGTCAGCTTTTGTAACCGCACCACCATTTGCGTTCAGCAACGTACCATCATTTATCTCTTCGATGAACGCTTGCAGGTATCCAACCTCACCGTCTGTTCCAGGATAGCGCTGATGACATATTGCCCAGTAGTCGTCAACGATTTTGATCGGAAAACCGAGTGGTTCGTATTTTTGATTCAGACGATCAAGGTTGTGTCGCAACAATCCGTCCTCACAGTTGTCGTTTGACAAAGTGTAATCGAAATCAGTAAACAGGTCAACGTTCATTGTGTGCTAGCGATTGTTCCTAAAAAACCGAAGTCAAATTTCACGCACCAGGCATAACGATGTCTACTTCCAGTTCTGCGTTGTTCTGCTGGATCATTTTGGCAATGATTGTTATTTTTCTCGTACTCACCGTAATTTCGCTGGTCAAATTCCACAACCGTGACAAACACGAAACGTCTTCATTTTTACCACACTCGGTTGCTTCGATTCATTACGGTAACGTACGAACCGGATCCGCAAAGCGACAGGCGGCTCAGACAAAAAAGTCACAGTCGCATTTGCGTGGTGCGTGGCGATAGTAAAAAAAAGAGGTTAGTGGTGTTGTTAGTTAGTCAACAACAAGCATTGCGGCTTCGTCGTCGCGAGCCAACTGATTACCAGCAAGCATGATAGCAGCTTCTCCGAGCAATTGTTCAACCACTATCATTGTTTCCTCGTCATCCATTTCTGGTGCTGGCACAATGCCTGCGGCCTGTTCGGCAGGAGCAGCGTCTGGCGCTGGCATAATGCCTACAGCTTGTTCAGCGACATCAGCAGGATCGTCTCGCTCGTGTATTAACTGTGTTGTGCGCAGTTTTACCAACATACATGCATCACATGTTTCCGAAAACTCGCCAGTGTTTTTGCGGGGAAAATCTGCTGGTTGTCTGTAAAACTTGCATTTACCACATCTCCTCGTGCTATTGTCGTCTTCGTCTGGCTGGATGTGAATTTCATGACTGGTTGCTAGACAGGTTTTGGCGTTGTTAATTGTTCTCCCCCATACTTCCATTTTCATGGTGGCAAGTTTTTCTGTCATAAAACGGTAGAGTGCGGCGATCTGTCGGCGACGTGTTACAATTTGCTTTGTTGCAAACGATGGGTCATCAGGTTGAATTTGATCAATGTAAATCCCATCCAAAACAAGTTCGGCTCTTTTTTGCAAAACCACTGGTGGACTCCAGTAGGCTGTTCCTCCGCGGGTCGTCACTTTCCAACCCTGTAACTGTCTGCTGCGCCAAATTTTGGAACGAATGTGGTACAAGGGATGATCTGGAACAAACGATTCCCATCGATGTGTTGGCCATTTTGCCAGTGACACTCGATCTATGGACAGTGATTGTAAGAGAATCTCGTGCTTCATGTCGTTTTTCAAAACGGTTAACGCTCGGTTTGCGGTTTTCAGCTGGTTTATTTGATGCAAATCGTGCGAGCGATCTTCCGACACTGGACAATCGGCGACCTTTTGATGGCTTGCGTCGATGATGCGTAGCTGGTTGTTGACAAAGTACGACATTACGTTAACAGATTAGCAAACAAAAAATCAATTCAAATGTTTTACGGAGTGTAAATGGCCACTGTGTGGAGCCGTGTGGTCTGAACACGACCATCGACCACAACTAATGAGGAAATTGTGCGTCGACACTCAGGATTCGGACACGGTGCATTCACTGGATTCTCATCAACCATCAACTGTAGTGCCGCATGTTCCAACGAGCTACAACAAGCCCAGCAGATTGTTGACTGACATATTCCACATCGTGTGTATCGAGTTCCACCAACTGCTACCCAATCACAAATGATACAGTTCGGAACTTCGCGGGCGTAAAACCATCGGTTTTGATCGTCTGCCCATGTGGAGCGCAACGCTGATAATTCACGTTCCAACAACGGAGCAATGGCTGACGGACCATCGTCTTCAGAGCTTGGTGCTCGCTCACCCGCAAACACCGGTAAATCCGCTGGCACAATCTGGCGTGGCTGACCATTGTCTTCTTCCATTGCAGCTTCTTCAGCATCCGATTCATGATCTGAGTCAGCTACCGTGCGAACTACCACTGCATTATCGTCGTCTTCGTCTTCGTCTTCGTCATCGTCGTCTTCATCGTCATCTGATGGAACGAAAAGACGCCTGCGAACAGGTCGAGCGGCTGGCTGGGCAGCTCGGCGGGCAGCAACACGACGTGCTGTTACGACGGCGCGCTGTTCTGCTGCTGCGGGGTCGTTGTTGGCTGGGCGTACATGTCTTCTTCCGTTCGGCAAAAGTGTTCTTGCTGGAGGATTAGCGCGATTCATTTCCGTTACAAAACAACGATCGCATTTCTTTTGGAAGGCACCAATTGCTGTTCTCGGAAACATCTCGGTCGGCAATTGTGCGAAACATCGATGACACACGATAGTTGCTGGATCGGTTAATGTCTCGTTTATCATCGCTTCTGGCAACAATTCATCCACACGAAGCATGTGATTAAACGGAGCAGCTGCGTCTCGGATTAACGCAAAAATTCGTTTGAGAGTTGCCTGAACCGTATGAATTTGTTGCAATGCTCCTTCAGGGGTTAACTGTTCGGGGTTCGGACCGAACACAATCGGTATGATGTTGATTGGATGTCGCAGACCAAACATTAAAACAATATGGGCCGCGCGTTCAGAAACTTCCACGGTCCATCCTTCACGAATGCGTTGACGCCATTTTTTTGTCTCTGTCGTGTTAATCGGTGTGGGAACGGTGAACTTAACACAGCTGAAACCAGGCTGTATTCCGTCCACCAACGCCACTGGGTTTTTGAGTATGGAGTGTTGAAACAAGATAGCATCCTGGACCAACATGTATACTCGTACACGTCGTCTCAATTCGAGCATCTGTTGGCGGTAATTAACCAGCAACCGACGAAGTGCTGTTCCATTCGCACTGTTGTGAAACAGGAGACCTTCTTCGGCTCTGGTCGTCTCATCAATCCTTCGCGCCAATCTTTGAACGTTTGCTTGCATTTTGGTCAATTACAATGTTCCAAAAACTATTCAAATTTCCCAGCAAAAAAATGTGGGGGAACTGTTTACTCGAGTTCCTGGAGGATTGCTTGAATGTCACCACGATCACTTTCACGTTTGCGACGATGGAACGCGTCGAGATCCTCTGTCAAGATATGTGCCGGCACAGTTGAATGTGCGCATAGCGTGTACTGTACATCAATTCTAGCAGGTTGGTCATCGTTGCGGCCTACATGTGCGTAAATTGCTCGGCAAAACGGACAAACAACGTCCTTTCTGGAATGGTGACCAAATGGTGGTACATCATGGTATGCGTTGATTACAATACCTCGCACACACGTTGCGCACGCTGGGCTACCGCAACACGTGCAGAACATGTATGAGTTACGTGGTTTTGCATCCATACAAACACCACACTCAGGTGTCACTGCGGTACCCCATTCTGTTTGAGAGGAATCAATCTTGGAGCGTGTCTCCACACTAACTGATTCGATTCCATCAATGCTTTGGTGATGAATGGAAACTGTGGTAATTGTTGGAGCAGGTGGTGATCGATGATATCTTGCCCTCGGAGGAGGCATGGAAGGTAATGCGTCTTGACCAACAATGTGAATTGGGGATGGTTCTCCCCAAGCTGGCCTTGCCAAGCGTGCTGCCGCCAACCAATCGACAGGTGTTGCTTCACCTGTAAGTTCAATGCCGTCTTCGGAGGTATTGCGTAGTGCTGCTTGATCAGCTACAATCTCTTCGTCAGTGTCACCCAAAGCGTTTTCCTCACGATCGACTTGTTGTAACATTTCTCGTGTTCTTGATGCAGCAATGTAAGTTCGTGCTGAGCACGCTGCACATTTTCGCTCGGGTAAACCGTAATGAGAGTACGCAAAGTCAACACTTGGTACTTGTTGCCTACAAACTGAACAGGTTCGGGTTTCAACCCATTTGATTTCGTCGTATTCACACATTGGACGAGCAGCAGGCATGGCTCGTTGGGTCAGCTCACGCATTGTTTCGTACAAATGGTGGCGTTCTTTGAACATTTCAATCCACCTTGTTTTGGCAACTTCTGTGTCAATCCATTCGGGATTCACTCCAGTGAAGATTTGTTCTACAATGCGTGAACAATGGGGATACGTTGCAGTTAAACAGTCCATTGACTCGCGACGTCTGAGCCAGCCCAGTTTGTTAAAGGCTCGAACATACTTTCTCTTTTCATTGGCCAAAGCAGGAGTGATTTTGAGACCGAAATCGGTAGTTAAACCACACATTCGTCGCTGCTCTTCTGGGGAGAACCGTGAGAAATACATCATACATTGGCGAAATTCAAGCTCTTTTACAACGTACAAAAGCCGTGTGTAGATTGCTTCGGCCTGAATGCATACCAGGGGATGGGTATTATTAACTGTACGTTGAATCTGATGCAACGCAGTAGACATCCTTGTTTTAACGATCTGAGCCGACATTTAGTACGAGTTACAATTATGACTGGCAATTCAAATTTGTCTCGGGGTCAACCAAAAAAGACGCTAATTAAGGCGAACGTCTACACATACATGTGCTCAGTTGAGCTCGGCTTGATTTGATCCAAAAGAAGCGCGTCAACGATGTCTTCCGTGAGGCGAACTGGGAACGTAATGTCAGGCAGATAGTATGCACAAATTCCTTTTTTTGCGTTTACAGTAACGGCGTCAGACGTGACAGCAATGATGTTTGCTGCGCTGGCCGTTGCGTCGGCTGCATCAGACGTCGTGTCGGTTTTTGGGCCGTCAAAGTTAACTTCGGCGTCGCTTTCAACGTCACATTGTGTGCTTTCTAATCCCAGTGGTAACGCGTTTGCGTTGAGAACATGCAAAATATTCAATCGTTCGACCAGTATTTGCAAATTGCGTTCGAGGTTCCTTACACCCTTCTCTTCGGTGGTCAAATTAAGGATACGAACCATGCATTTGTCGTTACAAATGATGTGACTTGCCGGTAAGTTGAGCACTTTCAGGATACGTGGTAGCAGAAAGTCAATTGCCATGCGTATTTTCTCCCGAAATTTGTATTCTCCGACCTCGACAATGGTCAAACGGTCTGCTAGCGTTTTGTCAACGTTGTTAAGGTTGTTTAACGTGAGCACAAAGATAACATTTGACAAATCGATCGGAACTTCGGTGAGGTAATGGTCCTTAAACTCTGTGTTTTGCGTCGTGTCAAGGATGTGTAGCAGTGAAGAAATGACTTCGTATCCTTTATTGTCGTCTTGTAATTTATCGAACTCATCCAACACAAGAATACCATTCAGGTGCTTCATTCTTGCTAGTGATTCGACGATCATTCCTGGTCTGGCAGATACGTATGTTGGATTGTGACCGACCAAACAACTGACATCGTTAATTCCTCCGAGGGAAATTTGATCGTATGGCAACCCCAACGACTCAGACAAGCATCGAGCAAACCATGTTTTCCCAACTCCTGGTGGTCCAACGAAAGCCATGCATTTACGGGTGCGTTTTGGGTTCGTTAACATCGACGCAAACATTTCAATAACACGTGTTTTTGCTTTGACCATACCAAACACGTTTCGGTCGAGAGAATTACGTATGTTTACCAAATACTGCGACAGGCAACTAGTTTTGTCAGCAATGAGCGGACATAACGTTGTCGGAATGGATAGTACGATGCGAACCCACGCAACTACTTTGACATACTCGTCCGATTCCTCACTTTCAATGTCTTTCAACTTTTGGTACATCAATCTTTGTACGTTGGCAGGATGGTTACAGGTCACGATACTTTCTAAAATTTGTTGGTGCTGTGTCTTATCAGGTCCTTGTAGCTGTGTTAACGCACTGCGGACGGACATTGGAATGTCACGCAGCTTTTGAAACTCTTGCGTGATCATGTCTCGGTGACTGAAATATTCCACCGTGTCAACGTCGAGCAAATCTAACGCTTCACGCCATTCAAACAAGCGTGCTTTGTCTTTGACGTCAAGGTCGGACAAAAGTATTTGATCAGCGTTCGTGTATTTGGTTGCAATCTGTTCTCTGACACATTTGAGCTCGGTTTGAAATTTTGCGTTCGATTGATGCGCCCGCTTGACTGCTTTTGATTGTTGGAACGCTCCCGGTTCGTCATCCGAATCGGCAACGGAGTCGACACCCACATATTTTCTTTCATCACGCAACGCTTTTTTGATTGTTGGTGGAATTTTACCAAGCAATCGACGAAGGTCGTCGGAGCTTGACACCGATGATACGTCGGAATCAACGCCATCATTCGCTCTGCTGGTGGTTGACTCGTCTGTTGTTGTTTCGGAAATGGGTGTTACGGCGTCACCACGCTTTGGCACATAATCGGGATCCTCGCTTTCATCCGAATCGTTCGGGACCAGTTTGCGACGTTTGGTTTCGGTTGTTCGTCGTTTTTCACGAGCGATGACGCGTTTTTCACGAGCCGCAGCGCGTTTTTCACGATCTGTTTGCTTCTCAGTTCCGCCTTTTGTGTTACGCCGCAGTCGCTTCTTCTTGACTGGCATGCTTGCTTCGCTTGGCGCAGTTGGGCTCGTAACAGTAGGTGGTGTTGTTGGCATCAGAATACTGCTCTGTCTTTGGTGTTTAATTTATTTCAGGGTTTATACAATCGTGTTATGGGATGCAGTTCAGGTAAAAATACAGTTACTCCTGCAGTAGACAGATCACTCACCTTTCACTTAACCACATTGGCTAATACCACATGTTTGGTTGCGTACGCGTCTCGGTTGGGTGCAATTTTACACCCCGTTACTTCTGAAGAACCAACCAGTACCATAAAACATGATGTACTACGCATGATTACCACCAATCAAGGAACGTCAAGCGTTTCGGTAATTGAGGGGGAAGCAGCAGTGGTTCCAATTCTGAAATCGTGGTGTTTTCGAAATTTTCACGATGTTGCTGCTGAAATAGGATTAACGGCTACGCCATGTTTTTGGATCAACCGTCAGGGTTGTTGTAGCGACGATCATATTAACGCAATATGCGTCACGGAACAGCAAGTTCACACTGCTACAATGAATCAAATCCATCTACTACTGTGTTGTTTGAATGAAATCGGAATAGTTTTCGCCACCCCAACCAACGAACCCGCCAACATGAGTTTGTTCGTTTTTACCCAATGCAAAGGGTCCCGAATTACCGATTGTCCGTCGACATATTTTCAACAACGCTTCCAACCAGTGTTGGACAAGACAGAGCCATCCGAACAGAATTTACGTTGGTACGGGTCGCAACTCGGTGTGTATGGATCGGAAGACGAGTTCTCCTCATTTTTGGATCGTTATGGACATGCTATGCGTAAAGAAGCAATTAACCGTTTTCAACAGTTTCTTGCCAGAGTTTTTAGCCTCCCGGCAAACATTGCATATTTCGAACGCATATTTACGTGCGATCCAACTCGCAAATCGATTATTTTGTCTGGGGTAAAAATGTCAACGTCGTGTCTCGGTGCCACATTTCAACGGTGTTCAGTTCCCGATGGCTTCGAAGTTATATGGACTGACTACAGAATGGTGCTTCGGTGGATAGATAGGATACAGTGGAATTTGCATGTCTTCCCAACCAAAGATTTGTTATCGCCAAGCACTGCGTTAAATAACGCGTTACATTTGTCGAACGATGCGTTAGATGACGTACTAATAGCCACACCCCGACGTCGTTCAGCACCTGTTTATCGCTTTGCCATGAAAAAAACATTTAGACCCCATGGAATGACTGATATAAGTTATAATGCAGTCAACCAAGATAATCTTGTTCGACCTTGAAACAGACGGTCTCATTCGCAAAAGGAAGCGCGGTGAAGACGTTCAAGACGAAAACGACGGCATACCACACATTGTTGAAATATGCTGGAGCATATGTTCCCCAGGTTCGCTTGGTGCGGAGGAAAAGTGTGTTGTGGAGGACACGCAAACATTTCTCGTACGACCTGACGGACGTTTCGTTATTCCCGAAGAAGCTACAAAAGTTCACGGTATACCGCATGATCGTGCGCAAGCAGATGGTGGTGATGTTGTAGAAGTGTTGTCAAAGTTTCTTGAAGCAGCGCGCGGGTGCCAAATACTAGCTGCTCACAACATTGCGTTCGATCTACCAGTATTACAAGCCGAATGTAGACGTCATAAGTTAGCAATGGATGCAATTGATAGTCAACGACGTATTTGCACGATGATGTCAACTATTGCACTTTGCAAAATTACACGTGAAGGCAAACGTGGATTCAAGTTCCCAAAGCTCGAAGAATTGTATCGGTTTCTGTTTGCCGAAGAGCCAAATCAAGTTCACCAAGCCGAAGATGACGTTCGTTTGCTTCGGCTGTGCTTTTTCGAGTTGGTAAAGCGCGGAGTGATCCGATTACATGTCGATGAAGTTCAAGTTGGCAAGTTTGTTGCCGATGTTACTTTCAGTGCATTACCAGCAATGACCGTTGATCAAAAACAGATGTTTGATGCGTTTGCAAAGGGTCGCAACGTTAAATTTGTTGGCGGAGCGGGTTCGGGCAAATCCACATTTTTACTACATCTAGTTCTCCACTCGGCACGAAATTCGAAGCAAATCTTGTTCGTTACACATACCAAATACCAACGACTGGAAGCCCAGTTGCGAATGCGTGCGATGAACATTTCGCAATGGGTTAACGTACAAAGTTACTGGTCACTGGCAAGCTTGTGCAAAGTGCAAAAAGATGAGTACGGCAACGTTACCAAAGCGACACCACGAACAGAAATTCGTTTTGACACACTCTTATTCGATGAGTTCCAAGAAGTTACGCCAGGCTTTTGCGAGATGCTCAAAACGATCATAAAGCACAACCAACAACCTGACTCGCAAATTGCTATTGCAGGCGATCCAAAACAAGTTATGTTCCAGTTTAACGGTGCTGATGCGTCGTATTTGCTTGGTTGTGAAGCGCAGTTTGAGAACAATAAACGTTACAAAATGTTTTACTCGAAGCAATCGCTCAGGTTTCCGCCACTGTTTGTGAAATTTTTCAACAAGCACATTCACCACGATGAAGAGCTGAAGCTGGTTAACAGCGGACCAACAGCTACCAGCCCATTATTTACTCCAATAATTGCTCCTGGTTCACCACAAGTTAAGCGCCGACGTGTGCTCGATTATGATTCGGATCCTGCGCGCGTTTCACCATTTGCATTGGACAATATTCAGATTAACGATGAACCAATGGTGTGGCCAATAGTTACAAACGTATGTGCGGTCAATGCACGACATAGTCGAGCCATTATTGAACATCACACATGCGCATCAAATCCAAAGGTGTTTATCACACAGCTTAACCTCATCATTGCACAATGTTTGGCCCAATACGGAAGTGGTGAAATTGCTATCCTGTCACCATCAGCAACCAGTCCGTCAGTCTCTGCAATTCTTGTTGGGCTTACTGCAAAGGATGAGATCGTTCGTGTCAAAGACGTTGGTGGAGCAAACGACTTTGTTAGTTCGCGTGGTAAGATAATGTTTGGCTCGTTCTTCGACTTTAAGGGTACCGAGCGCAAATGTACGATCGTACTGGGGTTTGATGATTCGTATTTCCGCATCTTTGAGAAGACAGATACAACTGTTTGTCCCAGTGCAATCTACGTGGCTTTGACTCGTGCGTCCGAAAAAATAGTGCTTGTGCGCCGCGCAGGTTCAAAAATGTTTCCGAGTTTGCTTTCTGACGTTGACAGAGACATCACAATGATCGATCAGACTGCGGCAGGCTACTTGCCAAACTATCCATCGGATTGATCAGTAACCATCATGTTTGTCACCGCTGTTACGCTCATCATAACCATCCGTGAGCCACGACATGCTGGCGGAATGTCAACGTCCATGTCTTTTTTTGGTTCGCTCAGCGTCATTTCATCCATTAAACGCTCTGTAACCATTTCCTGATGACGTTGCCGATAACCATTGATAATGGTCTTCGCTCCTTCGATGCCGAACGCATTTTGCTGTATCAAGCTGTTCGTAACTGCAATTTGGTACGATGCGGTTGCTCGGCGCATGTCTAACGTTGCTGATTCGGCTGGCTCGTCTCGCATCTCCCGGAGCGCGATTTCATCGCTGAATTGGTCAATTTCCTTACGGCTCATCTTTAACGTTCTGTCAAACGGATCCACTGCCGATCGTGGTCGCTTTATTTTGCGTTGGACGCGGATGTCGATTGTTTGTTGCATGACACTTTGATTACAAACAAAAACAATTTCAGTATAGCTAAGGTCTCATGTGTTCTCAACAACGGACGCTAATTCTCATTATTTTGATTTGCGTAATCTGCTGGGTCCTGTCCTACGGCGTACGCTTTCTCAACATCCCGTCAAATAACCCACGGGTTTACAGCACCAATATGTACGGAGGCAACGAATCTATGCAAGGCGAAGAGATCAAAGAAGCGTGGAGTCAGTTCGAATTGGTTACTGATCTGGAAAAAGCTAAGCCTGAACTGTACATTCAACTTGTACACGAACAAAACCGTATGCTTGAGGGTTTACATTGCGATCTTGACCATTTGGTGCAATCGTGCGATAAAATGCTCGAGAAGACAAACGAGGTACAATATGGTGTTGCGAATTTGAACGGTACGTATGCTGAAGTAACCAAAACATTTAAGCCCCCAAAAAACGTTGGAGATGAACGGTTAATCCCCCGAAGTCAACCTGCTTTGTTTCATTTTATCGTCCAGCCGTACAACGGCAAAACGCAAATGCCAGTTCCACTGATTGAAATGTTTATGTTCGCATTGATTGCATCAGCACAGTTTGCATGCGCAGGAACGTTCGTTTACGTGCAAAAACGTGGCTTTTATTTCGTTGGGTTAACGACCGAGCTGCGTACCACTATCAGCAAATCTGCTAACCCAGGGTATTACGGATCCGATTTTGCGTTCGGAATGGCTCGTTGGTATCAAAATTTCATATCGTGGCATTCATGGGCAATGGTTGATCTGATACATTCGTTACGGCAAAACGGTATTATCTTCATTCCGATTCCGATTCACCATGACTTCACTGCTTTTGTTTACCAGAAGCAAATTGCGCCGTACGAGCGAATGCAAATTACTGACGCTGAAGCGGCAATGTTTGCTCACCTCAAAAGTCTTTCACAAGATCGAAAAACGAAAACGCTAACGTAATATATGGCTAATTTTGATTCAAGTTCACACCGCAGGTTTCTTGTCGAGTCAGAAAACCCACCGTTTGACTATGGACAACCACATCCCCAACCACCCATTTACTGGAAACCACGCGCCGCACGCAACTTCAGACTGGTACTTTGGATCTTCGTAGCGTGTTGCGTCGTGATTTTGATCATTACTATCGAATCGTGGAACAACAGTAGCGGAGTTCGAGCAAATTTGAATCAAACTTCACGTAGGTAATTCGCTGCCAAATGATTTCATCAATCGAAGGAAACATCGGAGCCGGGAAAACAAGTTTGCTGAACAGACTTGCGCCCGCCGAACATCTCGCCGAGATGACAGAAAATCTCGAACTTGGTTTATATCCACACATTGTTTACGAACCACTACACTCGTGGACAACCGATCATGTGGGTGGTAAATCACTCTTGCAACTGTTCGGTGAAGATCCGCAAACGTGGACGGAACCATTTCAAAGATGGGTAATGACGCAGTGGGATTTGACAATGCAATCAATCGCCACCCAACGAGTACAACAACCGCTTGCTAACGTGGTTATGGAACGTTCATTCCAATCTGGGTTCCACATGTTTGCCCCAACGTTGCGTCATAATTTCACTGACATGCAGTGGCAATCGTATGCTGGCGACTTTTATCAGACGGAGCGCTCACATTTACCTGTCGACAAACGTGTGTTTGTTCGAGTTCCGCCAGACGTTTGTTTGTCGCGCATAAATTCCCGTGGACGCAGCGGTGAACATGGTTTGACTCTGCAATATTTGACGGAGCTTGATTTAAGTCTGGAAACATGGTACCGCAAGTGTAGCGAACGTAATCCAAACTCAGTTCTTGTCGTTGACGGAACGATATCGCATTTGGATCTCGAATACGAACAAATTGTCAGTCGAGTTAAATGCTTCCTTGGCTTGATATAGTTGAACATCATGTTAAAAACACTCATTGTCCTTGCAATCATTTTTCTCATCTTCGCTGCCGCCGCGTACTTCATTCTCTCGAAACTTGAGGAAAAGTTTGAGAACAACCCGTTAATACAATTGCTCATGGCTCCGTTCAACGCATTCAAATGGATCCTGAAAAAAATGGGTTTGATATCTGGTTCATAGTTGTGTGAGCAAACTTTTTTTTACGATATGTTGCACGTCGACAATGGCGGGAGGCTATCAAACAACCGACTAGTTGCTTCATCTGCTGAATCATCTTCCACACATGCGATTGGTTCGTTGTCATCGGACTCGTTATCAGCTCCAGACTCGTCCTCGTCATCAGCACTGCTACCATTTACTATGTCTTGTTCGAGCATGATCTCGTCTTGCAAATCCTTAACAAAACCAACAATCTGATCCAACAGACCACTTATTGCGGGTTCATCTTGGTGGAATGGTTGATGACCATCAACTTTGAGAACAGGTATTGGACGCATTCTCGGTGTCGTTGCTCCACCTTCACTCATTAACCACTCGTCATGGCGTGTTTCCAATGCATGTAGATAGTCACGTGGCAACGATGAGTCTGCTTCACGTCCACGTTCACGAGCACGTTGACAACATTCGTTAACGTCAGTTCGCAAATAGATGTGACCGTCAAAACAGATCTCTTCTGCAAAGTAATGAAACCAATCCAAATAGATTGCCCATTCCATTTCATTCATACTGCCTCGCTCATGCAATACTTCGGCGAACACTTTGCGACTGGAAAATACACTGCGTTCAAAAATAACCACCTGGTTTGTAGTACGTTCTTTTGCCTTGTGTTCCCGAAACAAGCGAAACATTGTTATGAATGCGTTGTGCTGAAAGGTCATTGCCCATCGATTGACATCATTTCCCAAGTTGCCCAAAATGGATCCCGTTTCACCAAATTCAACTAACCAGTCTTCCACTGGTTCTTGAACAACAATGATTTCAACTCCAGGCAACAGGTCACCCAAACGTTGGCCGAGAATCCTGAGAAACGTAGTTTTGCCACTTCCAATATTTCCTTCGAGTGAAATAAGCATTTACGGTGTCAATTGTATCTAGTATCGGCTTTTCAAATTTGCTACGCAATGACGCAGTTCCGCAAAAACGTATCACAACCATGGTTTAACCACATTCTCAGCGGACAAAAAACGATCGAAGGGCGTCTCGGCAAGGGCGATTTTAACCGAATGCAGCCTCACGACACTATAGTTTGGGCGTCGGGACCTGTGTCATTCCAGACCGAAATCACACACATTGCACGATACGGTAGTTTTTACAACTACCTGATTTCGGAAGGTTTGAATCGAACGCTGCCTGACATCCATTCCATCGAAGAAGGGGTAGCAATTTATCGCAAATTTTTCACAGCCGCTGACGAACGAAAATATGGTGTTGTTGCAATTCACCTGCGTATCTGTTGAAAAAACTGCTCGAATGATTAATAATGATTGGTCAAATTTGCATTGCCTTCATTGTGGCAACAATTATCGTTTGCCTTCTGTTCGTCTTTTCGTTCACAAAGAGATGGGACACTTTCAGACATCGTTTACGTGATCTTGTTAAACCTGGCATCCTTTTGTCGGCCGCATATTCATTGCTCAAATCGGGTGACATAATTTTGTCAACGTCGAACGTTAACGGTCCGATTATCTTTTATTGGACTGGTACCATTTTCGCACATGTTTCGATAGTTGTTTCGATTAAGGGTGAGTTGTTTTTGCTTGAATCAAATCGATACGAACCACGGCATCCAGGACCGCCAGGTATTAACTTTGACGGTTCACGACTTAACCCGCTTGTCCCGAGACTAGAAACAATTAACGGTACACTTTACGTTGCTTTCTTGAATAAACCATTGAGTATAGAACAACAATACCGCCTCACGAAATGGGCGCTGCATGCCAATCGACATGGATACGAATTTCCTTCAACGCGTAGCATGCTTGCCAGATGGATAACATGTTCCAGACGGAAACCAAATAGTTACTATTGCTTTCAACTTGCCGAAAAGACGTACCAAAAAATTGGTTTGCTCGACGGTTTTCCGAAACGTAGCGGGTACTTTTCTTCTGCCAAAACGATTTGCAGCATGATACACAAACGTCTCGCTGGTGGGTTTTCGTTCTCACCAGTTTACCGAGTCTTTTGCGACATCGGTTCGATGCGACAAACAATCATTAAACATGCTTAGTTATCGTCCTTCGGTTTGGTCGGGCACTTTTTCTCGCCGATTGATCTGGCGCTGCTTTTTTCCATAAAGCAATAACGCGGGCAAAATATTACAAACAGGAGCAAGATGAAAATGATTGCTGCGAGTAAGGCTTCAGACATGCTTATACCAAAAAAATTAAGCCTTGCAACGCGTTTGTAGCGCGTTTGCGTGCAAGCAATTGCCCGTTTACTTTCCCTGTTCCACGGCGTATTCTAACTCTGACTCCCTGAGCGCACGTTCAATGTCACACCGATATGTCTCATCGGTCTGATCCCCACCGGCAAATGGATGTCCAACTTGTGTTAACCGCGAACCTCGTGGAGCAGCTGCGCCATGTAAAAATTCATCCAAATTTTGGTCGAACGTCTCGTCTGTTAGTTCTTCGTCATCATCTGAAACATGTTCAACTGGATCGTACATGTCGTCTGAATACGATTCTGATGGATTGTCTTCACCTGCCAAACCGATCGCTGCTTCGATGCGTGACTGGTATTCTTCGGCGGGCATCTGATCCATTTCTGTTAGCTCTTGTTTCGCTTGTTCTTCCTCTGCAAGCGTTTGACGGATGTCGCTAATAATTGCTCCTGGTTGTACAATCATTTCCGCAAGCTTCATGGATTCGGGGAGTGGCTCTTTCAACTGGCCAAAGTCTGCACCCTGCATTCGTTTGTTTCTCTCTGCTTCTTCGTCTTCGATAGCCTTCAAAGCAAACCGAATACAAGCAGATTCATCGCTCGAAACAGGTCGGTCTCGACATAGTTCCCACGCTTCAAGACGTGCTAATGCCATTGGGCAAACTTCGTTTGGCGCAAATATGAAATAGTCATCAGATCCACCTCCAACAAATCCAACTGAGCTGAGCGTCTTTTGCACTGATTCTAGCATCATTTTCGAGTTCGTTGCGAGAGCAATCATGTGACCACGCAAGTATGGCAGTATGTAAATTACATCCGTTGGCTCAGCATGTGACAGTCGGAATTCAAACACAACCAACTGTGTGTGGAGAAATCTGTCATGAACATCCATCATTGATTGGCGATCAGTAAATGCACCAACAAACCCTTCTTCACACATGAGAACATACGCCACAGCGGGCGTAAGCACAGGAGGTTTCCAAGCAGGACGGTAGCTTGGTGTGAAATGATAGCTTTCTTGGAATATGGATTCCAATGGTTCATGAGTAGTTACTTGTTGTTCTTCGTCTGAGCTCATGAATTTTATTTGAATGTTGTCAATGGGCTCCTCTTGAATCGGCTCAGTTTGACTATCACCACCGTACAAAGCGAAGTGTTCGGCTTGAACAGCAAGCTCGTCGAGAAACACCTGCTCGTTGGGCAGCTCGGCCAGAATGCCATCTGTCTCGTTTTGGCCACCAGAGTTTGCTTGGGCAATGATCGATTCGAGTCCCTCAGATGGACCCTCCAAATCACTAGTCGGAACATCAACCGAGTCGTCGATCAGAACTTGAATGGTTTGCTCGTCTGACATTTCTGGAGTTGTATTCACAGTTGTTTCAGTCATGTGGAAATTCAAATATGAATCGATGATGGGAACTTCAAAATTGAGCGAGATTGGAAAAAAATGATTGCCTAAGTACTCATGAAACCTTTGTAGAGCTACATGTCTGCTCCATAAATAGCACGAGGTTTGCTCCCTGCAAAACAACCAGTATCAATAATTTCCTGCTTGCTTGCCTCATTTGACCATCGGACAACGATTTGCGGGCGTAGATTTCCATCCACAACGTTAGGTAGCGGTTTTTGTGGCGTGAAACGGAACAGTTCAAACACCTTGCCAAAATCAATCACACATCGGGGTGTCGTGTCGCCAAACAACTCATCAGCATTTTTGTTATCGATCTTCACCCTAATGCCGTACTCTGCTTGAACTAGCTTGTTTGCAGCTCGAATAAACGTAGCAGAATCGTGACTACGAAAGTCCTGACACAGATCTGGTTTGGTTTGATGGAGCCAAGTTTGTAATGACTTGTGGTTGATCTTGCTGATGTTTTCTTCGATCTCTGCGATTGGTATTGGTCTGGCATCCAGAATGGAGCAAAACCCCAAATCTTGTATGACACGATGAACCAAATGGTGATTGGCAAACTTGTAGAACTTTGACTGAGCCATTATGTCTTCGATTTCTATATGCTCACGTTGTTGCCATGCCGTTGTAGCTGTCTGAAAGTCACATGGAGAACGATCTGGATCTGTTCCAACGACCGTAGTATAATCGCGAGATTGTCTTGAACGCATCGATGCAAGTGACTGGTCAATAGTTGGTTGCGCTAAAATGTCACCAAGTGAACGATACCACTTGTAAACCTCCAGTTTAGAGTATGTCTTTACCCACTTGGTTGAAATCTCCACGTTCGACAGTCCGAATTTCTCCAACAAACGAAACTTGGTGATTGCAAATCTGTCTTCTGAAGATATTTCGCTACCATCAAACTGACTGCTTGTTTCAAGCTGATCGATCTCATCAGCAGTTCGTAACGGCGCGTCAGCTGTTGCCTCAAGGTCAGCTTCCCTCTGTTTGTCCTTGACGTCGATTACCAATGTGCTTATCCGCTTTTTTTCGAGCACCCAATCTTCGGGAGGGAAGTCATTAATCATTGTCGTGTCGCCTTCAACAAAATGATTCACTGACGCACCAGTGTCGGCAACTTGTTTAACAAAACGATGTATAAAATCGCTTCGGGACAAGTTTCTGATCTGCTGACTCGCGACAAACAGTTCGAAAAACGATGACGTGTAGAACGCAATACGAGCATTACGGTCACTGAAACCACCCTGTCCGATCTCTGGTCGATCAATATCAACCCCACCAGGTAGTAATGTTTTGCGGTTAAAGAGAATTGCTTCTCGTATCGCACCAGTACTCGATGGTAAGCTCGGTTGTGTACGTGAATCGAGCCAAATATAGAACGTTTTGGATTCCAAATCACGCACTCGACATATCATTTGTCGACATGTTTCCACCGAACAGCTCGCTGATGTGAAATACCCGAACAATGCATCGAAATGTTTCTCTTCATACGACACACCAGCAGTTAGCGTGGGCGTGTACATGAGTATTTTGTAATCACCCCAAACCTTTCCGACATCCCGAAAATCTGCCTTTTCCTTTGCTGTCGATTCACTGGAATACAATTTCATAGCAGTATTAGCAGGTCCTAATCGACTTTCCATGTCAGCATCAGCACCTCTGAGCAACCTTTCACGTTCAGTTTCGATTATCGTAGCAAGGTGTTTGTATTGCGCCAACGAATTGACCGCAACGACCAAATTATGACCTTTAGCCATCTGGTGTAGCAATTCGGTAACCCACAGATATTCGTTTGTCGTAAATTCAAAGTGATCTTGATCGATACCAGTTCGCCTAAACGAGTTCCAATGGAAATGAATTAAGTCTGGCACTGATTTGGGTTGACCTGGGGCGTAATTGGGATTAGCACGTTTCCGAAAACGTGTGAGCAGATCGAACGTTCGATCAGACAGGTTAGCATCCATAACTACGACATGTCGTGCTGTCGAAAGCATCCAGACAAACATGTCCCATGCCGCACCACGATTCTTGTGTAAGGGCGATTCAAACTGTTCCAAAATACTTTCGATTTCATCCAACATGAGCAAATCTGGCGGCCGCACTCGTTCTGGATCAATACATGTTTCAGGATCCATTGACAGTGGATTTGTGGGATCCAAATGTATTCGACCAAGCGATTCAACCTGTGTAATCAATCGTGGATGATCAGCATACACAATAGTTCCCTTGAGTTTATCGTATGCATCAAACTCAGCACAGATCGAATGTTCACCTGGCTTAGAAATCTCCCACGTGAATGTTTTTCGGAACGAAACGGCGTGGATTATGTGCTTCTTTGTCGCAGTGTCAACGAAATGTCCATTAAGCATCCGACGCATGGCTCGCGACTTGCCAAGTTTCATTTGACCCAACACAGCGAGTGTAGGAACCAGTTCGTAATCACGCATATGTTCTTCAGAGTAGATTGTTTTTTGCCCTTCTGGCAGCAATGTCTCGAATTTAGTAGCGTAATGATACCACTTGTTTGACTCGGTTTCATTTACCTCGTTGATTGTTTCAATCAGCCTGTGCAATTTGTCCTCAGGAGTGAATTTGGTAGATGTGGTCGATTGCAATTTCTCGTTACAAAACAGAACAATGCCTGCTGTTTGACCATCGGGACGTTTTCTCCCAGTTTTGTAACACAACATCGTTACTCGCTTCAACTCGGTTGCGTTTTGCATTACCACCCAATCAAGTCGCAAATACATTGTGTGATCTTTGTCGTGTGTCCGTCTACAGATGTCACAAAACGATGAACGGAGTCGATTGAATTGCACGAATCGTCCCTTGATCGAACGAAAACGAAACACCAGATTCAAATTCTGTTTAGCAAGACATTCGTTAATCAAGCCCCATTCTGCGGCATTGGGGGTACGACGAACAATGTTTGGATCAACTGGTAATGTACTGAGTAGTTTGCGGTGATGTTCCACCATTCCGACTGGTTCATCCCCGATCACGGCATTACAACGGCAATGTGTAATAAGCGTATCTTCTTTGTCCACATCCGCAGTACCAAAATGCGGTACGACCGTTTTGAATCGGTTTTGACCTGGTTTCGTGCAGTTTGTAATTCGAAATCCTTGCCTCTCTTTATACACTTGCCCATCCAAAATGCCAACAGAGTGACGTGGATCTGTTGTTAATTCGAGCACTCGTATGTACTCGTTTATTTTGCATGCAAGATATTGCACGTATTCACCTCGTGGCAAGAAGAACGTAGTAACGATGTGATACGAATATTTCATGTGACCATCACATATTCCAGACGAGTCGGTAACGATTAAATGTTCTCCCCGAACAAAAATAATTGCAGCAGCAGTTAATCCATACGCCCCATTGATGAGCTTTTCGATTGCAACCAAATACCACTCCACAATTGCGTGGGCTTTGCTTTGCATGTCCATTCCTGGATGTGAGAAAACGTGTGCTGCAACCATGTCAGCTTCATCAAGCTCGTTAATCTTTTCATCAGTCATGTCAATGTCAAACTTCAATCTCTGCGCTTGTCGCAAGTAAATGATTTCATGATAGCAGCGTTCACTTGGTGTGAGCCCTTCCAAATGTTTCCAAAAGTCCCCAGGAGTTTCGAACATTTCGTATGACTTCTGGTGGTTTTTCTCTTTGGTTTCGTTTCTGACAACCATCCCCTTATCGATATCCGCCTCGCTGTGATGCGTCTCCAGCGCATCTCGGCCATCGGACCCTTCAGCTGGGGTTAAACGGTAATATTCTCCAAGCATCAAAGTAGACCTGTTACTGTATGGCCATAAAATATCATTTTTTAAAGGCCTTCAGACCAAAAAAAAAGACTCAATTTTAGCTGTCTCATTCCTTCATCAGTGCAATATAACGCCCAAAAATGTCAACTGAAACTTCAGAAAATGCTGCCGCCACTGTCGACACTGATGCTGCTGCCCCCACTGTCGACACTGGTGCTGCCGTCGCCACCGCCACCAATATTGCACTCGCAGTAGCTTCGACCACTCCAGAAGGAGCAGCCGCTGGATTTGCGCTCACCCATTACAACTGGGTCATCGTCGCTGCGATTCTTTCGGTTATGACGTTTCTAATTATTTTAACCATTATATTACGAATGGTCGGTTGGAAATCCGCGGCCATGTGGCCCGAGATCGGAATAGGGCTGGCTGGCGGTGGTTTGTTGTTTTATGGAGGTTATAAGTTTTTCAGCGGCAAATAATCGAAATCGGTAATAAATTTGAATAGTTATTTGCAAGGATTAATTGCTTCCAATGATTGCAACATCACTTTCAGCTACCGAAATTTCGCCACCAACCGTTTCGGCGAGCGTTCCTCTGTCGCCAGAAACGCCGCTTACTGCTCAGACCGTGCCCGAGCTTCAAAAATGGCTCGACGAACAAATAAAAACCGTCCACGGGCAGCAACAAGCGTTAGCTCAAGCCCTCGACGAAATAAAAAATGGAGACTTTCTTGGTCTCAGTTCGATTTTGTCACGTTTGGGTGTTATAGAGCAGCTAATCATTCCGTTGCCGAACGCAACAAAGCCGAAAACAACTACTCGGGCGGCTCCCAAAAGCAAAGCAATTGTACCAGCCCCAGCACCAGCAGCACCTGAGCCTGCACCAGAATCAATTGATTTGACGCAAACTCTTTTGCCCGCAGATGCTCCCGAGGCTGCTACTGAAGACGTTCAGCTTCCTCAACCGTTCGACGCTCCGTCAGCTGAAATAAAAGGTAAAGCAGCTATTACCGTTCGTCTTTGGTCACGCCATGTTTGGGCATACGAACCACAGCTGTTCAGAGGTTACGTCTCACAAGCCATGATAACAACAATGGCGGGAACTGCATCCATTCTGAAGAAAACGGGACTCGAACGTCGTTACAGTGAAGGAACGTATTTGTGGTCAAATCTGTTTTCGCTGGACCAAAAGAAAGCGTTGCACAATAAATACGACGATTGGAAACGAGTATTTCGACAAGGCGAACAAGCGCCACAATTTCAACCAGGACCGTAACTGAAGTTTGTCGGAAAGGTGTTAATTTTTTTCTGCGACCTTTTTGAATCGGGAGTATAACGTTTCATCTTGATAAATGCCTTGGAGTTTAACTGGAGGAACTGTTGCGCCAATGTCGGGCGGTAGAAAGAGACGCTCAAAATCGAAGTCTTCTGGAAGAAAACGACGAAGCAAGAGCAAAAGTGGTAGCAGACGTAGACGTCGCAAGTCAAAATCGCAAGAAGGCGGTGCACGCCGACGTCGCCGCTCCAAGTCTGGGAGCAAAAAGAAGAAGAGTAAGTCCCGCAGACGCCGCCGCAAGTCAAAATCGCAAGAAGGCGGTGCACGCAGACGTCGAAAATCGAAGTCAACATCGGGCAAAAAGGGGTCTCGGAGACGTCGTCGCCGCAGCAAAAAGGCGTAAGTGATTTGTAAGTGAGATAAAACGATCGTTTTAACATTTTTTTCTGCCAAATTTGAATCTGGAAACGAAGAAGTAACTGACACCATGGAGCAAAAACGCAACCGCACACCAGAGTTCGTCCGATGCGCAGAAGCAAATTGGCGATCGCTTTGCGCCGACCCAGTTGTAACCCAAAAGAAATCTGATCCCAAGTCACTGGCTTTCTTCGCTGGGCACCTCAACAAATCCATTCCAATCACACCCGAGGAACACGGCATGCAACAGATAGTACAAATGTTGTACAGTAGACATCGAGCCGAGTTTCGCGAGTTTATTCATCGAACAAACTCGTATTATTTGACACAGTTCATTGGAGGTGGGGTAATTTCCGAAGGATTGCAGATGTCGCCAGACGTACGCGTTTCATACAACCCGAGGGCTTCGCGGTACGTTGTTTGTCCACACGGACCACGTGAACGACACGTTCATGAACCAGCCGTAGTTGAAGAAGTTGAAGAAAATTTCGACAATTCACTTTCCAGCCGTTTTAATGAACTGCAAATGCGAAGCAGAGGTCGTGGCGGCCGTGGCAGTCGTGGTAGGTCCAGTGGACAGCGTGTCCGTCGCCCTGAACCTGCGGTGGAAGAAGAAGAATTAATGGCTCCAGCGGTTGAACGACCGTAAGCTACTAATTTATGTCTTTTTTGCATCTAAAAATTTGAACACTACGCAGGATACTCAATTGCTCTAGTGTTTATGTTTCCCAACCAAACCGCTTTTATTGAAAGAACTCGAGAGGCCGTTGAAAACATCCGCCGCGATCCCGCCATGCGTGGTGAGGTGGATTTCACAGCTGCAGGCTCAGAGCTTATCTTGCGAATTGCGTCGTTTTCATTGCCAAGATCAGACCTTGAGTCTGGTTTTGCTATGAGTCATGCGTTCTACGACTCTTTTCCTGGAAACACATTCTACAAGATGTTGAAACGGAACGGTTTAGAATGTTTGTCGATGCACCTTAACAACACTCGCCTGGCCCAGCTATTTTCAGATTTGCCGTTCACTTTACAGCACAGCCCAACAGGTTTCATTGTGGTCACCCGAGATCAAGCCACAACTACAAATCTAGGGAACGCTGCGTACACCATCGAACCAAATTATGTCGAAGACCAAGTTGACAACATCCAGGTGGAACAATTCGACAACGACATTCCGCCTGACAACGGTCATTATGACGAAGAACAACCTGGCGAATACATTGGCGATGGCGAACGACTCGATGACGATGGTGAACAACTCGATGACGATGTGCTAATCGAACGGTTTGACGATGACGATAACATGGACGATTCACCGTCATCTCCCCCCGTTGAAGATCCCGTTCCGACCGTTACACGTGGGGAAAGTTTGCTTCGCAGCAGTATTGCCGTATCAGTAAACGAGTTACGTCAACAGCAAAAACCCGAAGACAATGTTGTGGAGGTGAAAAGCTATTCGGCGGTCGCTCGGAACAGCAAACCGCTAGCTCCGAACAACATTCCGAAACAGCGCGCACGGAGTGTAACACCCCAGTCTGCTCCATCAACATCCTTTCCAGCTCGCGCACCACCAAGACCCGCGCCGGGAACTGCGCCGAGAGCTGCACCAAAAGCTGCGCCGAGATCATCATCAAACCGAGGAGTCAGAACTGAAGTTCGCACAACGGGTGATCGTCGATGCCCGTCTATCCGAGATGCAATAAATGCTCCCGATGACGACAGTTCGAATTTTGTATAAATCGCACAGTTTGAACTTCCTTTTTTTGAGATGATATCAATGTTTTCCGAACAAGCACCAAACACAATACCAACTGACTTAGCTGGAGGCGCGTCGTTGTTTTCCGAAACAGCCGATCCCACTCCCGAAAGCTTCGAACAATCGAGCCGAGATTGTTTGGCACAGCAAATTCATCGCAGCCGCGAAACAAGCGCTGCCGCAGTTGAATTGTCAAAAGAATTAACGCCAGAGTCGTGTCGCAGCGCATTCAAAATTGTTGGCGATCTCATCACAGAAATTCAACAAGCGTCTTCTTCGATGGATTCGCACTTTCGCCAATACGAAACCAGTTCCAACGAGATGGTGGAAGTGCTACAAACCTACGTACAAAACCCAGTTCGTATCAATGACGACATGCTCAAAATCATTCGGAGCAAAGGCGGCGAACAAACATCCTGGGCAGAAATTGCGCAGCATTATGAACGGCTGACAATCGATTTGGCTGATTTGCAAAAGCGTGTTGCTGGATTACAACAATCAATCTAATCGGTTTGCAGTGACCGATTTTGGATGTCTTCTCATTTTTTCCATATGACCTCACAGCTAACCACAACGCTCATGCGTCAGTATCAAAACTACATTCGGGACGCTCATCCGAACTATGTTGTCCACTTTGACGAGCATGATATTCGCATCTGGTATGTTTTGATTGGTGGTTTACCACACCCGTGGGAACGGGCTGAAATTATCTTCCAGCTAAATATTCCAGACACGTTTCCACACATGCCACCAGAACTCCGTTGCCTAACACCAAACGGTCTGTTTGCAGAGAATTCGGGAAAGATTTGCATTTCTATCGGCGAGTTTCACGCACGTGAACACGACTCATCTGGTGGAGTTGGGTGGCGTCCATGCCTAGGTATCCATGGATTCGTTGTAAGCGGTCTGATAAACGCGTTGCTCAACTTTGAAGAGATACAAGAATCAGGTGGGTTCGGGATCTGTAACGAGTTGGTCGAAACTATTTGCCAGCTCTCGCTCGACAGTCGACAAGCAAACATCACGAAACAACCACGGTTAGCGCAAATCTTTCACAACATCATGCTCGAATTTCCTGATCGTGCGGCACCGTACAAACAACCAGCTACAGCTCCGTATGACAGCGACCCCACGCACGTTAGCGGTGCTACTACCAATATGCTTACTGCGTTGGAGTTCCAACATGTCGTTGAAGTGGCTCTTTCCGACTCACTGGCCGATTTCAAAAAAAACATTGGCTCATTGTTAACCTAAGCTTGCGAATCATCGTCTGGCGCCGCAGCAGCAGTGCCTATGACTCGTACGTCACGCACTACTTTTGTTTTTTGAGTTGCATGCTGTAGTGTAAAATACAGCGGTGCGAGGTTGAGCGCGTTTACATAGTTATCAAAATTATCGATGTTGGCAGCGAAAAAGTTCCAGATGTCCATTTCCTGACACTTCATGTTACGCAAACATGTTGGTAGCTGAGCTGCTTTCCGTATGGTTTGGATCACGTTAGACCTCACGGAATCGAATTTGATACCAGTGACGCACAATCCCTGATATAACGCTATTTTCTGCGCGGTTATTGTGGCATGTTTCGCATCGTAATGTTCAACAATTTTCTGATGCGCAACATCGACGTCCAACACGCAACCGTTCACAATCGGACACGGTATTTTTTTGCAAAACCGAAGACCATCGGTCATCGATGCCGTTAGAATGTCAAAAATGAATGAATCGTGTTGGTATCGTTCCATTACTATGTAGTGTCCTCAAGTTTGCATTTTGGTACAAATTAACGAGCGTGTGGAGGTTTGACAACCAGTTTGGCGGGCGGTTTTCGGGTCGCCGCCGTTGGTAATGGAGAGCGGTGGGCAGCGGTTGATAGCGTTGTTTGTGACGGATCGACCATTTGTGCTGCGCTGGGTAACGGTGACGAACTACCAGGAGTTCTTGTTAAATCGAACGGCGATTTTGAATCGGGCATTCGTAACGATCGAGTTGACGTCAATTCGGATCGAGCCGAAGTCAAATCAGTGCGGTCGGATTCTGCTTCAGATTCTGGTTCGGTTTGAACCATTGGTGATCGTTTTGTCATCTTGGTAACCTTTGGTCGTGTTACACGTGTGCTGCTTTCGGATTCCGCCTCTGATTCTGGCTCGGTTTCAGACCCGGAAACCATTGATTCCATGTCTTCTGGTTTGCCTCCAATGCTAACTTGATTCAACTGTTCGACAAAACGAAGCGATGTTCGAGTGTCTTGCACATCAACTTCCTCACTCGAACAAGTAATAACTGCACTAATGTGGACGTTGTCAAGCGTCCACGACTCTGCCAACACTTGGTTTAACTTCGATTCACGTACGACAGAATCAAACATCTTCGATGAGTTTTTGATTGCAATCAACATGCGAACAAGTGAGCTTAAACCTTGGTTTGTGGCACAAGCTTCTTTGAGAGTTTTGCCTTTGGCACCACTCCGAGCAACTCGTTCGTTTCCAGCAAGGTCTGCAAGTGTCAAAGAACCTGCCTGTGCCAAGTTTGTAAAGGAGTAAATCAGATGTGAACGCGAGCTTTTTGCATTGAGCTCGGTCGTACCAACCGATCGTTCCTTCTCAATTTCGGTTTGCGCTTCGGCAAGTTTCTCGGCAGTATCAATTGTTTGATCATACAACACGTTAATCTTGTCCATGTACACTTCACGAACCAACAAACGCCATTGGCCACAGCTAAACAGATCCTTGGCTGCGCGTCTAATAATGTTTCGCACAGTTCTTGTCTTCCCCGTGCCAGACTGTCCATACGCAATGATACACGAGTTCTCATTGAGAATAGCCGACTCAATGTACATTCGCATGCCATCGTAAATAGTTTGTTCTTGCGATGTGATTGGGAACACTCGATCGAATGCACAAACATAGATGTCATTTGATCTGGTTGGAACAACGACCACGTCTTTGAAAATTCGAATTCCGTTTGCTGAACCAGTTTTACGTGGAGGTCGAATCCGACAGTACGTGCGTATTTTGCCACGCAACGACCACAGTTCTTTGTACAATTTGTCTGACACTTCCAACGCACGTTTTAATTGCATTTTGTTGCGGGATAGGTCTTCTTCGAGAATTGCAACACGCTCATGGTTCTCAGCAGATGCGAGCTTGAATGATGTTGCTTGATCACCGAGTTGTTTGGTTAACAGTTCGATTTTGTTCCGTTCTTCTTGCAGGTCATCGTTTATCAAAAGAGCTTGCTCTTGTAATGTCGAAATGGTTACGGTAGCTTCGTGGTATGTTTTCTTGATCAGTTCAATGTCATCTGTTAACCCAGTAGGTTCGGTTAACGTGTCTTGCTCTTTGGTTTTGTCACGAGCATCAGTAAGTTTCTGAACTTCGGCTACAATGGGGGATTCGGGGTTTTCTGCGGGTTGTTCACCGCCAGCAGTTTCCTTTCGGGCAGCTTGAACAACCTGCCAACGCTCCTGTATTGGTAGACGTAGGTGGTCTTTGTATTCTCGCCAAAGCAAATCATTTTCACGCCGAGCATCGACCAACGCGGATAGAATCAAATTGCTCATTTGAATTTTTGATCTTATACTAGACGTTGTGGAATTATCACACCGCCGGCAAACGGGGCGTCAAAAAGATCTCCCACGAGATATAATTGAAACAACATGGGCTTTACAATCCGAAGATACGTTAAATTTGCGCGTCCGTCTGCACTGAGTCTCATTTTGGGAATAATTGCCACGGTCATGCCGATTGTTCTTTACTACACGGTTGATGATCAAGTTAACAGCGAAATACGCAACGTTGTGTCACAAATTGTTTTCTGGGTAGCAATGGTCACTGCAAACAAACCACGCAAAGACAGTTTTGCAGAGGGGACAAACGTGATGTTTATGGATGGTGGTGGGACGGGCGATGAACCACCGGCAGCTGATTTCGGCCCAATGACTGATCTGGCGCAGTTGAAAAAAGAAATAGGCGCGGATGAGGCAAAAGATGCTGCCGAAGTTGTGGACGATGCTACAAAAGATGACAACAAAACCACCACCATTGTCAAAGACGATTCGGCCGACACCAAGCCCGCTGCCACCATTGTCAAAGACGATTCGGCCGACACCAAGCCCGCTGCCGCCATTGTCAAAGACAATTCGGCCGACACCGAACCCGCTGATAACAAGCCCGTCGACGTTGTTGTTGAGGTGAAGTAATTTGAACGGCTGATTATTTTTTTTATCGAAATGGAATCTCGAAATATTGCCGAAGAGCAAACGATTATTGACCACAATGTTGGTAACGTTGCTAGCAACAATGGTAACAATGTTGGTTGTGTCGCCGTCACGTGGCGTTTTCCGACCGTCGGCAGGCGTATTTTTCCCGACGAAGTCGAATGTTCGGACAGAACTACGTTCAGCAACGTGTGTCAGACCGTACGACGTCATTGGGTCCACGATTTTACTCAGGTGTTTTGCCTCGAACCGGAGGAATTTTACCGACCATCAAACCTTCACGGTTTCGATCTGTATGCGCACATCCGAATCAGCAGCGCAATATCAACCTACCACTGTTTCGAGGGATCGAACGAAGCGATGTATTACGCAAATCTCGTTGAAGAAATGAACCAACGCACGTCAATTCAACACCAAAATGTGCCCAACATACGTAATGTCATTTCTCCCACTCGACTGTGAAATACAGGAAGATGACGTCAACCTTGGCGATGAAATTGGCGCGGTCGAAAATGGAATTTTAACATGGGGTCGTGTTCACCACACAGATCCCGTTCGAATCCGTTCGTCAGCAAACGTTTGGACGGTTGGTGAGTACGAATGGCTGCTTTGCGATGCTGACGAGATGAATCCGATTCGACTACCACCGACGTGGAAAACATGGTCAATGCGACGTTCGTGGTCTGATTTCGCATCAGGTAAACCGATATTTTTGCTTCGTCGTACGGACATTACGTCACCAATTTCGTCATCGTCATCGTTGGGTCAAATTGTCGAGACCATGACTGATCCTAATGTGTCACGCATAATCGGCGATTTGCCCAATTTTCCACGACCACCATCACCTCATCCATCATCACCAACAGCTTCGCTCCCTCCCGAAATGCCCTCGTCGAAACGACCATTGGTACTACAAATGAATAGACCGTCTCATACGTTGTCAAAATGGTTCCTCTACGCGGGTCTACTGGCGGGGTTTATTGCTCTGGTCTGGCGTTTTCGGACGTGAGGTAAATTTGAGTCCTGTAAGGAATAAGCAACATCGTCAACAATGATTGGTCACATCTATCTCATTCAAGAACGTGAATTTTTGAGGCAGCAAGCCCCAGTTTACAAGATCGGCAAATCGACCAACATACGTCGACGAACCGCCGATTACCCAAAAGGCAGTCACATCATTGGCTTTCTGGCTGTGTCTGACGTTGACACTGCGGAAATGGTTGCAATCAAACTCTTCAAAGAAGGTTTTCGGCAGGAATTGCAATACGGGACCGAGTATTTTTACGGTGACCCTAATGCAATGATTAACCTATTGCTTTGCGTCAGTTCACGATTTCCAACCGATTCAAGCGACTTGGAACAGCAAATGGTCAACTTGGATCCAGCAAAATCGGTTTTGCCAAAACCGCCCCTTACAAAACGATCACCCAAGAAGCGGTTCGTGGCTGCAAAATCGCCAAAGCAAGCGGTTGCGGTGCCTGTGGCGAAACAAAAAAAGCGCTCACGGAGCTGCCAGGTTTCGAAACCTCGGCACGTCACACGACGGCGAACGCAGACAAATCACTTCGCACAAACATGTGTCGACGAGCACGGTGACGTTGAAATGGAGATTTGTAGCGAAGTTTACGGTATGGTAGTGTCTAATATTCGTTAGGAATTGTTTGACTGACCTCATTTTTTGCCCACTGAACGAAACCGTGATGGAAATGCATTTGCTCTTTTTCACGTCATTGCATACTGATCAATGCATCATTCTCCGTATGGAACCATTCTTTTGCTAATTTTGGTCGTCGTAATTTCGATTGTTTTAGTTTTGTTTGCGCGACCGTTTTCAATGGGAACAATGATGGAAGGGGGGATGAACGGAATGACCGTCCTCGGATGTAGCGGGAGTTTCATCATTACAACCGCTGCCAAAAGTTCGGTCGTTCTCGAGAGTAACGAATCTGACCCACCGTTTCCAGCCGATATGCAAAACATGTCGATCAAAAAATTCGCTGCTGACCTCGTGTCAATAACCGCCAATCACAAATTAATATACCGCGTCGACCCCGTCGGAAATTATGCCTACTACACCGCCACCCCCGACCCCGCCGCACCAAACTCACCGGAAAGGGTAGTGTTTGCGGTGGTTGCTGAGACCTTTGTGGACAATGCCAATCCTTTATCACCCGCCTACGTCGCGGGCGCCTTATTAACAACACCACTTAGAGTAGCCATTGATACGTCCGCGGCCGCATGGGAGGCCGCGATTCTGAGGCTAAGAAGCCAACGTTTTGAAAGGGCAGTAATGCTTGGCCGGGCGGGGGCTGCTGATCGCATGTTAGCAGTGAACGGTATGCTAACAAGTATTGCGCAATACCTGTTCGGACAGATCGACCGGGTCGATCCTGCCATTTTAGTAGCTACCATGGCGCGGATTCTCGACCTTCTCCGAGTAACAATACACGTAATGAGAGCGATCCTTCACGTCAACACACCTCAAATTACAATCATTCCACCGCAGATTGCATCTTTCTTACGTATCTCGATACGTAAGAAAGTGTTTGTAGGAGAAATTGTTGACGATATCGCAGCGGCATCTACATCAATAAACCATCGGAAAGCAGTTAACATTCCACTCACCGTTGAACAACTTGATGATTTGTTAGAAGATTCGGACCTGCCAACCCTCGAAGTATCTGCATCGTATAATTTCAATCTCCCAGTAGACATAAACCCAAATGCGCCGGTTGCTGGTGCGGTAAACATGCATTGCTACGAAATTCAAGCGTGGCAAGGTATTAGCACGCCACGTCCCACATTAATTCTCAGATTGCCAGAGGGGCAACCGACCATAATCTGTCATGATGGTTTATTCGCGAGTTCGTTTCCACCATGGCTCCAAACAACGTCGTTTACGGGAAAATGGATGGACGAGAATTCAACTGGATACGGTTGGCGCTCTACTGAGATCCAAGCGGGCTTCGATTTGCAGCAGAAGCGAACTTTTATGGACATTGTTTTCCAATGGATTTTCGATGGTGGAGCAGGTAGAATGCGCGTCGAAACGTTCATTAACCACCACCAACATCACTCGCTCGCCCATCTTATTACAGAATGGTCCGCTGTCAACGGCAAAGAAGACAGGTTGGATCATAATTATCAGAAATGGCTTGATTGGTGGTCATTGTTGGAACTGAACTTCAAGATGGTTGGATCAGGGCTCAACGCCACTCCATCAATAGCTGGATTCGTTACCATGGTACGAGACGCCGTTGAACACAAAGCAGAACCTGAACTTTACGACAGTGAAGCAGTAAAAAATGCTATTCACCAAACCAGGGACCAAATAAACGCAGTTGTTACGGATTTCCCCCTCGGGGCAACCGTCCGGTACATAAAAAGATCAGAAAAACTCAGGGGTCTCAACGAACTTGTTGCCATGAGGAGCTTCACTGAAGCAGCAAACGGGTTTCCCGATCCTCAAATACTTGTTGAAGCCGCCATAAATTTGGCCCATTCGTTCGATTACATGGATTCATCAATAACAACATTTGTCGGAAAATGGGAAACGCAAATCAGATCAATAAACGCAAGCGATCATTCGCTGCGTCAGGTAATTTATGGTCTATGTTTACACAACATGCTCAACCAGTTCGGGGTTATTACGAAGGCAATACGCAGCGAGTCTGTGGTGTTCATTCACGGAGCTGACATCGATCCGACCGTTCGTTTTGACGAAACGGTAGGTGTGATGAGCAATCGTATTCTCAGCAGGGTGGCCGCCGACCCTGTTCCCAGGTGGTTAAAAGTAAACGATGCGCCTGGGTTACATGGTGGTAATAGTCAGCAAACAATAACGGGTGGTGACGATTCAGATGACGACCGGAAGGAACCAAAAGGATCAAAGAAAACAAGACGGTCAAATCCGAAGAAAAGAACTGTACTTTCTGACCCAGGCCCGTCATTTCAGGTATCACGTTTGTCCTACAGATTCATCGGTTCCAACAACCCGGTTATTTTGAAATACGAGCACATCATGCTTGCGCATGGCCTGAAACCGATCGATGCTGGTGTGTTCAGAAGTGTTGTTCATTTATTTAACAGAGCAAATGGGGAAGCCGAATTTACTAAAATTTTTAACAAAAGCGTTGCTACTGGTCGTCCAGAAAAGACCGGTCCGCTAAACGCCGCTGATGCAGACCAGATTCGGGAGATTGGACAGCTGTTCAACATATTCTTCAAACTTGTCTGGCACATCTCCTATGCATTACATGGCGTTAAATATGACATTTTCAGCCCAGCAAACTCGGGCATATTCTGCATGATTATTAATCGATTCAAACTGGTTGCTGAGGAGAATTTCGATGCTTTACTTGAGCGAGGGAATACGTTCGTTAGAATACAACACGGAATTCCCCTAGCAGGACCTCCACCACTACCCCCGCCGGGGGGTCCGCCGGTCGGGGGTCCCCCGATAGCAGGTGACGTCGTCACGTTTCGCGACAACATGATCATCACTATCAACACACTTTTTGATTCGCTTGGGTTGTTGCTTTCATCGGCGGCTGTTGCAAAATACGTGCAACCACTTCTCGTCGAACGAAAATACGAAGAAACTTTCCTAATTGTTTCACCATGGTGGGAACTCGAACCATGGCTTTTAAGTAATGCGGTTCGTCGGGAGGTCGGCATGGCTGAAATTCCAGAAGACGAAGATGCTGCGAACGATCACCAAGGCCTTGGTTTTACCACACCAGCACAGCGCAATGAGCTCGCACAACACGTCAGAGACAATAGAGAAAGTTATCAAAACGGGTGGAATAGAATTGATGACGGCCTTGACGTGGGTGATATTCGGGGTCACGGTGTTGCTGATATGTCCAAACGTGGGCCGAAAAGTAGTGCCACGGATAGACCTGTTCTACCTACCGTAATCCGTCAAAATCCCGATCCTGCAGCACGACGCTTTGCCCGACAACAACTGATCTTACTCCATTATACCGGTCCCGCTGTTAATGCAGCCAATCGAATAGTTACACCTCCCGAAGTTGGTCCCAACCCAGCTGGTTGGCCTGATTGGTCCCATTACGACACCGTTTCTAATAGTAGGGATGTTGCAATTTTGCGTGCTGCAGATAAAACATTGTTTTTCAGGCAATTCCGTCTTCGTTATAGTAATACCGGTTCTGTAAGCCTGACAACGACCGGAGGTATAGTTTTGAATATGAACAGAACAACGCACGCAATGCAATTCGGACCATTCAGTGGCAACAGAACGGACATTACGTGTGGTGATCTGGTAAACGACGCAGGCCGCATAAGAAATAGCGTAAATAATCAGGTGATATGGAATGGAGGACGGAGAAGGGGGGGGAGTCCGTTTTCCATACCGGGCCAATACCGGCTTAATCCAGGCGTCAGCGTTGCATTTAACGAGTATTCGTTCAACGCTGCTACTAACATCATGACTATCAGACAGCCGAATGCGCCCGACGTAATTATTTACGGCGACAGCGGTCACATTGAATCTGGGGGATTAATATGGAACCTTGGCAACCAATTGAGCACCGTGGACAATAGAGTGTCTTACATGCTCGGACATAATGGTGTTAGAGGCAATCGAATCGAGATGGTCGACGCTCTGGATAATCGTCTCAACATCGGGGCTGACGCGGATTTGTCCGCACCCGATTTAAATTTCCGTTTTACCCCCAGCACAGACACTATTAGCGTAATCACAAACAACAGATCGCGTTTGACCACCGTGGTTGACAGACTCATTACCGAAGATACTATGCCGCCTGGTGGTGCTCCGTACGCACCCACGACACCAGCTGCTCCCGTATTGCTCGCCGGCGGTTTAGTAATCTTACCAGCGTAAACGTGAAACCATATCTTTTTTTTTGCAAAAAACAGTTGCTGGTCGGTTTACCCTGACGACTCCATGGCAAATCCCTCCCAGATAATTTTAACTTTGCCACTCGCTGATTTTGGTATTGCGATTGTCAAAGCGACCGCAGGGTCTGTGGTCAAACCAAATACAGAAACGCGACCCATTGCCTTCGGCTCTGACATGTCGATGTCAAATGTGTGAACTGGAACGAGCTGGGTTTCAGTGTCGAGCATTTCCAATTCGATTTCAACGTTACCAGCGCCTGGTTCGACGACAACCACATGCACCGTGTTGATGTAGAAAATTATGTCTTTCAGCATCATTTGACGCCTATCAGAAAACGGTTGGGACGCGTCAATGATTGTCGATGAGAACACAACACCGGACGAACATGTGTAATGCAAACTGATTGGCGGATCCAAATCAGTTACCTGTAGGTCATATGGTAGCACAGGAACCGCTGTTGTACGCATTGTGTACGGTTTTGTTGCTATTGCCGATTCTCCGATAGCAACCGATCCCTTTCCTGTTGCTTGTGCTCCGAATCCGATGGCAACCGACTCAGGTTCAGGTGCGGCGGCGACTGGTTCGACACCAGCAATCGCCAGGTTTGTCATGGGGACGAATTGTAGTTCGTTTTGATCAAGAGCCAACACTTGCATACCATCGTGTTTCGATGGGCAAATTTCACGCAGCGAGCCATCGTCGTTAGCTGTTAAAACACTGCCAGCCGTTTGCAAGAGTCCAGTAACACGGTTTGGTGACTGAAAGTGTACGGAACATAAGTTGTAACGATTTTGAGACATTGAAAGTGTATACCGTGCCAGAGAAAATGAGTTCGTTGTACATTGAACACCTGCTTTGCGATTCAATTCAAATCAAAGGAAACAGCACAAACCAGATTGGATTTTACGCTTCGGTATTGCTCGATCCTGCTACAACCCTGGTAACGACGTATCAGTTTGATCCCGACGACTCTGACGATTTGTATTTTGTTGACAAAATCACGTTTATTACCACCGCAGTTCAAACAGCACTCGGGCCTATTGTCATCAGGTTTAACATCGGTTCAGACGCTGATCCAACGCAAATGATCGTTACTAATTGGGATTACACAACGGTTACAACACAGTATGGCTACACCATTCTGTCTGGTCTTTCGGGTCACGGAACACAGACATTACGAATTGTTATCGACGAGCTCAAACCTGATGCCAAGCCAATCCGTTTGATATTCCACGGAATCAAGCTTAACAAAGCTGAAATCTAACTTGCGATCGTTTGATCGTAACAATGCTCGCATAATCTGACTTACGAACGTTTGATCGTAACAATGCTCGTTTACAACTCGTCTCGTGCTTGTAATGCGAACCGACAAGCTTCTATTGTTCGCTCAGCGCTATCGTACTCGTAGATGAGCAGGTTGATACGTGTTTGTATTTGCGTCAAACATTGGCATTTGAGAGCAAACGCAGCGAGATCATTTTGGAGGTTGTAAGATATCGACAACGCACCTGTTTGAATGTTTGCTCTGTTGTGTGGCCCACGGGTATGAATCTCTTGCATTTGAAAGCTGCGGTCGATCCGTGCTGACGATGTGGCAAAATCATGGTTTGCTACCCGCATGTTTGTCGTGAGCGATTGTATTTCGAGGCTAATCTGTATTTGGCGAGCTGCAAGCGCGGTTGCTGATTGTTCGATGTCACTCATTGGAGGTGGTATCTTGTTGCGTAGTCTTTTCCGTCTCCTATGAACGAAACGTGACGACATGTTCACAAAGGAATCAGGAATGAGATTTGTTGTATCCATTTTGATGTCCCCCCATTCGATCAATACCATGCCTAGTTTTGGGTTGCTGGAGCAGTAAAACAGCCGGCACACACGCGGCGGCAAAAAGTCAACGAAAGATGGGCGGAACACGATCGATTCGTTTACGGAATTGTGTTCGTGGTAATCGGCGAAGTGTGCCAGCTCGTTACAGAGTAGAAAACGTTTCTCAGCAGCCACCAGTTCACTTTCGACGCCCAAAAATCGAACAATGTTGGGCATCTCCTCAGCTCCCCATTTGTTTTCCAAGTTTTCTGACGTTTCACGGGTCAAAACGTACAGCGGATTGTGTAGCGTCGAAAAAACTGCACAGTTAATCAAAACAAGATTGGGACATGGTGTTCGACGAAATGTGCAGCGTATTTCACGGTCACGTGCTATTTTTTGTCTCACCGCACGTTCGGCGAGTCGAGCATCGTCGACCTCCTTGGTTCCATTTTTGTCAATATCCAAGCACCCGAACGAACAATAGAAACGCATCTGCGAATCAGAAAGTTGGCAAAACATTGCTTGCTTGATTTCGGCCGAGCAAACCATGCAATTGTTGATTGTTGGAGGAGTTAAGTCGTCCAGCGGTCGGCTTGATACCATTGTTTCCATTAACGCTCGGCGAACCATTTGTGTAGTAAATTGATCCGTTCTGTTCGATTTCAATTACGCGTTTTTGGTTCAGTATAACGATGTATCAATGGATCGATGTGGTTTCGATTGCCGAAAAACATGCGGAGGCCCAAGTTATTACAACAAGGCAGCAATATTTGCCATTGCTAAAGATCGCCGAACAGTACGCCACCGCGAACCAGATGTGGCTTGGTGGTCAAATCGGGCTGCGAATGATATTGGGTGAAACTGATCTTCTCCGAAACGATTTCGTAATGGATCTTTACACAACAGACACGCAAACACATGGTCGTGCTCTTGCCGACCTCTTCCAATCATCCAGCAAACAGATTGTCAAGCTAACAACTAAGGTACCAACAGACGTTCAGCTAAACTTGGAAGTTAATGGTTATTTGCTCGTTATTTTACATTTGATTCCGTCACACGACGACAAGATCAACCCTCGCTTACAACAAAGAGGAGGCAAACATGTGCCATTAGTTGACGTTCTTACATCTTTTGTCTCAGTTAGTTTTCTGACTGGTGACAAAGTAGTTTGCTTCGGACCAGAAATTCAGCTCATCAAATGTTATTCACAGTTAATTGACATTGGTTCACGATCTGATTGGATTAACTTAATCGAGACGGAAATCCAACTACGTCAATTGTTTCGGGACCGGTTTTGTAAGAAATGTCACATCGCAGACCCACAGCGAAGCCAGAGCGGTGGTGGTGAAATAAACAAGTTTCGTGAGATGATTGTCAATGCGTTGGTCGTTGAATACATGGGTGGTCACGGTCGTGCGTGGATCGGAACATACACTTGTCAACCACAATCATCATTGTCAGTCTACCAAGACAAATTACAAGCTATCACTTGGCATGACTTCAAAGACGAAGAGAAAGCAATCAGAACGATTTTAAAAGCATTGCCAGCAAATTTGGAAATCAGCGCGAGTAGACATGATCCACAATGTTTGATGTTGCCCAAATTACGCCGATTAACAATGTATGCGCGTGTTATCGGAAAGGAAGAACCGTTCGAACCAGTTATTGACCTCTTTAACAACGCACATTTTACCACTGTACCATTCCATCGCGATTACCGTTTCCTGCCAAAACCAATACGTCGTTTGTTGGACAAAAATCCAACCGTTCAACCACGCATCGGCACTCCGTTTGTCGTCATGCAAATGTTTTTGGTCGATCTTTGGATCGCACAGATGCTACAAAAGCTCAACATCATTACCAGGCTACGCTTTTCCGATGTAACAACACAATCTATTCGAGATTGTTTGACCACTGGCATCGAGATGGACATTTTTACACAAGAACGTCTATTTGAAGCAGCGCTTCCAACATCGGCTGATAACTATCTCGGTAATTTCTTTGACCCATCAGTGGAAGCAAAACGACTCATCCGAGCTATCAAAACAGACCCAGAGCGCCCAGCTCTCGTTAAACCGTACTTTCCAAAACGTGCACTGAAATTTGATTCGGATGACGCCAAGACAACTGAGCCATAATGGAACTAGCCAACCCCGACGTGAGCAAAAAGTACCCCGCAGGAATTGCAATGATGCTCAACCAACAGCTAATTGGAACACAAATTAGTCTGAGTGACTATATTAAACGGTTCTTCGAACTGTCTGCAACGCATGGACGAGTTGTTTTTGCCGACTCATTTACCCAGGTGAACGCAATATCCGACGGAGATGATTTCAGTATTCACCATGGTCAACTGTTCAACTTTGGTGTAATTCGGACTGGAACAGCCGCTGCTGCCAAAACGTACATGGTCGGAAAAGGTTTGATGCTGGACGTTGATTTCCGCGTGCTAGTTGACAAAAAAAAGACCGACATTTTCATACGTCCGAACGCTTTCCATTTGCTTTTGCTCTCGGCAAGAGGACTCGTAAAGTATCATCAATACTTCCTAGCAGCAACCGAAATCCTGCGTGGATACACGGGACATCAAACTGCACGTGAACATCATGTGGCACGTGAACATCATGTGGCACGTGAACATCTTGTGGCACGTGAATCCCCTTCGTCTGATCGAATTGCACGCGTGTTAGTTGTTTTACGAATGCACGATTGCTCTGTTCGATTCGTTACTGGCACAACAACACAGATACAAAAAAAGCTACGTGAGTTACGTGAAGAAACCCCATCAATGCGACGTGTTACCACTGTTTTAACCGAGATGCCGTTGCCTCGGCTTATCGAATACATACGTGTCGAAGGTGAGTTTCAAATTCATTCTGGCTCTATTGGCGGATTGGAAAACGTGGTTGATTCGATTATCAAGCAAAAGATAGACGATCTCGCACAGCAGATCGAAGATCAATTTGATCGTGAAACAGGCGATTAATCATCCCCTTAGGTCTATTTTTTTGATTAAACAGAAAATTGAATTTTTTGAGTGATAAGACATGGTGTTAGGAGTAATTCCAACCCCATCCTTGAGAGTCCGCACGACTTTCTCGAATTCGCCCGAAGGGACGGCAAATCGTCTTCTCTTTGGTTTACAGAGGGTCTTTTTGTTTTTTTTGCCAAAAAAAGAGTGTTAATGTTGGGCTACTTGTGACCCCGATCTACTCACGCTGCTCGAAGCATCGCGGGCGCATACCTGCCTCCATCACCACATTGGCAGATCGTAGCTCTTGACAGAACGCTGATGAGCTGCGAGAGCTATCAATTAGCACGAGATCAGCTCCCTCATTACAAAAGGTACATCTGAACCGATTGGTCTGTCTGTGGATAATCGCCACGTTACCACACGTGCGACACATCGGTATTTGTCGACCATCACTGTCATTTGACATTTTCTCGATCATGTTAATACCAGCACCGTGTGTGTTAAGGGTCCAGACCTCCATCTCACCAATTTTCAGTCCACCGCGAACGTTCTTGCCTTCGAGTGGTTGACCCGTGATTGTATCTGTCGGGCCAGTTGATGCAATTGCATAAATATCGTCAGTAGCGAATTTTTGTAAACGCTGATAGAACGTTGGTCCGAAGAATATGGCTGCATCCATGTAATCACCCGTAATCCCATTGAAGACAACCTCTTTGCCATTGTAACGAAATCCGTCCGCTTCCAGCTGCTTGACAACCTCATCGTAATTAAATCGCTTGAATGATGTGGCATCAGTTACGCTACCTCGATGTGCACATACTTTTGCCATGCTTGTTTCGAGCATTTGACCAACCGTTAAACGAGTTGGTATCGATGCCATGTTGATAATGATGTCGGGTCGCGTACCATTTTCCAACACAGGCAAGTCAGCTTCGGGATACATTTGTGCGTTGATACCTTTGTTTCCCTGACGTGAACTTAACTTGTCACCAACTCCAAGCGGACGCGTCGAACGAAGCTTAACAATACCAATTTGCTCGTCTGCTGAACCTCGTGGTTTCCACACACGATCGACAATCGCAGGCTCTCGATGTTGATATTCAATGCTTCGATCAATGTAACGGTATTGCACTTCGGATCTTGTTTTGGTTTCGCTCGTACGCAGTTCGGCATATCGACCAATAATAATGTCACCTTTTTGTACCACAGTGCCTGGCCGAACAAAACCATCCACCAATTTCTCGTATGATGCACGAGGTTTGCGACCCTTCGTCACAGCAGCGCTGGGTAAACCAAAGTGTTCACCACGTTCGAGCACCACACGTTCGTTCCGATAAAAGCTACCAGCAAACATGCCGCGTTCCACCGATGCCTTGTTAAATATGATCGAATCCTCTTGACCATACCCGTAGTACGACATGTAAGCAACCATGCAGTTCATACCATTCGAAAATGTGTACTTCTGTGCGATCGTTTTAACCAGCGGAGTTTCGTTGTACCATTGGAAGAACCGATTCTTGTCAACGCGATACGGCGCTGCAAACGAATACCAACCGCACGTTTGCCGAGCTTGATTTGTTTCAAAGCATACACGAGCGGGTTGTGTGTGATCGCCATACGGACTCATCAAAGATGTAATCCCAAATATTGACTCCTCGACATCACAGTGAGTAAACCTCGTACAAACATCATGTTTGTGTTCTCGTAACGTTTCAAAGCAATTTGCAAGGTAACAGTTCTCCTGTTCCTCAGGAGTAATGTATTCCATCACTCCTTCTTCGATGAGTTGATTGATAGCCAATCGACCTGTTTTCAGACCCATTATGTGTTGTTTGGTCAGTCGAATATTTTGGGTAAATTCAATCTTCTTCTTTGTCTTGTCTTTGAAAGCAGCTCGGCATGCTGCGTTATATGCTGTCAGATTGTTATCAACGATCAAAAGTGGTCTGACTAAGCGTCCAACATCAAGCAAGAAGCCAACTTCATTGACCACAGGATCCCATACAATTGATGTCTTCCTGCTTACCAGCTTGCCTTCTCTGCGAAGCAACCGATAACGTTCTGTGAATATGGGTGCGTTCTTGGTAACTCCGATCCATTGTCCATTCACAAAGATGTTTGCAAACTTACCACGAGCCAATTGTAACGAAGTTGTCATCGACAGCGCAATCACTTCGGGATCGTTTAGCAACATTGTTTTGAGCGGAACGGCATCGATTGCCTCACAAACAGTAGCCGAGATGGCCAATTCCTTATGCGTTCCAATCCGTTCTCCCGTGTCAACAGATCGTGTGATACAAATGTATCCCACATATGACGGTTGAACTCGACGCATAACATCTGCTCGTTCTGTCTGCTTGCTTGCACCCTTCGGATTGTGTGTTGTTACCGTACGTAACGTTGACATGAAATGCAAATAATTCTTGCGTTCGATGATTTGCGATGACACACGATTCAAATGGGTTTGCTTGGCAGTTTTGGTTGCTTGCTGACCTGCTGTAATCGCTCTTTCAAGCTCTCGGTCAAGTTCTGAGGTTATCAGAGCTGATTTGAAAGTGTCAATGATCATCTTGTCCGAAATTTCGTCAAACGAATTGTTCCTGACCAGTCGGCGAAACGCTTTCAGTGCTGGCGTTGAAATAAACTTGTTAAAACGCGTCTTGTACGACTTTGCCAGTGATGCGCCGGCACCATGAACTCGTTTGGATGCGTAATTGTCACGATCTGTTGGCATGAGCACACCGAGTTCCACCAGAAACATTTTGTAAATCATAAGTCCGAGGAAACGGAGCTTTTCCATTCTATTTTCTGGTTTGTCACCGAGATGCGGCAAAATTGATTGATCCAAAGTAGTCATTAACGTTTCCAACAAGTAGTTAATGGTGTTTTCTGACGCACGAGCCGATCGCCGATCAGAAAGATAACGCACCATTAGCTCAGACATGCTGCGAATAATGTCAGCTTGCTGTGTGGTGTCTCGTAGCGTGTAAAAACGATCTTTATCATCTTTGAACAAGAACGCTTTTTCAAGGTTTTGCTTGATGTAGTCTGTGATTGAATCAGTTCCATTAACATCAAAGACAATCGTCTCAACCGCTGCCTCGTCAGAAGCCATACCAAAGAGTCTGTAGAGCAAATAAAATGGCAGCTTAACTTTCTGGAATTTGGTTGAATTGATTTCGATTGTTATTGCTCCATTAACCATATGACGGACACGTGTTTGCATTGAATGTTCATACGAACCGCCTTGCTGCGACAGAAACTCGCCACGAACCATCTCGTTAACCTCCATCTTTCGATGGATGTGCAACATGTTGTAACGAATGTTCTCGAGAAGATCAATCACATATTCTTGACCCCCAATGATAAAGTAGCCACCGATGTCTTTTGGGTCCTCCTCGAGGTTTTTTAACGCCTCACGACTGCAGCTAGATGTATGGCATCGGTCTGATTTGACCATGATTGGAAAGTCAGCAATTTTGATCGGGGGAACACTAGCTGATTTTTTGACCTCATGGCCATCCAGATAAACTGCGGTCAAAGTTACCTCACCACCAACTTCCAGCGGCGCCTTGTACGTGGTACCATTAACACGTGCTTTGTTAGGATACAGGTCCTCATGTGTGTTGGTCAATGTGGGTGCGTGCTGCGGCATACCAACATTTGCTCCCGTAAACGAGAACTGTATGCGAACACTTTTGCGTCGCCGATCGTCCTCAGTTTGATCGCGTCGATTTGAATCGCGATAATCGACTCCAAACAGCTTGGTGGTAATGTACGGGATGCCATTTGCACTCATCAGATTATTAAATGAGTCAAGGTTGTGCGTAACACTGCCCATTTGATCCAAAACTGACGACACCACTAGCGACATGTCGCTTTGCGTAAGATCGTCATTTTCAACGTTAACGACGTTAGCCGAATCCCAGCCTGCACGGTAAACTCCAGGGGTAGTTGAAAGTAATTCCATTCTTATCGAACCAGTTACTACAAAGATTGTTAAATTCAATTTACCCTGCAAAATTAACAATCGGAACCAAAAAATTCGGCAAATGATGCCAAAAATGAGCAATTTTGGTGGTTTTAAAGAGGTCGTAACAAATTTGAATCAGCACTTATCTGTACCAATCGCTCTACAAATGTCTTCAATCTTCGACACCGCGAACCTCGGATTCTTCAACGCAAAGGAACTTGATTCTCTCACCAGGATTGTTCGAAACGCAATTTGTTGCTTTTCGCTCATTCCAATCGAAGAATTTCAGAACGCCAGAGGCATCACAAGGCTTCGGTTTAACCGAGACGAGTTCAAACCAGTTTCCAAGGCATCAAAAGACTCACGTGAAAAGGCTGCACTGAGACCTTTGCCTCCTGGTAAAACTACGCCACCAAAGCCACCAGTTGACAGAAAATGGGACTTCTATGGCAACCGTATCATTGCTGAAAGTGACAGGGAATCGAGGGTTTCACCCGTTTCCATCCAACGCGAAGGCGTTTCAGTGTTTGCGGTCATCTTTCGCTACATGATCCACCTGGTCAACACAAACGACACAATGTTGCGATCAAACGCAATCGATGTGTTGCTTAACATGGATATTCCTGACATTGCTCTTCTCAGAGACATGCATGCAACAGTCAGTTCATCGTTAGGTCAACAGATTTTGCTTCACCCCAAGATGGATCAGGAGTTCAATTTCGTTCATGGTGGCAAAGCCAATCTTCAAACGGCTCTCGAGAATGCTGCTGCAGTTCGTTCGAACATCACGCAGGCATCCGAAAGTCTTGGACGATTCTTCTTGAATTTCCTCAAGATTGCCGCATGGCAAGCGGGTGTTAATACCTACACGTATGGAACATCGTATACGCTCGGTAAATCAACGATAATCCCGCTCATCCAGTCAACGCTTTCGTTTGGTTGCATTGCGAACCCGCGGTGTATCATTCAACTGGCAAACACCATGGAAGCCATCCTGATTTCACGGGCAATTTCATCTGGTGGAATGACGCAAATGCCAACCAAATTTGTTTGGTTATCCGATCCTGCTGAAGTCGGACGGGTCATGAATACTGCTTGGATCGAGTATACTGATCGAGTGAAACGTGCCGAAGCTGGCAAAGCAGCTGTGGCAGTACCAGCAACCGCAGCAGTTACTGTTGCCGAAGCCGTGCCTCCCCAACCAACACAAGTGGCTGTTGCACCACACATAACCCATGTACCAGCTGCAAAAAGATCAGCAAAGAGAGCAACCCCAGCTGCACAACCAGCAGTTGCAGTGGCGCCAATAATACCCATAAATCAACCTGTTGACAATGATGGGTTTGATGATGAAGAAGGAGAGGAAGAAGATGAGGAAGCAGACGATGAAAATTAGATAGTATGATTGTCCCAATTCCTCTTTGTTTTTTTTAACGTATAGTCTCGATGAACCTTCGAACCAAATTACTCGTTGCAATTATCGTTGTTTTGATCGTTATTGTCATTGCAGCAACGCAGGCAATTTATGACCTGCACGCTTGCTTGAACGGGTTCTGGTCCGCCGACAGCGATTTTCTCCAGCAATCGAGTTTGTCACGTTTTTACCTGTACTTCGCATCCGAATGCAAAACAAGAGCACGAACTCGAACGGCGTATATGATTGTAATTGCATCCTCAGGCCAACCTGTTATTAACAGCAAAATTAAGGTGACGTTTGGGTTCGGTCAATTTCAATGGCAAGGTATGGCACGAGGAGCTAATCGACTCATTGGAAGCAAAACCACTCCGTGGACTCTACCAACAACAATTACATCTCCCCAGAAAATCGCATTCCCATCGAGGGTTACGACAACCATTGCTATTGAGCGGGGTTTGCTAATTTTTCATGACAAGTCGCAGATATTTGCGCGCTTACACAAGGACCATATGACCGATAATGTCGACATGCTCCGTTCGGTGAGCAAAGAAAAATCGGACTCACTTCCGATTTGAAAAAACCAATACTAACTTCATACACCTACTGCGATGCGGTGTTTGGGTCTCTCGCGGTTATCTCACTTTCTCCTTTACCTTATTCCAAGATCAGATACCATTGACCCTGTCTGACTGGGATGTGCTGGATTCGCCGAGCGTGTGTGAGGTAGATTCAGCTTTTTTGGTCTTTTTTGAAATTTGATCGGCTCTGTGGAAAATCAATCCGTCTTTACCATATCCATAAACTATGCCTAGCGATGATGCAATTACTCCGGCCGATCTCGGTGCTGATCGTAGCCCTGGCGGCTTCGACACTGGTTCGGCAATATTGTTCCTTCGTTACACTGGTAGTTAAATGGTAAAGTAACAAAAAAACGTGCTCGTCATGTTTCCGTTATCTTCTTGGTGCGTTTTTGCGCACCCAAGAAAGTTGAACGGTTTTTTTTGGAACCAATTTACGTCAACAAATAACACAAAAAATGTCGCTCCCCGATATTTCGGTTGATATTGACACGTCGACGCCGTTGGCGGATTTTGTCGGTTCACGACCAACACGGGTACTAACGATTACCATTCGTCAAAACCTTCATTACGTCCGTCATAATCGAATCCGTCAAGGGAAAACGGATCCACGTCATCCTCATTGTCAGGCTTTATAAGGTCTTCGCCAACGTCACCAATTTCGTCAGCTATATAATCTCCACTAGTTCCGAGATCAACCCCCTCTTTGTCGAGGTTCTTCAGTAGCGGATTGTCAGCATCTAACTTTACGCAAAAGAACTTCTCATGCTGTACGATCATTGTCAATATTGTCAAAACAAATGTCTGGGCGAGTTTTGACGCGCCCTTGATCTCGGTTGTCCAGAGTTTTTTTGCCATCAGCATGATTTCGGAAATGACGTAACGGCGTAACGTTGGCGGATCGTTGGCGCTCGACATGATTGTGAACCGCACCGGAAACGTAATAACGTTGTCGATTGGTGGAAACCAAGTTATAAACTGTTCGTATTGCGATCGATCAATGCCTTGTGCGCGTGCTTGCTCGTCCCACTTTGCAGCGTTACCAGTGAACTTTACAACACGACCAAGGTAACGGAGCACGTTGTAGTTCGAAATAAACGTTTGGTATGCTTGCATGACCGATATGATCGGGTTATCCTGAACTGTTTTTGGTTCGCTGTCCGATTCCAACTGATCAGCTTCTATGTCCCTGATGAAGTGACCAGCGAACAAACCAAGATTCAAAAGAAGAGGTGCTACCATGCCAACCTTCTTCGCAATTTCAACCACGATGCCCGAGTTAAATTTCCATTGTTTGCATGTTTCAACGAGACTCGAATCAATTACGGCAACGTTTGTGACAACTGGTGCGGTGAGTTTGATTTGGTTTGCTGAGTGATACTGTGCTTGTTCGGCATGGTAACGTGGAACGTATTTGTCGTAGTAAGCCTTTGCTTCCTTTCTGTTTTTTGGTTTGAATGTTTGCAGCAAAATGCGTTCGACAGCGCCACACTGTCCACATGTTGGCTCGGTAACTTTCGTGTTGCCTGCTTTCGTGTCAGCTACGAAGTTGTGAAGATCCCCAACGGGACAGCGCGATGTATAAAATTCAAAGAAACGTCGGAACAATCCAAGCGTGTCAAATGCTCGTAACACCGTTGTTTCGTCCAGTTTGTTGGTCTGTGAACGTCGTACTCCACACGTAGTACATGCGAGGTCGATTGGTTTCAGATTTGTAACGGGATTCTTGCCACTGAGAATTTGTTTGGCGATTTCTTTTGGTTTCAAACTAATGTCTTTCGGGTAAACCACTTTGCCCCAGTTATGTTCCTCACCAAACTCATCAAACAGTTGCCCGATACGGATTAGTACAGGCACGAACCTGCTAGATTCGATTCGACCAAGTGTTGTTATTGATGGAAAGCGATGGATCCAGCTTTGTACGTCGAACCATTTGTCAACATAAATGAGTCGGTCAAGACGAACGCGAAACTCGGCAAACTCTTTCGACGAACCGATTTGCAAGTAGTTCAAGAGCGCGTTGTACGACTCGAGCGAGTATTCATGATGGTACTTTTGATACTCGTCTGTGGGCACTTCAAGGTCGCGCGATTCCACAACCCGTTCTTTTTTTTGCCTCACAACATCAGCAATTTCAATTTGCGCCCCACCAACTTGTTGCGCGCTCCCAGTTTGCGCGGCCTCAGTTTGTGCTTCACCATCTCGCCGCGCGGTTTGTGCTTCACCATCTTGCTGCGCAGTTTGTTCCACAAACCATTCGGCAAACCGATCGTAGATCAAAAAGCCAGGGCGCGTTTCCAACCCGTAATCCTCCGGAAGCGTTCGATCGCCCATCAAAAAGTAATGACGGTACCTCGATCCCATTTTGCTAAGGTTGTCAAGAATAGTTTGGTCGGCACGAGTGATTGGTGTCAGACGTGGGTAAATACGTTCACTCGTTCGATCAATGATTGCCCCAGTTTTGGCTTTCAGAAGTGATCGGCGATACTCCTTCGCAATGTTTTCAGCACTCATGTGAAATATGTTCGTGAACGTCTGTTCGATTCCAGGTTGGTCGAGCGGCAAAACAAACGGCAACGTTTTTGCGATCTTGTTAATTTTGATTGCATAGTTGTAAACGGGATCGGTGTTGATAATGTTGTGCAAAATAGTCTCTGCCGATCCTGAATAGATCAATTTGCTAACTGCTCCTTGTTCGGTTAGCAGACGAAACAAACCGTCAAAATACAGCTGTAACGTTTCCATTGTAATGTGTTCACCCAATGCTTCCGACTCAGCAAATAGATAGTGACCACTTTGTGTTACCTGATGTAAAACAAATGCAATGTACTCTTCGACCTTTGGCTTGGCGTTAAGCTTATCAAACCGAATTTCGGTACCCTGTGTAATGAGTTTCAGAAGGTACGCATACACTGACAAAATGATTATGACATGTGTTCTCGGATGTATTTCTTGCACGTCTTGTGGAAGCTGTCCTGGTATTACTTGTTCGTCACTCTTTTTTCGGATCATCTTAACTGCTTTGCGCTTGCTCATCTTCATGTCAAAGATAACAACGAGCGGATGACACACATACGCAACAGTCGACGCAAGACCTTTCAAGTCCACGGGATTAGCGAAGAACGTGCTACGAAAAATACCCATTGCTTCCTTCCAGATTATTCGTTTCAAATGCGAATCTAATCCACCAACAAGTCCAACGTTCGCTGCGTACTGATCGGCTGGTCGTTCGAAAAGTGTCTCGCCACATATGCGACAGTAGTATGTCCACTCATCAGAGTTCTCGCCAGCTTCAATCCTGGAAATGAGAAACCGAGTTAGTTCCGATTGAATCAAACCAAACTCAGCACTCTGTGCTTGTAACGTAATTAACACGTCAACGTGTGGACAAATCAAACGGAAATGACAGTTCATACATGTTATCCACGACTCTTGTTTGGTAGCTTGTTCGGGGCTCGGTTTTTCTTTCGATTTGTCACCAGTTGGTTGTGCGTCGGATTTGTCGACAGGAGTTTTTGGGTCAGGTTCGTAATAGGTGCGAACCTCTTCCAGTAACTTCATTGACGATGCCGCAGTGCGTGCTTGTCGTAAACGCTGCATCAATGCAATGTGAGCACATGAGTTTGCCATTCTTCGAGCCCAAAATTCCTTTTGGCTATCATACTCGGTTTCAACAATCTCACGTTCGATTGTTGTGAGAATTGTGAGAAGTTGTCGCAGCGTGTACGCAGTGTCGCACCGTTTGATTGCATCAGCAGTTAGTTTCGTTTGAACGATGCGACGGTAGTTACCCAGTTTGACTGCGTCAAAACGTTGCGTGCGAACCATTTTATCCCATTGCTGCGACTCAGCATACAGGATTTTTTGGGAAACAAAGTAGCTTGCGAGACGAGCACATTCACGACCTTCGGTAAGTAACCAAAAGTATTGCCGCATGGCATTTGCTTGTTGCAATTCTGCAATGTAGTTTCGGAACGTTTCTGGCGCAGCAACGAGAATCTTGATGTCAGCGAGTCGATCGATGAGATATTTCACGTCTGGTAACGGCTTGTCCGCTTTGAATTTGCTCGGTATTTTTGGCGACAGCAAACCAGGCAATTCGCCCTTTGTAACGTAACACGTTCGATGTGCAAACACATCAATGGTGAAAGATGCCGACAAGAGTTCGCAATACTTTTGCCGAAGGAAACAGACACACCATTTGATCTTGTCCGACGCATTTTTGTCAAACATGACACGGAAGCGGTGTGATTTTGCCATGAACGTGGCTGCCCAGAATGCTGGGATGTTTCCCGCACGAATGTAGGTTCCAAGCGATGGTGGATGTGGATCAGTTCTTGGATGGAAAATAAAGAAAGAACGGTATTGTTGACCGATACGTTTTGCGTTAACTTGGATCCCGACAACCCACGCAGCATCCTCTGGTGCTAATTTGCGTCTTCGTTCATCAAATTCGGTCGTCAGACCTTTACCGATATTGTATTCATTGCCTCGTTCCACAGCTTCATCACCTTGCTTTTCAGCATCCGATCGATCACCTGCTCTGTCAATGTTATCACGCTTGATACGTTTTGACCTGGCACGTCCACCAAAGAATAATTCGCCAGCACCAGCTTGTTCTGTTTTTACTTCGATGACCTCTTTGATGGTTTGCATTTGTACACGAATAGCATTGCTGGAAACGTTTGGTGCTGGCCGTGTTTGAGAAGCACTCAGATGGCTGGCAGCGGATCCTGGTAGTATAATTGGTGTAAACCCGTCGTCAACGAACAGTTCACGCAACCAAAATTCCATCATTGTCGAACCAGTGAACGATGGTTTGCCTGTTTGGATGAGGCGCAAGCTATCCGAAAGAACTCGGAACGACATGATTTCACCTTTGATTGCCAGAGGAAGTGAGTTTGCCATCTCTTCCAAAATATGATCGATCTTTGTCTCATCAACCCTGGCCAAATCGAGGTATTCACGGCGAGCATCTACAACCTGGACGGGGGCGATTAAAGTTGCTTTTTTTTGCGATTCTGGCTCCATTACGTTATGATGTATGCTTCTTGTTGGGAAGTTTTGAAATTTGATTGTGTTAAACCAATACCAATTCATCTTAACGAATTCAAATTTACCACTAAGCAACAATGGCAGTTCCTTTGTATTTCGTCAGGCGAACAGGTCCAGCGGTAGCACCTGGTAGAGGCCTGCCCAGGAACCCACAGCAACACATTCTTCGTGCAATGTCGGCACAGTACGACTATCGAGCAAGTGTCAGGCAGATTAACACGCCCGATCAACTCTCTGATTTGCTGGTCACTACCAAGACTCACGATCCGATCGCGCCGAGCCACAACCCTTTGGATGATGCCAAGATGGATGTTTTCAGGAAAATCATGCAACTCATCCTGTTCAACAACGTGTTTGGACTTCAGCTTCGTGTCAAGGTAGAAACTGCTGAAAGGGCCCGGTTTTCTCAGCCGTACAGAACCATTTTGATTGATTGTAACACTGGAGAAATGACCGATTACGAAGCATTCGCACTGGCTGAAGCTAGTCTCGGTGCGTATTGGTCAGGATTGGTCTCGGCAACCATTTCGACGGCACATTCGCCATCAGTCAGAGACCATCCCGTGTACACCTACTTTAATGGATGCACGTTCCAGTTTACATCAAACGCAACAGGTGTAATGATCAGCTACATGCCCAATGCGTTGATGTACGTTAAACCTGCGGATCTGGAACGTTATTCGGCAGATTTGGCCAGTAACAATTTCCACATTACGTATGCAGAGATTGCGACGTTTTTCACAATATCACCGATGCGTTTTGCCATACCGACCGACCCTGACTACGACAAGTTGGTTGCACTCGGCGGTCGCTTTGTTCTGATGGATCTCAAATCCGCACACGGTGATATGACTGGTAGACATACAGATACCAGGTCTTGGGCAGAAATCGTTTTCCATCATGTTGGAAGTGAGCTCGCAGCAATTAGCGGATTCTACTTGTCAACATCAGACAGAGGCAAAACCTTGTACTATTGCGGTTTGACCGATAGGACTAACACGTCTTTTGCCAACTTCACCTTCCGTTTCTTCATTAAAGATGCTGGCGTTCATCAAACAGTGGATCCAGAAGCCACTTTCTTCGCGGGAGTGTCCAGTAACACGTCGGGCATTTTGTACATGTCGTGGAATGAAGTGGCGTTAAACAGGCAGAAGGAGCCAACGTATCACGACAATGTTAACCACGACATTCCAAGACTTTCAGGAATGACAGCTTTGAAGAAAGCACTCCTGGCTAATGGAACACCAGATAATTCGCCGTACACAACTGGCGAATTAACGGACATGTACAACTCAATGGAAGCCCACAACGCGAGCGATGATGGTAGTGCATGGTACGTTGGTTTCTGTATTCTGTCCAAGTACGGCGGTGCTAACCTGTTCCTCCCAACCTATGCTTTTTCGGTTCGCAGCATGATGGATGATCACATTGACCCCGAAATCAAAGCTCTCCTTCGTGCAACTGGTCTCGAAGACGCAGCGTTGTACTACCGTATGGTGCGGGTGATGACACGCACAGGATTCAGGAGAGATTTTTGCAAGTTTCAACCAACTGAGGCGAACTTCTGTGTGAAGTTTGAAGGTTTCCTCGCTCTCGTTGCGGATGCCATGTATGAGATGATGAAGGATCCCGAGAGGTTGAAGAAAATGGTTAAAGATGCAAGGGTCAAGAACGGCAACCCTGATTTGAATAATTTGGGTTTGAGTTTCGTTGATCCGTTGGAAATCGTGGACCAGCCCGATCCAATCAGCGCTTTTGCAGTTCGGGGTTGTGATTGTTTGGCGCTATGGGGTCGAAACTCTATAGACCCTGAAGCCGACATGGATTCGTTTACAATCATTAATACCATAAAAGCAAGGGCAAGGCCGAGAAATAGCGAAGCCAAGTACATTTTCGGTCTCATCGAGTCAGCGGCTGCGGAGATGAAGAAGAGAGTCGCAAGTGGACGAGCCTTGGCTACAGACAACATTGCCATTGCTTTCAACACGGACAGGATCAAGAAATGTATTATGAACGTACTTTTTGACATCCGCAACGCTGAAGGCATCATGCAAGTCATGGCTGACATGGAGTTAAGGGCTATGAAGTACTATGCAAACGGAGCTCCTTTGATGCATCAGCACCCTGTTTACCATGTTCAACGTGGCGGTGCATGTGTTCACACAGCAGGAACTGGCGGGGCGCCCGATGCAAACGAGCAGATGCGCCGAAGAAGGGCCGGTGAGTTCCAACATTTTAACCGACCAACCATTTACGAGATTTGTCGTCAGCATTTTACCATTGATCAGCTTGCCACAGCTGCAGTTAATGTTCTTGCTACTTACAGTCCCGACGGAACGATTGGTAAACTTCGGAGCGAAGTACGAGCAGCGCGTGTTGAAGCGGAGGAGAGTGATAATCCTTTGGGGGATTTCATAGCCGCAGCGCCCGTAGTTAGGGGCAGAGGTGGACAGAGAGGTGCCCGTGGAGGCGCTCGAGGTGGTCAAGGGAACGTCCGTGGAGCTGCTCGTGGACGAGCTCGCGGAGGACGTTAGAGAAAAAAAACAGGTTTGGGGGTTTTCTTGTTCGTCATGATAACGATTTCATGAACGTGACAATCGGGCCAACAATCTTACTATCATTTGCTCTGCCGGAGAAAGTTGGACATAGATCCCCGAAACCTGTTTTTTTTCTAAACTCCATTGGAAGTATTTGGGCGATTTTCGATCGCGAACGGACTGTAACCGTATTGTTTGCGAACATCCTTGATAGTTCGCATCAGTGACAAAGCCAGATTTTAGTTTGCCATGATGCGTCGTGTAGCGAATTTTTGTCATCGGAACGATGTTGTTCCACAAATCCGAATCTATTTGAAGGAAACCGCGCAGTTTTTCGTCCTCCACCGACTCTTCTTCATCGGGCGGTTCCATCGGAGGTTCCCAATCGGGAAGTGCGCTGAGCGCAGCAGCTAAGTCAAAGTTTTTTTCAGCCATGATGTCCTATTCTTAACAGACCTTTAGCTGTCATTCGCAAACTATGCTTTTGTTTGCTTCCAAAATGTGATTGCGGAAGTATTTCGATCGGCGAGCGATAGGTTGTAAATTGGTAAATCAGATGATTAACCAATCTTGCTTGGCAGAAAGCCAAACGGTTTGGTGAGCCATTCGGCCAACCAAACACCAACCAGCAACGTAACCAAAATCCAGCCGCGTTTCTAAACGGCGAAATCAAACGCAGAGCACGTGCACCTGGACCTGGGATATTCCAGACCAGCAACGAACGGAATAGGATCCGACGGCATTGACAACACAATGAAAGTAGCGCAACATCAACATCATTATGTTGTTAGCACCACCAACACATTTTTTCAACCATGTTGTTTGAGTGTGTCAATACTTTTCCCGCAAAACGGGGTCGGAAACGAGGGGTTATCTGTATGTTCTTGTCGTCCAATCGTTGACGCCTGTTGTGTTCCAGATATCGTCAGATGGCATAAACCCGTACTCAAGCAGTTCTCAAAATCAAATTTAACGGGGTATATCGATGACTGAATCTGCTGATATTGCTCTTGCAAACGACCGCCGCCAGTTACAAAAAATACTGATCGACGCAACGCTGCCGTGGAAAGAAGGTGAGAAAATCGGGTCCAATGGACCCGATTTCGAGCCCGACAAGTTTGGCGTGCTTGTTCAAAAATATCGGGAGCTCGATGTTGATTGTGCCGAGTTTTCGAATTTCGGCCCCGTTATCCAAAAAATAGCCGCTCTGTTTTGGAAACACCCGTTGAAACCGATCGGAAACATCATTACAACCCTTCGCGCGGGCGTAAATTGTGACGATGGTGAGTGTTCGGAAATGACCATTTATGGCTACGTTTACTGGGAAGGGACCCGTCCAGTTTACTTCACGTATGGCCCCACGTACATTTCACAAGACGGCGAATACACGGACGCAATTGCTTCGGTGCAAGCATTCGAAGACATCCGCTCCGAATTTGATGAGCTTGCCAAACCGTACGAAGCTGGCATTATCAAGATGCTTTCGTTGAACGAGCTTGTGTTCGTTTCCAAGTCGTATCCAGAAGATCGTGCTGAAGAAGTTAATGCTGGTCGTTGGGACATAATCGTTTTTATTGTCTGCCTGTTTCTCGGCGCAACCTTCCAGCCGCATGTCTTGGCGTCACACAAAAAAGTAATTGATTTCGTGATGGCGCGAGTGGAGACGCCGATTAAAATTCGCAAAAATGAAGTTGAATGGATTTCACGACTCGGCGTCCATTATCGCATTACCTGTTGCGGCCAGAAGCTCGTACCACTAACAATCACGGAAACAGCACATGTTATGGACGTTAACGAATGGATGTGGCGTGAGATATGGGTCTACCAGGTGTGTACCGATGCTGTAATTAATCTGTTAACTGACTTGCTTCCGATCACTACCGCATGGACAGTGCTCGAAGGTATCGATCATTCTTTGTTCCACGGGGCAGCAATGCCTGGCAAATATCGTCGGAGCAAACAGGCACAAAAAATTATTGCCGAACTCAATCGAATTGATCAGGACATGGAAACTGGGGCCGATTTCAAAGCGGGCCCGTCTCGTCAAAAGTTGCGTCAACTAGTAAGTTCCATCGAAGCACGCCACATTCTTTCACCGTATGCGCTCAGTTATTGGATCGAAAATGCTGGCACAACTACGTTTTCAATGCCAACACAGCTAGGACCAGAGTCTGACGACGCCAGTCCCAAGGAAAATGTTAGTCTCGATTCGATTCGAACGTGCTTGTTTACGGGTTGTTTCAGCTTGTATGTGTTACATGTTCGTTTGAACATTTTACAGGGTGACCTACATTACAACAACTCCGTTACACACAAGTCTATTACAACCGAAGCGGCATCATACAAAAAGCCAGACAATCATTTTGTTCACGTCTACTGTACGAAGAACGCAACGTTTGTCATTCCGATTCCGATCTGGCGAATGCTCATTATTGATTTTAGCAGGGCGATACTCGGTTCGTGGTCGTTACAAAAACTGTCTGATGACATCGACGTCGGCTATTCGAACTTCGTCAAGCAACAGCAGCGGACCATCTTTGAACACGCGTTTAATCGCATCGCACCAACCAACGCAACAACGCTGGGTGCTACCGAAGCGTCTAAGTTTGCCGAGTTGTTTTACGGTCACTTTGATCAACTGTTTTGGTTCATCTCGTTTTCGGATCTGCTGTCGTTCTTTCATGGCACCGTTGCTGCGTGGGCGCAATCACAATGGAGTGATGAGGCAAAGAAATTCCTTCGAAACATGTTTGCGCAATGCCAAATTGATCGTGACAAAGCACTAGTAACGCTTTTACAACATCCCGATCAAATCGATTTGACCCACTTTCCCATCGAAACTTTGATGATTAAAATGTTTCCCGAGTTCCTTCTTGCGGCACAAACAAACATTGAAGCCGTCGAACCTGTTGGTTTTTACATACCACATCAGCCAATGAAGTACTCCATGTGGGATCCAGACAAGCTACCGCCATGGGCAAACAAGAGTGAGATGCAAAAAATCGTTTCAGAACGCATGTTGAACGCGTTGTTCCCATCTAACCACTCCGAAATGTTGGCTTCGATCGCTGCTCGGAACAAGGTCAAACTGCAAATACACGATAAAACTAAGGACGAAACTGATCAAATGCCAATGTTTTCGCCCGACCGATAGCAAATTTGAAATGCAATGCTTCATACCAATTGCTATGCGTTTCTGTCCAGCCTGTAAACGAGTCCTAACAAGACAAATTGATGGTGGTCGCATTCTGTTTGTGTGCACCATTTGTCAGTTTTCCGAACCAGGAAACGATCATGACGTCAAAGTTGCAACTGGTTTAATGCGAACAAGCGACGAAGACGACATCGGTAAATATCACCGCTTACTTGAAAATGCATCGTTCGATCGTGTTAACCAGCAAGTGGCAAAAGATTGCGCCAAGTGTGGTCTGGATTATATGACGCAAATTCGTTTGAGCCATTCGGAAACTGTAATTTGGTCGTGTCAATGTGGGTTTTGGACATCAGCTATTTCTTAGCACTTGCTGAGTGTGGCGGCTTCTGCGAGGATTTCTAGCACTTGCTGTGAGCGCAGCAGCTTTCGCAAGTATTTCGTCGTCTCGTTTCGCTTCATCCCGTACTTTTTTTCTTGACACTGGATCACCATGTTCTTGCAAAAGAAAGTCGATGGTCGCCATAACTGCGAGCAAAATGAAAATAATGATGACAACAAATGAAATCGTCGGTGGAATGTATGTGTCGAGCCATATCGGTACGAAGTTCAGTTTACTGTTGCTGATGAGTGAATTAAAAGGACCGTTAGGTCGATTTTTGTTACCAGTAACCGAACCGCCAAGAACTGGTCGGGGTACGTAACCAACACCAACAAGATCATCACGACTAATGAAACGATGATTATTAGGACCTCCTACCGCTGATCCAGAGGGAGTTGGATTCCAGCGACATTGAGTCATTTCACTCCATTGGAGCTCCTTTATGTCCGTTCCAAATCCTTCGTTGAGCGCTTTCAGCGCGGCGGCTTCCCCCGCTTTTGCCGAACTCAAATAAATAGGACGTTCGAGTTTTTCGGTGCCAAAAATCCCGTTCGGATTGTACGTAGCGGCCCGTCTTAAACTAGCAGCACCTGCAGCAGCAAATATTTGACACTCTGGAGGAGGTGTTGTGTTGCCCGAACATCCGCCACATGCGGACGTTTGCATTCCACGTCGAATGATTTCACATTTGGTTGGCTTATTTTGCGACATCTCGTATGCCGTCAATCGCAAAATACTTTGAAGTCATTGTGACATCTGGTCTTGTTTGGCCAGGTTCGTAGTTTTGTGGAACACCCGCCAGCTCGGGACCTGCCCCAATGTCGGCAAGCAGTTGTTGGTGGAAAATGCGTTGCGATTCGGATTCGTTCCGCTCACCAAAAGTAGTTGTTGAGAGGAAAAATGGGGCAGCCATGATGTGGTTTCGACTCGCACCCTTTTCGAGTTTGTTGGGCACTTCAAGACGAAAAACACTGTCTGCTGCACGAATTACGTCGAGCAAAACAGTGTAGTAACCCAGATATCGTTCGTCACCAGTTATGTGTGCCATAGCTAAAAACTGTTGCAACACACCTTGTACCGCAATGATATCCATTGGAATATCCACTCGGCGAAAGCATGACACGAGACAACCTTCGTTCGCATAGACCATAATGTTTGGTTGTGCACCAGTTTCGTCGATCGAAAAACGCTCTGGGACCATGTCGAGATATGGTCGAAACCACTTTGGTTTTTGTCTCGTTGTAGTTTGTAAGAGCTTAGCAGCGTCTTGTATTCTGGTTGAAAGCAAAGTTACCGACATGAAGTCAGGGACGTGACATGTGATCGATTGCGGGGTTGTTTCCATCGGAGTAACGTCGAATTTTAGATCCCATGACGTTTGTATTTCTTCTTTGATTCCAGCTGACATAGCAGGATTGCTTGACGCACGCAGGTGGTCTGGTATCGTTGCTGAGGTTGTGGCAACATTAAACGCTTCACAAATCAAATTGAAAGCAAGAAATCCATGAATTGCGACATGTGGTACGATTGGTATTCTGACCTGTTTCAGCTCCGTTTTTGGCACGGGAAAGTTGATCGGATACACTGCAAACAAACGATTGTAACGTTCCAAATCTTTCTTCCAACGATGGAAAATAGTTTCACGAGGCGCGTTTGAAAACGGCAGCGACAGTGCCGAATGCATGTCGATCATCTGAAAGTGAGGATGTACACACGTTATTCCTTTGTAATCGATCGTTTTAACTCGGTCAAGCACAGTCTGTGGCATGTAAGAAATGTCGGCTACGTTATTGAAATCGACTCGCACACCCATCGTTTGCACGTGCATTCTACGGAACGCAGACACGTTTTCATACCCGCTTGTTTGTAGCAAATCAGCCAGATCATACGCATCCTGGATCGAGTTAGCCGAAAACATGTCGTAGTCTGGTAACTCTGTGTCGGGGTAAATTTGATCGCCGTGAATGCGCAGTGCGTAGTCAACAGCAAGTCCGCCGTAAATCAAAAGTTTGCGTTCGATCAAAAAGTTGCGGACGATCGTTAGTGCGCGAATGATCGTATCACGATCAATGTCACGAGTTTGTTGAATGGATTTGAGGTGAGTTTGGCGTGCAGAAATGTATTGTTCCCAAGTTTGTTCGGCGTCTGGATCAATCATTGTTATGGCTTTGATTTTGTTACGAAATTTATTGAAAATAGAAAAAACCATGTCATATATATCACCACTCTATGCCAGCATCAGGACTCGGAGCACTTTTTGGAGGCGGAATGTTTGGAGGTGGCAACGGTCATTCAACAAAACTCGTCATATGGCTCACTTTTGCCATGGTCGCAATTATGTTTGCAGTCTTCGTGTACATCATGTACCAAATTTATTCTGTAGACAAAAATGTTAGCCGTAATTTCCCACATCATTACGGTCGGCAATGAGACAAATAATGACCCACAAAAACGATCGTGAATAGCATTTCGAACAAGCGATGTTCCAACCTTTTTTTGACACTGATTAACCTACCACAATAACCCGCATGGCAAAAATTGGCAGAATATACGCCATTGGCGATTACGTCGGTAACCCACCGATGCCAGCACACTTCACTTACGGTGCCGGTGGAGCCGACGTTGAGCGAGAAATGGACGACATCTCACAGCAAATGCAAGCTGAGCTCGGCGACACAGAGCTTGCTATCCATATGCCGCTAGTATGGAACTACGAAACCGCTGGTAAGCGACTCCGAGATGAGTTGGGTGGCGAGAAAGGTGTCACATGGGAACAAGTTGTTTTTGTTATGGATCAAATAGCGGCCGATATTAACCGTGAAGCAGAGAACGTTCCACTCGCTAAATCATTGGAAGCGTTCATCGCTGCGGGAGCTTTACTTCATAAACCACCGCAGTTACCAGAGATTTTGGAATCTCTGCAACGATCGATCGACAACCGGCCAGGAGATGGTACGATTTCAGTTTTGATCGGCGGAAACAACGTGATTGTAACGCATTCCCCAGCATATTCTGCACCTCATCTCGATTCACCACGCACCGAAGTAACATTTCCTGACGTTGATGTGAAGGATGTGTTTTGGCATTTCGCTCAGACATACGGAGCTTCAAGGTGTGGATGGGACGTAGATATCGACCCAGATTGCGACAAAATCATCCATTTCACGTTCTATTTACCAGAGCCAATTCCAGAGTCAGTTTTGGATACGACGTTTGAATCTAAATTGGACTTAAAGCAATAGGTGTGATAACAAATGGAACTTCCTTTTGAAGAAACAGCCGATGACACAGTCGATCAAGAGGTGATGGAAGAAATGCTTTCTCGCCTCGAGAACACGGATGGTTTGCCAAGCCAAAGGAGAGCAGATGGCGAACTATCCAACGATTGTCCCATTTGTAATGTATGCATGAGCTTTTCCGAGTCTGGTTTCGTTTGCATGGAATGTGGTTTCATGGACGAATCGGGCGCGGTCCTCGAGGATGATGAAGCAAAATCAATCTCGACCACACGTATCACAGTTCGAGGACCTGATAGCTATCGTTTCCAAAAGGAATTTGATCATACGCATCTGGCAAACTATGGTGAAATACAAAAGGCGACAGTGATGCGTGAGTACCGTTACTACAATTCTGACTACACGGCACATGGTGGTACGCCGTTTTCAGGCATGGTTATCAACGTAGCAACGAACTTGTATCATCAGTTCCAACTTCGAAACTATGTCAAACGAAGCGAATACAAACGAGCAATCATGGCGCAGTGTCTTTGGTTGGCGTGTATTCAGAGTGGTTTTGCCCGAGACAAATCTGACGCAGCAAATTGTTTGAAATTGCGATCTGGCACCGCAAAGGGTGAGGATTTTGTCAGACGAGTTTGCGCAATTGACCCAACTATTGACATCAATGTAAATAAAGACATCACAGCCGAGTGGGTAGAAACAATATTTGGCCAGCTTGAAATACCGCCACACTTGTCCTACATCAAACCAAAGGTTGTCGAGATGGTTCAGATAGCCAAAAAGAAAGGTATCGGACACGCATCATTTGGACGTAGCAAAGTTGTTGGCGCCACGACAGTGTTGTTGCGAGCAGTTGGTTGGCCAGTTCGAATTGGCGATGTTTGCGATCGATGCACGATACGCAAGAATACCGTTGAACGGTTCACGACCGAAATCGAACAATATCAATCGCATTTTGTTCACATTTATGACTCCATGAAGGAAACTGTGCCGAGCTGCTAGGCTGACAAAAATTTGACTCTTTTTTTTGTAAATGTAACTGATTTTACTATGGCAGCCAACGCACTACAATCCATTGCAACACACTACGACACGTCATGTTTTGACGTATCAGTTCACATGGAAACGCAGCAGGCCAGCAGAGCGCCACAAAGTGTGGTTCCCAAAATTTCGTTGCTCCAAACCAAAATTGCAATCTGTGGACCACCATGTGCGGGCAAAACTGAGCTTGCCGCAGTGCTAGCGAATCGGTTTAGCTTGTATCATCTTTCAATTTCTGATGAGGTTAAAAATATTGCCGAGCGCATGTTTGAAATGAAAACTGACGACGATGCGCTGCTCCGTTCGGTTGACGGAGCATTACGATCAGTTGATTGTGATTGTTTGGTTCGATTTGCTTCACGCACGTTCACCGAATGCGACTTCACAGCAATGCAGTGTGATTTTGCATCGTTACCAGTTTCACGTTTGTCTATTGGTTTCGAAGACCTTCGTGGTGTGATTATTGACGATGTCCGCCTTGATTCTGACGCGCAGTATTTGATCGAACACGACTTCATTGTGATCAGGTTACAGACAGATTCTGCATTGCGTGCCGAACGGCTAGCAACAAAGTATGATGATCGTTTTAACGACTACCTACAACAGCACGAAGCTGAGCTCACAGCAGTTTATTTGATCCAAGATGATCATGTTACCACAACGTTTGCTGTCACAGAACAGACACAGGCAAACTTGTTTGATTCCGTTTCAGCATACGTTTCTGATTACCACTGCTTTTGCCAAACACAGGCTACTGCGCAAAGATGGTTTCAACAGTTTTTCCGTGAACGATTGTCGTTGGAATTGTTTGATTTGCTTGGCAAACTCGAATTTGCGATGCAACTAGCAAACATTACCCGAGGATTCGAAGGTGACGTTGGTGTGTTACGCAGAAGCGCCAGCTTGCACCACAACCGTCTTTGGCGAAAGTTCGGTGAGTTTGCTGAGCAGCTTCAAAAAACAGCATACGACTCGCTGATGAACATAGAATTGCACGGGTTTTCATCACCCCGTCTCTCCGCAGGCTACCTTGCTTTGCGCGATGATTGTGCATCGTTGTGTGATGAGTGTCAAAAGTTCATTGATGCGATGCCAACTACGATGGTAGAAATGGTAAACCGTGTCTTCCAAAATCCAATTGACATACAACAAACTTGCGCAAACCATCAGGTCGCTACATTTGTGTTCAAGATAAAGCGTACCATAGCTCGCGCACGTACGTTTTTGGAAACGGCCAATTTCAAAACGTTTACGGCAGAGTTTCCATCTGTAACAGACGCGCAGGCTGATTTACATGGTGTTGAAGCAAACGCATTACGTGTTGAGGCAAACACAGTTGGTACGCTAGCCCAACTACGCGCTGACAGTGATTACCTCATTGCATCTGTTCGGTAAAAAAACAAGGGTTTAACTTTTTTGGATTGAGTTAAAACTCAGGCAACGCCATTTCACGAACGTTCCACTCCTCGTAGATGTACGTTCGCTCGTCACGTATACCGACCAGCCGCCTGATTCGCATCGGGTTCTTTTTTTCCCGCAGTTCACGATACACGCGTTCGATTGGATCAATTACATTTTCACAATTAGCAAACGCCTGAGCACCGCTCGTTATTTGCTTCGCACGTGACGCAACAACAAACGCTAGCTCTGTCTTTTGGATTTTGTTGTCCGTAACGCGTTCGTCGGGATGAACGATGATGTGTGTTCTGATTGCATTACTGATTTCCAAAGAGTTTGCTGGTGCTTCTGCTCGGGTTGTTCGAATGGTTTGTGGTTTTGTTCGAGACAAGATCGGTCGAACGTTGGACGGTTCTGACGGGGCTTCTGATGCGTTTTCAATGATTTCGTCAACAGATTCGGGATCAAGAACTTCATCAACTTCGTCAGCTTCTCCATCTCTTTGTTCCTCATTTTCACCTCCTCCTGCAACGTCCACAACATCTTCTTCCTCGAAACCAACATCGTCCTCGATTTGAATGGGTTCGTCGAAGTCGTCGTCCATATGTGTCGATTGCAATATTCAAGTTGTAATTCAAATTTACATCAATGTTTTCTTGGGCAAATCTCGTTTTGGATGTCATTGGGTGGTGGATTCGTTTCCGTCAAGCGATGTGGATTTGGTTTAATGTTAACGTCTACAACACCTACAAACATCAACCGATACGTACGGCGCGTGGAAACTTTCATGTTCACGACGTTGTTCCACATGCGTATTTTCACACGATAACAGTTTTATATCACTGTTTACGACCGTTTACCTTACAATCGTACGTGAAATATTGTGGTATCTCAGCACTAACATTTGTGCTCCGTCGAGACGATGACATTGTTTATTTTATGGTTAATCCAATCAATCGTCGTTTTCAGGTCGTTTGTGGTAAGTACGAACGTAACGGGCTTCTGTTTTGCGGAAGTTTGGCAATGAATTATTACTTGCCCCCGAAAGTACCAAACATAGCCGACGTTGACTAGCGGGCAATCGTTAAATGCTACCAGGCAACACTGACGGTAAGAATTTTTTGTCTACGAGATAGCTCAGACCAGCACGCGGAACTTGTGAAAGTAAATCTTGTAACGGTTTGGTGAACCTCGCTGCAGCGTCAGCTGTTCGTAGCAATAATGATGGGTTAAGTGCGGGGTCAATTTTGCCGTAGTCAGCTGGTACCTTTATGTCGTCATCCTCTTTTCTCGGTTCAAGAAAGTCCAGGTCAATATCCACAAACCCACTCATAACAGACACTCGGTCAACACGAAGCGTATACAGCTGTTTTGCGTCAGATCCGACCACCATTTGCAGATCAAGTTTGTTAGAAACAATTACATCAGGCTTGTGGACAAACGGAATTCCAATGCCTTTTGTTTTCCGAATGATGTCATCACGCAAACGATTCGGAACACCCACTTCGATGCCGTGACGTGTACGGTACTTGTTTGCTGCTTGATCATAACGCAGTAAATTCAATTTCAAACCATCAAAAATACAATGTTTAACTGCTTTGATACGTTTCATAAATTCGCTCGGTTCCGTGTGAGTTAGCCGAAAGTCGTAACCCCAATACGGATTCAATCCCATTGCAATCCATTCCTCAACGAGCCCGTTTCGGAACGTGTAAATCTCCATGAACGTTTTGAAATCCAAATACTTTGCTGAACACCACTGTTTTAGCTTCGCTACGTCTCCACCACATCCACGCAGCTGTTTCAGAAACATCTCGAAAACAAACAGTGTTTCAATGTAATCGTCCGCTATCAAAAACATGCTTGCGAAGTAAAATTTCTCTGAATCCGATGGTACGTCAGCTCCACCAACCATTGGGTTGAGGTATTTTGGTAACGCTTCACGCAACGTTTGTAGGTACTTTGATTCAAGCATTGGCGGTGGTCGACCGCTACCTTTTTTTGGCATTTTGTACAACTTGTTAAATCGCATTACATCAAACATGGATGCGATCGTAATCATGTCCATTGTGTGCACGTCCCACGTGTAACTCGCAACAATCGTTCGGAATGCTTCGGGTTCCATCTTAACTGAGGTCATTAGCAAGCGACCAAACTCTGTCATGCCATATCCTTTGATCGGAGGTGTTTCTTGCAACACCATATTGTCTGACACAAAACCCAAAACAAGCATACGTTCAAACGTTGCTGCAAGCACGTCAGATGGTGGAGCGTCGGGCAAATCGATATCTTCGACACGAAATTCTGGATTCTTTTTTGCCAACATTTTGGTTGCCGTTTGTTGTATGATCAAATCCAACAGACCTGAATCGAGACCCTGTGTAATAACAGCAGGATACTGTCGTGTACAAAACGCATCAAAGACAGACTCTGGGTACAATGCATGAAATTCACCTGGAAACTTACGACCAGCACGACCCATTCTTTGCATTGCTCTACTCATTGAAAGCGGCACTGTAAGTACACCGCTTAATTGTTGTGGAAAGAAACGTATACGCTCTCGACTCCAACCAGAATCAATAACATACTTCAACGTATTAATGGTGATACCAGTCTCAGCAACGTTTGTAGCAAGGACAATCTTTCGACGCACGGGCATAAACTTGTTTGGCTCATCAAAACATGGTACTTTCAACTCAGACGGAGGCAGCATCGTCATGCGGTAATTCATTGTCTCATGTGTCACATCGGGACCCGAAACCTGAGTTACTTTGTATGGTGGTGTTTTTGATTTCATCGAACGCTGTGATTGGTTGAATTCATCCAGGTAGTCTGTTATTTTTTTCATCTCAGCAGCACCAGGGGCAAAAATGAGTATGTCACATTTATCTTTGTCGTCGGTGAGGTTTGCCAAATGGATTGCGTGTGCTTTTTCAGCAGCCGCTCGGGGGTAATCTATTACTGGCGTTTTGGTGTAGTGTCGTTTGATCGGGTATGTTCGACCCTTAACGATTACCGTATTGGTCTCGCTTCCAAGGTCAAAGAACCCCTCCATCTTTTCGGTGTCGAGTGTTGCACTGCATAGCAAAACAAATGGCACGTCTTTGTTTTCATAGTTACGTGCAATAAATTGTTTGAGCAAGCTCAGAACCAAATCTGTCCAAATATTTCTCTCATGCACCTCGTCAACAATAATAATGCGATACTTTTTAATAATGTCCTGGTCGTTTTCGGCAAAGCGCATCTTTGCCATGAGCGTGTCGAGCGTCATGAAGATTAAGCCGTTACCACGACATTTTTGGTTCCTCGTACCTGTTTGGTATCCAAGCGTTTCACCCAGAACGATGTCGGGATATTCCACCATAGCTGACAGATCTTTGGCAATTTCAATTGCGGTCAGTACACGGGGTTGTGTGCAAACGACGTCTTTGCCTCTGAAAATGTCTGTAAACGGCTGTGATGGTGGTCGTAGCGTTCGAAACAAGTAAACAGGTAGGGCAGTTGATTTGCCCGAACCAGTATCTGATCTGACGAGAAGAACGCGGTCGCGCCAATGTTGTGGTCGTGCGTTTCCCAGTCTCCGTGACGTTACCCACGACGTAATGTAATCAACTGCTGGCCGATCTTTGAATTCTACATTTTTCGGCGAGACAAGAAAACCTGGGAGCAAAAGTGTTGGCGGAGGCATTTCCTATACTGTCATCGTCATGAGCTTTTGAAATACTTCACCCCAAAGCGCTGACCGTAACCCAGTTGATTCGAGAAGGCGCGAACATGCAGACAAATGGAAATCAAGCAACCGACGAGCCACTTCCACCCCGTAAACAAGCGCAACGTTCCAACAACGCTTGTCTTTGTCAGTTTCACGATCGCCAATGTCATCGGCAATTTGAAATGCCAGCCCAAAATGACGACCAAGTGCTTCGATTGGTGGGAGCTGGTTCATGTCTCCGCCTGCCGAAAGAAACCCCAACACAACCGAAACTTCGTACAACGACGCGGTTTTTCGGTAAATCGAATCAAGCACAGCGTTCGTTCCGTACGCTTTTTGTAGGTCTTCAATTAACGGAATCGAGTCCATAAATTGACCACCAACTATCCCTTTATGATCTAATCGATCCCAAAAGTAATCATACATTCGTGCTCCACGTTGCCAAACTTCGACACATTTCTCGGGCGGGACGCGTCGGTTCCTGCAGGTCATTTTCACCGAATCATGCATGCATTGCACCTGTGCGGACAAGTTTTTCATTGCAGCACAGATCATACTCATTGACGCCAAATGAGCAACAATAACACCGTCTTTCGCGTGAACGGTCTGTTGTCCACGGCGTATCACATCGTCATCAAAAACTGGCAGATCATCAACAATGAGTGACGCATTGTGAATGTATTCGATCGCCAAAGCCGATGGCATCGTATTAACGTGTGTGAAATTTCCATGTTTTGTTAAGCGCGCAACTTCATTAACAATGATCGATCGGAGACGTTTTCCCCCAGCAAGAGCGTAGTTGCACGCGTTTGAAATCGGAGTTTCATGTGTATTTTGGAACGTATTCCAGTCGAACATACCGTTTTGGTAGTCGTTTGTAATAGCCAAATTGATTTGGTCCTGCATTTCCGCAAACGTTTTTGGCGTCATTTCGATTGCACATCGATGACCTGAGCCGATATTGGTTTGCAGGCTGAAGATCAGCGATGTTTGCAAATTGTTGATGGTATGAAAGCGTCGTTTGAATTTGCGCCACGATTGAACGGCAAACGAAACACAGGCAACAGCAATGCAAATTAACACCGTAATCAGCGAGATGATGATGTGGGAAAATGATAACATGATATGATTTTGATCGAACCGTTTCGAAATGCGTGGCGCAAAATATGTGAAAAAAACCCGCCGTCATATACGCCTCTATGTCTCGTCGCAAGATTGCATTGAACATCGAAGTAACACGGGCAATGCCTAGTTCATGTGTCGTTATCGGATTTCCTTTTCGGGTTAACCAATGGTGTTTGGATGGTTTTGGATGCGGCGCGCTACCGCTTGCATTCGACAATTTTGACAATTCCGCGCTTGCTTACGCTGTGTTTACGGTCGTTCGTGATGGATTGCTTGGATCCGTTGCGGAAATGGCAAAAAACAAAGCCACCTCGGTTTCGTGCGGAGCCCAAGATGGTGATTTTATAATTAGTGTTGTGTGTGATAGATCGTTTTCATCGGCGCGAAAGTGTGCTGGCAACGTTGTCAAAAACCTCCGCTTTGGGAGCATGTGGGACGCTTATTCAACGTGTTGTCGAAGCACTGGTGTTAAGCCGAACAAAGACGCGTTTTACGCTGCCGCCGAGGAGGCCTGTAAGGGATTGGCACATTTGTCGGTCACAATGATTGGTCGATTCGAAAACCTCAGCAAAGAAAACGAGAAAAAAGCAGTTGAAACCATTTCCAAAAAAATCAAAGAAAGCGACCCCGCAGGCAAAGGAGCTCGTCGAAACGTTGCTGCTGAGGCAGTTGCGTCGGAATCCAAAGGAGTTGATGCGGTTTACAGCACATTAACAGCGAGTGGGATCAATGGAGTTATTTTGAAATCCTACGTCGATGCGATGATCAAAGGGATCACTACCAAAATTGTTGACGGAAAGCTCTACTTTCCATCAATCAAAGAGCGTGCCGTTCACGCTTTGGCCGATAAAGATCGTATAAGCCGCTTTACTGACCAGCTCGAGCGCCTTCAAGATCCCGCAGGGGCAGTAATATTTATGGCGGCAAAATCGTGCCTGACCCCAGTTCGACAACTCGCTATTAAGGACAAAATGGGTGCTGGTATCGAGGCAGCGCTCAAAAAAGCACTAGAATAAGCCTCTTTTTAATGCATTTTTTGGAAGAAATGAAAACTGATCCTTTCGTTCCGAAAGCAATTCATCTTAACGAATTCAAATTTACCACTAAGCAAAAATGACTTCATCGCCGAAGCAAGTTGCCAAAATGCCCAAAGGGTTTCTTCGACGTAAACCAGCTGCTAAGGCATGTCCCGCTCCCACAGCACCAACGCCTCAACAGGTTGGACCCAAGGTCGAGTTGGTCGTAGCTGCACCTGTTACCAGTGCTGATATTGAAATAATGCGCTTCCTCCGTGGACCAATCACGGCCGCCGTGAAACGCCAAGAAGCAGCTGCTCAGGCACACACCGACAAGAACTTGATCCCGAATCAAGAGCCCATGTCTTCACCAGTGTCCTCACCGGTGTCCTCACCAGTGTCCTCACCGGTGCCTGAAGCTGACGGTCCCGTTGACCCATGGACTGCCTCCGTGCTACCACAACATGCTGTTCAAGTTCAATGGCGTCCCACTGTTTCGCTTGAGGAAGCTCAATTGCTCAAGGGCTTTGCCAAAATTCTGATCAATATCTCCAGAGAAGCGAGGCTCGCGCTTCAAAACGCCTTTTCGCCTGTTGACGGTTTGATTTCCATACAGGATCGACTCGTGAGAACGGACGTAGACGTTGTGGACTTGTTGCGCAGGAATCAAGAGTTTTCCGACAATGATGGCGCCAAAGCAGCCGCCCATGATGCCCATGATAATGCTACTTGGCTGGCTGTTGCCCTGGAGAATCGAATAAATCGACTCACAGTTCTCGATAATGCTTGCGTGATGATTATAGAAGGAGGTCTAGTTAAATCACACGTGGCCGAAATGAGACGTGCGGCAGCCGCACCGGTAGCGGCCCAACACGCTGCAGCGCTGATGCAGGCAGTAGGAAACTGGAAAATACCAGTTGTACCAGCCACACTAACCGTGCCTGCGCCAGCCGCACCAATTGTGCCTGTGCCAACCACACCAGTCGTACCTGTGCCAGCCGTGGCTGCACTCCACAACGCTGTTAACATGCCAGCCGCACCAGCCGCACCAGTTGTACCAGCTGTGGCTGCACTCCACAACGCTGTTAACATGCCAGCCGCACCAGCCGCACCAGTTGTACCAGCTGTGG
>Ga0233431_1000496_pt1 | contig 84755 bp, 76 predicted proteins | sample SI_118_April2016_FD_179867 | JGI IMG/M metagenome (GOLD analysis project Ga0233431, IMG submission 179867) | Seawater microbial communities from Saanich Inlet, British Columbia, Canada - SI_118_April2016_200_MG | ecosystem: Environmental > Aquatic > Marine > Inlet | place: Canada: British... | reverse complement strand
CCGGTTTGATATAGGGATCATAAACGATCACTTTCATTTTCATGCCCCGTGCACGATCGGCCACAACACGACCGATATGGCCGGCGCCGATGAGCCCCAGGGTTTTGTTGAAGAGCTCACGGCCTTTAAAGGCCTTTTTTTCCCACTTGCCCGCTTTCAGGGACGCCGTTGCCTGGGGAATGTTTCGTGAAATGGCCATCATCATGGCAATGGTATGTTCTGCTGCTGTGATGGTGTTTCCTTCGGGGGTATTCATGACAACGATGCCGCGGCGGCTGGCTTCAGGAATGTCAACATTATCAAGGCCGATACCGGCCCTGCCGATGACCCTGAGGTTGTGGGCTGACGCCAGAATGTCTGCGGTGATACGGGTGGCACTGCGGATAATGAGACCGTCATAGCTGCCGATAATTTCCTTGAGCGCCCGGGGGCTGAGTTCGGTCTCTACTTCCACATCGATGCCGGGGGTTTCCTGGAAAAGTTGAATGCCCACTTGGGAAAGAGGGTCGCATACCAGAACTTTCATGGGTTTTCTCCTGAGCTCTTACGCAGTTCCCGTTGGGGGCCACTGTAAGCCCCGGTTTGTCTCGACAACATTCGAATTGTGCCGGGAAACCTATTTTGAACCATATTGTTCTTGCCAGCAAAATGTAGATTCCATACTATCATCAACAACCCTCAAAATGTCAAGGGAGATGGTGGAGGAAAATGCGGAAGATTTTTTCTTTTTTACCGGGACGGAATCAGGTTTTCTGCGCCATTCAAAGGAAGGCGGAAGGGTTATCAAAAATTATCCTTTCGGAAGGCTTGAAAAATGCTTGACATTTTCTTCATAACTTGCTAATTCACTGTGACAAAGGATCAGCATGGATACATATAATTGTAAGCGGCTGTCCGACAGCCATATTTTATTGACGAAAGGAGGCGATATTTGAAACGGTTTTTAGATTTCAGTGTTTTTTTTAGCGTCTAACCCGGAACAATTCTTTTTTTAGGAGGAGAGAGTAATGAAGAAGCTATTTATTGTTGGGATTGCAGCGCTGTTGCTGGTTGTTTTTACCGTACCGGCCATGGCAAAAGTGAAGATGGGCGGTATCATCTTTACCGATTTCTACTATCTGGATAGGGACAGTCAAAATTCCCAAGCTTGGGGAACGGGAGCTGATGCTTATCAGGTCACCACCATCCAGGTGCCGAATATTACCCGTCTGTATGGTCGCTGGACCAACGAAGACAACGTGGGAATGTTCATTGAACTGGGTGTCGGCCAGAGTTCAGGTGCTGTTGACTTGAACAGTTCCAGTGGCGTTGCTTTGAGGCATGCCTACGGCTGGTGGGATGTGACCCCCAGTTTCCAGATCATGGCCGGTAAAAGCACCACACCCTTTTCACCCCTGAATCCTTCCCAGATGATTGGAACCCGCTCCGGATCGGTCAACATCATCGGCGTGGGGTATGGTAACTACTACAGCGGTCGTTTTGCCCAGGTGAGGGGAACTTTCAAGTTTGGGAAAATGGGTCGTGTGGCCCTGACACTGGTGGATCCGAACGGTGGCCAGCGGTTTAATAATGCATTCCTGAACTACTTCCCCATTGAGATTCAAGGAGCCACACTCGGTGTGGACTATCAGACCAACACCAAACTGCCCCGGATTGAACTGGCCGTGCCCCTTTACTTTGGTCCCGTCAGCATTTATCCCGGTTTCCTGTACCAGAACAGAACCATTGATGTGATCAACCCCGCCTTCAGCCGTTTTGATGATTCTCTCGATACCTACGCCGGGTCTCTCGGTGTCAAGGGTGGTTTCGGTCCCTTCGGCTTTGCAGCGGAAGGTAACTGGGGTCGCAACTTGGGTAACACCCGAGGTCTGATCGGAACATCCGCACCCGCCGCGATCGCTTCAGCCCAAGCGAATGCTAATGGGATAATCAACAACGCCACCACTTACGGCTACTGGTTCGATGTCTGGTACAAGATCGGTCCCGTGACGCCGCATGTCATGTTCGGCCAGCTGCATAGTAATGTTGATTCAAATCTTCAGGAACTTAAAGCCACTTCTAGCATGTGGGGCTTCAGCGTTCCCATCGATCTGGCCAAAGGCTTCAGGATCCGCCCGGAACTCATGTGGTATGACGATGGCGAGATTCAGTTTGGCGGTCAAGATTTTCAAGATTTTGGAAAGTATGCCATCTACGGTGTGCAGTTCCAGATCACGTTCTAGGTCGTATCTTAGGTTTTTTGCCCTCGCCTCACGCGAGCGCATAAGCATTTAATCCTGCCCCTTCCCCTTAATTTTTGGGGAAGGGGTTTTTTTTGGGGGGGGTGCTGAAAATGAAAAAGGTGTTTCTTTCGGGGGTGCTGGCGGTTTTCTTCCTGATGTTTGCTTTGCCCGGCCTGGCCAAGGTGAAAATCGGGGGGATTGTTTTTACGGATTTTTACACCCTGGACCGCGATAAGGCCAATGCGGAATTCAGCGGTGTGGGAAATGACCCCTACGCGGTAACCACCATACAGGTTCCCGATATTACGCGTCTTTATGCCACGTGGACCCATGAGGACAACGTGGGCCTGTATGTGGAGTTGGGGATGGGCCAGGAAGACGGGGAAATCGACCTGAACCAATCCAATGACGTTACCCTGCGGCATGCCTATGGTTGGTGGCAGGTTACCCCCGGATTCCGACTCATGGCCGGAAAAAGTACCACGCCCTTTTCACCCCTTAACCCGTCGCAATTGCTGGGAACCCGATCGGGAAGCCTCAATATCGTCGGTGTGGGGTACGGGAATTTTTATTCCGGCCGGTTCGCGCAATTAAGAGGTACCTATCAATTCTGCAAGAATGCCCGGGTGGCGCTGGCGCTGGTGGATCCCAACGGCAGTGCCCGATATATCGGGACATACGGTCCCTGGAGCGATTTTGCGATTCCAGCGCAGAACAATACCAAAATACCTCGAATCGACATCTCTCTGCCCTTTTATGTGGGACCGGTCTATTTTTACCCCAGTTTCATGTATCAGCACCGAACCGTTGACATCATTGGCACGGGGGGCGGATCGGTGGATAACGATCTGAACAGCTACATCGGATCCCTCGGGTTTAAATTCGGTATGGGACCTGTTGTATTTGTGGGGGAAGGAAACTGGGGTAAGAACTGGGGGAATACCCGGGGCCTCATCGGCAACAGCCTGCCGGCCATTATCTCAAGCGCCATGTTGGATCCCTATACCAACAGAATCGATGATGCCGACACCTACAGTTACTGGTTCGATCTTTCCTACCGGTTCGGCATCATCACACCCCACCTGGTTTTTGGTGAAATGTCCACCAGCAACCAGTACCTGGGGTTTGATCTGGACAGCAAGAGCCGCATGTGGGGTTTCAGTGTCCCCATTGATCTGGCCAAGGGGTTCAGGATTCGCCCTGAGGTCATGTGGTATGACGATGGGGAACTCAAGATCGAAAACGTGGGCAATTTTGACAATGGAAAATACGCCATCTATGGTGTTCAGTTTCAGGTGACGTTTTAATGGTCTATTCCAGGTCGTACACCACGAGGCGGCTTTTGGGCAGTCCGACAAAATAGCTTTCGCTGGTGACATTGGCGACCACCAGTTCCATTAAGCCGTCGTTGTCCACATCCGCCACCTGGTATCCCACAACCGTTCCGGAAAGTTTCTGGCTGGTCCACCGGGAATCAAGACCGGCTTCATCCCATTCCATGAAATGAACCCGTCCGCTGCCGAACCACCGGAAATCCGTAAATAATCTGCCGGCTTTGGAATGGTTTTTACAGATGACCACTTCTTTTTTCCCGTCTTTGTTGACATCATAAGTGAAGATCGGGGACGAAATAAAAACCCTTACGGCCGTATGGGCCTCATCGTTTGCCGATGAATGTGGATCCATCCATTCCATATAGCAGAGGCTTCCGCCATAAAAATCATCGCTTTTCCACAACCGTTCACCGGTCGGGTTGTATACCTGCAGGTGCTCCCAGGGATCGAGAAGCGTGGTGAAAACAGATCCTTTTCCGGTAAGATCAGACTGAGCAAAGTTGAACACGTTGCTGAACCGGGGAAGGTTGAGGGTCTCCACTGAAACCAGTTCATTCCCCTGGCGTTTCAACCGGTGAACGCCGCCAATAAAATTGCCTTCAGCGTTCCGTCTCTGGCCCAGGACCCCCTTTCCTTTGCCCGGCAGATCCACCACGCGAATGAGCCATGTCTGGCCGGAGATGATTTCCTTGAATTTGGCCCCGTCCCATTCCAGGGCAAAGGACCCGGCATTGGTTGCGGTGAGATTGCAGACATAGATCTCAGCCTTGCCGTTTTCGTCGAGATCGGCCACCGTCACGTAGATGTAATTGGGGGACCAGCTCCCTTCAATGGTTTTGAAAAGATAAGGGCCTTTCTTCTGCCATTTGTAAACATAAACGGTTGTTTTATCGATGAAAACCAGTTCGGTTTTGCCATCCCCGTCCAGGTCCCCCACGTCCAGGCCCCTGATTTCAAGTTTATACCGTTTAACGAAGGAAGGTTTTTTGTATGACCCCTCCGCATCCTTGCCAACGTTGACCAGCGCTCCCTCGTCACGCGAAGTTTGTGCGAATTCACCGGGTCTCTGTTCCTTGTAAGGGATATCTTTTCCCATAATTTTCGCGTTGATGTTTTCCGCAAACTGGTTGACCGTGGGAATGACCCCGTCCATCCCCTTTGACTGATCGTAGGCGGTGATCAGGACTTCCGATTTTTTCACATCCAGGATTTTGGCATCAAGACTGACGCTTTCCCCGAATACGGTGAGGCTTCCGAAAATGACATAATCTGCTCCAAGCGCTTTGCCGATGGTAAGTGCTTTCGCTTCATTCATGGGTCCCGGAACGGCGGCAAATTCCTTTTTGACGACGCCCTTTTCAATGATTTCCAATTTGTCTTTCCAGGCGAGCCTGGAACTCAGCATGTCCATGATGCCTTCCCGAAGAAAGTTAAGGTCTCGGTCGGAATTCATGGTGAAGGGGAGGACTGCCAGTTTTTGAGGTTCCTTGGAAAAACCGGATACAGGGCTTAATAAAAACAGCACGGATAGAGCAAGAAGGGTTAGGGCGCAAACGTTTGTTTTGGTTTTCATCATGATCCTTTCGGGGTTTGAGTGAACTTTTTTCGCCGGGCCGATGGCCACGTTTTGATGTTGAGATTAACTGTAAATCGCAAAGTAACCCTTTTGGGGTTACAGGATTTCTTTCTTTCAATTCATTGCCGTGGGCGATATAATAATGACCTCAAAACCCAAAGGCAAGGCCTTATTGGAAAAGTACGGTCAATAAAGTGCCCTTTGGGGACACATTTTTCCGAACAGGATCATCAGAGAGGAAACAAAGGGAGGAAGCCATATGAAAATTAAAAACATCGATCACATTGGCATTGCCGTCAAAAGCATTGAACAGGCCGGTAAATTCTACACGGACGTGCTGGGGCTTGATATTGAAGATATTGAAACGGTGGCGGAACAGAAAGTGAATGTGGCGTTTATCCCCATCACGGATAGCGAGGTAGAACTGCTGGAGTCCGTGGCACCCGATGGACCGGTGGCAAAATATATCGAAAAACGGGGTGAAGGAATCCAACATATCGCCTTTCGTGTGGATGATATCAACCAGTGCCTTTCGGAACTCAAGGAAAAAGGCGTTCGCTTGATCGATCAAACGCCGCGCCACGGCGCCGGGGGCGCAAAAATCGCATTCATCCATCCCAAAGAAACCAACGGTGTCCTGGTGGAAATCTGTGAAAGGGATTGATTGATGCGGGCCGGGTGAAGGCCTAAAAGCGGTAGGTAATCAAGCCATGGGTTGTATCATAGGGAGATACGCTGACCTGAACACGGTCGCCAACCATCACCTTGATCCGGTGTTTTTTCATTCTACCTGAAAGAACACCTCTCACCGTGATGTCATTTTTGCATTCAATTTCCATGGTACCACCGCCAAGGACTTTGGCAATGACGCCCTCCAATTGAATTAAATCGTTTCGACTCAAAATGCTCCTTTCCGGGCAGCGAAGCCTGATCTGGATTTGATGCGTGTGGCCATTTCTATTTTTAACAACGTCCACACCGCTTGAAAAAATGACTCACCATATCATTTTGTGGGCGGATGTCAATCAAAATCAAGGGATATTCATATGGACGACGGGTTTATAGACGGTGTTTCAGGGGTTATTCTTGCGGGAGGGAAGAGCAGCCGTTACGGAAAGAACAAAGCCCTGGTCAATATCAACGGTATTCCCCTCATCAAAAGGGTGTTGCGGGTTATGGAAACCTTGTTTCCTTCCATTGTGGTCATCACCAATACCCCTGATGCCTATGCATTCTTGAACCTGCCCATGTTTGAGGATAAAATTAAAGGGCTTGGCCCTCTGGGGGGTATTTTTACAGGCCTGGAGGTCATTTCAAAAAGCGCCGGCTTTTTTGTGGCGTGCGATATGCCTTTCCTCAATTCTGATTTGATTCGATATCTGGCGAGTGTTCGTCAGGGCTTTGATGTGGTGGTGCCAACCTTCTCCGGAAAATTTGAAGCGCTCCATGCCCTTTACACCCAAAACTGCCTGCCGGAAATCGAGCAATTGATTCATAATGGCGTATATCAGACCATTCAGCTGTTTCAGTCTGTATCCGTCCGGTATGTGGAAGAGCATGAGGTACGACGATTTGACCCGGAACTCAAATCTTTTTCCAATATCAACAAGCCTGAAGAACTAAGGAAAATGAAGCTCAATTCTTTGTAAATCTTCACCGCTTGAATGGCGGAGGTGGAACCGTGTTACAGTTGATCCTTGCCGTGGGTTGTGCCATTTTGATATCTGCCGTATGTTCCCTTTTTGAGGCCGTGCTCTATTCTGTTCCTCAGCGGCATGTGGAGTCCATGATCCAGGGGGGCAAATTCGGGGGCAGAACCTTCAGGCGCCTCCGCCGAAATGTGGAGCGGCCCATAACCGCCATTTTGTCCCTCAATACCATTGCCAATACAGCGGGGGCCGCATTTGCCGGTGCAGCGGCCACGGCTGTCTTTGGCCACCAGTGGCTGGGCTATTTTTCAGCGATTTTCACACTGGCCATTTTAATTTTTTCGGAAATTATTCCCAAAACGGCCGGCGTGGCGTATGGTAGATCCCTTGCGGGGCCGGTGGCTTATACACTAAAAGGGCTGGTGTGGGCCATGACGCCGGTCATATGGCTGATGGGTTGCATAACACGCCTGATCGGGCGGGGCTCAAAAGATGAGGCGGTAACGGCTGAAGAGATTCAGGTGATGGCCCGCTCTAGCAGGCGGACAGGGGGAATCAAGATATTCCAGGAGCAGGCCATTGAACGGGTGCTGACCCTCCAGGAAAAAATGGCCAAGGATGTGATGACACCCAGGACCGTCATATTTTCCCTGAACCAGCAGCTGACATTATCTGAAGCTGTTAAAGCTGCCGGCAGATGGGAACACAGTCGCATCCCCGTGTTTGATAAAAGCCCGGAAGATGTGGTGGGAATTGTTCACACGAGGGATATCCTGGTGGCCCTTGCGGGAGAACAGACTGAAGAGCACCTGGCGAATCTGATGCGCCCGATCCATTTTGTGGCTGACTCCGCCCGTCTGAACGTGGTCCTTGGAGAGTTTCTGGAACTGAAACGACATCTTTTTGCAGTGATTGATGAGTATGGGGGCTTGGCCGGATTGATCTCCCTCGAAGACATTCTCGAAGAAATCCTGGGCCGCGAGATCGTGGATGAATCGGATGAGGTTGCGGATAAACAGGAATTGGCGCGGAAACACCGCGTGACTAACTGATGGTGAGTGTCATTTCCCGAACATCCACTTCAGCACCGAGATTTTCCAATAATTTTTGTATTTCTCTCCTTTTATCGGAACTGTTTTCTCTGAAAGAAATGATGATTTCCTTGACAGGCTGCTCTCGCAGGATTTTCTCAAGGTCATTGATTCCCCCCAGCACCGGATATCCGCGCACTCTTTTCCGCTGAATATCTCGATTATCGTCCATGAAGCCCTTGATGGTCATAGATAGGGTTTTGTTGGTTTCGATTTCCTTAAGGAGCATTTGACCGCCAAGCCCGGCCCCGTAAAGCAGGACGGGTTTGCCCTTTTGATTTCCCCGACGGACCCCTTCATCCAGCAGGCGGAACGAGAGGCGAGTAAGGCTTACCAGCATCAACATGAGCCCCCAGTAAATCACAAACACGGCCCGGGAAAAGCTGTAGAACCGATAAAGAAACAAGAGCAGCAGGATTGGGGCAATGGTCCCGGCGGTGATGGCTTTTCCATAAGAGATCAGATCACGGACACTGGTGTTTTCCCACACCCCGCGATAAACACCGAAAAGGAAAAAGAATAAAATTTGGCAGGCGATGACAATGGGAAGTGATTTCAGAAAAAAATCAAAATTGAGGCCGGGGTCTCCCTCAAAACGGAGAAGATAGGCCGTATAATAGGCCACGGTAATCAGAACCAGGTCGAGGAGCACTTCAAAAAGTCTTCTTCGGTAGGTCATTTCGATGAGTAGGGGTGTAATCATCCCGGAGGGATGATCAGAGACTATGGATTTTTCCGAATAGACTTTGACCTTGGCCAGATAAATCCAGAAAAAAAGGATAAACAATAGATACAGTACGATAAGGACCGCACTGGTGCCCGTATTAAGACGGTTTATGGCCAGGGCCAGCAGGCCCGAACCAACGGAAAATGCATAAAGAACCAATACCGCTTTTTTCTCGGAAAAGCCGATGGCCACCAGGCGGTGGGAGGAATGATCCCGTCCCCCTTGAGAAATGGGTCTTCGGAAAAGCTTGCGCATGAGGCTGACAAAACCCGTATCCAGAATGGGGATGAAGAGGATCAACACCGGTATCAAAATAACCGAGAGCAGGTGAAAAAAGCTGCTTTCTCCGCCCGCAGTTGACGTGTTCCCCGTCATGGCAAGGCAGGCCAGAACAAAGCCGATGAAGAGACTGCCCGCATCCCCCATAAATATGGAGGCGGGATTGAAATTATAGACCAGAAAGCCGAGGATGGATCCCAGGTACGTACACAGCAGCAAAAATCCGGGACCCGAAAAGGTGTCCGGGGACGGGTTGAGATAGTGATAAAGAAAAAGAAACGCACCGGCAATAAAAGCGATACCGCATGAAAGGCCGTCCATGTTGTCGAGAAGGTTGAACGCATTGGTGATGCCCACAATCCAGAGAATGGAAAAAACCAAGTCGAGGGTTTTGGAGTCCGTCCAGCCGAGGCGAAAACCGAAAAACAGCAGGATGGCAGTGATGATGACCTGCCCGGCCAGCTTGTGCGGGGGGTCCATGTTAAAAATGTCATCAACCAGGCCCAGCAAAAATATTCCTGAGGCGCAGAGTACCATGGGAAGATAGGGTTGACCGAAAGCGCTCCAGCCCGCCAACAGTGCCCCCGACAACCATGCGATTATTATGGCTGAAAAAATACCGACACCACCCAAAAGGGCGGTCTCTTTACGGTGCCATCGGTTGTCTTTTGGTACGGCCACCTGTCCTGACTTCACGGCCAGTTTTCTAATGAATGGCGTTAATATGAGTGCAAGGGCAAAGCTTATCCCAAAAAAAGAGAGATACAACGGCATGGGTCATCCTTGGTTTGAAATTGGAAATTAGAAATTTGGCAACGCCTCTGTTGGAAGTCTCAAAATTGGGCATACCATAGGTTTTTCCAAATTTCGAATTTCGAATTTCACTTTCATTTAGCCTCCCGTTTTTTCCATAAGGAGCCAAGTCGGGGCATAAGATAGATCGGGCGTTCATTCGAAGCACGGTGAAGGAGATAAATAACGGAAACAATCAGAAAAAGATCCGGAATCCATATGCCGAAAACCGGAGAAAGGGCGCCCGTTGAACAGACACTTCGAATGATCATCAGAATCAGATAAAACACGGAAAAGACCATAAGACTGACGCTGATTCCTGTGGAACGTCCTCGACCCCGTATTTGAGCACCGAGGGGAACTCCGATGATTCCCATGAAAAACACGGCCAGAGGGATGGAGAGTTTCTCTAGAAGTTCTCGCATGGTCCGGCTGTATTCCTCATGGGTATCCGGCGTGTTTTTCAATTGTGCGATCAGTTGTGAAACGGAAAGTTCGTGGGGGGCTTTTTTTCTGGAAGACAGATCGGCCAGGACATCTCTAAGTCCGATGTTCAAGGCATAGGTGTTGAATTTAATGGTTCGGGAGGCTTCGAGGCTCTTTTCAACCAGAAAAATGGTCCCTTTCAGAAACAGCAGGGTAATGGTTCTTTCCGCCGGTCTCATGATAATCTGTGCTTCATCGGAGACGATGGTGTTTGTCATTTCTTGATCCCGTCGGTCCACCACAAAAACGTCTTTTAACCGCCTTTCCTCCCGTGAAAAGCTGTTTACATAGAAGACCAGGTTTCCAAAAGGTTCACAGAATATCCGCTCTTTGATTCCGAGATCCGCTTTTGTCTCAGCAATCTTGAACAACAGGTCTTTGAATGATCGATTTCCCCAGGGAGCGGCGAAAACGCTGATGGTCAGGCACGCCACAAAAGCCATCAGGGAGAAAACGATCACCGGCGGCAACATCTGGTAGAGGCTGATGCCGGAAGACTTCATGGCAATAATCTCGCTGTCTGCGGAGAGGCGGAGAAATGCGACAACCACGCTCATCAGTGTGACTGCCGGAAGTGCAAAGGTCAAAATATCGGGGAGCAGGAAAAGCACCATGCCGGCCACCTGCGATAGACGAACACCCCGGGTTACAATCAATTCAGTGATGGACAGCATCCGGGCTGCCATCATGATGAAGATAAAAACAAAGAGGCTCGCCAGAAAAGTTGGCCATATTTCCCTGAATATATATCTGTATAATGTCATGCTGTAACCATTCGTGCGATCAGTCCCGCAATGGCCACGAGAATCAGAACCGGATCCACCAGGTAGTCCCATAGATTGCTGGATTCCAATAGATGGAGATCATAAGCCAAAATGGTTACCACAAGGACCACGGAAAATCGGTTTTTAAGGAAAAGCAACACCAAAGTTACACTCAGGAGAATAACAAAAAGCCAGGAAAAATGCCAGCCTGCAGGATAAGGATCAAACGCGCCCACACCCAAAGCCATTGGGTAAAGTGCGGCACCCGCCAAAATTGAAAAAACCCGGCATGTTTGAATGGCACCCATGTTCAGAAGGTTCATTTGAAATGCATTTTTCAGAATCCAGGAAAAAAGAAGGGATGTCAGCGGAATACAGGGGTTGGCATAAAGGCTGATCAACCAACGTCCCGCTGGCAGGCCGGCAATGGGAAGGATAACCATCAGTGTAGAAACTGAAGCGAGGATAACGGTGGGGATCCATCCTGTGGGGCGTTTCCCCAGTAATATCATGATCCTTTGGCATAGGGCCATCATAAGAAGAAATGGGAAAACAAAGGAGAATGCCGTCGTCATTTTTCCAATGCCTGCTCGAGTTTTTGATCAACCCATGCCTCGCTGAAAACCACATGCTTGATCCGTTTTCTTTCCCAGGTATAAACCAGATGGATCAATCCGTTTCGCCCCCTGATCATATAGGGGTAGGAAAATTCCTGACCGGGAAGGTTTTCAAGGGTATGGATGCGAATCCAGTTAAGACCGGAATCGCTGGAAACGGCAAGCTGAAGAATTCCCCGATGGTTCGGGCTGTCATTAAAGGCCAGGAGGATGCGGCCTCCGGGCAGGGGCAGCGCGTCCACGGCTGAATCCGGATTGGGCAGATCAAGGAACCTCGGCAAAGACCAGCTTTGGCCGCCGTCATCAGTCCGGGCCATGGCGATGTGCCGCGTCGGGGAAAGGCATCGGTAAAAGGCGGTGGCGGAATGGGTGTTAAAAGGTGCAACTGAGGGTTGTATGAAGGCGTCCCCCCCGGCCATGCGGCTTTTGTTGTAAATGATGCTTTGATTTTTTCGGGAAAAGGAAATCCAGAGAATTTCAGGGAAATGGCCCAGGCATTCGTGGTAGATGGGGACAGCAAAATGATCCCTGTCTCCATTGTGCCCCCCCTTCATGTTGACGGACAGGGGACGGCCCTTGACCAGTTCACTGATGTTGAAAAAGGGGCTGAGGGTAAGTCTCCGGCTGTCGGTCCAGGTGTGCCCGCTATCCCGGGATATTTTCACGTTAAGGGAACTGCCAGACCATCCGCCCAAAGTGATGGTTACATAAATCAGTCGAAGTTGCTTCCCCGGGCCTGAAAAGAGGACCGGGTTGCCCACCTTGCGAATGTACCGGTTGAGTTCCCGGGTGGCGGATGCCCGATCCACAATGATCCTCGGCGTTGACCAGGTTGTGCTGGGGCCAAGGGGTTTTTTTGAAAAAAAGATCGCCACATCTTTCGCCCCTTCCCGGGTCCCGCCATACCAGACCGCACCCAGCTGTTTGTTGGGCATTTCACAAATGGATCCCACATGCACCATGCCTGTTCCGGTACCTGGGCCTATGAAATCTTGATCCATGAAAGGATCATGATCTATGGGAAAATCAAAAGGGGGGCGGGGGGAGAATGATGACTTTGTGAAAGGGGTTGTGGAAACCCGGGTCCACGCCGGCCACCCATAGGCCAGAAGTGTCAAAATGCTCAGAATGATGATGAGGCGTTTACTCATGGGCTAGCAGATTCTGGGGAGTTGCTCACCGGTTAGCATGGCAAGGATGCGGTTGCCGCCGATCTTTGTTTTCAGAAGTGCCCTTCCCGAATTTTCAGAAGTGATCTTCCCAATAATTCGGGCTTTTTTTCCGTGGCGATGCAGTTTCATGCTCGATAGAATCAAATCAGCATCTTCCGGGGGGGCGATGATCAGGCATTTTCCCTCATTGGCCAGATAAAGCGGGTCCAGGCCCAGAATTTCCGAGGCCGCCAGGGCAGGCTTTGAAATGGGAAGGTCTGCTTCAAAAATCTGGATGCCCACGCCGGATTGGACCGCAATCTCATTTAAGGCCGTGGCCACGCCGCCCCGTGTGGGATCACGCAGCACGTGAATAATATTGCTGACGTTAAGGATCGACGCCACCAGGGTATTGAGGGAAGCGCTGTCGCTTTCAAGTTGGGTATTGAACGAAAGGCCTTCCCGGGTGGTTAGAATGGCTATTCCGTGATCACCAATATCACCGCTGATGATTACCAGATCTCCGGGCCGGGCATTACCGCTGCTCACATCAATTCCGTCGGGGATAATGCCGATGCCCGCGGTATTGATGAAGATCTTGTCCGCGTTGCCTCTGGGTACCACTTTGGTATCCCCCGCAACAATTTTTATGCCGGCGTCTTCCGCCGCCTCGGCCGCAGAATCGATGATTTTTTCGAGGTCTCGGAGTGGAAAGCCTTCCTCTAAAATGAGCCCCAGGGTTAGAAAAAGGGGTTTTGCTCCCTGCATGCAAAGGTCGTTGACGGTGCCGTGAATGGAGAGACTGCCGATATTGCCGCCGGGAAAGAAAATGGGATCTACCACATAAGAATCGGTGGTCATGGCCAAGTTGTGGCCAAAAAGGTTGATGACGGCGCTGTCGTCCATCCGATCCAGGACATCGTTGTGAAGTCGACTCAGAAAAACCGTTTCCACCAGTTCCCGGGAGGCTTCCCCGCCGCTACCGTGATCCAGGGTGATTTGTTGCGTTTTCATGATTGAAATTCCTCCCGAATCCAGACCATCGGCTGGAAGTCATCTGTGTTGCATCTATTTTTTCTTTAAGCCGATTATTTCATATGGGGTTCAATGATGATTTTAATGCAATCGTGCTCAGTGGGCGCACAAACATATCCGAATCCTGAAGGGCCATTCTCCAGGGCCAGCCGGTGTGTGACCGTTTTGGAAACCTGGACGGCCTTTTCCTTAATCAGTGAAAGGGCTGTTTTACAGTCGAGGGGGGCGCCGGCATAGGAACTGGTGAGGGTAATTTCCGTGCGCCAGAACAGGTCATTGATGGTTGCCGGAAGGGTGGCGCCCTCGGGGGCACCGGCAAAAAGCAGCATTGTCCCCCCTTTTTCCATGGCTTTCATGGCCAGAGGTATGAACCCCTCGAAGCAGAGGATCACCAGATCCGCCAGGCGACCATCATTGGCCAGGCGAAGCGCTGTTATGACGTCATCGTCCCCATGCAGGGCCAGATCGGCACCCATTTCCCTGGCCTTTTGCAGTCGATAGGGGATGGTATCAACAGCCACAACCAGTCCCGCTCCGAGGGCGCGGGCAAGGCCCACGTGGAGAAGCCCGGATATGCCGCTTCCCAGCACCAGGACCGTTTGTCCCGGTTTGAGGCCGGCGGCTTTCTGCCCGCGCAATACACAGGCCAGGGGTTCCATGAATGAGGCCTCGCCATAGGTCACATCCCCGGGGATGGGAAAGACCCCGCGATCCACGTTGATGCCTGGAACCCTCAGGTATTCTGCAAATCCTCCCGGGTCGAAGTGGGTGCCCCTGAGCAAGGTGTCGCAAACCGTATGATGTCCGGAAAGGCAGTAATGGCAGGTGTTGCAGGGAACGTGGTGGGTGACGGCCACGCGGTCGCCGGGCTTGAATTTTTCAACTTGGTCACCGGTTGATACAACTTCTCCTGCCACCTCGTGGCCCAGGACAAGGGGGACCTTGTCCCGCCGGTACCATTCCATCACGTCGCTGCCGCAGATGCCGCTGGCAAAAACCTTCAGCAGCAGTTCATCCGGTCCGATTTCAGGCACCGGCATGGTTTCAACGCGGACATCCCGGTTTGCATAATACATCAGCACACGCATGGGTTTTGGATTCATGGCATTATAAAAAGGTGTTTTAGGATTTTTCCCGCCGGGTGGTTTCAAAAAGATCAAGGGCCTGCTCCGGTGTTGCGCCACCGTGGATTACGGCATTGAGTGCTTTCATGACGGCCAGGGGATGGGGATGCTGCCACACGTTTCTACCGAGGTTGATTCCGATGGCCCCTTTTTGCAGTCCATCATAGACAAATTCAAACACTTCCAGGGCCGTTTCGCATTTGGGACCGCCGGCAATGACCACCGGGACCGGGCATCCCATGGTGACCTTTTCAAAGCCGTCATCGCAATAATAGGTTTTGACAATCCTGGCGCCCAGTTCCGCTGCAATGCGGCAGGAAAGCGCCAGATAACGGGCTGTTCTTTTTTCCATCTCTTTGCCAACGGCGGTGACGGCCATAACGGGTATTCCAAAATTCTCGCATTCATTTACGAGAAGCGCCAGGTTTTCCAGCGTTTCCTGCTCGTAGTCGCTTCCCACAAAAATGGAAACACCCACAGCCGAGACGTTCAACCGAAGCATATCTTCGATGGAGGTGGTAATGATTTCGTTGGCAAGGTCCTCGCCGACCACGCTGGTGCCGCCGGAGACCCGCAGGATAATAGGCGTATCGATGCGGAAATCGATGGCGGCCCGGAGCACGCCACGCGTAACAAATAAACCATCCGCGTAGGGGGCAAGGGTTTGAATGGTTTCCGCCGGTCTTTCCAGGCATCGCGTGGGACCTTGGAAATAGCCGTGGTCAATGGGAAGAAACTGGCAGTGTCCATCCGTTCCAATCAGCCTGGAAAGCCTGTTTTTCATACCCCAGTCCAGGTTGTCAGCCCCTTTGATCCAAGTACGGGCGAAAGATTTTTCGCCCCTACGTAGTTGGCTTTTTTCCGGTGGCATGTCCTCGATTTCTCTGGCTTCCAAAATTCCTTCCGCATCCGGCATATCCATCTCCTCCCGAATGTAGGGGCGAATGATGGCTCGCCCGTACTTTTGCTAAATTGTGGTTTTATTCAAAAAATAGATTCTACATTGTTCAGCCACGGGATGCAATCAGATATTCTCTTGACGCGGTCACGACGAGCGAGGTATAGGCTCATAAACGTTTTTTAACGAAAGGATGCTAAATGTCCCCCATTGAAGATGGCATTGCGCCATGTCTCATTCATATTGACAAAGAAGGACGATGGTTTCACAAAGGCGTCGAGATGGTTCGACGTGAGTTTGTCCGATCCTTTTACCGGCAAATGGAATTGGACGATGCGGGCAGGTACATCATTTTCTGGGGGGGCAAGCGCTGCCGTGTGGATGTGGTAGACACGGCCTTTGTGGTCAAACGTCTATCTTACCTAAGCGAAGAAAGCGGCAAGCAGGCCGGATTCATGGTCAGTCTCAGTGATGATACCGAGGAAGAACTCATCCCGGGCACCCTGTATCTGGGAGAAGAGAATGTTCTCTATTGCAGGGTTAAGGGGGGGGACTTCCCCGCACGCTTTAATCGCGCAGCCTATTATCAGCTGGCGGCGCATATTGAAGAAGAAGGGGGGGATTTTGTTCTGCCTGTCAATGGCAAAAAATTCAAAATTGGGGCCAAAGACCCGTGTACGGGCGAATAATTATTCGCCCGTACTGATCTGTCACGAGGTTCCATCCACGGGGGTAAGGATTTCTATAACCGCCTTCTTTCTCAGGTCCTTAATCCAGTTTTCAAAAATACGCTGGTGTTTTGTCTGGGTCAGTGAATCGCGATAAACGTCTTTCTCTTCCTGGAATTTCTTTTCGTTAATCCCTTCATTTCCCTCCCACCGAATGACAAAAGCCCCTTTATTGTTCACAAAAGGCTTCTGGGTATACGGATTGTCTTTTCCCAACTTGAAGGCCATTTCGCTCAACGCTGGCGCGTTGCCGATGTCGGGTATGGGGTCCCGCCGGGTGAAAAAATCGGTTTGCTGAACCTTGAGGTTGCTTTCCGTTGACATGGTTTCCCAGGATTTACCTTCTTTCAGCGATTTCAGGTATTTTTCCGATGCTGATTCAGCAGCAGCCCGGGTCCCATGGGCAATGAATCTTTCCTCAACGGCCTTTTTAACGGCGCTTAGTTCGGGAAGATAGCTTGCTTTACTCTCAGCTGTTTGGAAAATGTAAAATTTCCCTCCCAACTCAATGAGGCCGCTGGCTTCGTCTTTCTCCAGCGCAAACAGGGTCGGCGCTACTTTTTCACTGCCCTTGATATCCGGTATCGGCGCATTCTTTGAAAAATGGGCGGAATTTTTTGCCTTAAGGCCGTGTTGGCTTCCGTAAGCGGTGAGATCCACGTCATAGGGCATCTGATCCAGAAGGGTTAATCCTTTTTCGTGAGCCAGTTCCGTTGTAAGGTTTCCGGTCAACGCCGCCAGAATATCCTCTCTGACTTGTTCCAATGGGGTCATCCCGGCCTCCTTGATGTCTTCCACCAGAATAATGTGATATCCAAAACGGGTTTGGACCAGGTCGCTGATTTCTCCTTTTTTCAATGCAAAGGCCGCTTCTTCAAAAGGCGGTTCCATCTGCCCGGTTTTAAAATAACCCAGATCACCACCCTGGGATTTTGAGGGCCCTTCAGAATATCCTTCTGCAAGAGCCGCGAAATCCTCTCCTTTGCGTGCTTTTTCCAATACCTTTTCGGCCCGCTCTTTGACCTTATTCTTCACTTCTTCTGTATCGTCTTGGTCGACTTTAAATAAAATATGTTTTGCTTTTACCTGTTTGGGTTGACTGTACATCTTGGCATTGTATTCGTAATAGGATTGAATCTCCTTTTCGGTGATTTCAACTTCTCCCCCGAAATCCTTCGGATCGACCTCAAGGTAGATCACGCTGATTTTTTCAGGTATTCGATATTGCTCTTTGTTTTTTTCGAAATAGGTTTTCAACCGGGTCTCGTCAATCTTCACGGGATCTTTGAAATTCACCGGGTTGAACTCAACAAAGGCGATTTTCACTTTTTCGTTGGCAAATGTGTAGTATTCCAGGATTTCCCGGTCTGTGACATTCAGGAAGGCAAAAAGAAACTGCTTGAGTTTCTTGTCCAGCAATTCCGATGTGATGCTGGTCTCAAAATCTTCCGGTTTCATGTGGTTGTTGCCGAGCATCGATTGGTATCGTCTCATGTCGAACCGCCCGTTTATCTGGAATGCGGGGTAGTTCATGATTGCTTTTTGGATTTCCTCTTCCGTTACATCAAGGCCCAGTTCACTGGCGGCCTGGCTCATGAGCCGTTGCGTGATAAGTGTTTCAAGAGCTCTTTTTTTGAGATTAAACATTTTAATCATATTGTCGTTCCACATGCTTTTATATCTTGCCTGAAGCGACGTGATCATATCTCTGTAAACTTTTTCATATTCAGGACCATTGATCAGCTCACCGTTTACGTAAGCAATTTTCATGGCCTGATCAGATGTAAAGGAATATCCGAAATAGAAAACGAAAACGATCGCGATGATCGCAATCAAAGCTTTGATCAGCCAGCTCTTGGCATGTTTCCTCATGAGGCTCAATAACATTCAGCACTTCCTCCCATTTCCATTAACCTTACTTTTGCATAACGTTTAAAACTATCACAATTTCTAAATGAAGTCCACGATAATTTTGAAGCATGCGCCTTTCTGATTATCAACGGTATTGCCGGAATCAACTTGTCAATGGTCTTTTCTTATGATAATAATCACACGTAAAGTGTACGTTTGTAACCATTCCAAATTCGGTGCTTTTGGTTAGATTTTACTTTAGATGACAAGGTGCGTTGGCATGGCAAAGAAATACTGGAGCGTCACGGAGGTCGTTGAATTTTTTCAGGTCAACGAGACTTTCTTAAATGATCTGGAAAAAGAAGATATCGTGTGTCCATCCTGCCGTGATGGCTTGCTTAACAAGTCTTTCTCCGCTGGTGAAATGGAGAAGGTACGGCTTGCGAAAATTCTGGTGGATGAAATGGACGTCAACCTGGCCGGTGTCGAGGTGGTTTTGCAAATGCGGAAGAGCATGATCGCCATGCGAAAACAGTTTGACGCCATCTTGGAAGACCTTGCCCGGGAGATGGAGAAAAACCTGAAACCCATTTCCTGATTTTTGCCCTTATATTCTGCCATCATATTCTACCATCATATCCTAATGGCGTTCCTCACGTCCTCCTTGTACATGCCATCCATCTTTTGAACTGCTGCAAGGATCTCCGGGTCTTCTGTCTGAGGCACTTCAACCACCAGCTTGACCATGAGATTACCCCTTTTTTTTGTCTTGAGATTGGGTGCCCCTTTTCCTTTTAACCGAAGAACTTTTCCGGTTTGGCTCCCGGAAGGCACTTTCATTTTAACCTGTCCATCCACCGTTGGGATGTCAATGGTTCCTCCTGCCATGGCCTCCCTCACGGTCACGGGGATATCCATATAAAGGTTGTCGTCGATTCTTTTCAGAAAAGGATGGGGTTTCAGGTGGATGATCAGATAAAGGTCCCCCGCTTGACCACCACCGGGTGCGGGCTCTCCTTTTCCCGCGATACGCACCTTGGAGCCTTCTTTTACGCCCTTCGGGACCACAACCCTTATTTTTTCAGTTCCCGGAGCCTGTCCACTGCCGCCACAAGCTGTGCAGGGCTTACCGGTCTGGCCATGGCCCTGGCAATGAGGGCAGGGTTTGGTGAATTGCATGGGCCCCTCTGCAACGTTCAGTCGTCCGGACCCACTGCAATAGGCGCAGGTGCTCAAGGTGGAATTGGGGTCGTTTCCAGATCCGCCACAGACCCCGCAGGTTTTGGCTTTCTGCATGGAGAGCTCCGTTTCAAAACCTCGTAACGCTGAAATAAGATCAATGGTCATATCATGCTGGAGATCCCTGCCCCGCAAAGGGGCCTGGGACCGGAAACCGGATGATCCCATGCCGGAACCGAAGATATCGCCAAAAATATCTTCATAGCTCTGGTAACGACCAAATCCTTCTCCGCTGCCGCTCCGTTTACCCTGCTGGAATCCCCCCCCTCGGGAATACTGTCTGGCCCTTTGGGTGTCAAAACCGGCTTGAAGGCCTTCCGCTCCAAATTCATCATAAAGCGATCTTTTTTCTTTACTGCCGAGACAGTCGTAAGCCTGGGAAATTTCCTTGAACTTATTTTCCGCCTCATTGTTGCCCGGATTGATGTCAGGGTGCCATTTTCGGGCCAGCTTGCGATAGGCCTTTTTGATCTTTTCTTCAGAAGCGTCCTTGGAAACACCAAGGATTTTGTAGAAATCTGTAGACATGGTTCAGTCCCATTAATTGAAGTTTGAGGATCACTGGTCAAAAAAGTACCCTGTTAATATATTGAGTAACCCTTCACCAAGTCAAAGAAAAAAAAGGGTGCTGTGCTTTTGTGTGAGATTTTTTTTAAATGGCCTGAAAGAGCGCAAGAGGAAAAAACCCCTTGACAATCGCTGAGTTTGCATGAAACAAAGCTATGACATACAGCGTTGGAATTACGCTGTTTATCTTGTCAAAAGCTTGGCCTGTTTCCGATGGGATAGAACCTTGAAATGGTAAAATTGTGGCAGAAAAGTCAGGAAAAGCCCTCTAAAGGGGATCAGAACCCGGTTCAGAATCCCGATACACCAATTCTTTTCGTTGATGATGATCCGATTATTCATAAGGTGGTGGATAAATACCTGAAGGATTGGAATGTGACATCGGTTTTTTCCGGTGAAGAGGCGCTGGATCGTCTTGAAAAAGAGAATTTTGTGATTGTGATTACGGATCTCAGAATGCCGGGCATAGGCGGCATAGAGCTTCTGCAAGAAATAAAAGCCAAATACAATAACCGTGTACAGGTGATCGTCGTTACGGTTTCGGATAATCTGGATGACCTATTGGCCGCTTTGGAAGGTGGCGCCAGCGACTTTTTATTGAAGCCTCTCAACAAAGAGGTGCTGATAGAGGTCCTGAAGCATACCGTGTTGAGAATTGACCGCTGGAATCAGTCCTTGAACATGCTCATCAACAAACAAAGTTCAGATTAACCCTGCCGATTTCCCCCCAGCATGTCTTTGGCGTGCGCCATGGCGTGGCTCGTGGTGATCCGACCTCCAAGAAGTCTTGCAATTTCCTTGACCCTCTCCTCAAATGTGAGTTCCGTGACGGTCGCGCGGGTTCGACCGCCCGTGACCTCCTTTTTGACGAGAAAATGGTTTTCGCCCTGGCAGGCAATTTGAGGCAGGTGTGTGATACACAAAATCTGATGAAATGCGGCCAGAGAAAACAGCTTTTCGCCTACCACCTCAGCTGTGGCGCCGCTGATGCCGGCGTCAACTTCGTCGAAAACAATGGTCTCAACCGATGCGTTTTTCGCGAGGATGGTTTTGATGACCAGCATGATCCTGGAAAGTTCGCCACCTGATACGATGGTTGACATGGGTTTTAAGGCCTCACCGGGATTGGTGGAAAGCATGAAGACCACGCGATCAAAGCCGTGTGGGCCCAAAGCTTCAATGCGATCGTTATCCGAATCACCCGATTCCGGCGGGTCCTCCTCGAAAATGGCCTCAAATCGGGTATTTTTCATATGCAGCTGTTGGAGTTCCCTTTCCATTGCCGCCTTAAGCCCCAGTGCACCCACCCGTCTTTTCCGGGAAAGGTGGTCAGCCTGTTTCATCAGATTTGCTTCCAGGGCCTTACGTTGCTTGATGAGAGTCGCCAACGCTACTTTTCTTTGAGTCAGATCATCAAACCGGGAGGCCAGCTTTTGTTTGAAACGCAAGACGTCTTCAATGGTGCCGCCATATTTTCGTTTGAGCCCGTTTAACGCATCAAGCCTGTCGGATACGGCCGCCAACCGCTTGGGGTCAATCTGGACCGTTTCCTGGAAATCCCTTAGGGCAAAGGATACATCCTCAATGTTGATTTCAATTTCGGCGAGTGCATCCGCTATGGGCAAAAGGTGTTTGTCCAATTGGGCGCCTTTTGAGACGCGCTTGCCACAACGGGAAAGGACAGAGAGTATGGCATCATTGCTTTCGTAGAGGGTTTGATATCCATTTCGAGCGATTTCCAGAAGGTCTTCGGCATGCTGAAGCCGAACTTTTTCCTCTTTGAGCGCGATGTCTTCACCGGGTTTGGGCTCCACACGTTCAATTTCTTGCAGCTGAAATCTACCCAGTTCCTGGCGTTCCCGGTGCTCGGCAATTTGTTTCTCACTGTCTTTGATTCTATATTTTAATGTCTGATATTTTTCAAACTGGCCGCTGAAAAGATTTCGGTCTTTTTCCAGTCCGCTGAACTCGTCGAGCAGGTAAAGGGTGTGTTCCGGTTTTAAAAGGTGCTGATGGGCATGTTGGCCGGAAACACTGACCATATGCGGGGCCAAAAGGGCCAGCATCTGAAGCGTGGCCGGGGAATCATTCATGAGCACCTTGTTTCGTCCCTCACGGAAAATGATTCTTTTGATGTTCAGCTCACCGTTGAATCTAATTTTCAATTCCTGCAGCAGCTGCCTTAATTCCGGGTTGCCGGGAAAAACAAAATGTGCCTCAACCGATGCATCCCCGCAACCTGTGCGAATCAGGTCTGCGGAAGATCTTGTTCCCAGAATAAGATTGATGGCATTGATTATGACGGATTTACCGGCTCCCGTTTCACCGGAAAGTGTGTTAAGGCCATTTTTGAGGGTAAGTGACAGGTTGTCGATTATGGCGAAATTATGGATTTTCAGATTGGCGAGCATGTCATGTAGAAGTCACTAAAACATTGAATGGTCTTTCAAAGAATATTTTCCGGACGCAAACCTGCGCCCTCAATATGATTATCACTCTTTATCCTTTGAGTCTTCCAAAAGTCGCCGCATCTCTATTCGAAGGCAGACAGGGTCCAGTTCTTTGATCCTTTTGTATTCCACCAGGGCTACACATGGAACGGGCAGGTCGCACAAGGGGATCTCTTTCCCCATCAGATCAAAAATAATGGTTGCTTCGTTAATCCGGTATTGCCGGCCGTCGATGAGAATGCCGTAGTCGCCTTTGTCTTTGATGAGCGCGGATTCAATGGTTTCACTTTTGTCTTCAGCATTGTTATCCACAGAAAGGGCCAATGCCGGCGAACCGAAAGCGATCAGCATAAACAGCAAAGGCCCCAAATGTATATCCAGAACCGTTTTTACAAATTTTTCAGCCATATCAAATTCCTATCTTAACCATTTAGCGATCCATGATAACGTGGTTTTATAATAACCCTACTGTGCCTATGAGCATAGAACGGCTTAGGGGATTTGCAGCGCCATTGACTTTGCTCATAGATATCATTAAAGTCAGCGCTCGTCGACCAAAAAATTTGATAATCTCGTCAAATGGTAAGGGGTTAAACCCTTTCGAGATACTGAGTGTGTGACAATGAAATTGCGAAAAGGGCATACGGTTGAACTGAACATTGAAAAGATGGCTTATGGGGGGCGTGGCATTGCCCGTCTGGATGGATTTGTGATCTTCGTGCGGGGCACTGTGCCCGGTGACAGAATCCTGGCCAGGATATTCAAGAAAAAGAAGGATTATGCGGAGGCAGCTCTTGTAGAATTACTGGATGCATCATCTGATCGAATTGAAACTGCCTGCCCATATGCGGGTTACTGCGGTGGTTGCCAATGGCAGCATGTGGCTTATGAAAAGCAATTGGTTTTTAAAAGGGAACACATCAAGGAACCCCTTGAGCGTATTGCAGGGTTGAAAGATGTGATGGTTCGGCCACTGCTCCCTTCGGAAAATATTTTTGGATACCGAAACAAAATGGAGTTTTCCTTCTCTGACAGGCGATGGTATCTTCCCCGCGAGCTGCATCTTAAAGAAAAAAGAGAGGGTTTTGCTCTGGGACTCCATGTGCCCGGAACATATCTTAAGGTCATTGATATGGCGGCATGCTTGCTGCAGCAGCAAACGGGAAGCGACATTTTGAGGGAAGTGGGTCAATATGTAAAGGAATCGGATGTTCCGGTCTACGGCTTGAAAAGCCATAAAGGTTTCTGGCGCTATTTGGCCATTCGGCATTCTGCAGCGTTTGATCAGTGGATGGTCAATCTGGTGACTTCGGAGGAAAATATATCCACGGTTCAGCCCCTGGCTGACCGCCTTTGCCGAAAATTTTCAGGCATCAAAACGGTTGTCAACAATATCAATGGGCGAAAGGCTTCCATTGCCGTTGGAGAAAAAGAAAAGGTGCTCAGGGGAGATGGATTTATCAATGACAAAATCGGTCCCTTCAGTTTCCGGGTTTCAGCAAATTCGTTTTTTCAAACCAACACATCCTCTGCCCTGAAACTATATGAACAGGTGCTCCGTTATGCCAATCCGAAAGGGTCGGAAAAGGTGCTCGATCTGTACAGTGGTACGGGGACCATTCCGATTTTCCTGGCAGACCGGGTTCGCTCCGTGACCGGCATAGAGATCAGCCAAAGCGCAACAGCGGACGCCGACAGGAATGCTTTGGAAAACGGCGTTCGGAACTGTCAGTTTATATGTGGCGATATTCGTGAAAAACTAGGGGGTATAGGGTTTAAGCCGGATCTAATGATCATTGATCCGCCACGTGCGGGAATGCACAAGGATGTACTGGCTGAAACAATGGCCCTCGGGCCTCAACGAATCATTTATGTGTCGTGCAATCCCACAACGCTAGCCAGGGATCTGGAAACCATGGTGGAAGATTACGAATTAAATGAAATTCAGCCCGTTGACATGTTCCCCCATACCTTCCATATTGAGGCGGTTGCCAAGCTCTCCCTTCGAAAAAAAACATCCACAGATTGAAAAAGATTGACAAAACTCTTTTTTAAAATTAGATTGCTCAGCTAAGCAAAATGAAGGATGTAATTCGCGCAAAGGGGGTGATTTATCATGGCCGTAGGTTTATCAGTGGAATTATTGGTTACGAGGCCCTACGGTCCCGGCAGATGCTATATGCCCCCCAACATAAGAGAGCTTTTGAACTTTCATCGCATATCCAACAGGTGGACCCGATATTGATGTGACAGTGCCCCATATATAAATGATGAAAAATTAGAATTCGTCCGCTGTTGAAGGCGAGGAAAAGCATCTCTGTTGGTTGTGAGGTGTTTTTTTTTGAACCAGAGAATTTTTTAAAGGACGAGGTTATGTCTCTATGAAAGTAATTGTTCGTGATAATCAGATAGAAAAGGCAATTAAAGATTTAAAAAGGAAGTTAACCAAAGAGGGCTTTTTTTCGGAAATCAAAGAGCGACGTTTTTACGATAAACCGAGTGTTCAGAAAAAAAAGAAACAGGCCAAGGCCGCGAAAAGGCGGAGGAAAAAAGTAAGAAGATTTTAGTGTTCCCCTGGGCGAATGCAAGGAAAGCTTGCAACAGGGGGACCCGTGTTTTTTGTGCCGTTTTTCACTTGACAAAATGAGGACCAATCAGGTAAATACTCGAAGCTGTTTGCCCCTTATTTATTCAACCCATAACCGGATGCAAGAGGCTTACAACCATGAAAAACCAATCGAATTCCGCTGAAAACGGAACCCAATCATCCAATGGCGGCCTGGTCCCCAAGTGGATAAACCTCAGCCTTATCGTCCAGGACGCCGGCTTTTTTGTTTTAGGCCTGATCGGCGCGCTGATTGTGGGTTGGGCCGTATTTCCCGCATTACTCTATTCCAAACAACCGCAGCCCATCAATTTCAATCACGCGTTGCACCTTGATTCTGAAATAGTGGATGGCATTGAGGGGGAAACGCCCGAGGAAAAATGTCAAAGCTGTCACGGTTTTCGAGAGGACGGCAGCTTTGCGGGTATTCCCAAACTGGAAAAATGCACGGAATGCCATGATGATCCTGAGTCTCCTCTGGGGGAAACGCCGGAAGAAAAAGCGTTTCTGGTGGAATATGTTGAGCCTGAAAAGGAAGTTCCCTGGTTTGTTTATTCAAAACAGCCGGACTGTGTCTATTTTTCCCATATTGCCCATGTGAAAATGGGGAAAATGGAATGTGCCACATGCCATGGGAATTTTGCAGGCAACGAAAAACTGCCGTTGTATGTTGAAAACCGGTTAACCGGCTACAGCATCAACATCTGGGGAAAAAATATTTCCGGATTGTATCTGAACAAAACGTATGCTGATCGCATGAAGATGGATGACTGTGCCCAATGCCACACAGAAAAAGGACAGGAACAGAATAACGCCTGTTTCGTGTGTCACAAATAAGGGGAAGATGACCATGAAAATAACCAGAAGAAATTTCATCGCATCTGTCGTCGGCGGGGTCGCTGGAATTCAGGTCACGCCGCTACCCTGGAAGATTACGGATGATGTCGCCATATGGACCCAGAACTGGCCGTGGGTGCCTGTCCCGTCCACCGGTGCGGTTACGGAAGAAAACACCGTTTGCAACCTTTGCTCGGGCGGGTGCGGTATTTCTGTCAGAAAGGTCGACCAGCGGGCTGTGAAGATTGAAGGTCGTACCGATTACCCCATCAATCCCGGGGGCATCTGTCCGGTTGGCATGGGAGGTCTTCAGCTGCTCTATGACAACGATATGCGGTTTCCGGGTCCCATGAAACGGGTGGGCGCCAGGGGTGAAGGTCAGTTTGTCAACATCACCTGGGGTGAAGCCTATGATATTTTAGCGGGTCGAATCGAAAACCTGCGAAAATCCGGAAAGCCTGAGGCGATCGCTGCCATTGATGGAAATGTTGCGGGTACGACCACATCGCTGCTCATCGAAAGATTCATGCAAGCGGTTGGAAGCCCCAATTATGTAAAACCTAGCACCATTACAGATACCTATAACATGGGTAACCTTCTGATGCAGGGAAAATCAAACCCCATGGCCTACGATCTGGAGAACTCCGATTATGTATTGAGCTTCGGTGCCGGGCTGCTGGAAGGCTGGGGTGCCCCCGGCCGGGTCATGAATGCCTGGGGGCTGTGGCATGACGCCAATCCGGCCAAACGCAACACCAAGGTGGTTCAGATTGAATCCCGGGCATCCAATACCGCATCCAAAGCGGACTTCTGGGTGGCGCCTAAGCCCGGAACCGACGGCGCGTTGGCTTTGGGAATTGTGAATGTTCTCATCGGGAAGGGACGTATCGATGAGCGGTTTGTGAACGGATTTACCTATGGATTTAATGATCTGACGTCTTCAGGGGGGCAAAAGCAGTCTGGCTTTAAAACCATCGTACTCCAAAAATATTCCCCCGCCCAGGTGGAGAGAATCACCGGGGTTGATGCGAAAACCATTATCGCCCTGGCGGATGATTTCAGCAAAGCAAAGGCGCCTGTTGCCGTCTACGGAAAAGGGAAAAACAACCTGAACGGCAGCCTTTATGAATTTATGGCAGTTCAAAGCCTCAATGCTGTTGCCGGGAGGATAAATCGACCGGGAGGCGTTCTGCTCCCAGGCTCTCTCCCCCTGTCGCCCCTTCCCGGTTTTGAGCCTGATAAAGTGGCGGTAAATGGTCTTAAGAAGCCGCGTATCGATGGTGCGGGCACGCCTGCATATCCTTTCGCTCAGAGCCTTATCAACCATTTTGCCGATGCCATTAACAAAAGTGCCAAATCTCCAGTCGACACACTTCTCGTGTTTTCAGCAAATCCGTTTTTTACCGTTCCCGATGGGGGCGGGTTCAAGAATGCCCTGGAGAAGATTCCCTTCATTGTGAGTTTTTCACCATACCGCGATGAAACGGCCAACATGGCGGATCTGATTTTGCCGGATCATAACTATCTTGAAAAGATGGAAGACACCGTCTGGCCTGTGGGACTGCAATATCCCCTTTATGGGCTTTCCAGACCGGTGGTCGAACCCGTTAACAACACTCGGAATGTTGGTGATGTGATTATTTCCCTGTCCAAGGCTGTGGGCGATGCAACCGGCAGTGCGTTCCCTTGGGAAAATTTCGAAGAAGTGCTTCAGGTTCGTGCAAAGGGTCTCTTTGATGCGGGCGGTGGGCTTGTTCGATATGATCCTTCAAATCCGGCTTGGAAATTTAAGTACTTTGATGATCCTCCCAAACCCTCCTATGGCACTTTTGATGAGATGTGGGAAGAGATGAAATCCGGCGGCATGTGGTATCGACCGGTCAAGCTTCCTACATCCTGGAAAGGCCTTTTTGAGACCCCCAGCGGAAAATTTGAATTTGTCAGTCAGAAACTGGGGCAGGCTGTTTCGGGAAGGGTAGCCCTTGATCAGATGGGTATTCGTGTTGCTGGCGTTGAAGCCCTCATGGGACATTATGAGGCGCCGAAACTGGGGGTGGATCGCTCCAAATATCCCCTGTTCATGGTTCCCTACGAGATGATCAATCTCACCAGCGGATGGATTCCCTCACCACCCTTTCTCTACAAGACCATTTTTGCCACTCAGCTTTTGAAAAACGAATCTTTCGTTGCTATGAATCCCGCAACAGCCGCCAAATACAAGCTGCACCAGGGAGACCGGGCCGTTGTCAAGTCCCCTTTGGGGCAACTGCAGGTGCGGGTAGATCTGTTTGAGGGCGCAATGCCGGGAAGGGTCTACATGCCGATCGGCTTTGGTCACACGGCCTACGATGAATACCAGAAGGGTAAAGGCGTTAACCCGAACAATATCGTCAAGGCCTTAAACGATCCGGTCAGCGGATACCCGATCTGGTGGAATACGCCAGTTAAGTTAATAAAGGCTTAGGTGAGGTAGCTCATGAAAAAAGAAAATGGCCACGGGAAACCTGACGCCGGTCTTAAAACCGCGCATCAGTCCGGTCAAAAATATGGCATGGTCATCGATCTTGACAAATGTACCGGGTGTGGCACGTGTATGGTTGCCTGCGCAGCGGAAAACAATGTTTCTGTGAGGGCGGACCAGACCGACAAAGAGCGTACCATTACCTGGATGAATCTCTATAAAATCACCAATGGAAAAAAATTCCCCCATACGGAGGTGAGTTATTTTCCCCGGCCCTGCATGCACTGCGATCATCATCCACCGTGCGTTTCCGTGTGTGTGGCCACTGCAACGAAATTGGACTTCAATACCGGTATTGTCAGCCAGATCTATACCCGATGCATCGGCTGCCGGTATTGCCAGGCGGCGTGTCCTTACGGTGCGCGGTATTTTAACTGGTGGGATTCATTTCCCCAGGATAAAGGCATGGACCGCTATCTGACACCTGAGGTGTCTCCCAGAATGAGGGGTGTTGTGGAAAAATGCACCTTCTGCCACCAGCGGCTGATGCGGGCTAAAAATCAGGCCTACGCAGAAAACCGCAGGGAGCTGGAGGAGGGAGAATACAAAACGGCCTGCACGGAAGCCTGCCCGGCTGAAGCCATCACTTTTGGGGATTTAAACAATTCGAAACATGAAGTATCACAATTAATCAAGCACCCCTATGCTTTCAGGATTCTTGAACGCATTGGGACGGGACCCAAGGTATACTACCTTTCCAGCAGGGACTGGGTGCGCAGACTGGCTGACAATTTCCTACCCGGCGAATACGAACCCGTCATCAACAGAACATGGGCTGAAGATGAATGGTCCACCAAGCCGGGTCGCGACCGGTTCTAGCAACGTAAGGATCAAAAAAATGACATGCCATAAAATGTCAGGAGGATGAGTGATGGATTTGGATTCCCCATTGTTACCGAAAGGCGTTAAAAGATGTACCCCGGGGGTCTTTCTTCTATGGACCCTGCCCTGGTTGGCGCTGCTGGCGTGGGGCGGCCTTTCGGCCGTTCTGTGTCTCTGGAAGGGTTTAAACCAGACCAATATGAGCAATATTTTTGCTTTTGCCCTGTGGATCGTTTTTGATCTGGCGATAATTGGTTTGGGCGCTGGTGCGTTTTTTACGGGGTTTCTGACCTACATTGTCGGTCGTAAAGAACTGAAAAGCATCATCAATACGGCTGTTGTCATTGGGTTTATCTGCTATTCCGGCGCCATGGCCATGCTGGGGATCGATATCGGCCAGCCCATCAGGGGCTGGTTCATTTTCTGGCACGCCAATATTCACTCCATGCTGGTGGAGGTGTCGTTTTGCATTACCTGTTATCTGATCGTTCTGACCATTGAATTCGTTCCACTTATTCTTGAAAACAGACAAATTAAAAAAGTCAAGGAATTGAGGCTGGTGGGCCATAACCTCCACGAAATCATGGCGGTTTTTGCGGCAACCGGTACGTTTCTGTCGTTTTTCCACCAGGGGTCCCTGGGAGGGATGTTCGGCGTTATGTATGCAAGGCCTTTTGCGGCCCGGGAAGGTTTTTATATCTGGCCATGGACTTTTTTCCTCTTCGTACTCTCCGCCATCGCTTGTGGCCCCTGCTTTACCATCCTTTGTACGAAGTTGACTGAGTTTCTTTCGCGAAAAAAGCTGGTTCCGGACGATGCAATTCAGTTTCTGGCTAAAATGTCGGGCTGGCTTCTGGCGCTGTATATGGTTCTGAAGACCTTCGATTACCTGGGCTGGATATACGGGATTGTTCCCAGAGCTGGTTTGACATTTATGGATTTTTTCAACGAAGGTCCCTATGGTGTTTGGCTGATAGTGGCGGAGATGATATTTTGCGGATTCCTTCCTGCCATTATTCTGCTGACGCCGGCCGGTAGAAAGAGTCAGGGCTGGCTCATTTTGGCCAGTCTGTTGAACTGTACCGGCATTGTGCTGAACCGATTTCTTTTTATTATCGTGACCTTGGCGGTTCCGGTGATGCCCTTTGACCGGTTCTGGGGTTATCTTCCCACGTGGCAGGAATGGGGCATCGGAATGGCGGTGGTCGGCTATGGATTCCTGGTATTTTCATTGGCCTATCGGTATTTGCCCTTGTTCCCGAAAGAGACTGAACTGAACCCGCTGCCGGTTGAATAGCTGTTAGGCATCAGATAAGGAGAACACCATGACACCATTTTCCTTCGAATGGCAATGGAACATTGAGTATGTGATTTTTTTCGGACTTCTGTACGTTGCGCTGGGGCTCATCGGCGGGGGGATCACCTTTGTGGCCATTAAAACGGCATTGCAGGTATTCGGATTTATGCGTGAGAGGGACTTTCACGATTAAGCTTTTCGACTTTTTGCTTATCCACAAGGGCTCCAGCGTGAGCTCTTGTGACGGTTCCTGCCCGCAGCGACACACCATACCATATTACATCAATTTTTCTCTCTGCCCTATTTCCAGATAACCGTATCCTGCCGCCAGAATTCATTGTCCTTAGAGGGATAATCAAGGTTGAAATGAAGGCCGCGGCTCTCTTTTCTAAGCGAGGCGCAGGTAATAATGAGTTCCGCAACAAGGGCAAGATTTCGGAGTTCAAGGAGGTCCTGGCTGACCAGAAAGTCCCAATAGTATTCTTTGATTTCCTCCTGAATGATCTCCACTCGTCTTTTTGCACGGGCCAGACGTTTGTTGGTCCTCACAATGCCCACGTAGTTCCACATAAAACGCCGAATTTCATCCCAGTTATGAGATACAACCACCAACTCTTCGCTGTCCGTTGCACTGCCGGGGTCCCATTCCGGTGCCCGGGGAAAAGCCTCCTGTTTCCCGGCGGTCAGTTCCTGGGCTGCTTTAATGGCAGTACGCCTGGCAAATACAAGCGCCTCTAACAGTGAATTGCTGGCCAGACGGTTTGCGCCGTGCAACCCTGTGCAGGCCACTTCACCGATGGCAAAGAGGTTTTTAAGATTGGTATGGCCATGTTCGTCAGTCAAGAGACCGCCGCACATATAATGGGCGGCAGGGACCACGGGAATGGGTTCCCTGGTGATGTCGATGTGGAAGGAGAGGCAGGTTTCATAGATATGGGGAAAGCGATGGGTAATAAAATCTTCACCTTTGTGGCTGATATCCAGATAAACGCAATGATCGCCGCTTTTTTTCAGTTCCATGTCGATGGATCTTGCCACAACGTCCCTGAAGGCCAGATCCTTCAGGGGGTGGTAGGACTCCATGAAGCGGTTCCCTTTTTTGTCCAGGAGGATTCCCCCTTCACCCCTCACCGCTTCGGAGATCAGGAAGTTCCTGGCCAAGGGATGGTACAGGGAAGTGGGGTGGAACTGGACAAATTCCATATTGGCCACTTTTACCCCGGCTCGGAAGCCCATGGCGACCCCGTCCCCGGTGGCAATGTCGGGGTTGCTGGTATAACGGTACGCCTTGCCGGCGCCGCCGGAACAAAGGACCGTGATTCTTGCGAGGATCGTCAGGATGGCGCCTGTTTCCGAATCCAGAACGTAGGCGCCCCAGCAGCTCTGATCTGTTTTTTTGGCAACGATGCCCCGACGGACCAGGGTGGATTTTCTGATGAGATCAATGGCCATGTGGTTTTCATAAATCTGAATATTCGGGTCTTCTTCCGCCCGTGCAAGCAACCGTTTTTCAACCTCGCGGCCGGTCAAATCCTTGGTATGAACAATTCGCCTTTTGGAATGACCGCCTTCGCGTCCAAGATCGAACATTTTCTTCCGGCCTTCCTGCTGAGAAAACCGTACCCCCAGGGATATGAGTTCGTGAATTCGCCGGGGGCCCTCCTCCACGACAATTCTTACAATATCTTCATGGCAGATGCCGTCCCCCGAGGTAAGGGTATCCTTGATATGAAGTTCAAAACTGTCATCGGGATCCAGAACCGAGGCAATGCCCCCTTGGGCATAGTTGGTTGAGCCTTCGGTCTTTTCCTTTTTGGTCACGATGGCAACTGTCCCTGTCTTGGCTGCATCAAGCGCAAAACGCAATCCGGCAATTCCGCTGCCTATGACGAGATAATCGGTATTAATTGGCATTGATTTTTCCTCTTAGTGAAAGGGAAATCCGTTTTCTTTTGAGATCCACATTCAACACCCTGACGTTGACCTTCTGGTATACTTTGACCACATCGTTGGGGTCCTTTACAAAACGATCTGCCATCTGGCTAACATGAACAAGGCCATCCTGGTGAACGCCCATATCCACGAAGGCGCCGAAAGCGACGATATTGGTGATGATGCCGGGCAGGGTCATCCCCGGTTCGAGGTCTTCAATTTTTTCAATACCGTCTTTAAAAGCGATATTTTCAAATTGATCTCTTGGATCACGCCCGGGTTTGGCCAGCTCCTTCAAGATATCATCCAAGGTGGGGAGACCCACCGTTTCGGTGACATATTTTTCCGTATTAATTTTCTTACGGATGCCTTCATTTTCCATGAGATCCCGGATGGCGAACCCAAGGTCATTGGCCATGGTTTCTACGATGGGATAACTTTCGGGGTGAACGGCGCTGCCATCCAGCGGATTCGAAGCGCCATTGATGCGCAGGAAGCCGGCGGCCTGTTCAAAGGCTTTGGCGCCAAGGCGGTGAACTTTCATGAGTGCTTTCCGAGATGCGAAGGGCCCATTCGCCTCGCGGTGGCGGACAATGTTTTTCGCCAGTTGGGGCCCCAACCCCGATACATATGTGAGCAGTTGCCGGCTTGCGGTGTTGGCTTCCACGCCAACCCTGTTGACGCAGCTTGTGACCACGTCGTCGAGACTTTTTCTTAACGCTTTTTGGTCCACATCGTGTTGATATTGCCCAACCCCTATGGATTTCGGGTCTATTTTGACCAGTTCGGCAAGGGGATCCATGAGCCTACGTCCAATTGAAACAGCGCCTCTCACGGTTATATCATGGTCCGGGAATTCTTCACGGCCCGCTTCCGAGGCGGAGTAAACGGATGCGCCGCTTTCATTGACCATGATGATCTGAATCCTCTTTTCAAAAGACAGTCCTTTTATAAAGGTTTCGGTTTCCCTCCCGGCCGTGCCGTTTCCAATGGCAATGGCATCCACATGAAAACGATTACAGAGTTCTCCTATCTTTTGTCCCGCTTGAATGGCTTTTGAATCGCCAAAATGTGGAAAGATGGTATCCGAGTGCAGAAGTTTTCCCTGGGAATCCAGACAGACCACTTTACATCCGGTCCGGAACCCGGGGTCGATGGCCAGGATATTTTTTTGCCCAAGAGGCGGCGAAAGAAGAAGTTGACGAAGGTTGCCGGCAAATATTCGAATGGCCTCTTCATCAGCCGCCTTTTTTGAGGTCATCCGAACCTCGGTTTCCATGGAATGGTTCAGGAGTCTTTTATAACTGTCGTGAATGGCCATCTGCACCTGCTCGGAAGTTCCAAAATGGCCGGTGATAAAAAGGGACTCCAGCAGGGCAAGGGCCCGGCCCTCTTCCGGCGCAATACGAAGGGTCAGGATGCCTTCATTTTCGCCCCTTCGCATGGCCAGTATCCGGTGTGAAGGCGCTTTTTTAAGGGGTTCTTCCCAATCAAAATAATCTTTGTATTTTTCCCCTTCTTCCTCTTTACCGGAATCGACCTTTGAAGCAAGAATGCCCTTTTCTAAAAAAAGAGACCGCATCAGTGTTCGTGCTTTCTGATTTTCAGTGATCCATTCGGCGATGATGTCCCTTGCGCCTGAAAGGGCATCCTCGGTCGTTTCAATCTCTTTTTCAGGATCCACAAAGGGGGCTGAAACGACGTAAGGGTCAAGATCTTCCTGTTGAAATAGGATCTGGGCCAGGGGTTCAAGTCTCCGTTCCCTGGCGATACTCGCCCGGGTTCGCCGTTTGGGTTTAAAAGGAAGATAAATGTCTTCGAGAATCGCAAGGGTTTCGGCCCCTCCAATTTTAGTGGCCAGGTCTTCCGTCAGTTTTTCCTGGTCGCGCAAGGATTTTAAAATGACGTCGCGCCTTCGATCCAATTCTTCCATACTGGCGGATCGATCTCGGATGTCGGAAATGGCCACCTCATCCAGGGAATTTGTTGCTTCCTTCCGGTACCGGGCAATAAAAGGGACCGTGGCACCTTTCGAGAGAAGGTCCAGTACTGCCTCCACCTGTTTTGGGCGAAGATCCATTTCATTGGCGAGCTTTTGCACGTATTTTGAATTCATCGGTTAAAAAACTCCAGTTTCAGAAAATTAGTAGTCCCCTTTCAATGACAGTCTTTGAGATAACAGTTCGTTGTAAAATGGTCAAGTTTGTTTCCTCCTCAAGAATCCCGTAATGAGCGATCCGGTATCCAGCATCAATCGCCCTGATTTTCGTTGACTTATTGAGTAGTTATGTTTAAATAGCATTCCGTAGTATTTCCGAAGCAAGTTTCCTCTTTCAACCCGCTAGGGAAACAGGATTTAAAATGGTCCACGGTCGCCCAAAAACCCCTGAACAGGAAGCCCGTAAGACCATAGACAAAATGCTGGATTTGTCCGGCTGGGATGTTCAGGATGTTAATAATGCCAACATCTATGCCCAAAAAGGTGTGGCCATCGGGGAGTTTCCGTTAAATCCGGGCCATGGTTTTGCTGATTATCTCCTGTATGTGGATGGAAAGGCAACAGGGGTCATTGAGGCAAAAAAGGTCGGCAATACCCTTACCGGTGTTGAAATCCAGTCAGACAAGTACAAAACCGGCCTGCCCGAAAATCTTCCCGCGTGGTACAGGCCCCTTCCTTTCTGTTATCAGTCCACAGGTGTGGAAACCCGTTTTACAAATGGTCTTGATCTTGTTCCCCGTTCCAGGGACATTTTTTCTTTTCATCGCCCGGAAACTTTCGAAGAGTGGCTTAATGATGACACACCCGTACCTCAGGAAAAGGCTGCTGAAAAGCAGGCCCCTTTCGGCAAACCTTCCACTCTAAACCTGCGGCTCAAGCAGATGCCGGAGCTCATGGAGGGCGGCTTATGGCCTGCCCAGATCGTAGCTGTGAAAAATCTGGAAAAGTCTCTTGCCCAAAACCGGCCTCGTGCCCTTATCCAGATGGCCACAGGCTCGGGCAAGACATTTACAGCCATCAATTTTATCTACAGGCTTATCAAGTTTGCAAAGGCTCGGCGGGTCCTGTTTCTGGTTGATCGGGGTAATCTGGGCAAACAGACCCTGAAGGAATTCCAGCAGTATGTTTCACCCTATAACAACTATAAATTCAGCGAAGAATATATTGTTCAGCGCCTGACTTCAAATACCCTTGATAAAAGCGCCCGGGTCTGCATCTGTACCATCCAGCGGCCTTACTGCCACGCCCAGCAAACAGACCTTTGGTTTTTTTAATCAGAATCTTGTTATGGAATACGGGCATGAAGAGGCCGTGGCGGATGGTGTGAATGTCAATTATGATGTTTATCGCATCAAGACAGAAATTACTGAACAGGGCTCAAAGGTGGAATCCGGCTATTATGTTGATGTTCGTGACAGGGAAACCAGGGAAATTCGCTGGGAGCAGCTCGATGAAGATCTTGAATACGATGCAAATAAGCTTGACCGTGATGTTGTGGCCATAGATCAGTTCCGCACGGTTGTCCAGACGTTTCGGGACAAACTCTTTACGGAGATATTTCCCGGCCGTACCGAGGTGCCAAAAAACCTGATTTTTTCAAAAGACGACAGCCATGCGGAAGACATTGTTAAAATTGTGCGCGAGGAATTTGCAAAGGGCAATGATTTTGCTCAGAAGATTACCTACAAGACAACCGGAAAAAAGCCTGAAGATCTTATCGCAGAATTCAGAAACAGTTATAATCTCAGGATTGCCGTTACAGTGGACATGATCGCCACAGGCACCGACATAAAACCCCTTGAAGTGGTCATGTTCATGCGCAGTGTAAAATCCCGCAGTTTCTTCGAGCAGATGAAGGGCCGGGGCGTGCGCGTTATAAACAAAGATGACCTGAAGTCTGTTACACCGGATGCCAAAGCAAAGGACCATTATATTATTGTGGATGTTGTGGGTGTGTGCGAGCGGGACAAGACAGACTCAAAGCCCATGGACCGGAAAAAATCAGTCTCTTTTGAAAAACTTCTCCAGGCAGTCAGTCTTGGCAACACAGATCCAAATGTTATCTCATCGGTTGCTGCCCGTATTGCGCGGATCAATAAAAATATTTCGGAAGAAGATGCTGAAAAAATCATAAAGCATACAGACGGGAAGAGCCTGGGCGGTTTTGTAGCTGATCTTGTAACTGCCCTTAATCCTGACAAACATGTGGAACAGGCAAAACAGGACAATCCGGGTGTGGATCAGCCTACGGAAGAGCAAATTCAGCAGGCAGCAGGTAGCCTGATAAAAGATGCCGTCAAACCTTTGTATGATCCGGATTTCAGGCATCTGTTACTTGAGATAAAGAAAAAGAACGAGCAGATTATTGATAATGTCAGTTCGGATGCAGTGATAGAAGCGGCCTTCAGCGCAGAAGCTTTGGAAAAGGCAAAGGGCATGATAGCGTCTTTTAAACAGTTCATTGTGGATAACAAGGATGAACTGATTGCTCTGCAGATTCTTTATTCCCGGCCGTACAAATCGCCTTTGAAGTACGAGAATATAAAAGAGCTTGCAGATACCATTAACAAGCCGCCCCATCACTGGACAGAGGATAATCTCTGGGCTGCCTATGCTGCTCTTGAAAAATCAAAGGTTCGTGAGGCAAGCGGTGTGCGCATAATGACGGATCTTGTATCCCTTGTCCGGTATGCCCTTGAACAGGAAAATGAGCTTGTGCCGTTTCCGGAAAAGGTGGATGCGAATTTCAAGGCATGGCTGGCACAGCAGGGTAAGAAGTTCACAGAAGAAAAGCTTCACTGGCTTGAGATGATAAAGGATCATATTGCAGGAAATCTGAGTATTGAAACGGATGATTTTGAATATGCGCCTTTTTCACAGGAGGGTGGGCTTGGGAAGGTATTTCAGTTGTTTGGGGATAACTTGAATGTTATTTTAGATGAGTTAAATGAACGACTTGTTGCATAGGAGAGAAGGACATTATGAAGTCTAATGTTGTAACAATGGAAACTATTGCCGGTAAAATACATCTGATCCGTGGAATAAGGGTGATGTTGGATGCTGACCTTTCTGAGCTTTATGGAGTTGCTACTAAGGCTTTAAATCAGGCTGTTAGCAGAAATGAACGGAGGTTTCCGCGAGATTTCATGTTCAGACTGACCAAAGAGGAAAAAAAGGAACTGGTCACAAATTGTGACCGGTTAGACAGGCTGAAACATTCTTCAGCTCTACCGCGCGTTTTTATTGAACAAGGTGTGGCAATGCTGTCCAGTGTGTTAAGAAGCGAACAAGCCATTCATGTCAATATTCAGATAATGCGGGTTTTTACAGGGCTCAGACAAATGGTTCTTGACAATGAAGAGACCAGGAAAGGGCTCGAAGAATTAAAACAAATCACTGATGAACGGTTTCAGATTGTTTTTGAGACATTAGATCAATTAATAAATATTGAAAATAAGCCAAAGAAGAAAATCGGCTTTATGGTAAAAGAAAAAGTAAGTTCATATGGCAAGTCAAAGAAAATCAAGCTTTAAGGTCACAAAATGTGACCTTAAAGAAAGACTCTCCCCATGGTCTATATAGGTGAGCAGAAGGCGATAGTAGCGTGACGGAAAACAAACTCATACGCATTAATAAAAAAAACTTCCTGTAAATTGGGATGTCGCTAAACTTGAAGATGTAGCTGATATCTTAGAAGGGAATTTAAAATGAGAAAAGCATAATCATGGCTCATAACACAATCAAAACCGATTATGACAAGTTAGCAGACAGATTGGATCGCTTTCCCCAGGGCGCATGCCCTTCTGAACTATTATTCAAGATCTTGAAAATGCTTTTTAGTGAGAAAGAGGCCAAACTGGTTTCGCTCATGCCTATCAAACCCTTCACAGCGAAAAAAGCCAGCCGTAACTGGAAAATGAACCTGACCAGCACTCAAAAGGTGCTGGATGAATTGGCGGGCCGTGCCATCCTGATTGACATCGAACAAAATGGGGAGTCCGTTTATGTTCTGCCGCCACCGATGGCGGGTTTTTTCGAGTTTTCCTTAATGCGTGTGCGGGATGACATTGATCAGAAGGTATTAAGCGAACTGTTTTATGAGTACATAAATGTGGAAGAAGATTTCATCAGGGCGCTATTCACTCAAGGTCAAACTCAGTTGGGGCGTACCTTTGTCCATGAACCGGCCTTGTCCAAAGAAAATGCATTATATGTGCTGGATTATGAGCGGGCGACCGAAGTCATTAAGCGTGCGACTCATCGGAGTGTTGGGATCTGTTACTGCCGCCACAAGATGCATCACCTGGGCAGGGCCTGTAACGCACCGCAGGAAATATGCATGACTTTTAATACCACAGCCGCGTCGCTTATTAAGCACGGCTGGGCCCGTTCCATAGAGACGGAAAAATGCCTCGATGTATTGCAGGCAGCTTATGAGCACAACCTGGTTCAGTTCGGTGAAAATGTAAGAGAGGAAGTTAATTTCATTTGCAACTGCTGTGGATGTTGCTGCGAGGCTATGATTGTCTCCCGGCGTTTTGCAATCTTGCATCCTGTCCATACCACCAACTTTATCCCGGTTGTGACCGAATCCGATTGCAACGGATGTGGCAAGTGCGTGATGGCCTGCCCCGTGGAAGCAATGACATTGGTGTCATCGAACAACCCCGTCAAACCCGAAATGAAAGTGGCGAAGGTACATGAAGATATCTGTCTGGGATGCGGTGTTTGCGTTAGAACTTGCCCAAAAGACAGTATTTACTTGAAATCCCGACCGAGCAGGGTTATTACTCCTCTGAATGGAACACACAGGACGGTGTTGATGGCCATTGAACGGGGTAAGTTGCAGCACCTGTTTTTTGACAATCGGGTTTTATGGAGCCACCGCGCCATGGCCGGAGTTTTGGGCGTCATTCTGAGTCTTCCGCCGTTCAAACAGGCCCTTGCAAATCACCAGATAAAATCACGCTATCTGGAAACTCTGATTAACCATATGGAAAAATGAGGAGGTACACAATGGACCAACCCATTAGAATCATGCCGTGCCTGGACATGCAGAACGGACGCGTCGTTAAAGGCGTCCACTTCGTGGACATTCGAGACGCAGGCGATCCGGCCGAATGCGCACGAGCGTACTGTGAATCTGGCGCAGACGAACTGGCGCTGCTGGATATCACGGCCACGGTGGAAGGCAGAGCCACCATGCTGGACGTCGTCAAACGCGTCGCCGAGGTCACGACCGTGCCATTTACCGTTGGCGGCGGGATTTCCGATGTGAAATCGGCCGAGCTGGTGCTGGGCGCGGGCGCAAACAAGGTGTCGACCAGCAGCGCCGCCTTTCGGAAGCCTGAATTGATCGCAGAAATGGTCAAAACGCTCGGCCCCGAGAAGGTGACGGTGGCCATCGACGTAGACCAGAGCGAAGCCATGCCCTCAGGCTATGAAGTTTATATCGACGGGGGACGGACAGCTACCGGCGAGGATGCGATTGAATGGGCAAAGCGTGTTGACGGATACGGCGTCCCGGTTATTCTGCCTACCAGCAAAGCGGGCGACGGCGCACAGACCGGTTTTGATCTGCCGGTGATCAGGGCCATTAAAGCAGCGGTCTCGGCTGAGGTGGTGGCCTCCGGTGGCGCAGGAAACTTGGAGCATTTCTATGAGGCCGTCCAGGCAGGCGCTACAGTCTTGCTTGCTGCTTCGGTGTTCCATTTTGGGATGATTGGGATTGGCGATTTGAAGGACTATCTCCGGGGCCGAGGCGTTACTATCCTCTGAAGCTTCCAGAACAACGGGGTGAGATCCGGTATGCCAAAACAAAAGGCCAATCCCTCTCGGAATTGGCCTTTTGTCATTGATTTTTTACTGGTAGGCGCGAAGGGATTTGAACCCTTGACCCCTACCGTGTCAGGGTAGTGCTCTCCCCCTGAGCTACGCGCCTACAAGTCGCCATATATGCCAGTTACAATGATGAATGTCAAGGCGTAATATGTGCGAATAGGGAAATTTCATTTGGCTCACTATCGGCGGTCTTTCGGGCCGCCTTTCATGGTGAAGAACCAGGACCGTGTATAAAGCAAGCCGGATATTACGGTTAATGTTCCCGTTGCCCCATAAATTATATATACATATTGTGAAAAAAGATGAAAGTGTTTTTCAACCAGGACCAGGAACACGGTGGCCAGTTGAAGGAAGGTCGTCGCTTTTCCCCACACGGAGGGCTTTACAGTATACGCCCCATTTTTTAAGAAGAGTATCATCGATCCGAGCAGGATCAAAATATCCCGGGTAATAACCAGGACTGTAAGCCATAACGGAATAATGTGTATGGCCGTGAGACAGACAAAAGCAGCGACCAGAAGGCATTTGTCCGCCAAAGGGTCAAGATAGGATCCCAGACGGCTCTTCTGATTGAAAAGTCTCGCCACCATGCCGTCGGCGGCATCGCTCAATCCTGCCAGAACAAAAACCATGAGACCGGCCAGAAAGCGATTGTTGATGATGAAAACCAGGAAAACGGGCACCAGGAGTATTCTGAAGATACTGATCAAATTCGGAATGGTCATAGGAAAGGTCTATTCAAGGTAGAAAAGGATATTGTCAGTGTCGGTTTGGCCCAGGTGTAGTGGAAAAGGAAGGTTTTGATGGTTAAGCACCAGGCTGATGAATGTGATCCGGTCCCCTTGAAAATCAATGGTGGCGGACATTGAATCATCACTGATTCTGGAGGGGATAATGGTTTTCACGCCGGGTACATGGGCTTTCAGGAATTGGGAAAACGTTTGAAATTGTCTCGGTTGGCTGATGCCTGCCAGGGTAACATCCAGTTGATTGGCCGCTTCAGGCTCCGTGTTGATATTTCTGAGAATGCAAGGGCATAATTCGACTGCCAATCGGTTAACGCATTTTCTCATGATGTCCAAAATCTTTTCGCTGTCCACCGTGCCTCGCGGTATTTTTTGAGAGCCCGATTTTTCGCAAATTTGAATCCCTTTTCGTACATCAATGGCCTTCAGATTCAGGAGCAATTTATCTTCAAGGATCAGACTCTTGCCGTAAACCACCACGTCTGCTGAAAAGAGCCTTCCCCATTGTGTTGCATCTTCCGGTAGAAGATTGGCGGGAAATTGTCCGGATAAAACGTCTGAGGGCGGAAGATCCATGATGCGGTTGACGGGATTAAATCCCCTGTCCTGGAAAACGCCATGCAAGGCCAGTTCAATGGGGGTGAGGGCCGGGTGAGCCGCTGCATCCTGCCACCAAAACACCTCAACGGGCCCGCGGGTTTCCGAAACCATGAACAGAACTTTAACGGATCGGTTAACGGTCTGAAAAACGCCTGCTTCCCTCAGTTTTTCCGCCATGCTGTTTTCGTTGATCTTTATTTTTACAAAAACAGTATACCGATTTCCCACCCGCTGTTCCGCAAGGATATGAAAGTTTTCAATCTCCTGATCTATATTAGGAATAATCTCATTTGCGAGGCTTTCGAAGTGTGTGGCAACAGCCTGATTCCCCAGGAGGCGAACCAGATAGCCCTCGACCCCTTTAAGCAAAGCCATACGAATGGCGTTTTTTTTCCCCTGAACCAGGTTCCCCTTGACAATGGCCCCTGTGCCGATGGCGAAACATTCCTTTTTTGCGCCCATATCTCCAGCAAACGCCTGCGAAAATTGCAGACTGGAAAAAAGAAAAGCAATAAGAAAAATGATAAAGAAATGTTTTCTCTGGGCTTTTTCCCCTGTCATGTGAAAATATTTTTTCCTCTCAAGCTGAACCCTGTACCTCATTTTGATTTGTGAAGGGCGGTCAATTCCTTTTTGGCCTCGGCTACCAGAGACTGGTTGAGTTTAAGCACCTGATTTAATGATTGCTCTGCGTCAGTGATTCGGTCTGCGTGTTTATACGCAATGCCCATATAAAAATAGGCCTGGGGAAGATCGCTTTTCCATCTCAAAGCTTCTTTGAAGCGTTCTTCTACCTGTTCCAGCCAACCCGCTTTTTTGCGCAGGGTATAAAGACGCATGAAGCCCACATAAGCCAGCGCTTTTTGTTCACCGCTGCTTGCATCGTCTCGTGCTTCACGCATGGCACCGAATGCCAATTCGAATTCATTTGCTTTTCCATATACCAATCCCAGCCCTCGGTGTGCAGCACTGTAGTAGGGGTCCAGTTGAAGGGCCAGTTCAAATTCCCTTCGCGCATCGGCATTGTAGTCTTTTTGAAGGAACTTGAAACCGCTGGATACGTGATGGGCCGGGGTATCCAGGACTCCTTCGGGGGCCCTGGGGCTCTGAAAACAACCTTGCATAAAAAGAAACGCCAGCAGGGAAGCGACAAGGGTTCCGTAAAACATTCTTGTTGAGATAGCCCCCATTGAATTGCCTCCGTAGATCGGTGGTTAACCGAGCAAAAAAGACCAACGAATTATAGCGATTTTCAAAAACGCGAAGAAATCATGCTGCAAGCCTTGAAATAGGAAATTAACGCTAAAAGGTCAAGCGCTTTCCGCCAGAAAATGACGAATCCTGTTTACGGCCAGGGTCTCATCCTCAGGATCTATCGGGATCATATCCGGTTCTGCTTTGAACCAGGTCATCTGGCGTTTTGCGTATCTTCTGGTATCCCGTTTAAGTGTCTCCGTTGCCTTTTGAAGGGACCATTCCCCTTGCAGATATTTGAGGATATGGCGATAGCCAATGGCAGTCATGGATTTAAGATGAGGGTCATACCCCTTTTCCATGAGACGCTTTGTTTCCTCCACAAGACCGCAATCAATCATTTTTTCACTGCGTTCGTTAATGCGGTCGTAAAGCTGTTCTTTCTCCACCTGCAGACAGAGTTTTAACGCCAAAAAATCCTGGTTTCCAAACCGGTGCTGTTTCATGAGATCAGAGGCCGGTCGGTGGGTTTGTTGAATGATTTCGAGTGCTCTGATAATTCGAAGCCTGTCATTGGGGTGGATCGATTCAGCCCTTTCAGGATCCAGCCGAGCCAGCTTTCGGTGTAGTTTCGGTGCCCCTTTCCGGTCACATTCAAGATGTAAACGTTCCCGAAGCATTGGGTCTGAAGGGGGTAACTCAACCAGTCCTCCCAATAGCGATCTGATATAGAGTCCGGTGCCTCCCACAATAAAGCAGGGGATATTTTTTGCACAAATCCCATTTGCCAGTGGAAAGGCCATTTGGCGGTACAAGGCCGCATTGAAGTCCTGGTCGGGATCCACAACATCCAGGAGGTGATGAATAACGCCGCGCCGTTCTTCGAGCGTGGGCTTGGCAGTGCCCACATCCATATGCCGGTAGACCTGCATGGAATCGGCGTTAATGATCTCGCCGCCGAGAGAAAGGGCCAGCGCAACGGCCAGCCCGGTTTTTCCGCTGGCCGTAGGGCCCGCGATGACAATGATTTTTGGTTTTTTGGGGTCTAACATATCATTAGCTCGAAGGTAAAAGCGTCATCAGCTACGCCCTTTAAGCTTTCAGCTTTGAGCTCTCTATACAATCCTCTTGAACATCTTGTTCATTTCAAAATAGGTGAAGTTCTGAAAAATGGGCCTTCCGTGGGGACAATTTGTAGGGAGATCCATGTTATTGAGCTGACGCATCAAATTGGACATCTCTGTCAGCGTCAGGTGTTGTCCGGCCCGGATGGCGCCGTGGCAGGCCATGATTTTAACGGCCTCGTCCATGATATGGGCGCCGTCAGGGGCCCCGCTTTCTTCCAGTTTTGCAATGAATTCGGAAATAAGTGTTTGCCAGTTCACATTCTTGAGCAGGGCAGGCACGGCTCGCAACAAAAAAGTATTGCCCCCGAAATGATCCAGTTCAATGCCGAAATCAGCCAGCAAATGACCCTTTTCCAGGAGAACCCCTTTTTCTTTCAGAGAAAACTCCATTTCGTTTGGAATCAGCAGATTTTGTATTTCGATTTTGGTTGAAAGAAGGGATCCTTTGAGGGTTTCGTAAACGATTCTCTCGTGGGCGGCGTGCTGATCTACAATCAGAAGGCCGTCCTCCATCTGACACAGAATGTACATGTTCCCCAATTGTCCGATAATCTGAGGCATAGGGATTTCAGTCAAGTGAACGGTTGCTTCTTTTGGGGTTGGACGAGGTTTTTGCTTAAGCGGCGGACCATAGGTTTCGGCACGTTCGAAGATCGCGGGTGCCGGAGGTGTTGTTTCTTGGGCATTTTGGTTTTTGTAGGGTTGTGAGGTGTCCGAAAAAATCCGGCCAGCAGGCGCAAGCGTCTTATGGACAACGGCGGCAATGGCCCTGAAGACCTGCCGGCCGTTTTGGAATTTGATTTCCTGTTTGGTGGGATGTACGTTCACATCAATTTGGGCCGGGTCTATGGTGATGAAGACCAGGGCCTGTGGGTAGCGACCCTTCATCAGACGCTGACCGTACCCCTCTATGATGGCTTTTGTCACAAGCCGATCTCTGATATTCCGGCCATTGACATAAACGAACAATCGGTCGGCCCGTTTCCTGGCAAAGTCCGCAGGGGCGACATGGATGGCAATATGGGGACCTTCCTGTTGGCTTTCACCGCTCAATATGGATTGGCCGGTGGTCCTGCCCATGAGATGGGAGAGACGCAAACGAGGGTTTGGGGATGCGGGAAGGTGAAGAATCCCTTTGTTCCCTTCTTCCAGGCGAAAGGAAATATTCGGAAAAGGCATGGCAGCCCTTAAGACCGTATCCACCATATGGCTCATTTCCGTGCGTGGGGTTTTTAAAAACTTGCGTCGCGCCGGAATATTGAAAAACAGGTCCTTGATTTCGACAATGGTGCCTGGCGGGGCGCCCACTTCCTCGATGGCCAGCAGTTTCCCGCCAGATATCCTGACCCGGTTTCCCAGGAGTTCCTTTTGCGGCAGGGATGTGATCTGCATGCGGGACACTGCCGCCATGCTGGGGATGGCTTCCCCCCTGAACCCAAAACTTGTGATCTTTACCAGGTCCGAGGCTGTTCTGATTTTGCTGGTGGCGTGTCTTTCAAGGCACAGGAGAAGATCATCTTTACCCATGCCCATGCCGTTATCCGTGACTTTGATGAGGCCTTTGCCGCCTCTTTCTACCTTGACTGAGATTCTATCGGCTTTTGCGTCGATGCTGTTGTCGATGAGTTCCCTTACGACGGAAGCAGGTCTTTCAATGACTTCGCCTGCGGCAATCTGGGACGCAACCTTCTCCGGGAGAATTCTGATGGTGTTCATAAGTAGAGGAGCTTTTCATCCACCTCGAAGTGAGGGCTGGTGGCGGCTGCCTTGAAGATCCTGGGAGGAAAAGACCGTTTTCCCTTTGCCATGAGAAGGTTTTCGGCGCCCATGGGATCATAGTGCAGGCAGGGGGATGATTCGGGGTGTTTCAGAAAGTTGTAAACCAGGCGGCGGGAGAGGTCTACCATTCCCGCAAGATATTCATGGAAAACGCGTCCCCGCGGACCTTTGGTTTCAAAGAAAAGGTTGTGGGTTGTGTAAAGATAGTCTGAAAATTTGACGGTCTGGGTAAAGACACGTTTTTTGGTTTTAAGCCGGTTTCTTTTCTTTCCGCCGAGTAGCTGCAGCAGATTGTCACACACCTGGTGGTCCATATTGAGGACACCGTTGGCAATACTGGTGTAACCGGTTCCGATCAAATAATCAGATCGTATTTCCCAGAACAGATGCCCCATCTTTCCTTTGCCCGGGTAGGCGCTGATGAGGTTGGGAATAAAATAATTATGGGCGATAACATCCGCTGCCAAATGAGATAAAAAGCCCAAGGCGTAAGACATTTCCCGGTCGTCGCTTACGTCGCTCAAGAACTTGAAGCCCCCCTCCCAGTTGTGGGGTTTCCCTGATCGCTTCTTTTTTCCTTTTCCGATAAAAAAATCAGCAGAAAGCGACCCGTACAGATATTCAATGGGAAAGGCTTTGATGGTTCTGCCGATGGAGGGCAGCAGCTGATAGGCCGCATCAAGGGAACCCAAAGCAATGGCGGTGTGAACACCCGGCCCCCACGCAAAGGCACTCTCAGGGCGTAAGAATTGTACAACGAAATAAACGGCAAAAAAAACAACAAACTTCAAAAAAAGGGTCATAAACCCAAAACCTCTTGTTATTCTTGGTCTTTAAAGTTTCTTTTGAAAAGAAAAAAATTAAGAACCAACCCACACCATAGCATCGTAACACAATGCCTTTGGGGGCTCAACGTTTTCTTGTTCATAGCGGCAACCAAAACCTTGAAAACGCCGCCAATCTAATGAAAATAAGCCGGTCTTTTTTTCTGTCAAGGGTTTCTTTGGTTCGGACAGCGATGAATAAGATGAGATATGAAGAAATGATCCTCGCTTCCCTTGACACCTGACCATAATCGGGTTACATGTTCGCAGGCAATGATGCAGTAGATGTGAATTATATTGATTACCAGCGAGTGCAAAATGGCGATGTTCGATCCGCCACATCCCATATCCATTAACCGCCCCGTGAAGGAAAGGATTGCCTGGGCTGAATCCTGTTTTGAGATGGGTGGTGCGTTTTTTCTCAAGGATGAGAAAGTTGCCGGTCTTTTGTCTGAATTTAAATCTGCCGTCGAAGTTTCCAGACAAAAGATGGATAAAATCGGCGTGGTGGCGTTGTGCCGGGAATGCGATCAGGAAGAGGGCGGTTCCTGTTGCGGCAAAGGATTGGAAAACAGGTATGACGCCTGGCTTCTTCTGATCAACAGACTGCTCGGCGTGGACCTTCCGAGGGAACGCCACCAGGCAGCTGGGTGTTTCTTCCTGGGTGAAAAGGGTTGCCTGCTGATGGCGCGGCATGTGATCTGCATCAACTATATGTGCAAAAAAATTACGAACAACCTTCAACCTTCCGTTCTCAACGACCTTCAGGAAGTGGAGGGGGTGGAAATAAACGGCCTCTTCATGTTGAATGAACAGGTTAAACGTGTGTTTAGAACATGGACGACGGAATAAAAAACAGCCTGATCAAACTTTCCCAATTCTTTGACGCAAGACGGGTGGGTGATGTGGGTCCTCTGGGGTTCAGGCGGTCCACGAACCTGACGACCCTTCTGGCCTGCGCGGAGCGTTTGATCGCGGAGAACATCATCATACCGGGTCAAAGTGCTTTTTTGGATATGGGATGCGCCGATGGCAGGGTCAATCTCTTTTTCAGTTATCTGATGCGCGTCTCCGTGGGTGTTGAACTGGATGAATGGACGTTGGATGAATATGATCCGCTGAGAAGGGAACTGCTGGAAACATTGAAGACGGCGGGAATATCGCCCCCCAATGAAAATGTCTACCTGTTTCAAGGAGACGCTACGGATGAAACGGTCCATGGTCAAATCATTCATGAAACGGGTCTCGATCTGGCCGATTTCGATTTTTTTTACACTTACTTGATCATGAATGAGGAGTTTGCGCATATGCTGGCGGAAAAGGCAAAGAAAGGCGCTGTTTACATGGTCTATGGGCTTCACAAAATAATGCCCCGTTATCCGGGGTTTCGACTCATGAAGGAACTCAGCCCCATGGAAGGGGTCTTGGCCCTTTATGAGAAAGCGTAAAGACTTTCCAGATGAACAGGGGAAACAGAACATAATGGATATCACATTTTTAGGAACCGGCGCCGCATGGGGGGTGCCCGAAATGAACTGCGACTGCGCCATCTGCAAAGAAATGAGGGCGCAACAGGAACGGCGGGACCGCACGTCAATCCTTTTGACTGAAGGTGATGCCACCTTGCTCATTGATTGTGGACCCGATGCCAAAGAACAACTGTCGCGGAACAAGGTGAAAAAAATCGATGCGGTTCTGATCAGCCATGAACATAATGACCACTATATCGGGCTGGACGAACTTTTTGTGTATAAAAGGGTGCTGCCAAAGGAAGAGTTTTCGCCTATTCCGGTCTATCTGACCCATCAGACACATGAAGTGGTTGAGGCCAGATTCGCCTATCTGGAAAAACTGGGGGTAATCCGGTTTGTGGCAATTGAACCCGGGCAATGGTTCGAGCAGGGACCATTCCGGGTTTTTCCGTTTAAGACAGACCACGGGAATTTTGCTAAAGGTTCCGTTGGATTTGTGGTTCAGGGCCGGGATCGTTCGGGTGCGGAAACGAAACTTCTGTACACGTCTGATTTTGCCCACATTCCGGATATGTCCTCAGAGTTGGTGGGATGTGACCATTTGATTATGCAGTCTTTCTGGCTGAATGAGCCTGTTGACAACCGGCCGAGCCATATGAGTTTTCAGAATGCCATTCAATATATAAAACGATTGGAGCCCCAAAAAGAAACCTTCCTGGTCCATATGGGAGATGCGGACAGGGTCCCGGGGGATCCGGCGAACCATATGGCCAAGAAATACGAACCCAAAGATCCCTTGAAGCCGCTCCGGGGGGAGGATCCGTATCCCATCCCCGGAAACCAAGCGCAATGGCAGAAAACCGTGGACCGGATTCTCTCGGACCACGATGTTCCCTATTCCGTTACCGTGGCGCACGATAACATGACGGTTCGGATTTGATCGAGTCCTAACCCCTGAAAAACGGGTTGAATTTTCTTTCCTGGCCGATGGTGCTGTGGGGGCCATGACCCGGATAGACGCGCAATTCGTCCCCCAGGGGGAAAATCTTTTCCACAACGCCCTGGATCAATTGCTCGTGATTGCCGCCGGGAAAGTCCGTCCGTCCGATGGAACCGGCAAACAGGGTGTCACCGGTGAAGACCGCTCCCGGTGCATGAAAGCAGACGCCTCCAAGGGAATGGCCCGGGGTGTGGATCACCGAAAGGGTGAATTTCCCCAAAGCGATTTCCTGGCCTTCAAACAAATCCCCATCAGCGGGGAAGCCCAAGGCGCCCGCATCCAGAGGGTGTATCCATACGGGGGCTTTGGTGATTTCTTTCAATTCCCCGGCACCCCCCACATGATCCACATGACCGTGGGTGATGAGGATATAGCGGATTTTAAGCCCCAATTTGGAGATCTCCGTTACAATGCGAACGGCTTCATCCCCCGGGTCGATGACCAGGCCCTCTTGGGTCTGGTCGCAACCCAGAATGTAGCAGTTGGCCTGGTAAGGGCCGACAGCGAGTTGTCTAAGCATTATGATTCCCTCGATTTAGATTTTTCCCGGCATACGCCGCACCGAACACACTCTCCCACCCTGCAGATATCCGATAACCTGCCCTCAAGCGCCAGATGGTATTCTGTTTCAAGATGCTTCTTTGTAATCCCGTGGTCAATAAAATCCCACGGAAGCAGTTCATCAAGGTTTTTTGGGCGATGCACGAAAAAATCAGGGTTTATCTGAGAAAGCTGCATGGCTTTCTTCCAGTTGCCATTCAGTTTGTGCGCACTTTGCAGTATGGTGCTCACCCGTCTATCCCCAAGTGAGAGCAATGCCTGGATGTAGGCCCATTTGGGAACGTCAGAATTAACCATAATGCCACCGGATTTAACAAGCGATTTTTTCAGCTGCTGTTGGTTTTTTTTTAGCGACCCGACTTCTTCCATGGGAAACCACTGAAAAGGGGTAAAGGGTTTTGGGATAAAACAATTGACACTGAGTTTAATGCGACCGATTTTTCCTCTGGCCGCCGATTCCTTGACCATCTGGTGCTTGATTTTTTTGACCAGTTCGGTAATTTCATTCACATCCCGGGAGCTTTCGGTGGGAAGCCCCATGAGGAAATAAAGCCTGATTGAAAAATTGCTGACACCGGAGATCATGCGGGCAGCGCTTAGAATCTGTTCCTCTGTCAAATGCTTGTTGATGATATTTCGAAGTCTCTGACTCCCCGCCTCAGGCGCAATGGCGATGGTTTTCTGGCCTGATTCTTTCAGATGTTTCAGAAGACTCCGGGTCAGGTTTTCGGCCCTCAGGGATGAAACTGAAAACCTGCCGCCATCCTGGTGAATCATGCCCATTAATCCTTCAATTCCCGGTACGTCCGATACGGCAGGACTCACCAGGCCTACCTGGGGGCACCGTTTGAGGGCTGCGTTAACACCTTCCTTAAGGTTGCTTTCCCCGTAAACCCGCGGTGGTCGGTAAACATAGCCTGCCGCACAGAAACGGCACGCATGACCACAGCCCCTTCCCACCTCCATAAGCACCTTACTGCCGAATTCCGTATCCGGAGTGGTAATGCATGAAAGGGGCATCCCCGTATCCGTAAATCCCCCTTTGGGAGAACGCAATGCCTTAACTTTCTCCGGCACATCTTTTGCTGATGGAACAAAATACTTCAGCGTTCCGTTTTTCTTGTATGCCACATCGTAGAGGGATGGTGCATAAAGGCCGGGTACATTCCTTGCCAGGTGAAGGAGTACATCGCGCCGTTCACGTGTGGAGACAAGGCATGCCTTGTCTCTACTTCCAAATTCCTGAAAGGCATCCACGAATGGATACAGGTTCTGTTCTGCTTCACCCAACAGAAAAAAATCCACAAAGGGCGCTAATGGCTCCGGGTTGAGAAAAGAAGCAACGCCTCCCGCCATGACAAAAGGGTCTTTTTCCCCTCTTTCCTCTGAAAGGAGTGGAATCTTCCCCATTTTCAACATTTGAAGAACATTGGGGTAATCGTTTTCAAAGGAAATAGAGAAGGCTGCCAGATCAAAGTTTCCGAGCGGCGTCTGTGATTCCAGGGAAACAAGAGGCCCTTCACCGCGATTGTAGAGGGCCATTTCCCGACCCTCGGGCAGGAAAAAGCGCTCAGCCACCACATCCGGTTTTTCATTCAGAAGCCGGTAGACGATCTGGATGCCCAGATTTGACATGCCCAATCGATATTGGTTGGGGAATGCCAACGCAACGGGCATCTTCCCCCCCCAGTTTTTTCGAATGGCACCCTTTTCTTTTGCCAATATGGCGCGGTAAAGGGCTGTGATGTCATCTGCCACGGTTCTTAAAACCCTTTCAATCTCAAATGGTTTAACGGGCTAATCCGCCTTTACTCTAAGGAACGTGGGATAATCCAGACTGTCCTTAATGCGGAATTTATCAAAAAAGCTCTTTTTCTTTTTTTTCTCAAAATTTTCATTCAGGGAATTGTCCGGTTTTGATCCCATTTTTCTTATATACGTTGGCGTATCCAGACATTCACCATCCTTTCTTACGGTCCAATCCTCCTCAACATCTTCAATGGTGACATTCCTCAAATTGACCACATTGTCATAATCCTCAACGGATTTTTTCTGCACTTCGCTGTTCCGCTCCACGACGCGACCCACGCCCTTTTTCTCCTCCAAACCATCTATCCCCGTGGCGACCACGGTGACCTGAATTTCATCTCCCATGTTGTCATCATAGACAAGGCCCCAGAAAACCTCTGCTTCCTTGGCTTCCTCTTTGATATAATTTGAAGCTTCATCCACCTCTTCCATGGTCATATCGGAAGGGCCGGTCAGGTTCATCAAAAGGCCTTTTGCCCCTTCAATGGAAATATCCTCCAAAAGCGGACTGTTGATCGCCTGCTGTGCAGCATCAACGGCGCGACTTTCTCCCGATGCCCGGCCCATGCCCATGATGGCCGTTCCGTTTCTTGACATCACCTTTCTGATGTCTGCGAAGTCAAGGTTGATGAAACCGCTGCTCATGATCAGATCTGAAATTCCTTTGACGGCTTGAAGCAGGACATCATCCGCTTTGGCGATCAGTTCCTTAAAAGAGGTGGTTTTCTCTCCAATGGTTTTGAGCCGCTCATTGGGAATGACAATAATGCTGTCAACTTCCTTTTTGAGTTGCTCGATGCCCTCCAAGGCTTGTTTCATCCGTTTTTCACCTTCGAACTTGAAGGGTTTGGTGACAACAGCCACGGTAAGCGCATCGTTTTCTTTACTTTCCCGAGCTGCCACGGGGGAGGCGCCGGTACCCGTTCCGCCGCCCATTCCGGCTGTAATAAAGACCATGTCGGATTGATCCAGCGCTTCCCGGATTTCATGAAGACTTTCCTCGGCGGAGTTTCTGCCGATTGCCGGATCCGCCCCGGCGCCTAGACCCATGGTGATTTCAGGTCCCAGCTGAATTTTCTGGGTGCAGGATGATCGATCAAGATCCTGGCAATCCGTATTGGCCACAATAAATTCCACGCCCCTGAGATCAGAATTGATCATGTTGCTGATGGCATTTCCGCCTGCGCCGCCAATGCCCAGAACTTTAATCCTGGCATGGTAGGCTCCCTTTTCCATTTCATCTACAAATTCAAATTTCATCGTTCCCTCCTTTTTTCTTAAAAGTTAAACAATATCTTTAAACCACCGTTTCATCCTGGCCATCACCAGATGAAAAATATTGGAATCCCGAATTCGAAACTTCTTTTTCTGCTTGTAAGTTTTGGCGCCGTACAGAACGAGGCCAACGGCTGTGGCATACATGGGTTTGTTAATCAGGTCCACAAGGCCGTCGATTTCCTCAGGATAGCCCACACGGGCCGGAGCGCTGAATATCTGTTCGGCCATTTCGCTGATGCCCGGGAGTTCCGCGGAGCCGCCTGTCACGACCACTCCCGAACTGGCAAGTTCATCGTATCCCGAACGGACCAGTTCCTGGTAAATCAGTGTGAAGATCTCTTCAACTCGCGGTTCCAGAATCTCTCCCAGGATTTGCCTGGAAAGTGTTCTTGGCTTTCTGCCGCCGACTCCCGGGACTTCAATGGTTTCATCTTTGCCGATCAAGGATGAAAGGGCGCTCCCGTACTTGATTTTAATTTTTTCAGCTTCCAGTTTGGGTGTCCTGAGACCCACGCTAATGTCGTAGGTCAGGTTGTCGCCACCGAGCGCCAGAACCGACGTGTGTTTGATGGCGCCTTTGGAAAACAGGGCGAGATCGGTGGTGCCACCCCCGAAATCGATCAGCGCTGCGCCCAGATTACGTTCTTCTTTTGAAAGGACTGCTTCGCTGGAGGCCAGAGATTCCAGTACAATGTCATAGACGTCCAGTCCGGCCTTGTTGGCGCATTTGATGATATTTTGTGCGGAGGTCACCGCACCGGTAACGATGTGGACCTTCGCTTCCAGGCGAACGCCTGACATGCCCAAAGGGTCTACGATGCCGTCTTGATCATCAACTATAAATTCCTGAACCAGCGTGTGGATGACTTCGCGGTCCATGGGAACTGCCACCGCGCTCGCCGTTTCGATGACCCGCTCAATGTCCTTTTTTGTCACCTCCTTTTCTTTTAAGGCAATGATGCCCGGTTTGTTGACCCCTTCGATGTGACCGCCTGCGATTCCGGCATATACGGATCCGATTTCACAGCCGGCCATTGTTTCCGCCTCTTCTATGGCCGCTTTGATGGAATTCACGGTGTCCTCAATGTTGATGACCACACCCTTTCTGAGGCCTTCCGAGGGATGACTTCCCATCCCGATGATTTCCAGGCCGTCAGGTCGAACTTCCCCCACCACCGCACAGATTTTGGTGGTTCCGATATCCAGGCCTACAATAATGTCCATGCCCATAAATAAATTACCTCACCGTGGTTGTTCAAACCTGATTCTTTTTAAAAGATACAATTGCGCCATCCACATGGTTCAGGTCAATCTGGGTCACAAGGTTGATTTTTCCTGTTTTGCTTAAATGTTTTGTCACCTGTTTCAGCGTTTCCATGTTGCGGGCCAGATTGTGCCGGGGAATGCGGATTGCGGCCCGGATATGATTGAAATATAAAGAGAGCCCGCCATTCTTATTCAGATGTATTTCGGACAGGTTTTGAAGGGACCAACGGTCTTTTTGCGCTTTCAGCACGTTCAACACATGAGCCGTTTGATCCAGTTTTTCTTTTTGGCCGGGATCTGTTTTGGAAAGACCCGTCAAAATGGGAAAATCCATTTCCTCGTCCCGCGAGACCGGCTTGAACAGGCGTCCCTGTCGGTTCATGTAAAAAAATTGATCCAACAAGACCAACATCACCGGTTCCTCTTTTTGTACCTCCACAATCAAGGTGTCTGGAAATCTTCTTTCTACGGTGGCACTCCTGACCCATGGATGCTTTTCCATTCGTTTTTTCAAAGCGCCGAGCTTGAGACTCAGTAATCCCTGCTCAGATGTCAGCCCGCACATTTGAAGCAGTTCATTTTTTGTGCTTTTATCAACCCCCCGGATCTCCACGTGCGCCAGTTTCATGTAGGGAGAAGAGAGCAGGTAGTTGTAGAGCATGACGAAGGTCAAGCTGATGGCAGTCAGAACAGACAAAAACAGAAAGACTTTCAGAACACTTGAACCGATGTTCCGGATAATGCCCGCAACGGGAATCTTTGAAGGTTTTCGCCTGTTGTGGGGTAGGGGCCGGTCCCCGTGCCTGCCCGTCTGAACCCGTTGCTTTTTGAAACTTTTTCTCATCTTAAAATTGCCCCTATTGACCGATCTTGGTTATGCCCAAACCCTTCGTGCCTATTTCCCCAAAACCCGGATTTCCGGCTCCAGGTCTATGCCCGACGTCCGTTTGACCTCAAGACGCACCAGATCCATAAGCCTCAGAATATCTCCTGCGGTGGCGCCGCCTTCGTTCACAATGAAGTTGGCATGTTTCTCCGAAACCATGGCGCCGCCGATTCTCTTTCCTTTGAGCCCTGCTTTTTCAATAAGCCTGCCCGCCCCTTGGGTAGGGGCGAAAGATTTTTCGCCCGTACGCGGGGCGCCGGATGGGTTTTTGAACACGGAACCGGCACTCGGGTACTCCAGGGGTTGGGTCTGTTTTCGAGTTTTGAGAAAACCGCCCATTTTCTCAGACACCGCTTTCGGTGTAGCCTTGTTCAGGCTAAAACAGGTGTTTGTCACCAATCGCCCTTCTTCCATGTGAAGGCGACGGTATGAGAATTTGAGCTCTGAACGGTTCATTTCAACCTGTGTGCCCCCGGGAAACACAAATTGAAGGGTCTTGATTCTTTCATTGATCTCTTGCCCGAAGGCCCCCGCATTCATGGCCACCGCCCCGCCGACCGTCCCGGGTATCCCGGTAAGAAATTCCAGGCCCGACATACCCCTTTGCCGGCACCAACTCATCAAATCAGTGAGGTGAACGCCGCCGCCCGCCCATACCAGGGTTTTTTTTGCACCCGCTTTGATTGCCGCGAGTGATCCCTTAAAAAGTATCATAACCCCGTCAATGCCTTCGTCTTTTACCAGTAAATTACTCCCCCTGCCCAGTGCGCCGTAGGGGATGTTCTCAAGGGAAAGATACCGGATGACCTTTTTAAGTGTTGTAAGGTCACGGGCTTCCCAAAGGGCTTCAACGGGCCCACCCACCTTATATGTGGTGACTCGATGCATCGGGTAGTGGAACCTGATCCTTTCTCCCGTCATTTGCGCAAGGGCTTCTTTTTGACGAACGTTCATGTTTTGTCAGCCGTAGGGGCGAAAATTTTTTCGCCCCTACTCCAAAAACCGTTCTCCTTCCTTGTTGATGTTGCCGGCCCCCAGTGTCAGAACAAGGTCTCCGGGGCGGGTCAATTTTTCCAGTGTGGGCCCCACATGCGCAAGATCGGGGCAGAAAAGCGCTTCTTTGTGTCCGTGGTCCTTGATGGCCTTGACCAGATTTTCCGCGGTTATCCCCTCGATGGGTTGTTCCCCCGCCGGATAAATGGGTGTCACCACAAGGACATCGGCATCGTTAAAGGCGATCACGAAGCGATCCAGTAAGGCCTGGGTTCGGGTGTATCGGTGTGGCTGGAACACAACGACCAGCCGTTTTTCCGACCGGCAGGCTTTCACTGTTTTAAGGGTCGCCACAATTTCGGTTGGATGATGTCCGTAATCATCCATAAACAGAACCCCGTTTTTTTCTCCCTTGATCTGGAGACGTCTCGAAAGACCCCCAAGTGCGGTGAGCCCCTCCCGAATGACTCCCATTTCCAGGTCAAGCTCAAGTGCTACTGCGGTTGCGGCCAAAGCGTTTAAAGCGTTGTGCTCGCCGGGCATTCCCACGGAAATACGTCCCATGGAATGATTGTGGTAAATGATCTCAAGGCTGGTCCCCCACTTCTCGTTTTTCAGATTTTTACCCCTAACCTCGGCCTGGGTGCTCATGCCGTAAGTGATGTATCTCTTTTTTAGCTGTGGGATAATGCCTTGAATTTCTTCGTTATCCTGGCAGAGGATGGCGGTCCCGTAAAAGGGGATCTTATTGATGAAGTCCAGAAAAGTTCGGCGAATGGCCGCCATGCTGCCATAATGGTCCATGTGTTCGTGGTCGATGTTGGTCACCACCGCGATGGTGGGGGTCAACGTGAGAAATGAGCCGTCGCTTTCGTCCGCCTCAGCCACCAGGATATCCCCCTGGCCCAGTTTGGCGTTGGATCCTCCCCAGATATCGAGGCGCCCGCCGATTACCACCGTGGGGTCGAGTTCCCCCTTTGTTAATATGGAGGCGACCATTGATGTGGTGGTGGTTTTGCCATGGGCGCCTGCGATGGCCACGCCATATTTGAGCCGCATGAGTTCGGAGAGCATTTCAGCCCTGGGGATGACAGGGATATACCGGTCTTTGGCTTCCAGAAGTTCCGGGTTTTGAAGGCCGACCGCTGAGGAGTAGACTACCACGTCGACGTCCTGAATGTTATTGCGGTCATGACCTTTGAAGATCCGACATCCCATTTTCAAAAGCCTTCGGGTGGCAGTGGAATCCTTTAGATCGGAGCCACTAACCGTGTATCCCAGGTTGATCAGCAGTTCGGCCAGACCGCTCATGCCAATGCCCCCGATGCCCACAAAATGGATATGTTTTGCTTTGCCGAACTGTTTCATGTTTCCACCTGGCTCGTCAGTTTTAAGATTTGATCCACAATGATTCGGTCTGCATCCGGTCTGCTGAAAGTTCGGGCTGCGCCACCCATCTTTTTTAACTGTTGCGGATGGTCCATGTATGTTGAAAGGGTATTCGCCAGCCCTTCAGGGGTCAGATCCTTTTGAAGCACCACCTCCGCTCCGCCCGAGCGAGCCAGAGACCGGGCATTGATTTCCTGATGCCCATTGGTCGCATGGGGATAGGGGATGAGGATCGACGGCTTTCCAAGGGCCGCCAGTTCAAAGAGGGTTGTTGCCCCGGCCCGGCTGACCACCATGTCCGCCCGGTGATAGGCTGAACCCATATCTTTGATAAAGGAAGACACATTTGCTTCAAGTTCACGGGCTTCAACTCCTTCGTCTCGGTAATTTTCTAGTACCCTTTTGTAATCGTGCTGACCGGTTTGGTGAATGAAGGTGAATCTTTTTCCCGATTTTTTCAAAATACCATACGCCTTTACAAAAGCTTCGTTGATGGCCCTGGCCCCCTGACTGCCCCCCACCACCAGAACTCTGAATTTATCGTTCGGGGGCAATGAATCTTGTGGGGGTGACAGTAATTCATGCCGGACCGGATTCCCCGTGAGGATACTTTTCTTGAAATATGGCGCGCTTTCCGCGAAGGAGACGAAAATGTGATCCACCACACGGGCCAACAAACGGTTGGTCAACCCAGGGTATGAATTCTGTTCATGAATGGCCGTGGGAACACCCAGTAGCCTGGCCGCCAGGCAGAACGGGCCTGCGGAATAGCCGCCCACTCCCATCACAAATGACGGTTTGAAATCCTTAATAATTCTCATGGACTGAACCAGACTCCTCGGGAGCATGCTCAAAACGGCGAGCCCTTTTTTCCATCCGCGGCCTTTCATGCCTTCAACATCGATAAATTCCACCTGAAAGCCGTAGCGCCTGAGGATTTCCGACTCCATCCTTCTGCGACCCACCACAAAAAGAACAGCCGTGTCCGTGCATCTTTTTTCCAATTCCCTCGCAATGGCAATCCCGGGAAACAGGTGCCCACCGGTCCCGCCCCCTGCGATAATGCACTGTAATTTCTTTCCTCTATCATCAGATGGGCAGGCACGAGACCTGCCCCTACCCCGTCCTCTGTCCTCCGTCCTCTGTCGTCTGTTACCCGTCATCCGTCAGTTCCTGGAAGAAATGTTCAGCAGAACCCCGATGCCCGCCAGGGTCATCACCAGGGATGATCCACCATAACTAATAAGGGGAAGCGTGAGCCCTTTTGTGGGCAGCAGTCCCAGGACCACGGCCATGTTGACAATCACCTGGAGGCCCAGGAAACACGTTAAACCGAGGGCCAGATAGCTGCTGTAAAGATCTTTGCTGTTGAGGGCGATTCGAATGCCCCCCATAATCAAAACACCGAAGAGCACTATGGTGGCGGTTACACCGACAAAGCCCAGTTCTTCGCCCATGATGGAAAGGGCGAAATCGGTATGGGGTTCCGGCAGATAAAAAAGTTTCTGCTTGCTGTTGCCCAGGCCCGCGCCGAAAATTCCCCCCGATCCAAATGCCAGAAAAGAGTGTATGATTTGAAAACCGATCCCCCTTGGATCGTCCCAGGGATTCAGGAAGGCCAGCCACCTTTTGACCCGGTATTCGGCATTCCAGACCAGGTATATGAAAAATGGCGCCGCAAGCAGAAAAAGGGATAACAGTTGCAGGATCCTGACGCCCCCCACAAACAGCAGCACCAGCGACCAGGCGCCGATAATGACTGCGGTGCCGAGATCCGGCTGCAGATAGATGAGCACCATGAATATGCCGACCACCAATATATGGGGTAGCAGGCCCTTGGTAAATAATTCGAGATCCGACCCTTTCTTGCTCATGGAATAGGCCAGATAGACCGCCAGGGAAAATTTCACGATTTCAGATGGTTGGAAAGAGAACCCGCCCAGATTCAGCCATCGGTAAGCGCCACCCACCTTGCGACCCAGACCGGGAACAAAAAGGAGCACCAGAAGAAGGGCGCTGGCCAGCAATAAGGGATACGCCATTTTTTGATAAAGGGTGCAGGGGATATATCGGGTGACCAGCATGGTCGCAATTCCCACAATGCAGAACAGGATCTGCCGTTTCAGATAGAAATTGCTGTCCCCGAAACGGTGTTCAGCAAGATTGCTGCTGGCGCTGTAAACCATGAGCAGCCCCAGGCCGATCAAGAGAATCACCGGAATGAGGATCATGAGGTTGTATCCTTCGAATGCCTTTGCTTTAGCGGCCATTTAAAAGGTCCTCGACAGCGGCTTTGAAAACCCTGCCACGGTGATCGTAATTCCTGAACATATCAAAGCTCGAGCAGGCGGGCGCCAGCAGTACGATATCCCCACTTTTGGCCAGGGCATAGGCCCTGGAAACCGCGTCCTTCATGTTCTCTGCCAAAGAGAAAGGTAGGGGCGAAAAATTTTTCGCCCTTACACGTTCGGTGAAAGCCTCGGCCAGGAGACTTGCCGCCTCGCCCATGAATACCGCTCCCTTTACGTTACCCCTGCATGACTGAACCAGAGGATGGTAGTCGGAACCCTTATGCCTCCCTCCCGCGATGAGAATCAACGGGTCGTCAAAACTCTTTACGGCCCTGATGGCTGCATCCACATTGGTAGCTTTTGAATCGTTATAAAATCGAATGCCGCTTACCTGGTTCGTATACTCCAGCCTGTTGGGAAGTCCTTTGAATTCATCCATGGTTTTTTGAATGGATTCAGGTGCCAGCCCAAGGGCCCGGCCCGCCAGAACAATGGCCAGGAGATTTTCCAGATTGTGAGACCCTGCCAGTGAAAAGGCGTTTAGATTGAAATGATTCTTTCCATTTACGGCTGAAACAATTTCTCCTTTTTCAATGAAAGCGTTTATTCCTTCATTCTTCTTTACCCCGTAACGGAAAACGGTTGTGCCGTTGGGTGGGGTAACATTTGAAAGCACCGCATCATCGGCATTGAGGATGACCGTTTGTCCGGGCCCCTGATTTTCAAAAATTCTCAATTTGGATTTGATGTAGGCCGGGTAATCCGCATATCGGTCCAGATGGTCCGGTGATATGTTCAGAATCATAGAAATTTCGGGGCTGAACTGTTGTATGGTATCCAGTTGGAAACTACTGACTTCCACCACCAGATAGTCTGCTTTTTTTTCCCCGGCCAGGTACGCGGTTAAAGGGGTGCCGATATTGCCGCCGACAAAAACATCATACCCCGCATTTTCAAGCAGTTGACCCAGAAATGAGGTCACGGTGGTCTTGCCGTTTGTTCCGGTAACGGCAATCATGGGGGCGTCAACATGTCGCGCTGCCAACTCCATTTCTCCCATAAGGGGAATTTGCTTTTGAAGTGCGGCGCGGATAAACGGCGTGTCCAGGGGGGCGCCGGGGCTCAGAACAATGGCATCGGCAGAGAGGAAGGTCTCTTCGTGGTGCCCTCCGGTTTCGAGTGTCACCCCCAGTGTATTAAGTTCTTTTAAGTATTCGGGGTCCAGTTGGGATCTTTTTTTGACATCGCTCAAGGTGACCTTTGCACCCGTCTCCGCCAGCCATCTGGCGGCCCAGTACCCCGATGTGCCGAGGCCCACCACCAGAAATCTTGAAGTGGGGATGTTTAGCTGAGATCTTGGATTTTGAGCGGTATCCAATTGATTTACCTTAATTTGAGGGTAGCGATAGACAAAAGTGCCAGAATAATGGAAATGATCCAGAACCGTACGATGACTTTGGGTTCGGGCCACCCTTTCAATTCAAAATGATGATGGATGGGGGCCATTCGAAAAATCCGCTGACCTCCCGTCAGTTTGAAATAGGCCACTTGAAAAATGACGCTGAGCGCCTCAAACACGAACAGCCCCCCCACCAGAATCAGGACAAGTTCCTGTTTTGTGATGACGGCAACGGTTCCCAATAAAGCGCCAAGGGGAAGTGAACCCACGTCCCCCATAAATATTTCAGCAGGATAGGCATTGTACCAGAGAAACCCCAGGCCCGCTCCCACCGCTGCACCGCAGAGGATGGAGATTTCACCGGCGCCCGGGAGATAGGGAATCTGAAGGTAAGATGCAGTTTTCACATTTCCGGTCAGATAAGCGAAAATCAGGTAACAGGCAAAAGCCACAATCAACGGGCTGATGGCCAGTCCGTCCAGGCCGTCGGTCAGGTTGACCGCGTTGGAAGTGCCTACAATGATGAATACGGCAAGGGGAATATATCCCCATCCGAGATCAGGTGCGATGTTTTTCAAAAACGGAACATTGAGTGTGGCATCGAACTCCGGTGAGAAATAAAGCGTCAACGCCACCACCAGGGCACCCATGATCTGAAGCATAAACTTGGTTGAAGCGCCCATGCCTTTGGGGTTTTTCCCCGTTACTTTTGAATAATCATCCGCAAAACCGATGGCGCCGAAAAAAAGGACCACAAAAGCGGCCAGTTGAATGTAGCGGTTGAAGGGGTCGGCCCACATAAGCGTTGCCAGTACAATAGCCGGGAGAATCAGGCAGCCACCCATGGTGGGCGTGCCGGCCTTGGCCTGATGACCGGGAGGGCCGTCTTCTCGAATCCGTTCGCCGATCTGCAGATTCCGGAGTTTTCTAATGCCCCAGGCTCCCACAAAGAAACAGAGGGTCAGGCCTGTCAAACTGGAAAGGATCGTCCTGAAGGTAATGTACCTGAATACATTGAGCCAGGAATAATCCGTATGGAATAGATAGATCAGTTTGAAAAGCATTGGTGTTGAACCCTTTCACATATATTGGGTCGCACGGGTCTGTTTACTTCCCGCTGTTTCCTTGCTCTGCATTGTGGCTGCGATCACTACGTTCAGAAATGTTTCCATCCCAAAGGGCTTACTCAAGCGGGTCACCACTTGCGGCATGTCTTCGTCCAGGAGTCTTTGATCTGAAGGGTTACCCGTCATGATAATGACTTTTTCTTCCCGTCCTGTTTCGTGCATGCTCTTCAACATGCTCACCCCGTCCAGGCGGGGCATATTGATGTCCGTTACCACCAGATCAAAATGATTTTCCTCCAGTTTTTCCAGGGACTCCTGACCGTCTTTGGCCAGACTAACTTCAAAACCCCGATGCAGCAGCACTTCCTCCAGCAGGAATCGAATGCCTTTTTCATCATCAACCACCAGTACTTTGATTGGTTTTTTCATTTCACACCTTCCCCCTGATCAATGGAATAAACGGGTTCGCCCCTAAGAATCCGCAAACTGCAATCCGAAATGCCTTTGAAGACCTTTCGACACCTTTTCAAATTGCATCATCCTGGAACCTTTAAGCAAAACCATGTCTTTGGGCTTTATTTCCTGAATTATTTTTGCGGTCAGTTCATCATGGGTTTTTGAAATGACGACACGATTTGAAGGCATGCCCGCAGCGATGGCGCCTTCTTTCACGTCTTTTGCATGAATTCCCATGGTGAAGAGCCACGAAGCGCCTGAGTCGGCAATTCTTCTGCCGGCCTCCCAGTGGGCGGAAGAAGCCAGCTCTCCCAACTCCAGCATATCCCCGAGCCCCACGAAGAACCGTCCGTCTTTTTTTACCATTGGCGCGGCGGACTGAAGTGCAGCTTTTAAAGCGGATGGGTTGGCATTGTAGGTGTCATCGATCAAAAGAACGTCTTTTTGAAGGGGTATGCTTTGAAACCGTCCTTTGACGCCCGAAAAAGAACCCAGGCCCTTCACAATGTGCTCCATGGGTTCATCAAGGCTCAATCCAATAGCCGCGGCAGCCAGTGCATTTTTTACATTGTGAACACCCGATACACCCAGGGTGATTGGCCGGCTGTTGCCGTCACAGGTCAAATCAAAACGCATCCCATCAGATCCATAGCGTTCCATATCAATGCCTTGAATGTGGTTTCCTTCATTCAGGCCGAATGTGATAAATTCTCTGTTAAATCGCGCGGCGTGTTTCATCAGTATCTCATCATCACCATTCAATATGATTTTGGCTTCGGGCGATAAGTTGCCCATCATTTCTGTTTTGGCTTCAGCAACGCCGTTGATATTGCCCAATCCTTCTAAATGGGCCATCCCAACATTCAGGATAACCGCCACATCGGGGTTTGAAATTTCAGTCAATCGGGCGATTTCACCTTTATGGTTCATACCCATTTCAAGTACCGCCCGCTGATGTGTTTTTTCCAGCTTGAGAAGCGTTACGGGCAATCCGATGAGGTTATTGTGATTGCCTGGGTTTTTAAGGGTTTTGTTCCCCACCTGGAGAATGGCAGCGGTCATTTCTTTAGCAGTTGTTTTTCCGGAACTGCCCGTGATGGCGGCTACTTTAGCGGCATGTTGTCGGCGCCACCAGGCTGCCAGATCCCCCAGAGCCCTGAGGGTGTCATCAACGGCAATGACGGCAATAGGGGGCACGTTTTTTAGGGAAGCAGGGAAATCCTTCTGAACGACCATGCCGGAGGCGCCTTGCAGTACGGCCCGTGAAGCAAAATCATGGCCATCAAAACGATCCCCTTTCAATGCCCAGAAAAGCTCGCCCGGTTGAACGGTCCTTGAATCAGAATTGAAACCGGAAAAACGTGCCTGGGGGTCTCCGGAAACCATATGGCCCTTCACAGCGGCCACGATTTCTTTCGAAGATATTTTTCCCCATACAGCCGTCATATTTTTCCTTGTTCAACTTAAAGAAAGTGAGGCGGCCCGGGCCGCCACCAGGCGATCGTCAAAAGCCCGTCTTGTTTTTCCTATAATCTGGTAATCTTCATGCCCTTTTCCGGCAATGAGTATCAGGTCTTCTTTCAGAGCCGTTTCAACGGCCATTTTGATGGCCGTCTCCCTTTCCAGTTCGACCACATAATTTTTTTTTCCGGAAGCGATGACGCCCCTTTCAATTTCATCCGCAATGGCGGCGGGATCTTCCGAACGGGGATTGTCAGAGGTAATGAATACTTTGTGACTGTTCCGGCCTGCTACATGGCCCATTTCATTTCTTTTCCCCGTGTCCCTGTCGCCGCCGCATCCGAAAACGGTCAGGATACGTCCGCTGGTAATTTGTTTCGCTGCTCCCAGCGCTTTTTCCAGCGCATCGGGAGTGTGGGCGTAGTCCACTACAATGGCCAATGAACGGGCATTGGGTACCAGTTCCATGCGCCCCGGAACCCCTTTCATGCTTTCTATGCCCGAAGCAATGGTCTTGAAGTTCACCCCCAAAGTGATGGCTGCGGACGCTGCAGCCATAATATTGTAAATGTCAAAATGTCCGATAAGCGAAGAGCGTATATCGATCCAGCCCATTTTTTTGGATATGAGTCTCGCGCGAAGCCCCTTTCGGCTGACGGTTACATCTTTTGCTGTGACATCACATGAATTATTAAGGCCGTAAGTCATTGTCTCGGCCGCAGTCAATGCCAGGAGGTCCGCTCCTCGGGGGTCATCAGCATTTATGACGGCGCTCACAGGCCTGTCGGGATTGCTATTTTCAAGGTTTGTAAACAAAAGGCTTTTGGCCTTGAAATAGTCGTCCATGGATTGATGGTAATCCAGGTGGTCTCTGGAAATATTCGTAAACAAAACCGTGCGAAAGGGACAATCCGCAACCCTTCCCTGATCCAGTGCATGGGAAGATACCTCCATGACCACATCTGTGGCGGACTGGTCAGCCATTTCACGTAAAATTTTCATTAAATCCAGAGATTCGGGTGTTGTTACGGAAGATTCCCGGCGCAGGTCGGAAATCCGGTGGTTGACGGTTCCGATGACACCGGGTTTTCTGCCTGCGGCCATGAGTATGGATTCGAGAAGATAACTGGTGGTGGTCTTTCCGTTGGTCCCTGTTATGCCGATCAGGTTCATGGTACGAAAAGGGTGTTGGTAAAATGTTACGGCCAGCTGAGATAACGCTTTGCGGGAGTTGGATACCTGAATAAATACCGGCATTTGATTTGGTTTCCGGGTGAGCTTCTGAACAGCAACTTCCGGAGTTACCTCTGACAAAACAGCTGCGGCCCCCCTGGAAACGGCATCCCCGATAAACGCGTGCCCATCCTGCGCATGCCCCTTAATGGCCACGAAAAGGTCCCCCGGCCCTACCTTACGAGAATCATAGTTTATATGAGGGATTTCCACATTTCGCCCGCCCGAAGCGTGTTTAATGATGATATTCCCTATGAGTTTATTTAAATGCATGGTGCAGCTTCTAAAGTTTTTGTTTTCGCCTGCCCGTTCGTTATATGGGTGGTTTGAAATTCACCGTGACGCTTTGAACCGTTTTTAATGGAGATCCGGGATCCGGATTTTGCTTGATGGCCAGCCCTGACCCTTCGAGACACACTTTCAAGCCCAGGGCACGGCTGCGCTTAAGAACCTCCCTCATCCCCAGGCCGGTAAAATCGGGCAATTGTGCTGCCTGTTGCGCGTAAGTCAGTGGCAAAGCTGTCTCCGGTGAAATTTGGGGCTCTGCCGCGTTTTCCGGTTTAACGTGCGCCTGTGCCGATTGAATTTTAATACTGCTTAACAAAGAAGGATTGGGACTGATTCTGAGGTGGTTCAGCGCCCATGCGCCCACTTCTTTGAATACGGGGCCCGCCACCAGGCCACCGTAGATATGGCCTTTGGGTTCATCGATCATCACCATAATTACCAGACGGGGTTTATCCGACGGAACAAAGCCCACGAAGCTTGCCACATATTTCCTTTTTGAGTATTGTCTTGTTTTGGGGTCTACCTTCTGTGACGTTCCCGTTTTCCCGGCAACCTTGTACCCTGCTATGGCGGCTTTTTCAGCAGTTCCCTCCTCGGTTGCTACTCCCTCAAGAATAGCGGTTACTTTCCGGGCGGTTTGGGTCGAAATAGCCCTTTTCACCACCTTTGGATTGATTTTTTCAGTGGTATTTCCGGAGTCATCAACGATTTTTGAGACAACATATGGACGCATCAGTTTCCCCCCATTTGCGATGGCGGCCATGGCCATGGTCAACTGTAAAGACGTGCTGGTCATACCCTGCCCAAAAAAAAGTGTTGCCTGATCAATTTCCCTGGCGTTTTTCGCGCTCCTTATAAACCCGCCACGTTCACCCATAAGATCAATTTCTGTCTTTTTCCCAAAACCGAAATTTTTCAAATATTCGGTAAATTTTCGGTATCCCAGTTTCCGGCCCAGTTTGATGGCCCCGATATTGCTGGAATAGACAACAATATCGGCTGCGGAAAGATTGCCGTATTTGTGGGTGTCATGAACCACCCTGCCACCCACTTTAAATTTACCCTGCTCACAGTAAAACTGAGTGAGGGGTGAGACAACGGATGCTTCCAATGCCGCTGCCAATAAAAAGGCCTTGATCGTAGACCCCGGTTCAAAACAATCCGTTACCGGCCGGTTACGCCATTGATAAGGTTTATGGCGGGAAAAGACATTCGGGTTGAATTCGGGCACGCCCGCCATGGCCAGAATTTCACCGGTATACGGGTCCACCACCACACATTGTCCACCTTTTGCTTTTGCTTTTTTGACAGCTTCCCTAAGCGACTGCTGGGCCTTATACTGAATGTCTTTGTCGATGGTCAGATAGAGGTTATGTATGCTCTTGTCCGAAGTTACGGGCCTTGTGACGGCAAATGGCCTGCCCAACGCATCCCGCATAAAAGCCAACTTCGCTTCAGGTCCTTGCAGCAGTCCGTCAAATTTTTTTTCAAGACCTTCCAGGCCCTGGTTGTCGGTCCCGGCAAAACCGATGATGTGGGCAGCGATTTCACGACCGGGATAGTAGCGTCTTGTTTCGGTGGTTATGCCCAACCCCCTGAGATTAAGGGCTTTGACCTGTTCAGCCAGGGTTTGTGGAATTCTCCTTTTGATCCAGACAAAAGAGCGGTTCCGTTTGAGTCTTTTCAGGATTTTGCTCTGCTTTTCGCCCAGGACTTTCGACAACTCCCTGGCTGTTTTGTTTTTGTCTTTTATCTGTTTTGGATGGGCAAATACCGAGCCTACTTGAACGCTGATTGCCAGTTCATGCCCTTCTCTGTCATAAATGACACCCCGTTTCGGTGGCAGCATTGTGGTTCCGATGATGCCGTTTTTCGCTATGCCACGCAGATACTCCTGCTGCAATACTTGAAGTTGATAAACCCTGACAAAAATAACGATCAATCCACCCATGAAAAAAACACTTACCAAATGGATCCGAAAACGAATCCATTTTTTTTCCTTAAGCTTCATGGCAACAAGATGATCTGTTCGGGTTTCGGAGAGCCGAGCCCAAGTTTTTGAATGGCCAGACGTTCCAGATTTTGCGGTGATTTCAGGGTGGCCAGTTCCAGTTTGAGTTTTTGATTGATTTCCTCGAGCCTCATCTCCTCTTTTTTCAATTGGCTGAGATCGTATCCGATCTGGGTTCTTTCAAAATTGGACCACACATATCCAATGCCGGTTCCCATAAAACAGATCAGCATCATCAGGGTTATAATGACCTGCCTTCGGGTCACATGAAATTTGGCGGTTTTCGATTTTTCATTCGCCATACGAACCCCGCTTGCGGCGTTACGGGAATTCATCATTTTCGATAGACTGTCCGGCCGGGTCATGATGATATCCTTTCTGCAACCCTCATAATGGCGCTGCGTGCTCTGGGGTTATCATGGATTTCCGCTTTTTCCGGCTTTTGAGCTTTTTTGAACAGACGTCTGAAAGTCGGGGACTTATCACACGCGCAAACCGGAAAATCAGGAGGGCAGGTGCAGGCCTTCTCCCAGTGGACAAAGGCTTTTTTGACCTGCCGGTCTTCGAGGGAATGGTAGGAAATGACAACCAGTCTCCCCCCCGTTGCCATCAGTGAGGGGATTTTGTGGAGAAATGTCTCCAGGTTGTCCATTTCCTTGTTAATGGCAATTCTGATCGCTTGAAAGGTTTTGGTTGCGGGATGTCGCTTCCAGGGCTGATGAGATTTAGGCGTTGCCCCTTCAATTATTTGGGCCAGCTCAGTTGCGGTTTTAATGGGTTTTTTGTCTCGCGCTCTTACGATAGCCCTGGCAAGGGTTCTGGCTCTCTGTTCTTCACCATATTCCCAAAGAAGGGTTTGAAGAGATTCAACGGGGAGGTTGTTGATCAGATGTTCTCCGGTCGGTTTGTGGTCTGGATTCATTCTCATGTCGAGGGGTTCCTCTCTACTGAAGCTGAAGCCTCTTCCGGATTTCTCGATTTGGTAAGAGGACATTCCCAAATCGAGTAGAATGCCATCAATCTTGTCGATGGCCAACTTCTCTATTACCCTGTCCAGATCAGCGAAATTTGCCTGAATGAGCCGCACCCGATGGTCTGAACTCAATCTTTCATGCGACAAACGAATGGCGTCAGGGTCTCTATCCAGACAGATCAGGCCGCTTTTTTCAGGCAGATGGGATAATATCTCCAGGCTGTGACCACCTGATCCAACGGTTCCGTCGACATACATGCCTTCCGGTTTGAGGTTGAGATATTGGATGGCTTCCTGAACAAGGACCGGCACATGAGGATAATTCGAATTTAGAATCTCTAGATTCGCAGTTCTTGAAGGGCCTGGCTTGCTTCGGGAAAAACCTCCGTCACTCTTTCGAATTCCTCCTCCCATTTCTTTTTATCCCAGATTTCAAACCGTTTTAATTGACCCACGACCACAACTTCTTTTTCCAGTCCTGTGACTTCTCTTAAATAGAGGGGGATCGTGATTCTACCATTCTTTAGTGGACATTCTTCAGCGCCGGAAATAAAATATCTGAGAAAAGCGATTCCCGCGCTGTCAAATAAAGGAAGATTGGCCGCTTTTTCCTCGAGTCGCTGCCAAACGTCCCTGGTAAAAGCCCAGAGGCAGCCGTCTTTATGGGTCACCACCAGGCACTGATCCCCTTTCCGGGTCAGAACCTCACGAAACCGCGTGGGGATGGCCAAGCGGCCTTTGGCGTCTAAGTTGTGTTTTGATCGTCCGCGAAACATGAGAAGCCATTTATGACACTTTATGACAGTTTTTGACACTTTCTGACACTATCCGGTAAAAGAATCGTCTTGTCAAGAAAAAAAACAGGGATATGAGCTATTTGCAGATTTTTTTTGTGTTCGAGCCAGACCGCAATATGTGCATGGTTCGGGAGGGGGCACTACCATATATGCGTTGTGTTTGGTTTTGAAAAGGGCTGATGGGGGAATAATCAGCTGAAATAGCGTAAGGATAGTAAGAAAACCGCTAAAGAAAAGATGCTCAGAAACAAACCGGTATAGGCATAATCCTTATCGCCCAACAGAGGGATATGAGGGATTGATTTGATTCCCAGGAAAATGCCGGTGATGAGGATGAGCGGGATAGCAATCTGATAAATAATGAAAATTTTGGATGATTTAAATTCATCTCCGGCAATGAGGAGCAGGACACAGACAACCCCTGCGGCAACAAAAGGGGCCAGAAACCCTGCAACGGCAAGGCTATTCGCTTTTTTAGGTTTGTGGGTCATGGTTGGAGGGCTCTAATATCACCATTTCTTGATAAGCGAGGCAGTTGGGTAATAGAAGGCCAGTATTTTGTCGTAGCTGGTTTTCTTACCGAGGATGGCGGAGCCCCACTGGGAGTATCCCACACCATGCCCCCAACCTTTGCCGTCAAAGACAAAGTTGCCATTCTCCTTTCTGATTTCCAGCAGGATCTCAGGAAGTTTGAGGGCCCGCCTGAGGGTGGTCCGGGTGCGGACGGTTTTCGTTGTGTTGTCGGCAACGATTCGAATCTTGATGATGCGACCGGATGGACCTTTAATTGCCGGTTCAATCCGCCTAAGGCCCCTTATTTTAAGGCCTCGTCGGTTAAGGGCCTTTTCCACCTCGGAAACGGAAAAGGTCTTTTTCCATCGGGCCATCTTTCCCTTGAGACTCTCCGGGTCTCGGTGGGCGATCAGATAGGGTTTGCTGAGACCGAAGATGGACCCCGCGTCTGCGGTGTATCCCCCGCTGTTGGCGCTGTACATGGCGAGAATCGGTTTGTCCCCGTAACTAAGAATCTGCCCTTCGGTTTCCAGAACGGCGCGATCGGTTTTTTTGGTTTCCCGCTTCATCCCTTTATAAGCCTGATCCCCTTCGTCATCCACCAGGTCAAAGACCCAGGTTTTTCGATGGCGCAACTGGTAGTAGGCATATGTCCTGGCGGCAACGGTTTGGGCTTTAAGGGTTTCCAACGGCCAGGAGGCATAGGATTCGGAAGGTACCACCGATTTAAGATAAAGTTCCATGTCTACCCGGTTGATGATGTAGAGTTTTCCCTTCCTCAACTTTGCCAGTATGTTTCCCCGAACCTTTTTCTTTTTTTTCCCACAAGACACCTCAAGCGGATTTTTGCTTTCAAAAAGCATTTCACTTCCGGATGTACGACTCCCGTTAACCATTAAAACGCCGCCGGATTTTTTTACCACAAAGCGGTTTTTACAGCCGAAGCCTTTGGCGCAAACGTTCGTTCCGCTAATGGTGGCGCTCCCCGTAGTTTTGCAAAGGCGCACCCGGAGTTCCGGTGAGGGTATGAGCTTGGGGACAGGTTTCACGGTGGGGGGCGTCGGTTTTGGGGAAGGTAGCCCGGGAGGGGGCGGTGGGAGTTCAATGGGCGGTGTCGGTTTGGGTACCGGTGTAGGCTTGGGTTCAGGTGTTGGCGTGGGCTTGGGTTCAGGTGTTGGTGTGGGCTTGGGTTCAGGTGTTGGTGTGGGCTTGGGTTCAGGTGTTGGTGTCGGTTTGGGGGGCGCCTTTTTGATTTGTTCCAGTAAGGCTTCGGCCTGAAAATGGAATTTTCCTTTCGGATAGGCTTTCAGATATTTTTGAAGCACGGGTTTTGCTTCGTCCAGCCGATCCAGGTGGAAAAGCAGAAGCCCTTCTCTGTATCGGCCGATTTCCGCAGCCTGTGGGTATTCCCGTGAGACCTTTTGATAGACCTCAAGGGCTTTTTCAGGCGCATCCAGGAAAGCGGACAACAGGGTGGCTTTGGAGAGCAGGGCATCAATCCTGGTCTTGGGAATCACAGATAATTCAAGTGCACTCTGGTAATTTTCCAGGGCCTCCATATATTTTCCCACCTCGATCAGATAGGCGGCCTCATTGATATCGTATCGGGCCTCATGCTCCTGTGCCGGATCCGGCGGTGCTCCCAAAGCCACGCCACAGGCCATTAAAACCCACAGTGTTGCAGAAACGAAAAGCGTTTTTGCTACAATGATCATTTTTTCTCCTGTCCTTCCAGAGCCCCTTTCAGGAAATCTTCAAGCATCTTCAGTTGAAGGTCATCCGGGTGTTTGATAAGCCCTGCCCGGACCTGAGCAAGGGCTTCCCCGGTTTGTCCTTTATCAGCCAGGTGCCTAGCATACAAGCGGTAAAACCGGACTTCCTCTGGAAAATCAAGGATGCTCTTCAGAAGGGTGGCCGTAAGCGCTTCTTCTTTGCCCAGTCGCGTTTGGGCATAAATCAGATAGAGGTATGCTTCACGGTCCGGTTTCACGCCAAGGGAACGGGAGAGGTTTTTTTCCGCTTCGGTGTATTTTGCGGCCTTGAATGCACCAATGCCCTGGGATTTCAAGGATTCAGCATCTTGGGTTCTTTTTTCTGGAGTTGCTTTTTGAGGGGGTAGCGTCGTTTGGGGCTTGGGCTTTTCAGGCGGTGGGGTTCCTGCCAGATCCCGCTTGATCAATTTTAAGGCGGTATCATCCGGGTTCATTCGAAGGGCTTGGTTGACCAGCTTCAAGGCCTTTTCTTTTTCGCCCTTGGCCGCCAGCTGTCGCGCGTATACCTGATAGAGGCGTACTTCATAGGGAAAGGCTTTAATGCCGGTTTCAAGGGTTTTTTCCGAGGCGACCGCATCTTCCAGAATCATCTGGGTGTAGGCCAGATACAGGTAGACTTCCCGATCTTCCTTCAAAGACAGCGCTTTTTGAAGAGATTGGTACGCATCACCGAATTTCCTGATTTTGAACGCCTCGATGCCCGTGCTTTTATGTTTTTCAAAGCGTGCTTCCATCATTTTCGGGGTAACATCATTTTTGTCCACCAGAACCACGTTCGCCCCTTTGGGATAGGGAGCGTTTAAAAGGCTGGCAACCAGGATATCCCCTTTCAACTTCAACTCTTTGATGTTGTCGGCGCCCAGATAGTTTCGATCCAGGACCAGTTTCGGGCCGGCGTTGATTTCCAGGTTCGAATTCTCAAAAATATTGTTATTGACAATTTCGGTGCTCCCCCCAAGAAAGCTCAGACCCACGTGGTTTTGGGTGATGTTGCTTTTTTCCAAGCGCCCTTTTCCCCCCTTGATAACAATGCCTACATCAAAACCGGAAACGTTCAATGCACTTAATTCAAAGGGGCTGCCATCCTCCGCCGAAATGCCGATTCCTTTCGATCCTTTTAACGAAACGGCCGTAGCTTCCAGCAGTCCCCCTTCAGCTTTGAGGCATTCGGTACATCCCGAGAGAGCAGCATTTGAAATCTCCGCGCGACCGCCTGCCGGTATTTCAATCCCTTTCCAACCCTCTCCCTCAAAAAATACGCGGTTTTTTGCTTCGCCCCTGATGGCGAGCGCGCCGTTGGCCACCAGTTTTGCGCCAGGTGAAAAATTGAAACGTGTGCCGGGTCCCACAGTGGAAACTTCCCCTTCCGGGAGGATGCAGACACCCTCCACCAAATAAGTTCCGGGAACCAGCGGGCCTTTGAATTGAGGCGGCAGTTTCACTGTATCAAAATAGGGCATGATGAGGTTTTGAACCGGGGTAGAGGGGGAACGATTCCCCAGCCGGTCCACGGATCTTATGCGGTAGTAGTAGGGCTTTCCCTGGGTGACCTGGCTGTCTAAGTATTTCAAGTTTTTCGTTTTTCCAACCGCATCGAAATTACCTACCGCCTTTTCGCTCCGCTCCACCAGAAATTCACTCAGATCTTCGCTATCGGGCGAAGACCATGAAAGGGAAATGCCCTGTTTTCCGGAGCGGGTGACCAGGTCGGCAGGCGGGGGTGGCGCAACGGCATCGATGGTTACGGTTCCCGTCTCTGCCCATGTCCTTTCTATGCCGTTGGATTTCACGAGGTGAAGGGTGAGGGATAGGGAGGCCGCTCGATCCCCTTCACGAACCACGTAAACGCCTTTATAGGCGCCCCCGGCAGAATGGTGCATGGGAATGCTTTGTTTGAAGTTTCCCAGGTCGAAAAAACAGGTCAGGCCCTTTTCCGCATTCAACTCCACTTCGATTTGCTCCCCGGCGCCGAAAACACCCTTGTCCACATTGGTATTAACAAAGAGAATTTCCGGGAGTTCATCACCATGGGGGCTGTCAGGCATGAATTGGGAAATTTTCCAGCCCCAGTCATATATGACGAGCCGCATGTGTTTTCTTGCCGGTTCATCCATGACAGCCACCGCAATGGTGGCCAGTGCGCCGATGGCGCTGGTGGGGATGGCAATTTTTCTTTTGGATGCGGATTCGGTCCAAGACCCTAAATTTTCACCCTTGTTGTTGAAAAGCGTAATGCGAACTTCTATGGAATATTCGTCATAAGCCACGGTTTTGAGCATGATGGCTGAAATTATTTCAGGAAAAACAAGTCCATTTGTCCCCAGAAGTCGGCACAGGGCTTTAGGCGGTGTATTTTGCCAGTCTTTGCTTTCAGGGGAGGCGGCCAGTTTCCGATCGACCCGAGCCAGCGGGATGGTGTTATAACCTTTACCGGTCAACTGGTTGTTGATAACCCCCCTGACCAATTTGTCAACAAAGGCTTCATCTTCGCTTCCGGGTTTAATTTGAAAACCGGTGTCGTCCTTTTTATCCGGCAGTAGCCTGGCTGGCATAACGGCGATGGTCCGCGGGATGTCTTTTTCCGGAACATACGATATTTCCTTGGGTTTCTGGGATGTGCCGCAAGCGGAAAGGAAAATAAAGGCCAAAATAAGGTGGAGAAAGACGAAGGGGGTGGAATCTCTTAATTGCATGTGCTTCATTCTCAGGTTTTCCTTTTTTGAAAAACGCGATCGATCTTTAAATCATTGGTGAACCCCAGAGCTGTCTGAACCTGGCCTGTCAGTTTCAACTGTTTCTTTTTCAGCAGAAATTCACCCTTCCCCCAAGCATCCAAAAGAGGTCCGGAGAGAGAGAACCTGTCCAGAATAACCTTGCCTTTTTTGAGTTGGGCCTTCGCCAGCCCTTTCCGGAAATCAATGGCGTCATCTTTTAAAGATGTGATGCCGGCAGCATTTAGCATGTCGACCAGGAAATCGAGCCGATCATCCAGTCTTGAAACTTTCCGGACCGTGCATTTCCGAAGGGTTACCATAAGGTCGCCTTGCGCCGAATCCAAAAGGGTTTTGGTATTTTGGCCCTGAACAAAAAGGGAGGTCATGACAGAAATTTTTCCGGAAAGAAACATGGGGAGTTCACGAGAAAAGCAGGCCATAAAAGAGGTCAGGTTCATATTGGCGCCTTTGCCTTCAACTTGAGCGACAACCTGGTTGGGCGCTGTAAGCACGGCGTTCACGAAAAGGTCCACCTGGCAAATCCCCATGGAACCCCGCAAAACGGCCCGGTTGTTCGCACAGCTGAGTGTCAGATGCACGTCATTTACTTGCGGCATGTTGTTATATTGGAATATTTTTACGAAAGCGTCCCCGGACAGCGTTCGGTCTTTTAGGGCGCTGAAATCAAAATCCTGATTTGATGTGTCCTTGCTGGCAGGGACTTCGGCTTTCCTGCCGTTTGATTTATGTTGTGCCTGAACCGCTTCTTTTTTTCCCGCTGACCCTCTGGATATGCGGCACTCCGTCATGCGGATCCAGAAATCCGCCTTTTCCCTTCCGGGCGTCTGCAACTGGCCTTTGGCCAAAACGGTTAGGGAAGGGCCGCTTAAGTCCACATCAAAGGTCAGTTTTCCCCCGGAACTTTTAACGGCCCTCAAGTTTATCGCCGTATCAAAAACCTGGAATGAATCAAGTGTTGCTTCGAACCGGGCCTTTTTCAGTTTTACCGGAATTTCCAGGGTGCCTCTCAGTAGTCCGGTTCCCCCACGAGAGGAGGCCAACTGAAGATTGCTGACCTGAAGTGAGGGTTTGCCTTCTTCAAGTGTGACCCGTGTCTCCAACTGGCTGATGGTGAAGTTCTGTTCTTTACCGTTTTCCGCAACCAGGTGGATCTTGAGCCCTTCGGTCTTAAGATCCATGGCGCCACTGATTGTAGGCCCGGCTTCTCCACCGCCCTTCAGATTGATGGCAGACAGCTCAATCTTGCCCGAGGCACGCAAATCTTTGAGTTTGGCTTTGACAAACAGCTGTTCCAGCGCTTCTTTGCCCTTGGGGTTCTCATTCAACCATCCCTGGACGGTACCCACGTCCATCAGGACCTTGGCGCATTTTAATAAATAGCCTTTTTCTTTGGAAAGATTAACCGAAACATTCTGAAGCTGGTTTTGACCAAAGCTGAGGGACTCGGAAACAAGATCCATTTCTCCGGAGTCCGGATCGATGGTGAGCTGAAGACCGCTGGCGGCGACCTGTTCTATTCTGGGAATCTGGTTGCCTAACGATGCGTCTAAAAAATCGAATTTAACAAGGAAATCTGTGAGCGCTGCGGGATTGATTGCCGCCTTAGACGCGTTTATTTTGAGTCCCAGTGGGGAAAAGGAGGTGATGGCCAAGTCACCCGCAAAATTGAGTCCTATTTCGTCTATGGTGAAATCCTTGACTTCTACCGATATGGTCTGGTCCTTTTTTTCAATATTATCAACCGCAACAGCAAAGGTAAGCGGGGGCATATTTGCGGTTTCGGAATTCATGACCAGTTTTCCACCGCGGATCATGATTTCATTGATCATACCCACGTAAGTGGCGGCTGTTGTGAGGGGTAGGGACGGTGATGCAGGCGCTTGTGAGTGAAGTTTCCTTTTTTCGGTGGCGGGTTCAGCTGTTTTTTCAGAAAAGATCAGTGGTTTTTCTACCACAGCCTTTCTCACGACCACATCCCCTTTGAGGAGGGCCATGAGGTCCGGATACAGAACCAGCGAGGGAATGGTGATTTTATTTTTGCCTTTTTGAATTTTCATCTGAGAAAAAGCAATGGCAGGCAAGGGGGAAAAGCTGAATTCCACATCCTCAAACTGAATGCCGGCACCCAGGTGTTGGCGTGTGATCTCTTCAATATTTGCGTTGATGTAGATGCCCGCGCTAATAACCAGGGCGGCGAAAAACAATAAACAGATGGACGAAACGATGAAAACCTTTTTTTTCATTGTGTTAACCTCACGAAGGAAAAAACGAATCTGCCCGCCCGTCGGTGTTCCGGCGGGCAGACCGTTTCGATTGTTTCGGCCATCCAAAAATTATTTCAGAAGAAAAACCACCTTGGCGTTGGCCAGCAGGTTGCTTTTCTGATCACTGAGGTAAATGGCGGCGGCATCGTCAGGGGATACTTTGGCGTTGGTCATTTTGACCACCCCAACCCCTTTTATGATCATCGGTTTCTTGCTGCCCCAGCTTTCAAGCAGGGCCTTGGCTTTGCCGGGATCGGTGGTGAATCCACCGCAGCCCCGTTCCACCAGAATGGCGCTCAAGATTTTAGATGGATCAAAAACGACCTTGTCGCCAGCGGTCACCACCGTGTTGACCAGGGCCGGCCTGAATTTGAAATCCCTCACATCCACGATCAGGCCGTCAAAAACAACGGCGGGGACTTGCTTCACCACCGCTACGGTTTCCGTTACGGTGGCTGGTTTGCCCCCGATTTCCGGGACCCTTTTCTGAACCGTTTCCTCCACAATCTCAGTGCCTATTACTTTGGGAATCAATTTGGGTTTGTAGTAATCCGTAGGCAGTGCAGGTGCCACCCGCTGAATCTTATTTTCTTTGATCAACGGCAGAATCACATCATATAACCCGCCTTTTCCGCGAATGTGAAGCTTCATGCAGACTTCGGCATACCGTCTGTCATTGTGGTATTTTTCGCCGCATTTGATGGCGCCGCGCAGAAAGCCGGTGATGCTGGTACGGATATCGTCGGACTGCAACATGCCATCTTTTACCGTGGTTTGGCCTGAGAGGCGAAGCCCTTCCATGATTTCCAGCAGATCCCGCTGAGCGACCACCGTGGCGGCCCTCATGGCTTTGTAACGACTCTGCCCTTCCTCGGATACGCCGACGACCTGGATGTAGCCTTCTTCAAAAATCTGCACGGGATCGGTTATGCTCTTCCATTCAGCCCACACACCCGGTATGAAAGCGAACATTGCCAAAAGTGCCAATAGGGTTCCCAATAACTTTTTCATGATAAATCTCCTTTCTTATACCTTATCAACTGGTTTTCTGTCACAAAAAACAAGAAGTTTACTGACTGAAAAACTTTAAACTTAAAACTTAAAACTTTAAACTTAAAACTTAAAACTGCGGCTTGCCGCCTTAGTGTATGTTCATGACATTTCTTAACCGCAGGACCGACTGAAGCAATTCCGCGCCGTCCGTGTTTTCATCGGGCCTGAAAGCCCCTGAGAGATCGGGCGCCATGAGGCCCCGGGTGACCGAATTGGTGACGGCGTTGTAATAAGACGATGTGGGTGAAACGTCAGGGTAGGGTGAGTTTGACTGACCATAAAATTTGCTGGCCAGTGATTCATCCCCGGTGATTTTGATCAGTATGTCTTCCAGAACAAAGGCCAGTTGTTTTCGGGTGATGGGTTTATTGGGGTAGAAGAGGTACGCTCGGGAGGTGCTGTCATACATGGGCTCAAGTCCTCGCAGTCCCCATTTAACGACGATGAGAATCTCCGGTTTGAAAAGATTATCCCGTATATCAGCTGGAACGAAAGCCGCAGGATCCTTTTTCTGGGGCGCTGAAATCCGGCCGGCCAGAAAACGGTCCAGATGAATCTCATCCACCAGCAGGGCTGCCACATCCGCTCTTGAAACCCGGTCTTTTACGGCGATGCGCTTGGCCACATTGGTAAGGGTATAACCGGAGGATGCCCGCACGATTTTGTGTACCCTCCTGAACAGTATTTCAGCGGGCTCGTGCCAGCGCCCCGGCGGAGCGGACATGACTTTTGAGAGCATATCCTCCGATTTTCGGAACTGATAGTCTGCAAAATAGGCTTTTCCCATAAAGTAGGGGGCCGCCTCTTTGCTTCGGTAGTAGGGCAGTTCCGCCACATTCACTTCATCTAAGTCCATGCTGTCTTCGTAGCAGTCTTCGGCCTCACCGATCCATTTTTTGGGTCTTGCTCGGGTGTAAACGCGAATGCCGGTGACTTCAGCAATAAATTCCTGAGAATCTCCTTCAGCTTCATCCTTGGCATCATCCAGCATATCCAACGCCCGTTTCAGCTCCACCGACTTGTGTTCCCCGTCGCTTTCGGCCTGGGTACGGTAGGCGGCCGCAAGCGCTCGACCCGCCAGGGCGGGGGGGTAATCCGGCTCCAGTTTCAGGGCCCGTTGAAAGCGGGCATCCGCCTCATTCACATCCCCCTTGTCAATTAATTCCATCCCCATGAGGTAATGGTGTGCCGGGTTGTCTTCATCCGAGATGGGGGCCAGTTTTTTGGTGGCGCAACCGCTCACCAGCCAGACAAAACTCAAAAAAAACACCAGTAAAAAATATTTACGCATTGCTCTACCTCCCTCATTTTAAAAATTGTCAAAAGATCACGCTTATTGATTTTTCAGTTTTTCCTCCATTGCGGCCACCGCTTCGAGATAGTCGCTGTATTCGCTCACCAGAGACTTCTGGCTCATGGCATAGCCCAGAATCGAGGCGTAGTTGACGGGCAGATTTGCCAGCCGTTTGTTCATGAGTCTGGCCCGTTCCGGTGGCATGGGTTGTGATGCGACCCCCTGGTTGGCCAGGGAGACGCTGTCGCTGTTAATCTGCACGGATCCCATTTGTGCAAAAACGATCATGTCGTCGGTCATTTTGACGGTCAAGGCAAACATGGCCGTTGAAATTTCATTGAAGCCTTCGCTGATGAACCGGGTAATCTCCAGCAGTTTCTTGGCTATGATGATCTTTTCAGGCGTTGGTTCCAGGGTGGAGATAGCGGTTTCATACAACTTCTTTTGAACGGCAATGAGTTCATCCACGGCGGTTTCCAGTGCCTCTTCTTCTTTTTCAAGCCGGCTCTCATCAGCGGAAGAGAGGTTTTTTCCCTCAAGTCTTGTCTGGATACTTTTGAGTTCCGTTTCCGTTGCCTCCAGATCCGCATCCACCCTCGCCGCCTCATCGCGGACGTGGTCGGGAAAAAGGGTATAAAAAACCGTTTTAAAGGAGCCCAGTTTTTCGCCTTTCACAATACGGAGGCAGTCCGGAGAGATTTTCAGGTCCTCCCATGCGTCCAGGCCACCTTTTTGAACCAGGTATTCATAGAGCATCTCTTCCGTTGGCCGACTGAAGAACGGACAGTCATTTCGCTCCATGAACTGCCGGCATTCACCGGAGCTCGGGGCAAGGCTCTCGAATCTCTGGCTGTAGAAAAGGCATTTACAGCCGAAGGGGTAATAACTGATAACCCATTTGCCATGTTCATACTTTCGGCCCATTTCCTCAGCACCGTCCATAATCAGTTTGTTGCGAGCGGCAATCAGGCCCTGGGCCAGCAACGCCTGAACGCCGGTACTGCTGCCGCTTAACACACTAAAGTACATGGATGGGTTGTAGATGCTGTAAAAAATAAAATCCTGCTTCAAAAGCCTCGTCAAACAATCTTTGTATGCCTCATACCGTGCTTCTTCCCCTTCACGGGGTGTTGCGGAATAGTCGTTTAAGACAGAAGGCCAGGGGTCATCTAGTGAGATGGGGACCCGCTCAAGGATAATCTGATTCAGCTTGGTCAGTGCGGCCAGTTCGTCCAGAAACACCAGGTCCATCTCAAGTTCCATAACCGGATTGGTGTTTTTGGTGATTTCAATGCCGGTAGCACTTTCGATGACCTTCATGCACCCTGACAGAACAAACAGCGCCATGAACAGCCAAATCATCTTTTTCATTACCATTCACCTCTCTAATAGACCGGCTCAGTAACCGGTCGGCGCTTTATAGCGGTCCCTTTCCCGGCGTGTGTCATTCTGGGCGCTGCCGGAAACAAAGAATGCTTCCACCTCATATGAAACCTCCCGGCTGGCCCTCTGCATATCACCATCCCCCGGCGCAAGAGCCGCAGCCCTTCGGTAGTACTTCTCCGCCTCCTGGAGATAACGGGCCTGGGTTTCCTGCTTGATGGCCCTTTTCCAGGCCATGCATTCAATGGCAACACCGGCGTTGTAAAGCAGATCCGCATCTTTGCAGTCAGGGCTTTTCGCAACGGGCTTAATGGCCTCGTAAGCCCCGCGGCAGTTGCCGCCGTCAATCATTTGTCCCGATTTTTCCACTAGTTCATCACCCCCGGTCTTCACGGGACGTAATACGGTGCGCTTTACCGGCACAAATTGTCTGATTGCCTGTCTGATCGCCTCCTTGATCATCTTCCCCTTTAATTTTCGCGGGGAGAGCAGGGTTTCCGGTTTGTAGGATGGGGCTTCATATTGTTTCTCAATTAGAATAGGTTCCGTGGTGGCGCAATCGATGAGACCCATCTGCCGGATATTGATGTTGGCTTCAAAAACGCCTTTTCGGGTGATGCGGTTCTGTTTTTTCTGGTCCGATACGGACAATTCGAGGACATCGATGGAAAGATTCGGGTATTCCCCTTCCATGGGGGGTATTCCGATGGGGTTGATCACCCGGGTCTCACTCAGCACGGAGCGGGCGAATTGGGTAATCAGCTTCTTTTCCTTTGTGCCGGTTTGTCCCGAAATGGTTTCCGGACCCACATACATGAAGGATATGCCTTTACTTTGAGGCGTGGAGCAGGCCAAAGATGCGGTCTCCACATTGGGCCGATACACCTTGACCAGGGCCCCCGTCTGGGAAGGCCCTGTGGATGCGCAGGACAACAACAGCAGAGATGAAACGAGTAACGTTAACAGAAGCAGGTAACGCTTCATCTTAGTATCCCCCTGTTGCTTCCCCGTTAAATGTGATCCTGTAACCTACTTTTTCGCCGGATTTAAGCGGAAGGCCGGCTTTCTGGATCTCTCTGCGCACGATTTTCCTGACCGATGTGGGGTCCGCTTCACCGATTATCTCAAACTCGATATATTTTCCCGTTTGTCGGGCAACACGGATTCTCCAGCCGAGCTCTTCCAGAATGTCCTCCATCTTGTTCTGGTTTTTCATGGAGATATTTCTAAAAATAAGGGTGATATATTTTGGGCCGCTGAATCGTTTAACGATTTTTTTGACCAGATTCCCTACGGCCCGTGGCCCTATTTTAATGGCCACCCGCGATATGCCGTCCTGTATGGCGTAATCGCCCCCACGACTGATGGTTTTGTCCCTGTCCTGCACATTGGCGAACAGCGCTCCTGTTGTCGTATCAAAGGCTCTCAGATTCAATGTGCACATCAGAAGGAAAAAGCCATCGTTGGTGGGTCTCCTGGCGCCGTCCAGGCTGACGATCACCACGCAGTCGCCGGTTTCCTGTCGGCCGATTTCAATGGCGGTCTCCTCGTCCACCACCATCTCAGCGCTTTTGCCTTTGATCCGTCTGATCTGATCCGGCAGAAATACCCTGAAGCCGTGCGCCGCCAGTTTGTCCTGAACCAGCCCCATGATGGTCTGAACCCCTTTGGAGTTGAAAGGCAGATCAAAACCGGACTGGGGTTGATAGACCACAACCACTTTTCGTTCATCAAATTTGGTTTGCTGAAAGATCTGCTGTTGCCTGGGGTCGTTTAGAAAATCATCCACGGCGCCTTTCAATTTGTAGTCGTCTACGGTGACGGCCAGTTTCACTTTATAGACGTCTGTAATAGGGTCTTTTCCTTCCGCCAGAACATTGTAGTTCTTGACGTATCCGGCGCTGGCTGAAGCAATGCGATCCCAAATCAGTTTTCCATTGGTTACCTGGGTGTCGGATTTGACCATGGTTCCCAAAGCCTGCTCCACAGCCACCCGAATACCGTTGTTGATGGCCTCCTGACGGGTTCTCCCTTCTCCGATGCTGGTGGTTTCAATGGCCCAGCTCATGGTGGCCATCGACAGAAAAACCAGCCATGCAACCCCTAAGAAAAGCTTGGTTTTGCCTCTTTTTTCCATTTTTCTCTCCTTAAATTTAAATTAAATTCGGGTTGAAAAAATATGTCATGATTTTTTATTCAAATTTTGGATTATGTTTCACGCTATTGCCTTGTGAACAGCGCGGTCTAATTGCGGATTTTGATAGTGATTTTATGTTACCCCCAGAGAAATATCAAGAAAAAATCCTGCGCTCATTGTTTACGGACGAGCAGTGGACCGGGGCCCCTTGTCAAGGCTGACCCCAATTTCTCGTTTATCTTGACGTACAATCGCCACTTCCGTATGATCTTTTTTTGAAATGGGGGGGTGTCGCTTTGGGAGAAAGTGCATGAAGCGAGTATTTTCAGTAGTGTTTACCATCATTTTTGCTGCCGGTTTGTCCGCTTGTTTTAAAAAAAAAGCCCCGTTGCCTGGTGTGACCCGCTATGGGGATTCTAAGATTGTCACCATCAAAAACAAAAAAAAATAATGGACCGAACGAGGCGTTAGTGAATTGGTCTGTATTTGGACCGGCAAAGGAATTTGAAGGAAGTCCTTTGTCAACCATTGGCCGAAAGGGACTGTTTGAAGTTCGATCTTTCGAAAAAAACCGTATCGCCGTTTTTGACCGTGTGGTGTCATTGGTTGGATCTCATAACCTGGGCCCCCGGAGCGAAAAACTCAATAGTGAAACAGCCATAATCTAAGAGAGCAGACCCTTATCCGAACGGTTGGCCCATATTTTTTATGGCAATGACCTGGTTTTCAGCAAACACATTTCCAGCACGGAAGCCGATGAGTTTCACATGCCTTCAAAAACCTTCTATTGGCTGAGGAAGAAATTCGGAAGTCTGTTTGAAGAACATTTCTAGGGTGGGGATCGAAAAACCTTAAGGAGGTATCATTAATGAAACGAATTCTATTGATGACGGCGGTTCTTTTTATTTTCACGACCATTTGTATGGCGGCTGATGACGGCTGGCAACCTTTGAACACACCCGGGGAACCGAAGGAGAAAACCCAGGCCATTAAAGATGACGGTTTTAAATCAACTTCCGGCGGTATCACGGAAAGCCTTCTTTCGCCGGATAAGGGAAACCCTTCCGAATCCAAGGCTGGGGAAGGTGAATGGCAATCCCTGAAAGCGGGGGAAGTGCCCACAGAGAAAACCCGGCCCATCAAAACCCGTTCCATCAAGGTGCTGAAAAAGGAGAAAGGGGTTGAAGTATGGGAGACGGTCAAAGCCCCGGAAAAAAGGACCGGCGGGTTTGTCAACCTCAAGATTCAGTTCGATGTTAACAGTTACACCATTCGGCCGACATCTTATAAAATCCTGAATGAATTGGGAAAGGCCTTGTCCGATCCTCGCCTGCGCGAGAGGATCATCACCATCAACGGGCATACGGATTCCGATGGAAAGGAAAAATATAATGTTCGGCTGAGCCTGAATCGGGCAGGCGCTGTCAAACAGTATTTAGTTGCTCAGCACGGTGTTTCGCCGGATCGACTGAAGGTTGTGGGTTATGGGGAAAGCATACCCCTGAAACCGAATACCTCAAAGGAAAACAAGCAGCTTAACCGCCGGGTGGAGATTGTTGCTGCAAAAAAATAGCTGCGCTATGGTAAAAAGCCCCTTTAGATTCAATCCGCAAAGGCCGCGCCATAGATTCTTTACACCCTCTCAAGAAGGCTCTATTATCTTGTTTGTCCATTGTCAAGGGCTGACCCCAATCCCCGCGCAAGGCAAAGGGCTGCAAGCGTAGCGAAGCCGCGCAGCCCTGCCGGCGTGCTGTAGCGGCGATCCCCTCTCGTCCCCCTCGTTCCCACGCAGGCGCGTGGAAACGATGGGAATGGGGGGAATTCCAAGTACGATTTATTTTCTTCTTGATATTTTCAGAAAATTCAATTATATCTGTAAAATCAAAAAAATATCTGTCCGGGTTCAAACATGATTGAAATCCTGAGGAAATACAATTTCTGGGAAGGGCCGCCGGTCAACATCGGTTTTCGACGGGAGCCGTATGTGAAGGCACTCTCCGGATATTTGAACAATTCGCTCGTTAAAGTCATTCTGGGACAACGGCGGGTCGGCAAGAGTTATCTGATCCGAATGTTCATTGCCCATCTGATTATCGAAAAAAAGGTGCCGGCTGAGAACATCCTGTATATCAACAAGGAAATGCACGCCCTTGATCCCATTAATAATGATGTAACCCTTAAAGAGACCATAGAGGAATACCGAAAACAGCTCAAACCGAAAGGGACGGTTTATATTTTCCTCGATGAGGTTCAGGAAATCGACGCTTGGG